>Ga0172382_10008252_pt1 | contig 14564 bp, 12 predicted proteins | sample Leawel138RmetaG_FD_122245 | JGI IMG/M metagenome (GOLD analysis project Ga0172382, IMG submission 122245) | Leachate microbial communities from a municipal landfill in Southern Ontario, Canada - Leachate well 138R metaG | ecosystem: Engineered > Solid waste > Landfill > Unclassified | place...
CGAGCGCCGCGTGGCGCCCATTGTGCGCAGGATGGCGATATCGCGCGTCTTGGCGCGCACCAGCATGATGAGCGAGGACAGGATGTTGAACACGGCCACCAGCACGATGATCGACAGCACGACGAACATCGCCACCCGCTCTACCGCCAGGGCTTCGAACAGGCTGGCATTGATCGTTTTCCAGTCCTGAATGACGGCTTGCCCGGCGAGCTTCCGGCCGAGCGGAGCGAGAATTTCGGCCACCTTGTCGGGATTGACGGTCTTCACGTCGATCATCCCGATGGTGTCCCCGGTCAACAGCAGGGTCTGCGCGTCGCGCATCGGCATGACCACGAAGGCCTGATCGTAATCGTAAACGCCGATCTCGAAGATGGCGGCCACGGTGTAGCCGATCTGGCGAGGAACCGTGCCGAAGGGAGTCGAGCGCCCCTGCGGGTTTATCACCGTGATCACGTCCCCCACCCGCGCGCCGAGATTTTCCGCCAGGCGGGCGCCGATGGCGACATTCCCGGCGCCCGGCTTGAGCGGCACCAGGCTGCCCTGCACCATTTGCGGTTCGAGCCTTCGGATGTCCTGCGAGGTGTTGCCGCGCACCAGGATCGCTTCGACCCGGCCATTGAAACTGGCCAGAAGCGGCTGCTCTATCAGCGGAGATGCCCGCACCACTCCCGGGGTCGAGCGGACTTCCTTCAACACGCCCTGCCAGTTATCCAGACGTCCGCCATAGGCCTGAATGATGGCATGGCCGTTCAGGCCCACGATCTTGTCCAGCAACTCGGCGCGGAAGCCGTTCATCACGCTCATGACGATCACCAGGGCCGCGACGCCGAGCATGACCGCGGCCAGGCTGATGCCCGCCACGAGAGCGATGAATGCCTCGCCGCGCCCGGGCAGCATGTAACGCTTGGCAATGGTCCATTCGAAGGGGGAAAGGATCAAGGGACAACTTTTCGCATGCGGTTTGGTCGTCGCGAGGTCTAGGGGCCGGAGCCTCCATAGGCAACACGCTTTATCCCTTGTTGGAGCCGCTCTCGAATCCTACCTTGTAATCCGGCTGCAATATCGCCATTGCGAAATCGAGAGCGGGCAATCTGCGAGCCTTCCAGGACCATGACCCTTACCCACCCCTTTTTCGACGCGGATGGCGACAAACTCCGTGAAGAATGCGGCATCTTCGGCGTCATAGGCGTCAACGATGCCTCGGCCATGACCGCGCTAGGTCTTCATGCCCTGCAGCATCGCGGGCAGGAAGCGGCGGGAATCACCAGCTTCGACGGTCGGGAGTTCTATTCCCGCCGCGGGACGGGCCATGTGGCCGAGAACTTCTCCAGCAGCGAGGCCATTCGCGAACTGCCCGGCCATATGGCCGCCGGCCATGTGCGCTATTCCACCACCGGCGGCGCGGGCCTGCGCAACGTCCAGCCGCTTTACGCCGATCTGGCGTCCGGCGGTTTCGCGGTCGCGCATAACGGCAATATTTCCAATGCCATACGGTTGCGACAGGATCTCGTGCGCAAGGGCGCGATCTTCCAGTCCACCTCCGATACCGAAGTCATCATCCATCTCGTCGCGACAAGCCGCTATCCCACGCTGCTGGACCGTTTCGTGGATGCGCTGCGCCTTGTCGAAGGCGCATATTCGCTGATCTGCATGACTCCGGAAGGGATGATCGCCTGCCGCGATCCTCTCGGCATTCGCCCCCTGGTAATGGGCAAGATCGGGGACGGCTTCATCTTCGCCAGCGAAACCGTGGCGCTCGATGTGGTGGGCGCCGAATTTCTCCGCCAGGTGGAACCCGGTGAACTGGTCCAGGTCGATTTCGAAGGCAATGTGTTCTCGCACCGGCCTTTCGGCCAGATTTCGGCGAGGCCCTGCATTTTCGAACATGTCTATTTCAGCCGCCCGGATTCGATCTTCGATCGCCGGTCGGTCTATTCCGTCCGCAAGGAAATCGGCGCGCAGCTTGCGATAGAAAGCCCGGCCGAGGTCGACCTCGTCGTGCCGGTTCCCGACAGCGGCGTGCCGGCGGCAATCGGATATTCCCAGCGCTCGGGGATTCCGTTCGAGCTTGGCATCATCCGCTCGCATTATGTCGGGCGGACCTTCATCCAGCCTTCCGACAGCCAGCGCCATTCGGGCGTGAAGCGCAAGCACAATGCCAACCGCGCGCTGGTCGAAGGCAAGAAGCTCGTCCTGATCGACGATTCGATCGTGCGCGGCACCACCAGCCTCAAGATCGTGGAAATGATGCGCGAGGCCGGCGCCAAGGAAGTGCATATGCGGATCGCCAGCCCGCCGACGATGCACAGCTGCTTCTATGGCGTGGACACGCCCGAACGCTCGAAGCTCCTCGCCGCCCAGATGGATGTCGAGGCCATGCGCATCTTCATCAAGGCCGACAGCCTCGCTTTCGTCTCGATCGACGGCCTCTACCGGGCGGTGGGCGAAACGGGGCGCAACAACGCCTGCCCGCAATATTGCGATGCCTGCTTCACGGGCGATTACCCCACCAGCCTGACAGACCTTGCGGACCGCGAAAGCCCGCCCGCCCAGCTTCCTTTTCCGGTCAACCGAGTCGCCTGAATGCCTGAATCCGTAAAAGCGCCGTTTTCCGGCCAGATTGCGCTCGTCACCGGCGCAAGCCGGGGGATTGGTGCCGCCACCGCGCAGGCATTCGCCGCCGCGGGCGCGCATGTCATCGTCACCGGCCGCGACACGAAGGCGCTGGAGGCGGTCGAAGAAGCCATTCACGAGGCTGGCGGGTCTTCCACCATCGCTCCGGTCGACCTTTCGGAACCCGACGCGATCGCGCGGCTCGCGGTTGCCATTTCCAATCGCTGGGACCGTATCGACATCATGGTTCTCGCGGCCGCCTTCTTCCCGCCGCTGACCCCTGTGTCCCAGATGGACCAGAAGGATCTCAACCGGGCGCTGACGGTCAATGTTCTGGCCACGCAAGCCTTGCTCGCGGCCTTCGCCCCGCTGCTCAAGCGCAGCGACGATGCCCGCCTCATCGGCCTTACCAGCAGCGTCGCACAAAGCCCCCGCGCCTATTGGGGGGCATATGCCGCCAGCAAGGCCGCATTCGAAGTTCTTCTGGAAAGCTACGCGCAGGAAATCGCCAACCTGTCTTCGACGAGAGTTGCAATAATTGATCCGGGCGCCACGCGCACCGCGATGCGCGCCCGCGCCTACCCCGGAGAGGACCCGGCAACGGTGAAACTGCCCGAAGTGGTGGCGGAACGGCTCGTCGAATTGCTTCAGGAACCCTTCGCCACAGGCTATCGCGAGCGCGTCGGGGCCGCGCGTTAACCAGATCCGGCAAACCTCCGGAAACCGGAATTCAGGATTCTAGGGTCGAGCGTTCCGCGCCCGCCGGGCCGGAACGGGGGTTTGTCTGGACGAGGATGATCTGGCGATGGTGGTTCGGAACACGCCAACGCGTTATCATGTCGCTGCGCAGGAAGATCGCAGCGCACCGCGCACGCGGCTTGCCATACCGGCGCAGTTTCGCCAGTCCGGCGGGCGGGCATTCCAGACATCCGTGCAGGATCTGTCGCTTTCGGGCTTCGCGGCATCCTCGATCAGCCGCCTCCAGCCCGGAACGATTTGCTGGCTCACCCTTCCGGGGCTCGAATCGCTTCAGGCCGAAGTCGTATGGTGGGATAACGGAATCGCCGGCTGCGCCTTCCAGCAATTGCTCAATCCGATCGTCCACGACAACATCATCGCGCTCTACAGCCTCTACAGCGGGAGCGGGCCTCACCCAACTGCCTGATGCACGGCTGCGCTCATGCCCACGCCCGCTTATGCCTGCGCGGATTTGACGAGCGTTACCTGGCTGACGGTAATCCCCCCGCCCCGGAAGCCGCCTTCACAATACATCAGGTAATAGCGCCACAGGTTGCGGAAGCGTTCATCGACATCGGGCGGCAATCCGCCTTCGGCCGCCGCGGCATCGAAATTCATCCGCCAGAGCCGCAAGGTTTCGGCATAGTCCAGTCCGAAATCCTGCTGATCCTCCCACGACAGCAGACGTTCGGCCGCTAGCTCGCGAAATTCCTTCTCGCGGATCAGCAACCCGCCGGGAAATATGTAGGCCTGAATGAAATCCGCGCTCGCGGCATAATGCTCAAACAGCGATTCCTTCATGGATATGAACTGGATCGCGGCCCGTCCGCCGGGCTTCAGGCACTGCGCGATACAATCCATATAGGCAGGCCAGTATTGCCGCCCCACCGCTTCGACCATCTCGACACTGACGATCGCATCGAACTGCCCGCGAATGTCACGATAATCCTGCTTGCGGTAATCCACTAGCCCGGGCTGATGACGTTTCGCCCATTCGAGTTGCTCATCCGAAAGGCTGATGGCCGTGACGCGCGCGCCACGCTGCGCCATAAAACCGGACAAGCCACCCCAGCCGCAACCGATTTCCAGCAATGTTCCGGGCGAACCGAGCCGTTCAGCCAGGCGCGCCCATTTGCGTCTCTGGCCCTGCTCCAGCGTTCCACCCTGATCGAACAAGGCGCTCGAATAGCTCATGGTCGGGTCAAGCCATTGGGCATAGAAGTCGTTGCCCAAATCGTAATGCAGCCGGATGTTGCGCCGGGCCCCTTTCCGGCTGTTGCGATTCAACCAATGGATCGCGCGCGCCAGCAGGCGCCAGGGCCCGTGGGCACGCCCCGCATCCCCCAATGCTTCGCCATTGGCCATGAACAAGGCGAAGAGCGGAACCGGGTCAGGGCTATCCCATTCGCCCGCTTCCCATGCCTGATACCAGCCGACCGAGCCGGTGGTGGCCAGGCGCCACAAGGCTCTCCAATCGTGAATTGTGACCGTCGCCTCGAACCCGGGCTTGCGACCGCCCAGGGTCCGGATTGTTCCTTCGGGGAGGATGGTTCTGATCGCCCCATATTCCAGCCCCCGGTCGATCCGGTCGAGCAGGCGATGAAATCCGCCTGCGAAGATACGAGCCAGCCATGCGGGGCCTGCCCCGATCCTGCCGCCGCCTTCGAGCAGCGCAATTCCTCTGCCCAACCCCTGTATCCGCATGGGGCGATTATGACTCTCCTGCAAACCCCCGGCAAGCTCGGCGTTATCAGATACTTGCTTCCCCTGCCGATGCCCCGCCCCGCATGCATTTTCCCATGCAGTTGTCGTCGAGTATGAAGGCCGCGACATAGCCACAGGATTTGAGGTGACGGCATGGTTTTCCGGAAATTGCCGACAATGGATAAGCGCGGAACGGAACGATCGGGCCGATGACGATGCAGCCTGATGCGCAAATTTCCCTGAGGCGCGACAAGGATTGGCGGATCGATCCGGTCTGGGCCTATGCGATTGCGGCGGCATGCTGGTCGGGCTTCGCAATCATGGCCTGGCTGGTCGCTCACGCGCAGACAGGCAGCCTTGATGAAGCAGGCTTGCTGCTATGGCGCATCGAAGCCACTCTCACCCCTGCCGGCCCCGGATCGCTGACCGGATTGATGCAGGGGATTACCATTCTCGGGGGCGTTCCGGCCCGAAGCCTTGCCGCGGTTCTGGCTATCCTGGCTCTGGTGCGGCTGAACCGGCGGCGCGAAGCGACACTGCTCGGCATAATGGTTGTTGCCGGCTGGATCGTAAACAGCGGAATGAAATGGATTTTCGGCCGTGCCCGGCCGGATATTGTTCCCCACCTGACGGAAGCAGGAGGTTTCAGCTTTCCCAGCGGCCACAGCTTCAATTTAGCCGTGGTATATTTCGGAATTGCCCTGGCCTTCGCCGCGATCAGCAAGTCCGCAGCCGTGCGCGGCGCAATGATGGCGAGCGCGGCGCTGCTGAGCCTCGCCATCGCCTGGAGCCGGGTATGGCTGGGGGTTCATTTCCCCAGCGACATCATCGCCGGCTGGCTGGCGGGAACGGGCTGGATATTCCTCGCCCATGCCCTCCTTCCCCGGCGGGAAGGTGCCAAGCCCTAGCTTTATGCTTCCACGGTCCAGGTCTGGCCCTTCGCCAGCAGCTTGGCGAGATCGGCCTGCTTGCCCTCGCTCGCCTTGGCGTTCTGGTCGATCACGCTCTGCTCGAAAGTGGGGCGCGGATCGTCATAAATGACGCCCAGCGCCATCGGGAACGGCCCGAACGGCAGCTCGACCAGCATATGCGCGATGGAACGGTTGGTCACGTCATGCACGATCACGCCGGCCGATTGCCAATCGCCGTCGACGACATCCACCACGGTCAGCGTCAGCTTCTCAACGTCCAGCGCAATGCCCTTGGCGCCCTTCGCGAACAGCATAGGCTCGCCATCGTTCAACCAGAGCTGGTTTTCATCCGCGAACTTCTTCTCGGTGAACCCGGCGAAAACGTCCTTGTTATAGACGATGCAGTTCTGGAAAATCTCGACGAAAGCCGCGCCTTTGTGGGCATGGGCAGCCTTCAGCACGGTCGGCAATTCCTTGGAAACGTCGAAGCCCCGCGCCACGAAGCGCGCGCCCGCGCCCAGCGCGAAGGCGCAGGGGCTGGCCGGGCGATCGACGGAGCCGAGCGGAGTGGACGGGCTGGTCGTGCCGACCCGGCTGGTCGGGGAATACTGCCCCTTCGTCAGGCCGTAGATCTCGTTGTTGAACAGCATGATCTGGCAGTTCAGATTGCGGCGCAGCAGATGCATGGTGTGATTGCCACCGATCGACATGCCGTCGCCGTCACCCGTCACCAGCCAGATATCCAGTTCCGGATTGGCGAGCTTGATGCCGGTGGCGAAGGCCGGGGCACGGCCATGGATCGTGTGGAAGCCGTAGCTTTCCATGTAATAGGGAAAGCGGCTGGAGCAGCCGATACCCGATACGAACACTGTCTTGGCCGGATCGGCGCCGATTTCAGGCAGGGTCCGCTGGACCGCCTTGAGGATCGCGTAATCGCCGCAGCCGGGGCACCAGCGGACTTCCTGATCGGTTTCCCAATCCTTGAGCGTCGTGGTGATCGTGGTCATTTCGTTCATGGGTTGACTGCCTTCGGGCTGGGCAACTGGGTGTCGCTCGGCGGAACCTCGCCGCCTTCATTATCGGGAATGCCGTCGAAGAACTTGGCGATGGCCTCTTCCAGTTCCGCGATGGAGAAAGGCTGGCCGCTGGTCTTGTTGAGCGGCTTGGCATCGACCAGGTACTGGTCGCGCAGCACCGTCTTGAACTGGCCCGTGTTCATTTCCGGCACGAGAATATTGTCATAACCACGCAGCAACTCGCCGAGATTGGCCGGCAACGGCCAGACGTGGCGGACATGGACATGGCTGACGTCCAGCCCCTTGCGGCGCGCGCGGCGGACCGCCTGGTGAATCGGCCCGAAGGTGGAGCCCCATCCCACGACGGCCAGCTTGCCCGACGGATTGCCGATCGCGACGTCCTGCGCAGGAATGCTCCTGGCCACACCGTCGATCTTGTCGCGGCGGGCATCCGTCATGGCCTGGTGGTTCTCGGGAGAATAATCGATATGGCCGGTATCGATGGCCTTCTCGATCCCGCCGATGCGGTGCATCAGCCCGGGCGTGCCCGGCTTGATCCACGGACGCGCGCCCTTGGCGTCGCGCTTGAAGGGAAGCAACTGATCGCCGGCATTCTTCTCTTCGAGGAAGCTCACCGGGAACGGTTCATAAGCGGAGGGGTCCGGCACTTTCCATGGCTCGGCCGCATTGCCGATATAGCCGTCGGTCAGCAGCATCACCGGGGTCATGTATTGCACCGCGATGCGGCAGGCCTCGATCGCGCATTCGAACGCATCGGCCGGGCTGCGTGCCGCGATCACCGGCATCGGCGCATCGCCGTTGCGGCCATAGACCGCCTGATAGAGATCGGACTGCTCCGTCTTGGTGGGCAGGCCAGTGGAAGGCCCGCCGCGCTGGGAATTGACGATGACCAGCGGAAGCTCGGTCATGATCGCAAGGCCCATCGCTTCGCCCTTCAGCGCGATGCCGGGGCCGGAGGAACTGGTGACGCCCAGTTGCCCCGCATAGGATGCCCCGATGGCGGCGCAGATCGCGGCGATCTCGTCCTCCGCCTGGAAGGTCGTGATGCCGAATTCCTTCAACCGCGCCAGATGATGCAGAATCGCCGAGGCGGGAGTGATCGGATAGCCGCCGAAGAACATCGGCAGGCTTGCCAGCTGCGCACCCGCGACCAGCCCGAGGCTGATCGCCTCCGCGCCGGTGATGGTGCGATAGACACCCGGCTCGCTTTCGGCCGGATCGATGTGAAGCTGCTTGAGCGGGCCGGAAATCTCCGCCGTTTCGCCATAGGAATGCCCCGCATCCAGCGCGGCGATATTCGCCTCGGCCAGTTCGGGCGCCTTGGCGAATTTCTGCTTGAGCCACTCATGAATCGGTTCGCGCGGGCGATCGAACATCCAGAGGGCAAGCCCCAGGGTCCACATGTTCTTGCAGCGCAGCGCTTCCTTGTTGCCAAGGCCGAACGGCTTCACGGATTCCAGCGTAAGGGCGGAAATATCGAACGCGAGCACATCCCACTTGGCCAGGCTGCCGTCTTCCAGCGGATTCGTGTCGTATTTGGCCTTCTCGAGGTTGCGCTTGTTGAACTCGCCGGTGTCGGCGATCACAAGCCCGCCCGGCTTGAGCGCCGGCAGGTTCACCTTGAGCGCCGCCGGATTCATCGCGATCAGCACATCGGGCGCGTCGCCGGCGGTTTCGATCGAAGTCGAGCCGAAATTGATCTGGAACGCCGAAACCCCGAACAGCGTGCCCTGCGGCGCGCGGATTTCCGCCGGGAAATCCGGGAATGTCGCCAGATCGTTGCCGGCCAGCGCGGTGGACAGGGTAAACTGCCCACCCGTAAGTTGCATGCCGTCACCGCTATCGCCGGCGAACCGCACCACAACGGCTTCCGGAGTGGTTTGCCCGGCCTGCTTTTCGACCACAAGAGTCGCCATCTTAGTTCACCTTCAAGCGAGGCGCGTATAACTCGCGCCTTTCCTTCCCAATCGGACCTATGCCTCGCGCCTTTCGCCCGCAATAAACTTTTTCTGTAACGCGCAAAAACACACAAGTGGAAATCGACGAGATTTCGTCTTAATCCACTGCATAATGAAACATCCATGCAGTGCCCGCCCATGAGCCGAGAGAAATCCCTGCCCTATCGCCCCTGCGTCGGCGTGATGCTGGTCAACCACCGGCGCCAGGCCTTTGTCGGCAAGCGGATCGACACCAAGGAAGGCGATTGGTGGCAAATGCCCCAGGGCGGAATCGACGAGGGCGAGGAGCCGATGCAGGCCGCGCTTCGCGAGCTGAATGAAGAGACAGGCCTGCAGTCCCGGCATGTGTCGCTCATCGCCCAGACGCGCGAGGAGCTGCTCTACGACCTTCCCCGCGAACTCCTGGGCAAGTTGTGGGGCGGCCGCTACCGGGGCCAGCGCCAGCACTGGTTCCTGGCGCGATTCACGGGGCAGGACAGCGATTTCAACCTTGCCGCCCACGACCCGGCCGAATTCTGCGACTGGCGCTGGGTCGACCCCGAGCAGCTGCCGCAGCTTATCATCCCCTTCAAGGCGCAGGTCTATCAGGCGATATTGGACGAGTTCCGCCCGCTGATCTGAACAGCGGCGCGGACAGTTCAGGCGCTGCCGGCGCCGCGATCAGTTTTGGGTAATCACCACTTCCGGCTTCACCGCCTCGGCGGTCACCACCGTCTGCGTCGGCCCGGTTTCGATGCTGGTTGCCAGCGTCCGCGTTTCCGAGCAGCTTTCCCCGCACAGGCTCTGCAGCTTGGTCAGGTTGCGCCGCGCCTTTTCGATCGCGCCCTTTTCCACCAGGGCCGCCCCCTCGCCGGAAAGCGCGGAAAAATTGGCCGGGTCCTGCTTCAACGCCTCACGGTAATAATGGATGGCCTTGCCCTGCAGCCCTTCCTTGCGGGCCGCACGGGCCAGTTCGAGATAGGTCGGCGTATAGCCCGGATCGACCGCCAGGGCCGCCTCGAAGGCATCCACCGCACCTTGAGTATCCCCCGCATCCAGCGCCACCCGGCCTTCTTCGATCAGGCGGGCTGCACGCGGATCGGGCTCGCCGGTCGCGCCCAGGCCCGCACTGGCCGTCACCGCGGCGAACAGCGAAAGGGCAAGGGCGGCAGGATAGTAGCGCATCAAAAACTCCTTCAGGGCAGACGATGGACTATTCGCAGGCTCTGCCATGACACGAGATGTTAACACGGCGAAACGAGACGCGCGACGAAAAATCCATCCGTTCCGTCGTGAAGCGGCGTCAAGCGGATTCCTTGCCCGCGTTGGCGTCCGGCCGGCAGATCCGGGCGGTCTGCCCGCCAGCCGGGCCGGGCCGCGAGAAAGGCGTCCACCCGATCCGGCCCTTCCGCATCCAGCACCGAACAGACCGCGTAGAGCAGGCGGCCGCCCGGCTTGACCAGCCCGGCGGCAACATCCAGCACATGGGCTTGCGCGCGCACAAGCCGCTCCAGCTCCCGCCGGTCGAGCCGCCAGCGCGCTTCGGGGTTGCGCCGCCATGTGCCTGTGCCGGAACAAGGCGCATCGACCAGCACGGCATCGGCAAGGCCAGCCCAGTCCGCCAATAACGCCGCCTCTTCCCCCGGGTTGAGCAGGCGCGTCTCGATCATGGCCGCACCGGCGCGCTCGGCCCGCGGCCCCAGGCGCGACAAGCGGGTGCGATCAATATCGCACGCCAGCAACCGTCCACGATTGTCCATGGCCGCCGCCAGGGCCAGGGTCTTGCCCCCTGCCCCCGCGCAGAGGTCGACAATCGACTCTCCGGGCATGGCGCCCACAGCTTCGCACACGAGCTGGGATGCCGTGTCCTGCACCTCGATAGCCCCGGCCTGATAGGCTTCCCATTGCTCGACACGCGTGCCGGTGGGGAAACGCAGGCCATGCGCCGCAAGCGTGGGTTCGCCCGGCTCCGGCAATTGATCCGCCCGGCCTTGCCGCAGGCTATTGATCCGGCAATCGAGCGGCGCGCGCTCCAGCAAGCCAGCCAGCTCGTCCTGGCGAATGCCGGAACCCGCCAGCGATTCCTCCAGCCAGCCGGGCGCATGGCCCGCCCCTGCCACCGGCTCTCCATCCTGCAAGGGATAAGGCGCATGGGGCGATCCGTCGAACAATTGGCGGATGGAAGAGTCGCCTTCGGCCAGCCGCAGCATCGCGGCGCGGCCGGTTTCCGGAATTTCGCCGCAGGCGCGAATCGCTCCGTAGACCAGCTCGCGCACCGCCCGCCGGTCCTTGCTCCCGGCAAAGCGGCGAGTGCGGAACCAGTCCGCGATGAGACGGTCCGCCGAAGCCCCACCGCTGCGCGCGGCGGCAATGATAAGATCCAGCAGCTCGATCGCTGCCTGAACGCGGGCGGCAGGCGTCATTTCCGGCGCCTGGCAGCGCTACCGCGTCGGATAGTTCGGCGCTTCTCGCGTGATCGACACGTCATGGACATGGCTTTCGGCAAGGCCCGAATTGGTGATCCGGATGAACTTCGCCCGGGTGCGCAGATCCTCGATCGTGGCGGAACCGGTATAGCCCATGGCGGCCTTGATCCCGCCGACAAGCTGATGAATCACGTCCTTGGCCGAGCCTTTGAACGGCACCTGGCCTTCGATCCCTTCCGGCACCAGCTTCATCTGGTCCTTGATGTCCTGCTGGAAATAGCGGTCGGCGCTGCCCCGCGCCATTGCGCCCACCGAACCCATTCCGCGATAGGACTTGTAGGCGCGGCCCTGGTAGAGGAAGGTTTCGCCCGGCGCCTCCTCCGTGCCCGCCAGCAGCGATCCGATCATGATGGTGGAAGCGCCGGCGGCCAGCGCCTTGGCCGCGTCGCCGGAGGTCCGCAGCCCCCCGTCGCCGATCACCGGAATATCCGATTTCGCGGCTTCGGCGGCGCTTTCCATGATCGCCGTAAGCTGGGGCACGCCCACGCCCGCGACGATCCGGGTGGTGCAGATGGAGCCGGGGCCGATCCCGACCTTGACCGCATCCGCCCCTGCATCGATCAATGCCCGGGTCGCTTCCGCCGTGGCGACATTGCCCGCCACCACCTGCACGGCGTTTGACAGCTTCTTCACCCGCTCCACCGCCTTGGCCACATCGCGATTATGGCCATGCGCGGTATCGATGATCACCACATCGCATTCGGCGTCGATCAGCGCCTCGGTCCGTTCGAAGCCCTTGTCGCCCACCGTGGTCGCCGCCGCCACCCGCAGGCGGCCTGCACTATCCTTGGTGGCGCTCGGGTAGGTGACGGCCTTTTCGATATCCTTCACCGTAATCAGGCCGATGCAATGATAGGCCTCGTCCACTACCAGCAGCTTTTCTATCCTGCGCTGGTGCAGCAGCCGCCGCGCTTCCTCCTGGCTGACGCCGGGGCTTGCGGTGGCGAGATTCTCGCTGGTCATCAATTCCCGCACGGGCTGGCTGGGATTGTCGGCGAAGCGGACATCGCGGTGCGTCAGGATGCCTACCAGCTTCCCGCCCTTTTCCACCACGGGAATGCCGCTGATCCGGTTGGCCTGCATCAGCTTCTGCGCTTCGCCCAGCGTCGCATCCGGCGAAATGGTGATGGGATTGACCACCATCCCGCTCTCGAACCGCTTCACGCTGCGCACCGCCGCGCATTGTTCCCTGATCGAGAGGTTGCGGTGAAGCACCCCGATGCCGCCGAGCTGCGCCATGACGATCGCCATGTCCGCTTCGGTGACGGTATCCATCGCCGCCGAGAGGACAGGAATGTTGAGAGCGATGCCGCGAGTCAGCCGGGTGCTGGTGTCCGCCTGAGAGGGCAGGATATCGCTCGCCCCGGGACGCAGCAGCACGTCGTCGAATGTCAGGCCGGTCGGGATATCCATGGCGCCAGTTTCCTCTGCGAGGGAAGAATCGTGGCGGCCCATGTAACCGCGCTTTGCTGCAGGTGCTAGGGGGAGAAGAAAATTCCCCGAAATCGGTCGCCCAACCCGCCGCTTTCCGCGGGAACATTGTCCCGCTCCGGCCTTTGTTTCGTGGAAGGTTGACGCAAGACGGGAATGCCTGTCGAACCCGTTGGGTGCAACTGGCACGACAGGCGACGGGGATTTCAATGCGGCTAAGAGACTTCAATCCTGCCAATATCCGGGTGGAAGACCAGCGCGGGATGCGTTTTCCGGGCGGCGGTGGCGGCAAGCTGGGCTGCGGCGGCATCGTGCTGGTGCTGATCGCATCGCTGGTGTTCGGCGTCGATCCGGCGCAGATGCTGGGAAGCCTGGAGCAAGTCCAGCAGAGCGCGCCGGCCGGGCAGCAGGCGGGCGGCACAACCGCCAGCGAAAGCTGCAATACGGATGCGCTGAGCAAGGAAAGCTGCGCCGTCCTCGCCTCGCTCAACCAGACATGGGAACCGCTGTTCAAGCAGGCGAGTATCCCGTTCCAGCAACCCAAGCTGGTCTTTTATTCGCAGGCCGGGCGTTCCGGATGCGGCGCGGCGCAAAGCGCGATGGGCCCCTTCTACTGCCCCAGCGACCACGGCATCTATATCGATACGGATTTCTACAGGGAAATGGAGCAGCGCTTGGGCGCGGGCGGCGATTTCGCGCGGGCCTATGTGATGGCGCATGAATATGGCCATCACGTGCAGACTCTCACCGGGGTTTCCGATCAGGTACGCAGCGCACAATCGCAGAATCCTTCCCAGGCCAACCCGCTGCAGGTGCGGATGGAACTGCAGGCGGATTGCTATGCCGGGGTCTGGGCCGCCAAGAACGCCGATCTGATCGAGGCGGGCGATATCGAGGAAGGGCTGACGGCCGCGCACGCGATCGGCGACGACACTTTGATGAAACAAGCGGGGCAACGGCCCGTTGAAGCTGCATTCACCCATGGAAGCAGCGCGCAGCGGATGGAATGGCTGCGGCGAGGATTGGAGACAGGCAATGAAGATCAGTGCGACACTTTCGCCGATCTCAGGAGATAGACGCTCAGGGAACGCACGAGTCGGCGCGGGCGGAACGATCCTTGCGCTCATGCTGGCGGCCTCGCTGCCGGCAGCGGCGCAGACCAAGGACAAGGAGCCCGAAAAGCCCGTCACCGACGATACGGTGACAGTGGGCGATGTGGCGGGCACCCCGCTCAACGATCTCAACATCACGCGCGACGAAATCCCGCCGCTCCTGATCCAGGCGAGACAGGACCCCTACAACAGTAAGGATATGAAGAAGTGCGGCCAGATTGCCGCCGCCGTCGGCCAGCTCGACGCGATCCTGGGCGACGATCTCGATATCGCCGGAGAAAAGAGCAATGCCGTGAATGCAGGCCGCGTCGCCAAATGGGCGGTCAGCCGCTTCATTCCGTTTCGCGGCCTGATCCGCGAGATTTCAGGAGCCAGGGAGCATGAGCGGCAATTCCAGGACGCCATCGTCGCGGGAATGATGCGCCGCTCCTACCTCAAGGGCCTGGGCGAAGCGAAAGGGTGCAAATATCCCGCCCGCCCGGCGGATGAGGAAACCATCAGCCGCATCGAATACGAGCGGCAGGTGATGGCGGCCGAGGCGGCGATCCAGAAGCCGGACGAGAAAGCCAAGGGCGCAAGCGTGAAGGACGAAAAG
>Ga0172382_10008258_pt1 | contig 14553 bp, 13 predicted proteins | sample Leawel138RmetaG_FD_122245 | JGI IMG/M metagenome (GOLD analysis project Ga0172382, IMG submission 122245) | Leachate microbial communities from a municipal landfill in Southern Ontario, Canada - Leachate well 138R metaG | ecosystem: Engineered > Solid waste > Landfill > Unclassified | place...
GATCAAGCTTTACCGCGACGGCTTGACCGAGACCTTTGACATCGCTGACTTTCCCGAGTTGGAAAACGTCGATAAGCGCTTCATCCTCACCAATGACGAAGGCAAGCTGATCGGCATACCCGTTCAGTTCCAGTATTATGGAATCGCCTTCAATACCGATAAGGCCAGCGCCGGAGACTTCACGTCCTGGACCGCGCTCGCCGACGAGAAGTGGAAGGGGCAACTCGCCCAGCCCCAGGCATTCGTCGCGGCCAGCTACGATCTGGTGATGCTGGCCAGAATCGCAGGCGGAGGCGAGGACAATATCGAGCCCGGCATCACCGACTTCCGCAAATACGCCGCCAATTCGCTGACCATCATGAGCTCGTTCGCGCAGGGGAACACCTTGCTGACACGCGGCGAGATCGCGGCCACCCCGTTCTATTCGTCGCGCATCAAGCTCTTGAAGAAGGAGAACGCTCCGGTCGACATCGCGATACCCAAGGAAGGTGCGGTGATGATCCCCTACATCCTGGTCGTTCCGAAGAATGCCAAGAACCGGGAAGCTTACATGCAGTTCCTGCAATACGCCACGCAACCCGACGTGCAACTCGCCATGTACGACTATGCCGGATACATCCCGCTCAACGGGCGGGCCGAGCTGTCGGAAGAGAACGCGGCGGAGCTCGGCATGACATTGTCCGAGCTCAACGAGCGCCTCTACATGCCGAACTTCTGGGCCCTTGCCGACAATATGGACGAAAACGTGAAGATCGTCGAAGACATACAGGCAGGAAAGTAGGCAGGAAAAAGTCGTCAGGGAAGGGTCATCCTCGATGCGCGATAGATCCAAAGGCATGAGATCGCTCGTCATCATGCTTCCGGTCGGCCTGATATTGCTCGGGCTGTTCTGGGGGCTGGTGAACGTCGTGGTCGGCTCCTTCATGTCGAACGACGTGCCCTCCCTGACGCTCTATGCCGACTTCTTCTCCCGCGCCTCCAGTCTGGAAACGCTGTGGCGCACCATATGGATGGCGCTCCTGACTGCAGGCATCTGCGCCATCATCGCCTATCCGGTGGCCTACTTCATCGCGCGCCACGCCAAGCGCCGTGATCTGTGGGTTTTCTTCATCATACTTCCATGGCTCGTCAGCCTGGTGGTGCGGACCTTCGGATGGATCGTCCTTCTTGGCAACAGCGGCATCGTCAACGGCATGCTGAGGAGCAGCGGGCTCATCGACGCGCCCCTACCACTGATGTTCAACATGGGAGGCGTGATCACGGGGCTCGTGCATGTCCTGTGCCCCTTCATGCTCCTGTCTATCCTCTCGGTCTTCTTCCACCTGGACAAGTCACTAGAAGAGGCCTCGATGAGCCTGCGGGCGGGGCCGCTGCTGACCTTCTGGAAAGTGACGCTGCCGCTCACGATGCCCGGCGTGATGTCCGGCTTCATTATTGTCTACCTGGTCGCAACGGGCGCCATCGTGACGCCCCTGATGCTGGGCGGCATCCGCGATGCCGTGCTGGGCACACGAATCTATCACGAGGTGACCAACATGTTCAATTTTCCGGCGGCCTCGTCGATGGCCGTCATCCTGAGCCTCGTCGCCTTCGCGGTCGTGCTCCCGCTCCAATGGATCGAGCGGTACATCTCGCGAAACATTCATAAGATAGAAACCTAGGGGCATTCGATGTCGGCGACGAGAATCTGGTCCCTGCTCCTGATGGCGTTCCTGAGCGCGCCGCTTGTCATCATATTCGGCTCGGCTGTGTCGCGGACCGGCTATATGAGCTTCCCGCCGTCAAGCTTCACGCTGCGCTGGATACTGGAGTTCCTGACGAGTGCTGAGTGGCTGGGCGTCCTGGGCATATCGCTCGTCCTCGCGATCCTGGCCGCCCTCGCCAGCACCATCGCCAGCGTGGGCGCCGGCCTTTACGTGACGCGCCGCCTGCGCTGGGGGAAAGGCGCGGTCGAGCTCGCGATTCTCCTTCCCCTCATATTCCCTCATGCCGCGCTTGCAGTCGCTATCTTCTCGGTGGTGAGGGAGCTCAACCTCATCGGCACGTTCGCGGGCATCCTCATCGCCCATGTTATCGTCACGCTGCCCTTCGCGTACCGGCCGATCTCCACCAGCCTGAGCAAGCTGGACCCGTCCATCGAGGAGGCGGCCATGTCGCTCAGGGCGCCGCCTTGGACAACGTTCCGGAAGGTCACACTGCCGCGGTTGCGGCCCGGCATTGTCACGGCGATGCTGTTCTCCACCATCATCTCGTTCGACGAGCTCTCGGTAACCATGTTCCTGGTCGGCCCGAATTTCACGACCCTTCCGGCGAAGATATTTTCGGAAGTCCAAGATAATGCGAGCCCGCTGGTCGCCGCGGTCGCGAGCTTCCTGGTGATCGCCACCGCGATGGTGATCCTCGTCGTGAAGAAGTTCTTCGGCCTGCAGTTCTTCGTGGACCCGGAGCACTGAAGCCAAAGCGGCCTGCCGATCGGCGGCCTCCTTTCCGACGCCAAAGAAGCAAACATGGAAGATATTGTCGCGGATTACATCGTCGTAGGTGCAGGGTCCGCCGGGTGCGTGCTGGCCGCGCGTCTTGCGCAAACGCAGGGCAACCGTGTGGTCCTGCTGGAAGCAGGGGGAAGGGACCGCGATCCGTGGATCCACGTTCCGGTCGGCTTCTTCAGGAACGCGTTCAACCCGAAGCTCGGCTGGGGTTACGTCACGGAGCCAATCCCGGGATATGACGGCCGGCAGGTGCCCTGGCCGCGCGGAAAGGTGCTCGGCGGCTCGGGCGCCATCAACGGCCTGATCTATGTCCGCGGACACCAGCGCGATTTCGACAACTGGGCCGCCCGGGGAAACGTCGGATGGTCCTATACCGACGTCGAGCCATTTTTCCGGGCCCTCGAGAACGGCGAGGACCGCTCGGAAGCGGGTTACGGGACCGACGGGCCGATCCATGTCTCGAAGTTACGCTTTTCGCAACCGCTGCACGATGCGTTCGTCCGGGGCGCGATCGAGTGCGGGCATGGACGCAACGGCGATTTCAACGGGCCCGTCAGGGAGGGCGCGGGGCCGTTCAAGGCGACGATAAACGGCCGCCGGCGCTCCTATTCTGCCGCCGAGTACCTGCGCCGCTGCGGGCCCAACCTGCGGATCGAGTTGAACATGCTTGCGACCCGCATCGTCTTCTGCGGCCGCAAGGCGGTCGCGGTCGAGGCCGTGAAGAACGGCGTGCCGCATCGCTTTTCCGCGCTGAAGGAGATCATTCTATGCGCGGGCGCCGTGAACAGCCCGCAACTCCTTGAGCTCTCGGGTGTCGGGCGGCCGGATGTCATCGAGTCGAACGGCCTGCAGGTAGTGAACGCTCTGCAGGGCGTCGGCGAGAACCTGAAGGACCATCCGGTGATCAGGATCGTCTGCCGCTGCCACGACGTCAGGACCCTCAACGAGATCTCGCGCAACCCGTTCCTGAAGGTCGCGGCGGGGCTGGACTATCTCCTTCGCCGGCGCGGCCCCTTGATGATGCCGGCCAACCCCATCGGCCTGTTCGCGCGCAGCCGGCCCGACATTTCGCATCCCGATATCGAGTTCTCTTTCCTTGCAGGCAGCGCCCAGCGCTTCGGGGCGGGACTCCACGCCTACCCCGGTTGCACATTGGCAGTGATCCTCGTCAGCCCGAAAAGCGTGGGCTCGGTTCACATCAAGAGCGCCTCCCCGCACGAGCACCCCTCCATCCAGCCCAACTATTTCGGCTGCGAGGACGATATCGGCGCGTTGTTGCGGGGCTTCGGCATCGCACGGGACATCATGAACGCACCTGCAATGCGGCGGTTCGTCGAGGCGGAGGCAATACCGGGGCCCGCGGTGGATGGCGACGATGCGATCCTGGACTACGCGCGACAGACCGGCGGCAGCGCCTTTCACCCGGTCGGGACGTGCCGCATGGGCGTGGACGATCTGGCGGTGGTCGACCCGGCACTGCGCGTCAGGGGTTTCGGAGGCCTCAGGATCGCCGACGCCTCGGTCATGCCCGACATCATCGCGGGCAACACGAATGCGACGGCGATGATGATCGCCGAAAAGGCGGCGAGGATGATCCTTGAGAACATGTGACCAATAGGGAAGGCCCCTCCCCTATTGGTCACACCCGGTGATCAACGCCGCTGATCGCCGCATGCATCAACTATGCTTGGATAGCTGTAGGGAAGCGCTCGGAGAACCGTCGTGCATCACGGAGCAATCGAAAATCTGTCCCGAGCTAGATCGGGATGACTTTGATTTGAATCGGCGAGGGATTCCGTTCGGTCGTCAAATCTGCTTCACCGTGCTGGCTGGAGAAGGAGGCCAGCACGGATGCCGAAACCGCTTTCCACCGATCTTCGCGAACGTGTCGTTGCCGCAGTTGAACGTGACGGCCTGTCCCGCCGGCAGGCTGCTGCCCGGTTTGGCGTCGGGGCGAGCACGGTGATCAAGTGGGTTCGCCGTTCCCGCGAGACCGGCAGCGTCGTGCCAAGCAAGATTGGCGGCTATCGGCCGAAGAAGATCGCGGGCGCGCATCGCGACTGGCTTTTAGGGCGGTGCCACGAGAAAGACTTCACGCTGCACGGACTGGTGGCCGAACTGGCCGAGCGCGGCCTGAAGGTGGACTACCGCACGGTGTGGGCCTTCGTCCATGCCGAGAAGCTATCGCACAAAAAAAGACGCTGATCGCGGCCGAGCAGGATCGCCCGGACGTGGCGCGGCGGCGAGCGCAGTGGATGGCCTACCGCAACCGGGTCGATCCGTCCCGCCTGGTCTTCATCGACGAGACATGGACCAAGACCAACATGGCCCCGCTGTTCGGCTGGGCGCCGCGCGGTCAGCGCTTGAAGGCCAAGGTGCCGCACCGACGCTGGAAGACCATGACCTTCATCGCGGCGCTGCGCCACGACCGGGTCGACGCGCCATGGCTCATCGACGGGCCGGTCAACGGCGAGCGCTTCCGGCTCTATGTCGAGAAGGTGCTCGTGCCGAACCTGCGTCCCGGCGACGTCGTGGTCATGGACAATCTCGGCAGCCATCGCGGCAAGGCCGTGCGCCGGGCAATTCGGCAGGCAGGCGCCAAGCTGTTCTTCCTGCCCAAATACTCCCCAGACCTGAACCCGATCGAGCAGTTCCTCTCGAAACTCAAACATTGGCTGCGAAACGCCGCCGAACGGACCAAGGACGCCGTCTGCGACGCCATCGGCCACATCCTCGACACGCTCGCCCCAGCCGAATGCTCAAACTACTTCAGAAACGCAGGGTATGAACCTAACTAGATTCATCGCGATCTAAGGGCATCGCCTGTGATCATCCTGCCCGGAATTCTAGTAGCGGGCGCGGCCGCCGGACAGGTCGAACACGGCGCCGGTATTGAAGTCCGACGCATCGGAGCACAACCATGCAATCAGATGAGCCGCTTCCTCGGGCCGGCCGAGACGTTTCATCGGACTTTCGTTTATCAAGGCTTGCACGACTTCAGGCCCCAACGCGTGTATCAGCGGCGTGTCCATCGGCCCCATCGCGAGGCAGTTGACGCGAATGCCCTCATCGACGATCTCGCGACCGAGCGCCTTGGTGAAAGCGATGATGCCGGCGCTGGCAGCGGAATACGCGGCGATGCCCGTGAGCCCCTCATTTCCAGCCAAAGACCCCATATTGATAATGCGTCCTCCGCCCCATTGCCGCATATGAGGCAAGATAGCCTGCGTCACCTGCATGACGGTAATTAAATTGTCTTGGATAATATAGTTCCAATCTTCTTGCCGGTGTCCTTCAAAATTCTGGTGATCACCCAGATAGCCGGCAAGATTGACAAGGAAGTCGATTCGGACACCGCGATTTGTCAGGTTGTTCAGTTCCGTCGCCACCACCTCCCGATCGAGGACATCGATCACGGTGGACTGAACGACATTGCGTGGCAACGGCCTCAGGTCCCAAGCATGAATCTGGGCTCCCGACCGGTCGAAGAGATCGATAACGGCAGAGCCGATTCCGCCGGCGGCGCCGGTGATCAAGACTGTCCGGTTGCGAAAATCATAGGATACGGACATCGGAAATCCTCTCCTTATGGACCCGGCGACGAAACGCCGCTGGCGTATAGTTCGGCATCAGACGGCGCGATTCAGCGCACCGTCTACCCTCAGGAACTGGCCAGAAACATAGGAGGCTTCGTCTGAAAGCAAGAACGCCACCATATGCGCAATATCCCGGGGCTGCCCGAGACGGCCCAGCGGAATGGTCTCGCGTACGTCGTCGGGACTCAGCTTCGTACTCTCGAGCATGCCCGGCGCGACGGTGTTGATGCGTATGCCCTCGCGCCCGTACCGGTCCGCATAAAGCTTGCTGAAGCTCTGGAGCGCGGCGCGCACCGGCCCGGGCGGATAGGCTTGGCACGGTTCGAACGCGTCGACCGACGAGATGTTCACGATCGAGCCGCCGCCATGCTTTCGCATCACGGGCGTCACCAGCCGGCACATGCGCACGACGTTGAGGAAGAACGTGTCCAGCGCGTCGTGCCACGCGGCGTCGGGCAGCGTGTCGACGGCGAAGTCGTTGTCGGGGTCGTAGGTCAGCTTGCCGGCGGTCGCGCCGCCCATGTCGACGCCGAATTTCGACAGCACCGTTCGGAACAGCCCCGTGCTGTTGACTACGGCGTCGATGCGTCCCCATCGTTCGAGAGCGGCGTTGACCAGCAGGTCGAGGTCGGCCTCGCTCGCCGCCGAGCCGGACAGGCCGAGCCCGCCTATTTCCCTTGCCAGCCGCTCGGCCGAGTCCGACGGCGACATCAGCGCAAGCTCGTATCCTCTGCCCGCAAGCAAGCGCGCGCATGCCGCGCCTACGCCCCGCCCTCCGCCGACGATGATTGCGACCGGCTTGCTGCCGAAATTTCAGACATCGAATCTGTCCCTCGCGTGTCAGGACGGCAATTCTACCATGAACTCGATTTCGACCCTTGCCCCAAGCGGGAGCGCGGCCACCTGCACGGTGGTGCGGGCCGGCTTGTGATCGCCGAACTCCTCGGCATAGACCGCGTTCAGCCGCGGATATTCGGCGAGGTCCTGGACGAACACGGTGCTCTTGACCACGGCGGAAGTCGTGAGCCCCTCGCTCTTCAGCAGCGCCCGCAGGTTCTTGAATATCTGCCGGGTCTGCCCTTCGATATCCGTGGCCTCGATCCGGCCCTCGGCCGTGACCGGCATTTGCCCGGCTGTGTAAAGAAAGCCGTTCGCCTTCATTGCGTGCGAATAGGGGCCGATCGCCTTTGCAACGTCGGGAGATGTAACGGGCTTCATGTTGTCTGTCCTCCTTGGTTTCGGCTTGCGGTCAGGCCTGCGGCGAGGCGTCCAGCACCTTCCGTGCTACGCGGAAGCATTCGAGCGCCTGGGGCACGCCGCAATAGATGCCGACGACATGGATGATGGCGCGGATCTCGTCTCGCGTGACGCCATTGTTGACGGCTCCGCGGCAATGCGTCTCCCATTCGTGCATCTTGCCGAGGGCGCCGATCATGGCGAGGTTCATCATCGACCGCGTCTTCGGGTCGATGGTCTCGTCGCCCCAGCCGAAGCCCCAGCACCACGCCGTCATCGCCTCCTGAAACGGACGGGTAAAGTCGTCCGCGGCGGCAAGGTTCTTCTCGACATAGTCGGCGCCTAGCGTGGCCTTGCGCCGGGCGAGGCCCTTTCCGAACAGGTCCTTGTCCATCGGATTTTTGCTCCTCCTGAAAATTCAGCTCGCCTCGATCACCCTGGCCGCCGCCGCGATCGCGGCTTCGGTCCAGTCGAAATCGGCTTCGGTCAGCGCAAGGCTGGGATAGACCTTGCCGGGCGACTTGAAGATCCCGTTCGCCCTGAGTTCGGCGTTGAACAGCGCGGCGCGCTTCGCGTCGCCATTCTGCACGTCGCGATAGTTCCGCACCTCCTGCGCCGTGAAGACCACCTCGAACAGTCCCGGATGCCCGACGATGCGGTAGGGGATGCCGGTCGGGTCGAGATGCGCGCGATACATCGCCATCAGCCTCTCTCCGTTCGCCTTCAGCCGGTCATAGGCGCCGTCGCGGCGCAGGATCTCCATCGTCTTGAGCCCTGCCACCGCCGCGACCGGGTTGCCGGACAACGTGCCCAGCATCATCAGCCAGCGGTCTGCGCCGACGGCCGCCTTGTCGAAATGGTCGAGTATGGCCTTGCGGCCGGCGACCGCGGCCAGCGGAAGGCCCCCACCGATAATTTTGCCGAGCGTGCAGAGATCGGGCGTGACGCCGTATTCCTCTTGCGCGCCGCCATAGGCAAGGCGAAAGCCGGTCACGACCTCGTCGAAGACGAGGACGATGCCGTACCGGTCGCACAATGCGCGCAACACCTGAAGGAAACCCGGCGCCGGCGGGATAATGCGTTGCAGCGGCTCGACGATGAGCGCGGCGACCTCCCTGCCGTGATCGGCGAGCAGGCTTTCGATATAGGCGACGTCGTTGAAGGGCGCGATCAGCATTTCGGCGCGCACGCCTTCGGGAATGCCGGCGCTGTCGGGCACGGCCTCGGGGAAATTGACGAGGCGCGTCGGCGCGAGACTCATCTGGGCCTCGGCCGACATGCCGTGATAACCGCCCTCGAACTTGACGACCTTGTCCCGGCCCGTGAAGGCGCGGGCAAGGCGCAGGGCGTACATGTCGGCCTCCCCACCCGAGGCGAGGAAGCGGACCTGCTCGGCGCAGGCGACCGCGCGGCAGATTTCCTCCGCCAGCTCGACGGCGAACGCATTGTTTGCGAAGAAGGTCATGCCTTTCGGCAACTGCTCGGCGACCGCCTCCAGAACCTCGGGGTGGCCGTGGCCGAGCAGCATCGGGCCGGAGCCGATCAGGTAGTCGACATACTCGCGGCCGTCCTCGTCCCAAACCCGGCTGCCCTTTCCGTCCCGTATGAAGATCGAGGGATCGAAATTGCCCAACCCGCCCGCCGGTAAGACCTTGCGGGCGCGCTGGCCCCAGGCATCGTTCGTCATTCTGCCCTCACGTCATAGTGCGAATGCCCGAAATGCTTGCGTTGGACTCCGGCAAAGGCCCAGGCGATCAGGCTGGTGATGTCGAATACCGGGAGGCCAGTCGCCTTCTGCACGGCTTCGGCGTAGGGGGGCAGGTCTGTGCATTCCAGCAGGATGGCGCCCGTCTCCGGATGCTCCCTTTGAATCGACAGCGCCTCGGCGACCACCTCGCTCTCGACCGCCTCGAAGTCGAGCGTGCCGACCTGGTCATGGATGGCCGCCTTGAAGGCCGGCTTGTCCTCCAGCCCACGGATCGTCACTGGCACGTCGCCGCCCCAACACGCGATCTCCATGTGTCGCTTGGTCAGCGATGTGCCGGAGGCGCTGATGATACCGACCGACTGGTCGGGCCTCAGGCCCTGCCGGATCAGGGGCAGTTGCAGCAGGCCGGACATGAACACCGGCACCGGCAACGCGGCGGCCATTTCGCGCTGGAACAGCACCATGAAGCCGCAATTGCCGATGACTGCCTTGACGCCCTGCTGCACCAGTTCGCGGCCTGCGGCGATGAAGCGATCCAGCAACTCGGCTTTCGGGTTGTAGATCAGGCTTTCCATGTCCGCCCCCCTGACCACCGAATAGATGACCGGATGATCGAAGGTTCCGGCATAGCCCGGGGTGCCCGGCGGATAGGGGATCAGGCAGTCCATGACGATGATCCCTATCGGGATGCCGTACACGTCCTGCCCCTTGTTCGCAGCGTAGATCAATTCATCCTCCAAGCTGGAAGTCCCTTTGTCCGCAAGGCTGGCCTCGGGCGTCAGACTGTCTTGGCGAGCCGCCGCATGCCGACATTCTTGGACTGGACGTAGGAGCGCATGGCTTCGAGCCCCTTCTCGCGGCCGATGCCGGAGGTCTTGAAGCCGCCGAACGGCGTCTCGGGTCCGCCCACGCCCCATTCGTTGACATGCACCTGGCCGGCTTCGAGCCGCTCCGCGCACCACAGCGCCCGGTCGAGGTCGGCGGTGAAGACGCCGGCGGCAAGGCCGTAATCGGTGCCGTTGGCGATCGCGACCGCCTCCTCGCCCGTCCTGAACTTCAGCGCCGTCAGGATCGGGCCGAAGATCTCCTCGCGGTTGATGCACATGTCGGGGGTCACGTCGGTGAAGACGGTCGCCTGATGGTAGTAGCCGGGAAGGCCGTCATGCCGCTGGCCGCCGACCACGACCCGCGCGCCCTCCCGCGCCCCGACCTGCGCATAGTTGCAGACCCGCTCCAGTTGGGCCTGCGACACGAGCGGGGTGATGTCGTGGTCCTCGAGGCCCGGCCCGACCGTGAACTTGCTCACGCGCGCCGAAAGCTCGTCCATGACGGCGTCATGGATGTCCTCGTGGATGACGATGCGCGACATGGAATCGCAGACTTGGCCGGAATTCTCGTAGATGCCGGCGATGATGTTGGTGACGACGTTGTCGACATCCGCGTCCGGAAACACGATGCCGGCGGACTTGCCACCGAGTTCGAGGACACAAGGGATAATGCGTTCGGCAGCGGCACGCAGGATCGACTGGCCCGTTCGGACCGATCCCGTGAAGGTGATGAGGTCGATGTCACGGTGCGAAGCCAGTGCCGCGCCGGCCTCGGCGCCGGTGCCGCAGACGATGTTGACGGCGCCCGCCGGCAGTCCGACCTCCTCGGCGAGCTCGGCGAAGACATAGGCCGACAGGGGGTCGATCTCGGCGGTCTTGATGACCGCGGTGTTCCCTGTGGCGAGCGCCGGGGCCAGCGAGCGCGCCACCATGTTGTTGGGGTAGTTCCACGGAATGATATGCGCGGTCACGCCGAAGGGAACGGGCACCACGAAATCGGTGTAGCCGTCGCCAAGCGGGACATACTTGCCCTCGACCGAAGGCGCGAGGCCGCCATAGAACTCGAAATAGCGGGCCGAGCCCTCAATCTCGGAACGGGCCTCGGAAATACGTTTGCCGGCATCGACGCTCAGAAGGCTTGCGATCTCTTCCTTGCGTTCGCGAAGCTTGCGGCCCATCTCGACCAGCAACTGCCCGCGGATGCGGGGGCGCATGCCCGAAAGAGCGCGCGCATTGTGGCAGGCCCGCGCCGCCGCGACCGCCGCATCGACATCCGCGACCGTCGCCTTTGCGACTTCGGCGAGCGGCTGCGCGGTGGCCGGGTCGATCACAGTGAGCCGCCCACCGTCGGACGCATCGACCCACTTGCCGCCGATATAGTTCTGCCAATAGGGCTTCACGTTTGGTTGCATCTGCATTTCCCTTGCGAATTCATGACATTGTGCCCGGGCGGGCGCGGACGGTTGCAGGATGCCAGTCGCCCAGCAGCCTGATTTTCAGGCGGGCACCTTCGTGCGCGAGGCCGGCTTCCACGAAGGCGAAAGCCGCCCCCCGTCCGGTCGCGTGGTCGATCCCGCCTGAGGTCGTGTGGCCGACCAGCCGGCCGGAACTGTCGTGCAGCGGCTCAAGGCCGAGGGGCGCCGACGACGGATGCCCGTCGACATCGAGCCGAATGAGATATCTCTCTGCCTCGCCGCCGAATCCGGCCTCGGCCAGGGTGACGGCAGGTCCCAGTTCGCTACCGAAAGCGGGCCTGCCCGCCGAAATTCGCAGCGCCTCCACGGCGCGCGCGCCGATGAGGCGGACGGAAGGAAGCGCGGCAACGACCTGCATGAAGACATGGCGCAGAAATTCGGACGGGCAATGCAGCTCCCACGCCGGCGGACCGAAGGCATCCGTCCTGACGGCGCGGACCGGAGCGTAGCCGATCGTCATCGCCCTCCCCGCGCCGACGGGGAAGCCCGCATCGCTCATGTCCTCGGCAGCCATGTCGGCGATGTCGGCGCGGGACAGTTGCTCCAGCGCGCGCGCCACATTGGGGCCCGAAACGACGATCGCGCCTTCGCGCCCGGTCAGGTTCTCCAGATGGACATCGTCTTGGGAGGATGCTGACCGCTTCAGGAGATCGAGCGAACGGCGTTCGAAAGACGGGGGCGCCGTCAAGATAAAAGAATCGCCTACCTCGCGACAGACGGCGAATTCCGCGCGGAAAGTCCCTTTGGGCGTGAGGGCATGAAGCACCTTGCAGGCGCCCTTCTCAGGAAGCTCGCCGACGAGCAGATCGTCCAGCGCCCGCCCGGCGCCCGCGCCGCTCACGCGCAGCCGCGTCGCGTGGCTGATATCGGCCAGCACATCCCCGCCGGTCGCGGCGGCATGTTCGCGGGCGACATGGTCGACATAGCCCGGCCGATGAAACGAGTAGTCCTCGACCGCCTCCACGCCTTCCGGCGCGAACCAGTTCGGCCGCTCCCAGCCATATACCTCTCCGAACACCGCGCCTTTCGCCGCGAGCAGGTCATGGATGGGCGACACCTTGAGAGGCCGGCAGGCCGTCATCTCCTCGCCGGGCTTCGGCACGAGATAGGTGCGTTCGTAGGCTTCCTCGGTCTTGCGGGCGCTCCAGTTGCGGGTCGCGTGGTCGCCGAACCGTTGCGGATCGCACACCGACATGTCGATCGAGGGCGCGCCCTCGACGATCCACTCGGCCAGTTGCCAGCCGATGCCGCCCGCCAGCGTGACGCCGAACGGATTACCCTCGCCGAGCCAGAAGTTTCTCAGGCCGAAGGCCGGCCCGGTGATCGGCATGTCGTCGGGCGTATAGGGCTGCGGTCCGTTGACGACACGCCGGATGCCGGCCGTCTCGATGAGCGGCACCCTTGCGACCGCCTTCTCCAGGAAAGGTAAGAGCTTGTCCAACTCGTCGGCGAACAATTCCATGCCGAATGTCGGCGGGACGCCGCCGGTGAACACGCACTCTCCGCGGCCCTCATAGCAGCCCATGACGAAGGCATCGCCTTCCTGGCGCATGTAGAACATCTCTTCCGGGTCACGCATGACCGGCAGCTCAGGTAGCCCCGCGGCGCGCCGTTCCTCCAGGGCGGGGATCGGGTCCGTTACGATGTATTCGTGCTTCAGCGACACGGTCTGCGAGGGAATGCCGAGCAGCTGCCCAGTCTGCATCGCGTAGTTGCCGGTGCAACTGACGACATGCTCACAGGCGATGTCCCCATTCGCGGTGTGGACGATCCACTCACCGGTAGACTTCTGCGTGAACCCGGTCACCTCTGTGTTGCGCATGATCCTTGCTCCGAGCCCCCGCGCGCCGACAGCGAACGACTGTGTGAGATCTGCCGGCGCGATGTGGCCGTCGCGCGGGTTGAGCAACCCGCCAAGCACGCCGTCGAGGTTCATCATCGGGTAGAGTTGCCCGATCTGCGCCGGTGTCAGCAGCCGGGCCTCGACACCGATGACTTCGGCGATGCCGGCATAGCGCCGGAACTCGTCGAGGCGGTCCGCATGCGTAGCGATCCTGAGATTGCCGACGCGATGGTAACCTGATGGCTGGCCGGTCAACTCCTCGAGCTCATCGTAAAGCCGGGCGCCATAGGCGTTCAGCCGGCCGATGGTTGGGTCCATCGTATATTCGATAACATGACCTGCTGCGTGCCATGTCGAGCCGGCAGTCAGTTCGGTCCGTTCGCAAAGAATGACGTCAGCCCACCCCTTGCGCGCCAAGTGCCACAACACGCTGCACCCGACGACACCACCGCCTACGATGACGACTCTTGCTGTCAGAGGCATTTCAACTCCCGGAACGGTATGTATTCTTATCCTCGATTTCTAAGCTACCAAGCTGCGCGATCTTCGCACAAAGACATAATAGTCAATGCCACCATGAACCAATTTCATGACTCTTGGAGAGGATCATATTCTCGCGAAAATTCGGCATCTCGACGGGCGAGACTCTACGGCTATTGAATTCCTATCGTTGAAGGCGCTAGTGCCGGGACAGGCGCCAAAATACTCAATCCCACATCGTGATAAACGATGCGATCCATCACAATGAGACAACCTATATATTTTCAAAACGTCCTATAATAAGATATAATATATTTAGAATAATGGGAGAACAATTCTAGGAGACATGCCGCAAGCTGTATTATTTACTGTTATCTTATTATCTGTAATATTTATAAAAATTATTGAACTAATCAATATGCACGCTATCAAAAGTATAATAATTATTATTGAATATATATCACTATTAATATAAATATTTAAATTATTATATAATGACTTCTTAACTTCTCTCATTTTGAGGAAGGCACGCTGCCAAAGCGCATTAGCTGAAGAAATAGTAATTCCAATCATTCAACTACTCCATGAACTTCTTCTGGTCAGACTACTGTGTGTCACATTTCCTCCAAAATTAATAATATTCATGGGCTGAATGAATTTTATTCATATGTTCGAGGGATCTGCATCGACAAAGTTGCTTCTCGTCGCGCGGCCCGACGCAAGCACATGAGAACGCCACGGCGCATATTCTACAAACTCCGTCGTAGCCATTTTTCGATGACGCCGATGATGCCTTCCCGGAAGAGCAGCACGCAGATGACGAAGATGGCGCCCTGGATGATGGTGACCCATGCGCCCATGGTGGCGAGGTAGTTCTGCATGGTGACGATGACGGCCGC
>Ga0172382_10008261_pt1 | contig 14545 bp, 14 predicted proteins | sample Leawel138RmetaG_FD_122245 | JGI IMG/M metagenome (GOLD analysis project Ga0172382, IMG submission 122245) | Leachate microbial communities from a municipal landfill in Southern Ontario, Canada - Leachate well 138R metaG | ecosystem: Engineered > Solid waste > Landfill > Unclassified | place...
CAAAACAAAAAAGAAAAATTATGCCTAGATCAGTAAATTCAGTTGCTAAAAGAGCACGAAGAAAAAAAGTTTTAAAACAAGCCAAAGGTTACTTTGGAAGACGTAAAAACGTTTGGACAGTTGCCAAAAATGCGGTAGAAAAAGCAATGCTTTATGCTTACCGTGACAGAAAGCAGAAAAAGAGAAATTTCAGAGCTTTATGGATTACCCGTATCAATGCTGGTGCAAGACTTCACGGAATGTCTTACTCTCAGTTTATGGGGAAAGTTAAAGCAAACGGAATCGAACTTAACCGTAAAGTTCTTGCCGATTTGGCAATGAACCACCCGGAAGCTTTCGCAGCAATTGTAAATAAAGTAAAATAACGTCTAATCATATTACAATATCTTACTTACTTAAAAAACCGAACGAAAGTTCGGTTTTTTTTGTTTTTATTATAACAGCCCTTGATTCATTTCAAATTTCTAATTCCGGAATTCTAATTCCCAAATCCTAATTTTTCACTACCTTGTTCCAACCTTTTCAGGTTTATGATACTCTTTATAAGAAAGACACTTTGAGTATGGAAGAAAATTTAATCAATCAGTGCAGGCAGATGCATCGGGCTTCACAAAAGCAGATGTACGAACTTTTGGCTCCCAGGTTATACCTGATTTGCAAAAGGTACCTGAAAAAGGAGGAAGAAATAGAAGAAGCTTTGGCCGATGCTTTCTATACTATTTTCACGAAAATCAATCAGCTAAAAGAAAATCTTGCTTTTGAGGGCTGGGCAAAAAAGATTGTCGTCAATCAATGTTTGCTCACGATTCGGAAAACCAAAGATTATAATGTGTATCTGGAAGACGTCTCCATACAGCCTTTTGCTGAAAATGCAAACGAGACTTTTTTGGAAGAAGAAGATTTATTAAAACTTCTGAACTATTTGCCCGAAGGAGCGAAAACTATTTTCGTTTTGTATGCCATCGAAGGATATTCCCATAAGGAAATTGCAGAGCAATTAGGAATCTCGGAGGGAACTTCAAAATCGCAACTCAATGTGTCTCGAACAAAACTAAAAGAGTTAGTCGAAATGTATTACCATCAAAAACCGAAAAGTTATGGAAACTCAAAATAATAAAAACATAGACCAATACTTCCGAAAATTAGCGGAAGAGCAAGAGCCAAAATCTTTCTCAAATATGGATTCGATTTGGGATAAGATAGAAGAAAAACTTGATAAAAAACAGAAAAGACGAGTTGTTCCGTTTTGGAAATATGCGGGTGTGGCAGCTGCCTTACTGTTGTTAATCACGTTGGGAAGTCGGTTTATAAACAACAAACCGACTGTTGAAAATAAAGAACCAAACACAACCGATATAGTTGTGATTGATGAAGAGAAAGTTAAAGAAGAACTCAAAATCGAATCTGAAACAGACTTGGTAGTTACAGAAACAAAAGAACAGGTCAAAAAAGATAAAATTGTTGATACTCAACCTATAATTAAAAAAGAGAAACCAACAGTAGATGATTTTGTAGCAGAAGAAGTCGTTTCTCCTGAAATTACAGAAGAAAACAAACTAAAAATCAGTGAAACAGAGAGTTTTGCTGTCACTCCTGTTCAGATAGAAGAGGCAGAAGTCAATATAGTTGCGGATGAAATTATTTTTAAAGAGGATTTAGGTAAAGAAACTTTTATAAATAATCTTATAAGCGGAACGGTTGTAAGTGCAGATGACGGACTTGGTTTACCGGGAGTAAATATTACCGTCAAAGGAACAATAAGAGGTACTCAAACCGATTTTGACGGAAAATATACCCTCAAAGCTGAAAAAGGAGAAACATTGGTATTTTCTTTTATAGGAATGGCTTCACAGGAAATTAAAGTAAGAAATTCTAAAGAGATTAATGTTTCTTTAAAATCTGATGTTCTTCTCGATGTAGTAGCCGTTGAAGGATATAGAGCCACAAGCAAACCTTTGCCAAATGTAGCTGCTGTAACAGTAACAGCAAAAGAAATTGAAGGAAGATCAAATGCAACTTTTTTAGAATCTTTGCAAGGACAGGTTCCGGGATTGAAGATTTCAACAGGTTCGGAAGCTCCGGGAAATGGTAAAGCAGTTATCGGAACGGATGGAGTGATGAGAATAGTTCCATCGGAAGAAAAAACGCCTTATGATAAATACCTGCAAGAACATTATTACAATAATGACTCCGAATCCTACGAAAACTTTATCGAAAATCAGTTTGAAAGTGCCAAGTCCAATCCCGTTTCAACTTTTTCGATTGATGTGGATAATGCTTCTTATACGAATATCAGACGTTTTATCAATAACGGGCAAACCGTTCCGAAAGATGCTGTGAGAATCGAGGAAATGATAAATTTCTTTAAGTATGATAATCCGAAACCGACAGGTCAACATCCGTTTTCGATACATACGGAATATAGCGATGCTCCTTGGAACAAAAATCATAAATTAGTTAGGATTGCTCTACAAGGAAAGGAAATTCCGACAGACAAATTGCCAAAATCGAACTTTGTTTTCTTGGTTGATGTTTCGGGTTCGATGAATTCGGCAAACAAATTACCGCTTTTAAAAGCTTCGATGAAAGTTTTGTTAGACGAACTTCGTGATGATGACAGAGTGTCGATAGTGTATTATGCAAGCGGAGTCGGGGTTTTATTAGAACCTACCAAAGCCTCAGAAGAATCAAAGATTATCGAAGCGATTGACAACATGAGAGCAGGAGGTGGAACTTCGGGAGCAGCAGGTTTGGAGTTGGCCTATCAGATGGCTGAAAAACATTTTGTAAAAGGAGGAAACAACCGGATTATTCTGGCTACAGACGGAGATTTCAACATCGGAAAATCATCCGATAAAGAAATGCAGGAACTTATCGAAGAAAAACGAAAAAGCGGAGTTTTCCTGACTTGTCTCGGTTTTGGAATGGGCAATTACAAAGACAGCAAAATGACGATTTTATCCAAAAAAGGAAACGGAAATGCTGCTTATATCGACAACATTCAGGAAGCCAATCGCTTTTTAGGAAAAGAGTTTAAAGGCAGTATGTATGCCATTGCCAAAGATGTGAAAATCCAGATTGAGTTCAATCCGGCTCATGTTCAGGCGTATCGTTTGATTGGCTACGAAATGCGAAAACTCCGCAACGAAGATTTTACCAACGATGCCATAGATGCAGGAGAATTAGGCAGCGGACATACGGTTACGGCACTTTATGAAGTGATTCCAAACGGAGTGAAAAGTGAGTTTTATACGTATGAAAACGATTTGAAATACACGCAAAATGCGGTTTCGGGCAGTTTTCAAAACGAATTGGCTACGGTGAAATTTCGTTATAAAAAACCGGACGGAGAAAAGAGTACAGAGATGATTCATACGATTCCGAATCAAAAAACAGCACTTCAAAATGCTTCCAAAGATTTTAAATTTGCAACGGCTGTAGCCTGGTTTGGGCTTAAACTCAGAGATTCTAAACTGATTTCCGACAAAGACAGCAAAGAAATTATCAAACTTGCCAAAGACGGACTTCAAAACGACACAGACGGCTACAAAGCAGAGTTCATAAGGCTTGTGGAAAGTGTAAAATAATAATTCAGCCCTGACCTTGGTCAGGGCTTTTTTTATGACTCAAATCATAAAGTATCGGTAGAGAAAAACCTTACATTTGTAGGGTATAGAGACAGAGAAAATGAAATCGGATATTCAGGACAGAAAAGATATAGAAATTATCGTAGATACGTTCTACAACAAGGTCAGACAAGACGAAGTAATCGGGTATTTGTTTAACGAAGTTGCCCAGACAGATTGGAGCCATCACCTGCCCAAAATGTATGATTTTTGGGAGGTTATCCTTTTCGGAACAGGGAGCTTTAAAGGAAATCCGATGTTTGTACACAAAGAACTACACGGAAAAAGTCCGTTAAGACCCGAGCAGTTTGCTCATTGGTTTGCCCTTTTTGAGCAAACGGTTAACGAACTTTTTGAAGGCAAAAATGCAGAAGAAATAAAACACAGTGCTTCGAATATCGCTCAGACAATGATGTATAAAGTTTTATCATAAATAGCTGAAAATCAAATGAACTTACACCATATACTGCTCATTATCCATCTGATTTGTGCTGCTGTCTGGGTAGGAGGGCATTTGTTTCTGGTGATTCGGGTTTTGCCAAAAGCCCTCAGAGAAAAAGACGTTTTAGGGCTCAGGAACTTCAAAGACAAATACGAACCCTTAGGGATGCCTTGTTTGCTTCTTTTGGTAATCACCGGAATTTGGATGGCTTATGATTATAACGTAAAACTATCGAGCTGGTTTTCTTTCTCCAACGCCATTGAAAGGGTGGTCTCCATAAAACTCATTTTACTGCTCACAACGGCTGTTTTGGCTGTTTTGGCAGACCGTGTAATTTTCCCCCGACTTACCCCAAATACTATCAAACGGGCTGCTTTACCGATGATACTCGTTACGCTTATCTCAGTGGCAATGCTTGTTTTGGGAAGTTTCGTACGATATGGAGGAATACACTAAAAAACATTCGCAAATTTCTAACGGATACTTATCTTTGCATAAAATTTTTCAGGAAAACTGATGGAAAAAATCTTCAACAACACCGAAGTTGCTTTTGCCGTAAAAAGCGATAGAGAGCTCAAAAGAGCTAAATTTTTATTTGAACTGATTGCTTCGCCTGCTATGGTGAAAGTCGGGACGAAACTCACCAAACTGGCTCTGAATCTTCATCTTCCCGTAAAGGGAATCATCAGAAGTACGGTTTTTGACCACTTTTGCGGAGGCGAAACCGAAGAAGAATGCCTGACGGTCGTAAATAAAATGTATGCCAAAGGCGTGTCGTCTGTGTTGGATTATTCCGTTGAAGGAAAAGAAGAAGAAAAAGAGTTTGACAAAGCCGTTCAGGTGACGTTAAAAACCATCGAATATGCCAAAAGCAATGCGGGAATCCCGATTGTGGTTTTTAAACCCACAGGTTTCGGACGTTTCGAACTCTACGAAAAAGTAGGAGAGGGGAAGCCTCTCACCGAAAAAGAACAACAAGAATGGGACAGAGTAGTAGCCCGTTATGATTTGGTTTGTCGAACTTCATACGAAAACAATATCATCATTCTGATAGATGCGGAACATTCGTGGATGCAGGATGCAGCAGATGATTTGATTGAAGAAATGATGAGCCGTTACAATAAAGAAAAAGTGATTGTTTTCGGTACGTTGCAAATGTATCGTTGGGATAGATTAGATTACCTGAAATCGCTTCATCAAAGGGCAAAACAAAAAGGTTTTCATATCGGAATGAAAATCGTGAGAGGTGCTTATATGGAAGTCGAAGCAGAAAGAGCCAAAGAAAAAGGCTACAAAAACCCGATTTGTGAAAGCAAAGAAGCCACAGACAGCAATTATGACAATGCAGTGGCTTATATGATGGAACATATCAGTGAAATGGCTGTTTTTGCGGGAACTCATAACGAGGAAAGTTCGCTCAAACTGATGAAATTAGCAGAAGAAAAACAACTCCCGATTGACGACAGAAGAATCTGGTTCGGGCAACTCTACGGAATGAGCGATAACATCAGTTTTAATTTGGGAAACAAAGGCTATAATGTTGCCAAATATCTCCCGTTCGGACCTGTCAGAGATGTGATGCCCTACCTGATTAGAAGAGCAGAAGAAAACACCTCCGTAGCCGGACAAACCGGAAGAGAACTTAGCTTAATCAATAAAGAAATTAAAAGGAGAAGATTGTAGGGGAGTATTAAGATGGGAGTATTAAGTATTAAGACTTTTTGAAAGGGATTTAATTAACTAAGATAGAAAACGATTATGCATAACTTTGAAAAACTCAAAATATGGCAAAAAGCAATGGATATAGCTGTTGCAGTTTATGAAGTTTCTTTGCTTTTGCCCGAAGATGAAAGATTTAACTTGATTCATCAAATAAAAAAATGTGCAGTTTCTATTCCGTCTAATATTGCAGAGGGTTCGGGTAGAAATTCCGATAAAGAATTTATTCATTTTTTGGGAATAGCAAACGGTTCTACATTTGAATTGATAACCCAACTAATACTTGCCAAAAGATTAAAATTGGTGAATGAAGAAATTGTGCAACCAATAATCAATCAGTTGATAGAAGTCTCAAATATGAATTTCTCTTTTCAAAAGACCTTAAAAGAAAAGTCTTAATACTTAATACTCAGGTCTTAATACTTAATACTCCCATCTTAATACTTTATAAAATGAAATCATCAGAACTTATACTTAATCCGGACGGAAGCGTTTATCATCTTAATTTAAAGCCCGAAAACATTGCTCACGACATTATTTTTGTCGGAGATCAGGACAGGGTAGAGCGAATTTCAAAACATTTTGACACCCTTGAATTTTCCACTCAAAAAAGGGAATTCAAAACCCATACAGGAACTTACAAAGGCAAACGCCTTACGGTTATTTCAACCGGAATCGGACCTGATAATATTGATATAGTGCTGAACGAACTCGATGCTTTGGTCAATATTGATTTTGAAACCCGTCAGGTAAAAAAAGAGCTCACTTCACTGAATATTGTCAGAATCGGAACTTCGGGTTCGTTGCAAACCGATATTCCGGTCGATAGCATTGTGGCAAGTGAATATGGTTTGGGTATGGACAATATGTTGCGTTCCTACGTGATTGATGAAATTTGCGAAAAAGACATCGAAGAGGCTTTTATCGCTCATACCCATTGGGATTTGCGAAAAGGACGACCTTATGTGATAAAAGGAAGTACGGAATTGCTCAATAAATTCTATTCTGATAAAACTTTTAAGGGTTTTACCGGAACGGCAGGAGGATTTTACGGAGCTCAGGGAAGGATTTTACGTTTGGATATTCAGGACAGAGAACTGAATCACAAAATGGATGCTTTCAACTACAACGGCACCCGAATGACCAATCTCGAAATGGAAACAGCAGCCATTTACGGACTTGCCAAACTGCTGGGGCATCACGCTTTAGCACTCAATGTCATTGTAGCCAACCGAGCCAACGGAACATTTAGTCAAGACCCGTATAAACCTGTAGATGAGTTGATTGTATATGCTTTGGAGCGGTTTTAAGAAGAAAAAAATTAAACCATGAAAACCATAAAAATAGCAGGAGTTCCCGAACATTTTAATTTGCCTTGGCATTTGTGTATCGAAGGTGGAGAATTTGAAGAAGCAGGCATCGACCTCCAATGGACAGACGTTCCGGAAGGAACCGGAAAACTGTGTCAGATGCTTCGGGACGGAGAAACCGATATGGCGATTATCCTCACCGAAGGAATCATCAAAGATATTCTAAACGGAAATCCGTCAAAAATTGCTCAGGTTTTTGTGCAATCTCCGCTAATATGGGGCATTCACGTAGGTGCTCAGTCTCCCTATCAGAAAATAGAAGATTTAAAAGACACTAAAGCAGCTATCAGCCGTTACGGTTCGGGTTCTCACCTGATGGCTTTTGTCAATGCCAAAAATCAAGGTTGGAATCCGGCTGAGCTGAAATTTGAAGTGATCAATACACTTGATGGAGCTGTCGAAGCTTTAACCAACGGAGCTGCTGACTATTTTATGTGGGAGCGTTTTATGACCAAACCTATCGTAGATAAAGGTATTTTCAGACGATTGGGTGATTGCCCGACACCCTGGGTGAGTTTTGTGGTAGCTGTACGAAACGAAGTTCTGGAAAAACATCCTCAAACGATAAAATCGGTGTTGAGAATCGTCAACCAGACCACAGCCGAATTTAAGCATATTCCGAGTATAGACAGAACATTATCAGAGCGATACGACCAAAAAACCGAAGACATCAAAGAGTGGCTTTCGCTGACCCGTTGGAGTCAGAAAAATCTGGATGAAAAAATGTTAAACAATATTCAAAATCAACTCTTAGAACTTAACATTACCAATAAAAAAGGTACTTTTGCAGATATAGTAGCAATCTGACAAAAGAGGTTATGAACCTGACTTTCAAAGAAAAAATAAAATCTTTTCCCCAAAAACTGACCATTAAAAAACCTTGGGACGGGATTATTATTTTTCTTTTAAACATCCTGATTGCCATCCCGATTTTTATCATCATTCACCAGAATATCATCGACCCCGAATGGCCGTTTCACATTGACAGAGTTCTGATTTTCATAGTGTTACTGGTGCTGATTCAGTTGCTTTTGCGATTGATGAGAAGAATAATTATCATCTCGATAGCCCTGTATCTCATTTTTCTTTTTTACGGAACACTTTTCGGAGGATATGGTTTCAAAAGTGTATTTGACGATTATCGGGTGATGATTTTTGCTATGGCAGAAAACCCTCATCCTCAGGATATTATTGTTTCAAAATTACTTCCTTTCCCGAATCGCTCAGAAATCATAAAAGCTGTGGAATATAACAATCCCAAGGTACGGAATTTTGCTTTGAGTGCTACGACCAAGCATTTTCGGAACATAAAAGGCTATCAGAAATACAGACAAACCATTCAGAGTTTTGCGGTTTTCAAGGAAATTCAAAGCAATTGGAATTATGTAAACGACCCCAAAGGAAGAGAATACATCGCTACAGCTTCGGAATCTTTACAGCATTTTTCGGGAGATTGTGACGACCATGCGATTCTGATGGCTGCTGCCATTCGGGCAATTGGAGGCACTCCGAGGCTCATTCACACTCAGGCTCACATTTATCCCGAAATGCTTGTCGGGAGTAAATCTGATTTGGAAACCGTCAATTATCTGATTCGTGAGGTGCTTTTTGTCGAAGAAAGCAAAGGCAAAGAAATTCATTATCACATAGACGAACGAGGGCAAATCTGGCTGAATCTCGATTATACGGCAAAATATCCGGGTGGGCCTTTTATGTCGGAAGAAATTCTCGGAGCACTCACCTTAGGAAATTAACAAAGGGTTATCTTTTTTAAGAATCTTCTTTTTAAAACCGTAAACCTTTGTATATTTGAACTCTTAAAAGCCTTTTGTTAACCAATGAAATACTTTCTGCTTGCCCTGTTATCGGGAATTCTCTTTTCCATAAGTTGGCCAACCTACGGCTTCCCGATTTTTATTTTTGGGGCTTTTATTCCGATTTTGTTTGTGGAGCAAAACATCAGAACCACTTTCAAAAATACCAAAGCAAGGGTTTTCGGATATGCTTTTCTGACCTTTCTGATTTGGAATTTCATCACTACCGGCTGGATTTATTATGCAGACCTTTTCGGGATGATATTTGCCATTTTGTTCAACACCCTGATGATGAGTCTAATGTTTTTGCTGTATCATATTTCTGCCAAACGATTTTCCCAAAAACTGAGCTTATTGTTTTTTGCTTCGCTTTGGATGAGTTTTGAATACCTGCACCTGCATTGGGATTTTTCGTGGCCCTGGCTGAATCTGGGAAACGTATTTTCCGAAAACATAACCTGGATTCAGTGGTATGAATTTACGGGAACTTTCGGAGGAAGTTTGTGGGTTTTAGCCGTAAATATCTTTGTTTTTTACGGACTTTTACACGGAAAAAACATCAGGCAAATTCTGCCTAAATTCGCTCTTTTTACGGGTATTCCGATTGTGATTTCTTTGGGAATGTTTCATTTTTACGAAATAGAAGGAGAGCAAAAAGAAGTCATCGTTTTGCAACCCAATATTGACCCGTACAATGAAAAATATGACTTTACCAACAACCAAATTACCAGCCTTTTACTTACCGAAACCGATAAACTGATTACCGAAAATACCGAATTTGTCATTGCTCCCGAAACGGTTTTGGCAGAAAATCTTCCCTTTGACAGGTTTTTGTATTCCGATGTGCCTCATACGTTAAGAAACTATATTGAGCAGCACCCGAATGTCCAGTTTTTGTGGGGAATTGACACCTACGATTTGTTTACGGACGAATCCAAAGCTACGATACAATCCAACCAGCTTCGTGAGGATTTGTGGGGAAATTTCTATAATATGGCGATTTTTGTCAATGGTGATTATGAATTGCAGAAATATTATAAATCAAAACTCGTTGCAGGAATCGAAACGCTTCCGCTCAAACCGATTTTAGAACCCGTTTTAGGAAATATAATGCTGGATTTAGGCGGGACAATTTCGGTGAAAACCACCCAAAAAGACCGTAGTGTTTTTACAGCCAATGACCAGACAAAAATAGCTCCGATTATTTGTTATGAATCGGTTTATGGCGAATATGTCACGGGTTATGTCAAAAACGGAGCTGATTTTTTGGCTATCATCACCAACGATGCCTGGTGGGACGAAACCCAAGGGCATAAACAGCATTTGTCTTTGGCACGGCTTCGTACTATCGAAACCCGAAGAGACATTGCCCGAAGTGCCAATACGGGAATTTCGGCTTTTATCAACCAAAAAGGAGAGATAACAAGTCAAACCCAATACAACGAAAAAACAGCTTTATTGGGCAAAGTAACCTTAAATAAAAAGCAAACTTTGTATGTTTTGCTGGGAGATTATATAGCTAAGATTTCGGTTTTGGTAACGGGAATTTTGTTTGTAATGCTGTTTTTTAGAAAAATAAGAAATTAAAATGATAGAAGAAATTACTACTGTTGAAGCCGAAAAACCGGAAGTTAAATTCAAAATTTTAGACAACTCCAAAAGGGCTAAAAATGCAATGATTATACTATGGCTGCTTATGGGATTAACAATAATTGCAGCCTTTTCAGATTATGCAGAACTATTGCTTTTAGAACAAATTCAGGAAGAAATATATGTAGATGAAATAACAATAGATATGAATGATTTCAGACAAATGGTAATAGGAATATTACAATTCATACTTCATATAACCTCTGCAATTGTTTTTCTATATTGGTTTAGAAGAGTATATGGGAATTTGAAAAGATTGAATATCAACACACAATTTGGCGAAACAATGGCTGTTTGGGCTTGGATTATCCCTATCTTGAATCTTTTTCGTCCTCTTCAGATTATGAATGAAATTTGGGACAAAACACAAAATAGTATAAAAAAACTTAATCCGAATTATTTGATAGTTAATGGAACTGTGGTAATTGGAATTTGGTGGGGGTTACACATCATAAATAATTATGTGGGCAGGTATGCTATGAAATCTGCTTTTAAAGAAGATACTATAGAGCAATTAATAATAAGCACAAAAGCCTATATGATTTCAGATTTATTAGAAATTCCGGAAGCTTTGTTGATTATTTTTATAATATCCCGAATTTCAAAAATGGAAACAAAGTTAGCAACAGAAATAAAAGAATTAGGAGGCGTTGTTTTGTCGAATAAACATCAATTAACTAATTACTCAAAATTAAACAACCAAAACTCTCAATGAGAATATGGTCTTTACATCCTTCGTTATTAGATACTAAAGGTTTGGTAGCTTTGTGGAGAGAAGCCTTGCTTGCTAAACACGTTTTGGAAGGAAAGACAAAAGGTTATACGAATCACCCACAGCTTAATCGTTTTAAAGCTACAGAAAATCCTGTTTTTACGATTAACTATTATTTATCGGAGGTTCAGAAAGAGGCTGAACAAAGAGGATATAACTTTGATAAAAATAAAATTGATTGGAGTTTTGAACCTATAACTATCACAGTAAATGACAAACAAACGGAATATGAATTTCGGCATTTACTTAAAAAGTTAGAAATTCGTGATGTTCAGAAGTTTGAGAGCATAAAAAATCAAAAAAAATTATTGCTTCATCCGATGTTTATTGAAATAAAAGGAGAAATCGAGAATTGGGAAATAATTACATAAAATAAATTTTATACTTTCGCAAACATTATACAATATACAGCAATACAAAATACAAAAATTATGACTTTAATAAAATCTATTTCGGGAATCAGAGGAACAATCGGAGGAAAAACAGGAGATAATTTAACTCCGGTTGATGCCGTAAAATTTGCATCGGCTTATGGAACCTGGCTCAAAAACCATCACAACAAAGAAAACCTGACGGTTGTAATTGGTCGTGATGCCAGAATTTCGGGACCTATGATTCACAATTTGGTTGTGAATACCTTGGTTGGTCTGGGGATCAACGTAATTGATTTAGGGCTTTCGACTACTCCGACAGTTGAAGTGGCTGTTCCGCTCGAAAAAGCAGACGGAGGCATTATTCTGACGGCTTCACACAACCCGAAACAATGGAATGCACTAAAATTACTCAACGAAAAAGGCGAATTTCTAAGTGGAGCAGACGGAGCAAAAATTTTGGAAATTGCCGAAAACGAAGCCTTTGATTTTGCTGATGTGGACAGTTTAGGCGAAATTACAGAAAACGACAGCTATATGGATATTCACATTGATGAGGTTTTGAATCTTCCGCTTGTGGATGTTGAGGCTGTCAAAGCCAAAAAGTTTAAGGTGGTTGTTGACGGAGTAAATTCCTCAGGAGGAATCGTCATTCCGAAGTTATTGGAAGAAATGGGAGTGGAGGTTGTGAAATTATATTGCGAACCCAACGGACATTTCCCTCACAATCCCGAACCTTTAAAAGAACACCTCACTGATATTTGTAAATTGGTTGTAGAAGAAAAAGCCGATTTCGGAATCGTAGTTGACCCTGATGTTGACCGTTTGGCATTCATTTCAAATGACGGAGAAATGTTCGGAGAAGAATATACGTTGGTCGCTGTGGCTGATTATGTTCTTTCAAAAACTCCCGGAAATACCGTATCGAATATGTCTTCGTCAAGAGCACTTCGGGACATTACCGAAAAACACGGAGGAAGCTATCAGGCAAGTGCAGTAGGAGAGGTGAATGTGGTGGAGCTCATGAAAGCAACCCATGCCATTATTGGTGGTGAAGGAAACGGAGGAATCATTTATCCTGAAATCCATTATGGTCGTGATGCTTTGGTTGGAGTGGCTTTGTTTTTAACCCATTTGGCAAATCTTGATAGGACGGTGGCCGAACTTAGAGCAAGTTATCCGCAATACTTTATGAGCAAAAATAAAATCGAACTCACCCCTCAAATTGATGTGGATGCCATTCTGACAGCGATGACCGAAAAATACAAAACAGATAGTCATAGTGAGTCTGTCGAACTATCAACCATTGACGGAGTAAAAATTGACTTTCCTGAGAATTGGGTTCACCTGAGAAAATCAAACACCGAACCGATTATCAGAATCTATACCGAAGCCAAATCACAACAACAAGCAGATGATTTAGCCCAACGGATTATTGAGGAAATTAAGGAATTGATATAAAAAAAAAGCCTTGGAAATACTGATTTTCAAGGCTTTTTATAGTGGATGCCCTCTACTACAGTAATCAAAAATAATTTTGTTTAAGAGAAGTTACTTTGTTTTTTTAGAATTTTTGATTTGTAAATATAATGTGCTACATGAGAGGATTCGTGCGGCAGCGGGGGATGGTTTGGTAAAGATGTAAGCACTGACAAATATTATAATATTTATAAAAATAGAGTAGGACAGAATATATGTCACGAAATTGATTATTCAAAATTCTTTTCAACTCTTCAAAAAAAATATAGATAAGTATGAAAGCAGCAGCAAAAATTTATTGTAGTTTATTAGCTTTATTATTATTCTGCATTTCCTGTGCTCAAAACAATAATAAACAACCCATATTGGAGCTTCTTAATAAGGAAGTATTTTATTATGAGATGTTGGAGGGGCAGTTGTATTATGAGAACGATGATCAAAGAGCCAAATCTTTAAATTTGATTACATTTAAATTATCAAATTCTACTGACAGGAAAATTTTGTTTTGTATAGACAGAGACCGTTTTTTGTATCCTATAACACAACAAATAAAAAATGAAAAGTTTTTTGATATGTTTTTTGTAATTAGAAATTCTGCCTCAATAGCAGGAATGTCAATCCCTTTAATTAATTATCCTGATAGCGAAGAGATAAATACTGTTGCTTTTGATATACAAGATTATGAGGATAGTATTAGAAACAAAAAATATGAAATGATGGACGTTTTTAGTCTAAACACAAAAGATGTTGATGATTATGTCAGGAACTCCATTGTGTTACACCCTAATGAGACAAAAACGTTTAAGGTGTTACTTCATCTTCCTATTGTTCAGGAAATAAACCCTAAAATAGGACAGTATGATCTTTTATTATTACATGATCTTCATAAGTTCAATAAGTTTCAACTTTACTACAGTGCAGATGCCGAGTATTTAAAATCAGTTCTACCTGAATATCTATTAAAAGAATTAGAAGAAAATAATATTGAAATTTTTGATGGGATTTTATATTCTAATGAGGTTCCTCTTAAAAAGAGGTAAGTAATGTATCAGAGTTAGAAATGTTAGGTAATGTTTCAGATGTGTTGGTTTTAGAGTGGTATTATGTAAAAAATTGAAAATCAGTAACAATAAAAGAAGTGGTTTGAAGTTTAAAGATGGGTATTTGCCCTCCGCTACCGCACGAATCCTTTCTTAAATCCGCGAGTTAATAGCAAAAACAACCGCAAAGATTTAATAGTAAATATTTTGCGTTATGGATGTTTTCATCTAAATTGGTGAATCTCAAAACATCGCTATGAAA
>Ga0172382_10008262_pt1 | contig 14544 bp, 7 predicted proteins | sample Leawel138RmetaG_FD_122245 | JGI IMG/M metagenome (GOLD analysis project Ga0172382, IMG submission 122245) | Leachate microbial communities from a municipal landfill in Southern Ontario, Canada - Leachate well 138R metaG | ecosystem: Engineered > Solid waste > Landfill > Unclassified | place...
CAAGCTCGCCGCCCACGCCGCCGACCTCGCCAAGGGCCACCCGGGTTCGCAGATCCGCGACAACGCGCTGTCGAAGGCGCGCTTCGAGTTCCGCTGGGATGACCAGTTCAACCTCGGCCTCGACCCTGACAAGGCCAAGGAATTCCACGACGAAACCCTGCCCAAGGACTCGGCCAAGGTCGCCCACTTCTGTTCCATGTGCGGCCCCCACTTCTGCTCGATGAAGATCACTCAGGACGTGCGCGACTTCGCCGCCCAGCAGGGCATCAGCGAAATCGACGCGCTCAAGAAGGGCATGGAAGTGAAGGCAGTGGAGTTCGTGAAGAGCGGCGCCGAGGTGTACCGGAACGTCTAGAACACGTTTCACGCAGCCGACCAAATGCAAAGCGGGCCGAATCTGGCCCGCTTTTTTCATGCCCGCAACATCCTGATCAGGCGAGACTCTCCCGCATCCGCGCTGCCCGCGCAGCCGGTGCCGGGTGGGTCGAAAGCCAGCCACCACCACCACCACCACCACCACCGGACAGTTTGTCGAGTTTCTCCAGCGCGGATACGGCGGCTTGCGGACTGAAGTGATTGCCTTTCACAAAAGCCATCGCATAGTCGTCGGCTTCATTCTCGTTGCCTTGAGAATGCTGGGCACGCACGACCTTTTCAAACAGTTCGCCCAATTGAGAATCGGCCAGCACGGCGGCCTGACCACCGCTGGCGGATACCGCGTCGCGCAGACCGCCGGCGGCAAGGGCCAGTTGCATGCGCTTTTTCGAATGTCCGGACTTGATATGCCCGATTTCGTGACCAATGACGTAACCGACCTCATCGTCGGTCATGATGTCCATCAAGCCGCTATAGATCCTCACCGAACCATTCCCCATGGCGAAGGCATTGATCTCCTTCGTGTGATAGACCTTGAAGTCCAATGCCAGCCCGTCGTAGCGGCCCAAGCCCTTCGTGAGCAAGGCAAGCCGCTTTCCATACGCAGTAGCGGCGCCTGCGATCCGGCTCTGAGCGTCCATTTGCGCACTCATCTGCCCGTAATAGGCATTCAACTCCGCATCATCCAGCGTTGCCGCCTCTGCAAGCGACTTGGCCGCTCCCAAGGCTCCGGCAAGGTCAAAAGCGGAGACCGGCGCTGCCGCAGAAACACCGAGCGCCAGAAGGCAGTGGCGAAGCACTTCACGTCGATTCATGACTCATTCCCTGATATGCATATGGCAAGTCCGGGAATGATGCCACAACGGATAAAAATTCCAAACGGGTAAAGCAATACGAGCCCGTCCGGATTTCATTCCGGACAGGCTCGTACATTTGAAGCAGGCAGCCCCGGTTCAGTGCCGATGCGCCAGTCCATCGGCGCGCTCGCGCATGACGCCCAGCTTGACGTAAAGCGTGCTGCGCGAGATGCCGAGCACCCGCGCCGCCTGGGACATATTCCCTTTAGCGTTCGAGATCGCGGCCAGAATCGCATGGTGTTCAAGCTCTTCGAGTCGGACTGCCTTGCGCACAGCACCATCCGGATTTTTGGCGGACGGTACTACGCCAGGCTGAGGCGCGAGCAACTCTTCGGGGAGCAGCGAGATGTCGATCTGGCCCGCGTCACTGAGGGCGAACACACCTTCGAACACGTTCTGCAACTCACGTACATTGCCTGGCCAGCGGTAGCGCAGAAAGGCCTGTCGGACTTCCGGCGACATGCGCTTGATTGGACAGGCATATTTGTGTGCGAGACGGCGGTTGAGGTGATCCAGGATCATGCTGATGTCTTCGGGGCGTTCGCACAGCGGCGGCAAGCGGATGGTCGTCACACACAGCCGGTGAAAAAGATCCTCGCGAAAGCGCCCTGCCGCCACTTCTTTGCGCAGATCCCGGTTGGTGGCCGCAATGATGCGGACCGTCACGTGGCGCTCGCGCGTATCACCGAGACGCACGACGATGCCGTCCTGCAGGATGCGCAGAAGGTGGGGCTGCATTTCGAGTGGCATTTCGCCGATCTCGTCGAGAAACAGGATCCCGCCGTCGGCCAGTTCGAACTTGCCTGGCAAGCCGTTGCGGCGCGCGCCGGTAAAGGCGCCATCAACGTAGCCAAACAGTTCACTTGCAAGCAGCTCACGGGTCAGTGCCCCACAATTCACGGCAATGAACGGTGCGTCCCGCTTCGCACCTGCACTGTGGATTGCACGCGCGAACACCTCCTTGCCAACCCCTGTTTCACCAAGCAGCATGACCGGCAGATCCAGCGGCGCCAGGCGTTGCGCGCGGGCCTTTGCGGCCACCAGGGCATCGGATACACCGATGATCTCTGCAAAAGGATCTGCCTGTGTGCGTGGCGTCGGTCCCACCTCACGCGCAGCCGGCCCCTGCGCCGCCCCAGGCGTACGCTGACCAAGCGGGATGATGAGCATGGTCCCCAGCTCGCCGCTGGGCGTGCGAACGAACTGAAGCCACTCACTCTTCAGCCACACCGGCATGCGGACTGCACGCTCTTCGGACGTAAGCTCGAGGTCGAGCGCATCGATCTGCGTCCCCGTGATCGAAGGCAGCTGCACACCATACTGTTCGCGCGTGAGTTGTTGCCGTCCGTTACTCTTGAGCAGCCGTCCCCGACGATCGAACACCATGACGCAATCGCCACCGTAGCGCACAAAGCCGTCCATTGAGTGCTCAAGCAGGCGGGTGTGAAGATCGCGTTCGCGATTCGCGAGCACCGCCTCTATCTGCTTTGCTGCCGCCATGACCAGCCCGAGGCTGTGACCGTGAAAGGTCTCCTTCACGCCGGACACGTCGACAACCCCCAGAAGGGTGGTGCCGGTCAGGTCGAGGATCGGCGCGGCCGCGCAAGTCCAGCGCTTGACGTCAAGACAGTAGTGTTCGCTGGCGTAGATCTGCACCGGCTTCAGTGCGGCAATCGCCGTGCCGATGGCGTTTGTGCCCATCACGTTTTCGACCCAGCGCCCACCCTGCGCCAGGTTGACCATTTCCCCCGCATTGCGCGCTCGCGTATCGCCATGAAGGTCGATGATCGTGCCGCTGGGATCGGTCAGCATGATGATGCTGCCCGACTCGTGCAGGACCTCTTTCATCGCATCCAGCACCGGACGTGCCGCCTCGTGCAGCGATTGGTGCTTTTCCCGCAACACCCTGATTCGTGCATCGTCCGCCGCCGGCGCTCGATCGCGCGAGGGGTCGACCGCTTCCGACCGGCAGCGCCTCCATGACTCAAGAACAACGTCCCGCACCGGCGCATTCACGAGCGGATCGTTATGCACGAAGCGCTCCCAGGAATCGGCAACCGCACTTTCATTACCGGCACGCGGAATCATGGGGTGTGATGAATGCATATATTGAATGCTGTAGCCCTGTTGTCGGTGGGGGATTCTGACCTCGTTAAAACTAATACCTCCACACCCTGACGTCAACAAAATATCTAATGTTATCAATAATCTGTGCACTGCAGCATGGCACGCACCGAACTGTCTTAAGTCTGGACAGAAGTGTCCGACTGTCCGGATTCCGGACAGTCCGGAATCCCCCACGATGACACGACCAAGACACCATAAAAATATTTAACCCATTGATTTGTTTTTCTATTGCAAGCCCTCTCGTCATTTCCGGCCGCACCTGGAACAACCCTTGCGATGTCTGGCTCAGGGGAACACCCCGGGGGCGATTGAGATGCCTTGCCGGTGGATCACCAGGCAAGTGCAGTCGGTCAGCGTCTCAACGCCCGACACATCAATGACAGGAGGCGACATGCAAGTTCAGGACTCAACCGTACAGGTGATGGGCATCGATGCCGGTGGCACGATGACTGACACCTTCTTCGTCCGCGCCGACGGGCACTTTGTGGTGGGCAAGGCCCAGAGCAACCCGGGCGACGAATCGCTGGCCATCTTCAACTCATCCGAAGACGCCCTGGCGCACTGGAACCGAACGGTAGACGACGTCTATCCGGAGCTTGCGACCTGCGTCTACTCCGGCACCGCGATGCTCAACCGCATCCTGATGCGCAAGGGACTCGATGTTGGCCTGATCTGTAACCGCGGCTTCGAACAGATCCACTCCATGGGCCGGGCCCTGCAAAGCTACCTCGGCTACGCCCTGGAAGATCGCATCCACCTCAACACCCACCGTTACGACGAACCGCTGGTGCCGGTATCCCGCACCCGCGGTGTCACCGAGCGCACCGACGTCCAGGGCAAGGTCGTCATTCCGTTGCGCGAAGACGAAGTCCGCCAGGCAGTGCGCGAACTGGTTGAGGCGGGATCGCAGGCCATCGTGATCTGCCTGCTGCAGTCACACAAGAATGAAATCAGCGAACAGCGTGCACGCGACCTTGCCAAGGATGAGTTGCAGACACTCAAGGTGGATATTCCGGTTTTCGCCTCGGTGGATTACTACCCTTCGCGCAAGGAAAGCCACCGCATGAACACCACCATTCTGGAGGCATACGGCGCCGAACCCTCGCGCCAGACGCTGAAGAAGGTGAGCGACCGCTTCAAGAAGCATGGTGCCAAGTTCGACCTGCGGGTGATGGCCACGCATGGCGGCACGATCAGCTGGAAGGCCAAGGAACTGGCCCGCACCATCGTGTCCGGCCCGATCGGCGGCGTCATCGGCTCCAAGCTGCTGGGCGAGTACCTCGGTGACGAGAACATCGCCTGCTCCGACATCGGCGGCACGAGCTTCGACGTGGCGCTGATCACCAAGGGCAACTTCGCCATCAAGTCCGACCCCGACATGGCCCGCTTGGTGCTGTCGCTGCCGCTGGTCGCCATGGACTCGGTCGGCGCCGGCGCCGGCAGCTTCGTGCGTCTGGACCCGTACAGCAAATCCATCAAGCTCGGGCCCGACAGCGCCGGCTATCGCGTCGGTACATGCTGGCCCGACAGCGGGCTGGACACGGTATCGGTGTCCGACTGCCACGTCGTGCTCGGCTACCTCAATCCGGAGAACTTCCTCGGCGGCGCCATCAAGCTCGACGTGCAGCGCGCGCGCGATCACATCAAGGCGCAGATTGCAGACCCGCTTGGCCTGTCGGTCGAAGATGCGGCGGCCGGCGTCATCGAACTGCTCGACCTCACCCTGTCCGAGTACCTGCGCGCCAACATCAGCGCCAAGGGCTACAACCCGGCCGAGTTCACCTGCTTCTCCTACGGCGGAGCTGGCCCGGTGCACACCTATGGCTATACGGAAGGCGTCGGTTTCAAGGATGTCGTGGTACCCGCCTGGGCCGCCGGGTTCTCGGCCTTCGGCTGCGCCTGCGCCGACTTCGAGTATCGCTACGACAAATCGGTCGACCTCGGCGTTGCCCAGCACGCCAGCGCAGCCGAAAAGGCCGCAGCCTGCGCCGGACTGCAGGATGCGTGGGCCGAGCTGGCGGTCAAGGTGGTCGAGGAGTTCGTCATCAATGGCTACAAGGCCGAGGACGTGATGCTGATCCCCGGCTACAAGATGCAGTACATGGGCCAGCTCAACGACCTCGAAATCGTCTCCCCGGTCACCAGCGCCGCTACCGCCGATGACTGGAACAAGATCATCGAGACTTTCGAGGCCACCTACAGCCGCGTCTATGCCAACTCCGCGCGTTCGCCGGAACTGGGCTTCTCCATCACCGGTGCCATCCTGCGCGGCATGGTCATGACGCAGAAACCGGTGCTGCCGGAAGACCCGGATGCCGGCCCCACTCCGCCGCAGGAGGCCTATCTCGGCACCCGCCCCTTCTACCGCCACAAGAAGTGGGTCGAAGCATCACTGTGGAAGATGGAATCGCTCAAGGCCGGTAACTACATCATGGGCCCCGCCATCATCGAATCCGATGCCACGACTTTCGTCGTGCCCGACGGCTTCGAAACGACGATCGACAAGCATCGCCTGTTCCACCTCAAAGAAGTCAAGTAAGGAGACAGATCATGAACATGATGAGCCACAAGGAAATCGGTGTCGGCAACTTGCTCAAGAGCGGCCTGACCCTCAAACAGAACCGCGATGCAATCATTGCCCGCACCAAGGAGACCGGCTACTACGATGGTCTGGAGAAGCTCGAACTGCGCGACAGTGACCCGATCGGCTACGAGAAGCTGTTCTCCAAGCTGCGCGGAGGCCTGGTCCACGCCCGTGAAACCGCCAAGAAGATCGCTGCCAGCCCGATCGTCGAGCAGGAAGGCGAGCTCTGCTTCACGCTGTACAACGCTGCCGGCGACTGCATCCTGACCTCGACCGGCATCATCATCCACGTCGGGACGATGGGCGCCGCGATCAAGTACATGATCGAGAACAACTGGGAGGCCAACCCGACGATCAACCCCGGTGACATGTTCACCACCAATGACTGCGCCATCGGCAACGTGCACCCCTGCGACATCGCCACCATCGTGCCGATTTTCTGGGAAGGCAAGCTGATCGGCTGGGTCGGCGGCGTCACCCACGTCATCGACACCGGCGCGGTCACACCGGGCTCGATGTCCACCGGTCAGACCCAGCGCTTCGGCGACGGTTACATGATCACGTGTCGCAAGACCGGTGTGAATGACGAGCCGCTGCGCGACTGGCTGCATGAATCGCAGCGCTCGGTGCGCACGCCCAAGTACTGGATCCTCGACGAGAAGACCCGCATCGCCGGTTGCCACATGATCCGCGAACTGGTCGAGGAGGTGATCCGCGCCGACGGACTGAGCGCCTACGAGAAGTTCTCGCAGGAAGTCATCGAGGAGGGCCGACGCGGCTTGATGAGCCGCGTCAAGGCGATGACGCTCCCGGGCAAGTATCGCAAGGTGTCCTTCGTCGATGTGCCGTTCAAGCACGACGACGTCCAGGTCTCCAACGCCTTCGCCAAACTCGACTCGATCATGCACTCACCGTGCGAGATGACGATCAAGCCGGACGGCAAATGGCGTCTCGACTTCGAGGGTGCGAGCCGCTGGGGCTGGCACACCTTCAACGCCCACCACGTGGCCTTCACCTCGGGCATCTGGGTGATGATGTGCCAGACCCTGGTGCCGACCCAGCGCATCAACGACGGTGCCTACTACGCCACCGAGTTCCACCTGCCCAAGGGCACCTGGTGCAACCCGGACGACCGCCGCACCGGTCACGCCTACGCCTGGCACTTCCTGGTCTCCGGTTGGGCGGCACTGTGGCGCGGGCTGGGCCAGTCCTACTTCAGCCGTGGCTATCTCGAAGAGGTCAACGCCGGCAATGCCAATACATCCAACTGGCTGCAGGGCGGCGGCATCAATCAGGAAGGCGAGATTCACGCGGTCAACAGCTTTGAAGCCTCGGCCTGCGGCACCGGTGCCTGCGCCATCAAGGACGGCCTCAACCACGCCGCCGCGATCTGGAACCCGGAAGGCGACATGGGTGACATCGAGATCTGGGAAATGGCCGAGCCCCTTCTCTACCTCGGGCGCAACGTCAAGACCAACTCCGGCGGCTACGGCAAGTACCGCGGCGGTTGCGGCTTCGAGACCCTGCGCATGGTGTGGAACGCCCAGGACTGGACCATGTTCTTCATGGGCAACGGCTACATGAACAGCGACTGGGGCATGATGGGCGGCTACCCATCGGCGACTGGTTACCGCTTCGAAGCGCACAAGACCGGGCTCGAGCAGCGCATCACCGTTGGCGACTCCCTGCCGCTGGGCGGCGATATCGATCCGAGCAATCCGGATTACGAGCGCCACATCGATGCGACAGCGGTGGTCAAGCGCGACAAGCAGTGTGTCACCACCGAAGACTGCTACGACAACCACGACCTTTACCTCAACTACCTGCGCGGCGGCCCCGGCTTTGGCGATCCGATCGATCGCGAGCCAGAGGCCATCGAGAGCGACCTCAACCAGAAGTTCCTGCTGCCCGAGTATGCGCAGAAGGTCTATGGCGCGGTGTTCTCGCAGGATGCCAAGGGCGTGTTCAAGGTCGATGCCGCAGCCACCCAGATCCGCCGTGCGGAGATGCGCAAGGAACGCCTGGCGCGGGCGGTTCCGACCCGGGAGTGGATGAAGGAGGAGCGCGAACGCATCCTGAACAAGCACGCGGCAGTGCAGGTACAGCACATGTTCGCCACCAGTTTTGCGCTGTCGGAAAAGTTCACCAAGGAGTTCAAGGCGTTCTGGAGCCTGCCGGCAGACTGGCAGTTGCTGGAAGACGAACTCGACGTCCCGACCTACGGCTCCAAGCACCGCATGGACCTCTCGCAGATGCCGGACGTCACGACCGTTGTCCAGGTCGAAGAGTGACTTCCCACCCAAACGACAAAGAGAATTGAGGAGCAAAACATGTCTACCTACACGAATGAGCAGGTTGCCCATCTGGTTGAAGGCTCGCTGGACTGGGAAACCACCTTCCGCATGCTGTCCATGCCCAAGGACAACGACCGCTTCAAGCAATACGTCGATGCCTTGCAGAAAAAGGTGACGTTCAAGGACCGCATCGTCCTGCCGCTTGGCCCGCACATGCACATCGTGCAGTCGGCGACGAGCAAGAAGTGGATCGTCAAATGCGACTGCGGACACGAGTTCTGCGATTACCGCGAGAACTGGAAGATGCATGCATCGATCTACGTGCGCGACACCGAGGAAGCGATGACCGAGGTGTATCCGAAACTCATGGCGCCTGACACCCAGTGGCAGGTCTATCGCGAGTACTACTGCCCCACCTGCGGCACGATGCACGACGTCGAAGCCCCCACCCCGTGGTATCCGGTCATTCACGACTTCGAACCGGATATCGAGTCCTTCTACAAGGACTGGGTCGGCTTGCCGGTTCCGGAACACGCTGACTGAGCGCAGTCCAGTCCAGAGCGGGGCAGGTTCAGGCCTGCCCCGTTTTTTTTGCCAGAGACAGAATCTGACGGGAGTCGGAAAATAATGAACAAGGTGTACACGGATGGCGCAGCAGCCCTCGACGGCCTGCTGTTCGATGGCATGACCCTGGCATCGGGCGGATTCGGCCTGTGCGGCATTCCCGAAAACCTCATCGGTGCGGTGCTGCAGGCCGGCACGCGCGACCTGACCATCGTCGGCAACAACGCCGGTGTCGATGATTTCGGCATGGGGCCGCTGCTCAAGACGCGCCAGGTAAAAAAGGTGGTCGCGTCCTACGTCGGTGAGAACAAGGAGTTCGAACGCCAGGTGCTTGCCGGCGAACTGGAACTGGAACTGGTTCCCCAGGGCACGCTGGCCGAACGTCTGCGCGCTGGCGGCGCAGGCATTCCCGGCTTCTACACCCGCACCGCCTACGGCACGCTTCTGGCCAAGGACAAGGAAACGCGCGAGTTCGACGGCCGCCACTATGTGCTCGAACCGGCCATTCAGGCCGACGTCTCCATTGTCAAAGCGTGGAAGGGCGACCGCGCCGGTAACCTCGTCTTCCGCAAGACGGCACGCAATTTCAACCCGATGATCGCCACCTGCGGTCGCATCACCGTCGCCGAAGTCGAAGAACTGGTCGAGCCGGGAGAACTGGATGCGGACCAGATTCATACGCCGGGCATCTACATCGACCGCATCATCCAGGGACAGAACTACCAGAAACGCATCGAATTCCGCACGACCGCCGACGCGGCCTCACCCGGCAAGCACGACCCTGCGCGCGACCGCATGGCGCAGCGCGCCGCCCGGGAGTTGCGTAACGGTTTCTACGTCAACCTCGGCATCGGCATCCCGACCCTGGTTGCCAACTACATCCCCGAGGGCATGCAGGTCACGCTTCAATCGGAAAACGGCCTGCTTGGCATTGGCCCCTTTCCGACGGACGAAGCACTGGACCCCGACTTGATCAATGCGGGCAAGCAGACCATCACCAGCCTGCCAGGCAGCAGTTTCTTTTCCAGCGCAGACTCCTTCGCGATGATTCGCGGCGGCCATGTCGACCTCTCCATTCTTGGCGGACTCGAAGTCTCCGAGAACGGCGATCTGGCCAACTGGATGGTGCCGGGAAAAATGGTCAAGGGGCCCGGCGGTGCGATGGATCTTGTCTCCGGTGTTGGCCGGGTAATCGTGCTGATGGAGCACACGGCAAGAGATGGTTCGCCCAAGATCCTGCCGCAGTGCAGACTTCCGCTGACGGGAAAAGGTGTGGTGGACATGATCATCACCGATCTTTGCGTCTTCGTCGTCGGGCCGGAAGGCGGGCTGACACTGAGCGAACTCCATCCGGGCGTGACGCTCGACGAGGTACGGGCGAAGACAGGATGCGGATTCACGACCCAGCGTCCGCCGGCATGGCGCCTCTCTCCCGATCTGATGACCTGCAATGACTGATCACCCGGCCCTTGACCTGAACGCTTCGCGCTGACGCCCGAGCGTTCAGGCACGCGGTCACGCGCGACCATCGCAAGCCCAATCACAGGGCGATAACGGTCGTGTTGATGCTTTCAACGGGGCATAACATCTGGCAAAGGGGCTCTCCCTCTCCAAGCACCACCTCTCCGCCCGATGGCCCCGTCCTTTTCAGCGGTGAAATGCGCCCGATAGCCCGGGCCTGAGCCACTACAGACTCCCTCGCGGACGAATCAGCACAGCAAACGCACGGCGCGGCGCCATTTACGGGTAAACTTCCGCCTTTCGCCACCGTGTCCCTGACACCTTCGACTGCCGTGCAGCCTCAACTGTTCTGTCTCCTGCAAGCCGCCGCATGAACGTGTTCGATACCTACTCTGAAGCCGACATCCTCACCTGGCTCGGACAGCGCGAACTGGACAAGGGGCGTGCCTGCCTGCGTTCGACGAGCGACTTGCAACTTGAAGGCGACCTGCTTTCGGCCCAGGTGCAGGGCACGGCCCGCCTTCCATACCGGGTGGCGATCCGCATCAACCCTCACCCGCTGGCCGGGCGCGCACTGTTGTCCACCTGCAGTTGCCCAGTGGGCGGCAGTTGCAAACATGTGGCAGCCACCCTGCTGGCCTGGCTGAATCGCCGTCAGGACCCGAACCGTCCGCGCGAACAGGTGCTGGCCTGGGTTGAGGATTTCCGTACCGCAGCCGGCGTACCTTCTGCGCCCTCGGAACGGCAGGCATCGACTACGCACGGACTGCGCTACCTGGTCCGCTTCGACCCCGAAACCCGCCAGTACGCACTGAACTGCTTCAAGGTCAGGCTCGACCGTCAGGGGCAGATTCGCAGCTCGGAGAACTGGAGCAACTACGAACGTGCGCTCGACGCCCCGCCCTCATTCATCAATGACACGGATGTAGACATCCTGCGCCTGCTGTGGGCCCAGCGTCCGCGCGGTCCGCTCTTTGACAATCCGCTGCCGCTCGCCGGACGCAACTCGCAAGCCCTGGTCGAGGCGCTGGTCGAAAGCGGGCGATGCCACTTCGAAGATCTCATGAATCCGGCACTGAAGGCGGGCGATTCCCGTCCCGGCCGGCTCGAATGGCTGACCACTACAGATGGTCGCCGTGCCCCCGCGCTGCGCGTCGAACCGCAGGCCGAACTGGTCATGCCGCTGGTGCCGCCATGGTACGTGGAGCGCAAGACAAATGAGGCCGGCCTCATCACCCTTGATGCGCCACCCGAGCAGGTGGTGCGCCTGCTTTTGCTGCCCCCGCTCACGCCATCGGAATCGGAGCTTGTCGCCGACACCCTGCGCGAAGTCGCGCCCGAACTCCCCGGGCCGGCCAGCAGCGATGCACCTGCGGTACGCGTCGGCGGCCCCGCTATCCCGGTGCTGCGCATCGGCACCCTTGATGTGACCGGCGTCAGCTTTCGCAGCTACCCGCGCTACGGCCTCGAGCACTTCGATTTCGCTACGCTTGCCTTTCGCTATGGTGCACTCACCATCGACGCACACGACAGCGCGCTCCTGCACGCCCTGCCCGATGGCCGCACCGCCCGCCTCGAACGCGACACCGAGATCGAGGCCGCAGCAGCGCGGCGCCTGATCCGCAGCGGGCTGGCCAAGGTTCCGCCGGGCAAGGTCCATGGCAGCTACGAAGTCGTGCCCGCGCACATGCTCGGTCTCGCGGAAGAGGACGAGTGGGCGCACTTCACGGCCAACGAGCTGCCGCAATTGCGGGCCGAAGGCTGGATCATCGAGATGCCGGCCGATTTCCGGCATCACGCAGTCGATATCGACACGTTGCTGCTCGACGTCGACGAAACCGAGAACGGCTGGCTCGACATCTCACCGGGAATCGAGGTCGATGGCCGCCCTGTCGCACTGGCGCCCCTGCTGTCGACGCTGTTCGCGCAGGACGGACGCTGGCTGTCGGGGGCGCTGGATCAGATCGGCGACGACGAATCCATCTTCCTCCACCACGAGGAGCTCGGTCGCCTGCGCATCCCGGCCCGTCGCCTCAAGCCGCTGGTGCGTGCGCTGGTCGACCTTTTCGACAGCCCGGGCGAGCCCATGCGCCTGCCCGCTTTCGATGCCGGACGGCTGGCCGAACTTGAGCTCCCCGGGCGCGGCGCCGAAACCCTGCTCGCGCTGTCGGAGCGCATGCGCAACGCCGAGGGCATCAAGAGCGTGCGCGCACCGCGCGGTTTCAAGGCCGAGCTGCGGCCCTACCAGCTCGAGGGCCTGGCTTGGCTGCAGCATCTCGTGCGGCACAATCTCGCGGGCATCCTCGCCGACGACATGGGTCTGGGCAAGACAGCGCAGGCGCTCGCCCACCTGCTCACCGAGAAGCAGGCCGGCCGCCTCGACCTGCCCGCCCTGGTCATCCTGCCGACCTCACTGGTATTCAACTGGCAGGCAGAAGCCAAGCGCTTTGCCCCCCGCCTCAAGGTGCTGAACCTGCACGGTGCAGACCGCCACACCCGCTTCGACGAACTTGACGGCGTCGACGTCGCGCTCACGACCTACCCTTTGCTGTGGCGCGATGCCGAAGCGTTGCAGGCCCGCGAATGGAGCCTGCTGATTCTCGACGAGGCGCAAACGGTAAAGAACGCCGCCAGCAAGGGCGCGCAGGTCATCCGCCAGATTCACGCACGACACCGGCTCGGTCTTACCGGCACGCCGCTGGAAAACCACCTCGGTGAGTTGTGGGCGCAGTTCGACTTCCTGCTGCCGGGCTTTCTCGGCGACCTTAAACAATTCACCCGCATCTGGCGCACGCCGATTGAAAAGCACGGCGACACGGTGCGCCGCGACCTGCTCGCCGCCCGCCTAAAGCCCTTCATCCTGCGCCGGCGCAAGGAAGACGTCGCCACCGAGCTGCCCCCCAAGACCATCATCGTGCGCAGCGTCGCCTTTGAAGGCGCCCAGCGCGACCTGTACGAAACCGTGCGCGCGGCAATGAACGAGAAGATTCGGGGCGAGATCGCCACCAAGGGATTCGCCCGCAGTCAGATCGTGATTCTCGACGCCCTGCTGAAGCTGCGTCAGGTGTGCTGCGATCCCCGTCTGCTCAAGTCCCCGGCCGCATCGCGCGTCACCGAGCGGGCCAAGCTCGACATGCTGATGGACATGCTGCCCGAACTCATCGATGAGGGACGGCGGATCCTGGTGTTCTCGCAATTTACTCAGATGCTGTCACTGATCGCAGCCGAACTCGACGAAGCCCAGATCGGCTGGGTGAGCCTGACCGGCGATACCCGCGACCGTCGCATTCCGGTGGAAGACTTCCAGAAAGGCCGTGCGCCGGTATTTCTGATCAGCCTCAAGGCCGGCGGTGTCGGCCTCAACCTGACTGCGGCCGACACCGTGATCCACTACGATCCGTGGTGGAACCCCGCGGCCGAAAACCAGGCAACCGATCGCGCCCACCGCATTGGACAGGACAAGCCGGTGTTTGTATTCAAGCTTATCTGTGCCGGCACGATCGAGGAGCGCATCCTCACCCTGCAGGAAAAGAAAGCCGCGCTGGCCGCGGGCGTACTGTCGGAAGACGGTAACGCACTGGCCAAGTTCGGCGAAACCGACATCGCCGCATTGCTCGCGCCACTGCCTGCCGTCAAGGGATAAGCCGCGACCCGACGCATCGAAAAATGGCCCGCCTGCAGCAGTTGCAGGCGGGCCCTTTTTCGACCAATCAGACCGGTTGCCTATTGTGCCGGTTCGGCAATGAAAATCTCGACCCGGCGGTTCATCGCCCGACCGGACGACGTGCTGTTGTCCGCCACCGGTTCGCGCGAACCGCGGCCGTCGATGGTAATACGGCTCGGTGCCACACCTCGTGCGGTCAGGTAGTCGCGCGTTGCCGCAGCACGATTGACCGACAACGGGTTGTTCACCGCATCCGAGCCGGTGCTGTCGGTGTGACCGATGATGGTCACCGTCGTCACCGTATACTGAGTCAAACTGGAAGCCAGTCGATCAAGCACCGGACGCAGGTTGGGCTTGATGTCGTAGCGGCCGGTATCGAAGGAAATGTCGCTCGGAATATCGAGCTTGAGGCGGTTGTCCGAGGTCTGCATCACGCCGACGCCCGTCCCCTGACTGGCCTGCTCCATCGCCGCCTTCTGCTCCTGCATGCGCTGCGACCACAGATAGCCGCCGCCTGCGCCGATCGCGGCCCCCGCGGCTGCACCGATGGCCGTCGCCTCTCCACGATTGCCCTTGCCCGACGTCGCGGCGCCAAGCACAGCACCGGCAACAGCGCCG
>Ga0172382_10008267_pt1 | contig 14541 bp, 15 predicted proteins | sample Leawel138RmetaG_FD_122245 | JGI IMG/M metagenome (GOLD analysis project Ga0172382, IMG submission 122245) | Leachate microbial communities from a municipal landfill in Southern Ontario, Canada - Leachate well 138R metaG | ecosystem: Engineered > Solid waste > Landfill > Unclassified | place...
AACTGGTCGAAAGATTGTGCCCCCCCGATACCCGCTTGCACGGTAATAACATCATATGGAACAATAGTGCTGTATGAGCGATACAGGCTCGTCGCAGCTAAACTGTAGACCACCGATATGACACCTGCGCATAGGACAATAAAAAATATCATCCACTTATGCCTAAGCAGGGCAATAAATAGATCAAGTATGGAAATTTCGTTTTCTTCCGTGCAGGCTGTATCGTGTGCACTCTTTTCTTTCATGGGCCATCATACCTTAACAGCAAAATTAAAAGATTTCCGCTAATAAATGCAAAATAAAACACTCAGCTCAAAATAGAGGCTGATTATCTTTTCTTTTATAGTCGATCAGTTATCGCTATTACCCTTCCTTTAGAGCTCCGCTCCATGAGTTACATTTTGATTTTATTCTTTGAAATGCCAACTTATTCTTGCAAGAATTTAAACAGTCCTCCGCCACCTCCTGGTAGAAAAGACTGATTCGTTTAATCGGCAATCTGAGATTGAATACTATCTGCATCACAAGGGCGGATAAAGAATACTGAGTTTTTCCTGCAGGAAATGAGATAAAAATTTGCGCCCTCCCGCATAAAGATACTCAAGTCGCTGAAAACACTCTTCCTTAATGTTTTAGATTAATGCAGACAACCCCTTTCAACCCTGTTCCCTGAAGTGGCGGCTAAATAATATACTTAAAAGAAAGAATCAAGAGTAAATTTCCGCCTCTGTATACAGCTCCGCTTCCTGGGTTACATATCTGAAGTCGAACCCATAGCAAATGTATTAAATGTCTCTTTTTATGAAATTTAAATTTTTAAACTGATTCTTTTGTTTCTATCGAGCCGCCGTGCTCTTCGTTAATACTTGTACGGATTTTAGAAATTTCTTTTTTAAGGCGCTTGATTTCTTCTTCCAAAAATTCGTACTCACGTTTTTTTCTTTTCAAAAACCAGTAGGTGATTCTGAGTTTTTCCTCGATTCCTCGAGGGGTTAGCATATACAAATAGGCGTTTTTATTATCCGATTTTTTAAAATTATTGACTTTGACATACCCTTTACGTATCAGTGATTTTAACAGGTAATTTACTTTCCCAAGACTTACCCCCAGGCGTAATGAGAGTTCTCGTTGCGTCATATTCGGTTCTCCCTTAATCTCCTGCAAGAGCTTGAGAACCTCTTCGCTTTCAAAATTAAACGAATTTTCGTGCATTTTATCCTCTGTTCATTAAATGAACACAGGCGTAATCTAGTAAAATGGATATTGTAAGTCAAGATTAAAGTCTTCTTTCAAAGGGGGCTAAAGGTTTTTTAATGCAATGGAAACTGCATCAATTGTCCGCTCGATATCATCATCGCTGTGAGCAGCTGAAAGAAAACTCGACTCGAACTGCGAAGGGGCACTATAGATTCCCTCCGAAAGAATGCCCCTGAAGAATTTGGAAAATAACCCGGTATCCGCCTTTTGCGCCGATCTAAAGTCTTTTACCTCCGCGGAAGTAAAGAAAATCGTAAATAAAGAACCGGCTCTGTTTATCTTGAAGGGAAGGCCTTTCTTCTCCAAGAGAGATTTCAGTTCATTGCACAGATGATTTGTTTTTACATCCAGAGAGTGATAGAGGTTGCTCCAGGATCTAAGAATTTTCAGAGTCGCAACACCAGCGGCCATTGCCAGGGGATTGCCCGAAAGCGTCCCCGCCTGATACACCGGCCCGGTCGGCGCCAACATCTCCATGATTTGGCGTTTTCCGCCAAAGACCCCCACAGGCAAACCTCCTCCTATAATCTTGCCGAGACATGTAAGATCAGGTTCGATACCGGCAATAGTTTGCATCCCTCCGTATGCAAGTCTGAAACCGGTAATAACTTCGTCGAAAATGAGTATGATACCTTTTTCTCTTGTAATTTCCCTTATCGTATCCAGAAAATGCGGAACCGGCAGCACAATGCCCATATTTCCCGCAACGGGTTCGACTATTAGACAGGCAATTTCGCTTCCGTAATCATTCACGACTTTTTTCAATGCTTCAACATCGTTATAAGGGACGGTAATTGTCAACTCAGCCAAAACTTTGGGAACACCGGGACTTCCCGGAATTCCCAATGTCGCTATACCCGAACCGGATCTGACCAGCAGCGGATCTGCATGACCGTGATAACAACCCTCGAATTTAATGATGCGTTCGCGACCGGTGTAGGCCCGAGCAAGTCTGATTGCACTCATCGTTGCTTCAGTTCCTGAATTGACCATTCGAACCATATCGATAGATGGAAACGCATTGACAATCATTTCCGCCATGATTATTTCACGTTCAGTGGTTGCTCCGTAACTTGTCCCGCGGCATGCTGCCTCATAGATTGCCTCCGTTACAGCGGGATATGCATGTCCCAGAATCATAGGTCCCCAGGATGCAACGTAATCGATATACTCCCTTCCTTCGGCATCGTAAATTTTGGACCCCGAGGCTCTGTCGATAAAAAGGGGCGCTCGCCCGACCGAACCGAATGCCCGTACCGGACTGTTAACACCCCCCGGAATCACTTTACAGGAACGATTCATAAGCTCTCTAGAAGTATTGCCCATCACTGAAGTACTCCATACTTTTTTTCTTGAACTCTTGCTCGCTGGCAAGAATCCTGAATTCGAAAATATCTAATTTCTTTGAAACTGTCTCTATAAATTGCTTCAGGCTCTTCTTTGTGCAGTGTATCATAGAAAAAATGTTGAATTTTTGTTCAAACGGAGGGTTTCTCTGATAGCAGTGCGTTACCTCACCATATGCAGAAAGGATGGTTCCCACTCGTTCACATTGTTCGGGCGGAACAGCCCAAATAACCAAAGCATTTTCGACAACCCCTGCATGGCGGTGCCTGAGCACAGCGCAAAATCTGCGGATTTTACCTTCAACTCTCAGTTTCTTTATTATTAATAAAATAGCCGCTTCATCTGTCTCGCATATGTCTGCCAATTTCCTGAAAGGGTATTTTTCGGCTCCGATATCACCCTCTATTGCTTTGGCCACTTTAATCTCGAGATCGGTCACTCACTGGCTCCCCCTTATTTAATTGATATTGCCGTATCCAATTAGTTACATTTTTTTATAAAGAGGTCAAAATAAATCTTGCAATTCTCTTTGTTCCTAGGTACACAAGGTACGCGGCCGTGATGATCCGGAGCTTCAGTAACAATACAAGGGAACCTGGAGTGAATGGCATCGGCGGAATAACCGTAATACATCGTCCCTTCAAAGGAGAATATTATGAGAAAAGGGTTAAAGGGTATTATTTTCTGTCTGGCAATTTTGGGTCTGGTAATGATTTCAACTTCATTTGCACTGGCACAAGAGGAAGCCGCTACAACGGGAGGAAGTGCCTTTCCAACAGCCATTGTGCTCGGTTGCAGCTTGCTTGCTGCCGGAGTGGCAATAGGATTTGGTGCAATAGGAACGGGAACAGGTATGGGACAGGCAACAAGCGGCGCAGTCAGCGCTGTGGGAAGAAACCCCGATGCCCAAGGCAAAGTGCTTTTGACTATGATGGTCGGTATGGCCATGACCGAGTCAATTGCCATCTATGCATTGGTTATATCACTGGCTGTACTTTATGCAAACCCGTTTGTAAAAATCATAGCTGGATAAATTACATAGCGTCTTAAAAAAAAGGAAAGCTGATGAGCTTTCCTTTTTTTATATGGTTTCTGGAAATTATTCTTCAGGAGGAGTTGTTATTTTTTCCCTTAATCCCTTTTTTTCAGACTGTCTATGTTTCAGTTGAAGAATCTTTTCTTTAGCTCTCTTGGAGCGCCGTCTTTTCTGCCTGCGCAGTTTTTCAATCCGTTTTTTCTCCTGTGACTTTATTCCTTTTTGAATACGCTCGATTCTTTCAGCCAGGAGTCTCCTTGCAAGAAACCGGTTTAGCGACTGCGAACGCTCGCGCTGGCATTTTACTGAGATGCCCGTCGGAAGATGAATAAGCTGAACACAGGATGACGTTTTGTTTACTTTCTGCCCCCCCGCTCCGGAAGCTCTTATAAAAATTTCACGAATATCTTCTTCCCTTATTCCCAACTGAGACATTTTCTCGAGTAGCGCTTTTTCTTTTTCTGGAGAGACAGTAAAAATACCCATTGACGGACACCTTGGATTGTTTTAGTCAATAACCTACACGTGATGGCGTGTTTGGACCATCCCAAACAGAAAGCTTTTAAAAGCCCTTTGGAGCGATATCGTCATTCCGGAACACGATTCGGCGGTATAAGCATAGTTCAGATATTTCCGGATTCCGGCAGCACTTCGCATAACGGAATGGCGAAAAGAGAACCTTTTACAATTACCTTAACTCTTAAGGCAGCCCCATGTTTCATGCCCATCTTATCAATGATCCTGCTTCCGATCCAGGTGTTTATCTGAAATTGAAGCATCGAAGAGAAGCTCTTCTTTTCGATATGGGCGAACTCCATGGTCTTGCACCGCGGCAAATTCTTAAAATCAGTAACGTTTTTATCTCTCATACACATGTCGATCATTTCATAGGGTTCGACCATTTGCTGCGAATTTGTCTGGGAAGAGATCTCCACATCAATCTCTTTGGACCTCCCGGTTTTATTAAAAATATCGAGGGCAAATTTGCTTCATATAGCTGGAATCTCGTTGAAAATTATACAAATGATTTCTCGCTATCCGTAACGGAAATCGGAGAACACACACAAATTTCATTTGATTACAGCTGCCGTAAAGGGTTTAAAGCTGAAAACAATGGGATAATGGCAAGGGCTGCTAATGATAATATTTTAGAACGGCGGGATTTTAACGTTAAAACCGCCTGCCTTGATCACAAGATACCGAGTCTTGCGTATCGTGTAGAAGAAAAGGAACACATCAATATAATGAAAAATAATCTTCTGGAAGCGGGGCTTTCACCTGGCCCATGGCTGGAAAAGTTAAAAGAAGGAATTAGAAATAACAAGCCAAATGATATGCCTATTGTTGCTACTACAGTCGAAGGGGGAAACACAGCGATCTCCCTGGGGAAATTAAAAGCATCCATTGTAAAAATATCTGCAGGAAAAATTTTTTCCTATGTTGCCGATGCAAGATACAATCCCGGTAATATTAAAAAAATTCTTTATATTGCGGATAAGGCGGATACTTTGTTTATTGAAGCATCTTTTTTACAGGAAGATTATCGCACGGCGTTTGAAAAATACCATCTCACCGCACATCAGGCGGGCAGTCTTGCGAGAGAAGCTCAGGTCAAGAATATCGAAATTTTCCATATTTCACCGAAATACAAAGGATGTGAGTATCTTCTTCATGCAGAAGCACAAGAAGCTTTACGTGGCATGTAACAATATCTAGCAGCCGTGACCAAAATGTGCTGCTAAACCCTCTCTACCTGGAATCCTTCCAGCTTTATTGCAACTGAGCGTTTAAGTAGATCAATAGAGACCACAAAAAGATTTTTTTGCACATCCGTTTGAAGCACTATTCCTTCAATACCTGTGAATGGACCGCTTATAATCCGCGCTCGATCACCTGCTTTGGGATAAAAACAAGCTTGTATCTCAATTCCTGATGCCGTCAATCGCTGAACCGCATTGATCTGACTGTCAGGAACGGGAAACGGCTCGCTGCTGTTAGGTTTACCCAGAATTTTTACCACACCCGGAGTAGTTAAAATATCGAGTTTCTTTTCATTGGTAAGATCCGGAGATTCAATAAAAAGATACCCGGAAAACATCGGAATCGCGATCCGTTTTTTTCTATCTTTCCTTTTACTCCATACTTCTATTTTGGGAAGATAGACCTCAACGGATCTCTGGAGGAGACCATTATGAACCTTATCTTCACAGCGGCTCTTTGTGTATACTGCATACCAGGCCATGCTTGTGTCTGCTTTAGTTGTCTTCTTGTCGTTATTTAATACTGTTTCGTATGTCGAGATCTTCCCTATAATTACGCAACGATTTAACTGTTCTTACGCACCCGTGCATTGACTATTATATCTCCCCCGCTTCTTCTCACATTATCTATATCGAGCGAAACTGCATTCTCAATCTTGTCAATACCCAGATTTCCTATGGATTCTATTCCGTGCCCGAGAATGCGGGGTGCTGTCACAATAAAAAGACGATCTACCAAACCGCTTTTGAGAAAAGATGTTATCATGCCGGAGCCTCCTTCCACAAGCACCGAGGAAATTCCCCTTGAACCTAATTCGAAAAGGAGCTGTTTCAGATCCAGGCCCATTTCGTTTATTTCTTTTTGAATATCGAGTATTTCTATTCCTTGCTTATTCAGGATTTCCCTTTTGGAGTGAAGCGAATCGGGTGAGGCTATCAGTATTGTTCGCGCGAGATGTTGATTGGAAAGAACCTGGGCTGAAGCGTCTATTCGAAGGTGCGGATCCACTACAAGACGCAGAGGATTTCTGCCTTGCACGAGGCGCACAGTCAGCTCAGGGTCATCATGGTATACCGTACCTATGCCCACCAATACCCCATCATGCAGGCTCCGAAGGCGGTGTGCAAATCTTCGAGATGCATATGAGCTTATCCACTTTGATTCACCACCGGCAGATGCAATTCTCCCGTCGATTGTCTGAGCGAACTTGATTGTGACGAAGGGCCTCTTCCTCTCCATAAAAGTAAAGAATTTTTCATTCAATCTTCGGCATTCAGCTTCCAGAATTCCCACTTCAGTTTTTATCCCTGCGGCTTTAAGAGCGGCGAGTCCCTGCCCCGCCACAAGAGGGTTCGGATCCAGCACACCTATAATCACACGGGCCGGTTTTATTGCAATTATTCGCTCTACGCAGGGAGGTGTTTTTCCATAATGGCTGCACGGCTCAAGAGAGATATATATATCAGTGCCATCCAGAGGTTCGGTCGAGCTTGAAATTGCATTTACTTCGGCATGATTCCCGCCGTACAATTTGTGGTAACCCTCACCAATCACTTTACCATTCTTTACAATTACCGCACCGACCATCGGGTTTGGACTGACTTTCCCTTCCCCTTTACGAGCAAGAACAAGCGCTCTTTTCATATAAATAATATCATCTGTCATAGTCTCATTGACACTGTCAGGCAATGTGGGATTTTTAATCTTGTATGGCATTCTGCAATCACATTTATTTACAAATTATTGCTCATCCTCTGCTTCTCGACAAAAAAACCGGCTTCTTCAATTCGATTTAAAGCAAACGGCCTCATCTTTATCGCTTAAGATACTCATCTATTGCTTTCGCTGCTTTTTTTGCCGCACCCATTGCCAGGATTACAGTCGCAGAACCAGTCACAATATCACCGCCTGCATACACTCCCTTGCGGCTTGTTTCCCCTGTTTCGTCTCTTGTAGCTATATATCCCCATCGGTTAGTGTCAAGACCCGGTGTAGTGGCCGGAACAACAGGATTTGCCATTGTTCCTATCGCCACAACCACCATATCGACATCGATAATGAATTCCGATCCGGGGACCGGCACCGGACGCCGCCTCCCTGAATCATCCGGTTCGCCTAATTCCATCTGAATGCAACGCATTTGGCGAACCCAACCCTTATCATCACCTATGTACTCGATTGGGGCAGTGAGATATTTAAATTTTACCCCTTCCTCTTTGGCATGATGGATTTCCTCTCCCCGAGCAGGCATTTCAGCTTCCGTTCTTCGGTACACAATATATGCGTTATTCGCACCAAGCCGCAGGGCTGTTCTGACTGAATCCATGGCCACATTACCGCCTCCGAGAACAGCAACCTCTTTCCCGAGGGCAATTGGGGTATCATATTCAGGAAATCTGTACGCCTTCATAAGATTGGAGCGGGTCAAATATTCGTTTGCAGAATAAATTCCTCCCAGGTTTTCTCCGGGTATATCCATGAAAACGGGGGCCCCTGCGCCGACACCGAGAAAGACCGCATTGAAGCCTTCTTCAAAAAGATCGTCAACCGTTTTTCCTCTTCCTATCACCACATTTGTCCGTATCTCGACACCAAGTCTCACTAAGTACTCGACCTCAGCATCAACAATCGCTTTAGGCAGTCTGAATTCGGGAATTCCATAAATTAAAACGCCTCCCGCTTTGTGAAGGCCTTCAAATATTGTCACTTTATGCCCTTTTTTAACCAGATCACCTGCAATAGTAAGACCGGCCGGTCCCGCGCCGACTACTGCAACTTTTTTTCCTGTATTTTCAGAAATTTCAGGTATCTTTATATCGCCCGCATTTCTTTCATAATCAGCTGCAAAGCGCTCAAGCCTGCCAATAGCTACGGGATCCTGCTTTTTGCCCAGGATGCAGTATTTTTCACATTGTGCTTCCTGCGGACACACACGGCCGCACACAGCAGGAAGGCTGTTTGTCTCTTTTATCGCCCGGGCAGCGTCCATATATTTTTCTTCAGAAATGAGCTTTATAAATCCGGGGATATCTACATCCACAGGACATCCGGAAACACATAGCGGTTTTTTACAATGAAGACATCGGGATGCTTCTATGATAGCCTGCTCTTCTGTAAAACCGAGCGGAACTTCCTCAAAATTCGACCGGCGAACCAACGGATCCTGTTCGGGCATGATCTGGCGCGATTTTATTTCTCTTTTTTTCTTATTTTCCATTGCATCTGCACCTGTATGATTCAACTGCCTCTTTCTCCTGAAAGTAGTACATGCGAAGGCGATCCGTAAGTAAATCAAAGTCAACTTGATGACCATCAAATTCAGGCCCATCAACGCAGGCAAGCTTTGTTTCACCCCCTACTGCAACTCTGCAGGCGCCGCACATGCCTGTTGCATCTACCATTATCGGATTGAGGCTTACTATGGTTTTTATATCGAAAGGTCGTGTCACAGTGCAGATGACGCGCATCATAGGGACGGGACCTATAGCAAAAACCCTGTCGATCCTTTCGCCTTCATCAATTAAAGACTGGAGAACCTGACTCACAAAACCGTGAAATCCGTAACTTCCGTCATCCGTCGCCACGAGAAGCCGATTGCTTGCAGCTCTCATTTCGCTTTCCAATATCAGGATATCTTTTGTTCTCGCTCCTATAATCGAAGTTACCTCATTGCCTGCATCTTTGAGTGCCCTTGCAATGGGATAAATAACACCTATTCCGACACCTCCTCCAACACATACAACATTCCCGAAATTCTCAATCTCTGTCGGCTTCCCAAGAGGACCCAGTACGCTGAACAGACAATCACCTTTTTTCATGTCAGCCAGGCATGTCGTTGTTTTTCCCACAACCTGGAAAATAATTGTGATTGTGCCTTTCTTTACATCTGAATCTACTATGGTAAGCGGAATTCGCTCCCCCCTTTCATCTGTCATAAGCACCACGAATTGCCCTGCTTTTCTTTTATCAGCAATATCAGGCGCATGGATCTCCATTTGTACAATCTGATGAGAGAGCCAGAATGCTTCTTTTATTTCATTCACTGTATCTTTTCCCCTTTCATATCATGCGATAGTCTAGAGATTATCCCGTATTGAATATTTCACTTATATTCATATAAACACTGTCACAGGTTTGGCATGCAAGGCGGGTTTGACAAAAATGAAACCGGAGAGAAGCAGAAACACATAGGCGGGTAATAAACCCGCCTTTAATAAATGTTATTTTTTAATATTCTTTCGTTAATTGATCCAGTTCAGCCAACGAAAAGACGGGTCCGTCCTTACACACATACTTGCTTCCCACATTACAGCGCCCGCATTTTCCTATTCCGCATTTCATTCTCATTTCGAGTGAAGTATAGATATTTTCTTTCGAAAAGCCCAGATTAAAAAATTCGGGAAGCGTGAACCTGATCATTACAGGAGGACCGCAAATTACCGCTACCGCATTTTCCGAACTCGGCGCCACGTCCTTGCAGACTGCCGGCACAAATCCTTCTCTTCCCTTCCAGGTTGCATCTCCTTTATCGACAGTTACATTCAGATTGATATCATCCCGCTTTTCCCACAGGGCGAGTTCTTCTTTATAAATAAGCAATCCAGGCTCTCTGGCGCCGTACACTACCGTAATATTTCCAAACTTGGAACGGTTCTCCTCATAAAGCATATAGTGTATAAGCGATCGAAGTGTCGTAAACGCGAATCCGCCTCCTACGACCACGATATTTTTACCTTCGAGGTATTCGATGGGCCAGGTATTCCCCAAGGGACCCCGAACACCCATTCTCGTCCCTTCCTCTATACTGTGAAGTTCAGATGTCACCACACCTGCCTTCTGAACCGTAAATTCAATATACCCCTGCTGGGTAGGCGATGATGCGATTCCTATCGGTGATTCACCTTTACCAAAAATAGACAGTTCTGCAAACTGCCCTGGCAGATACTTGAACTGCTCTTCATCCTCCTTATTCACAAAGGTCAAACGAAAGGTCTTGATGTCTTTCGTTGTAACTTCCGTAACAATCTTTGCTACATCAACCGGTATGGGCACATAGGGATTTCTTTGCATTATGATCTCCACATACTATAGTTTCGAAATATCCTGAACGATTTTTCGTATATCGATATTGACAGGACAATACATCACGCATCGCCCGCATCCGACACAGGCAATTGCATCAAAGTTGTCGACAAAATATTTAAATTTGTGCATAAGCCGTTGCCGCCATCGTTCCTTCTGCGAAGGCCGCGGATTGTGTCCCGACGTCTCCATGGTAAAAAGCCAGTACATGCAGGAATCCCATGATCTGATCCTTTTTCCTTCTTCTTTTTTTATTTCATCTGTAATATCGAAGCAATGGCAGGTCGGGCACAGATAGGTACAGGTTCCGCATGCGAGGCAGCTCTGGTGAATAGTGTCCCAGAAGGGGTGTTCGAAATTTTCATCAAGCCATGGTTTAATGGACCGTCCAGGGACTTTTGACTTAATTTTATCCGCCGCTTCACCGGAAAGGGCTTCTTTTTTCGACATTGACGCTTCATCCGCCTTCGGAAGCTCTCCCAACCTTACAAGAAGCGACTCACCCTTTGGTGTCAGAAATTCCGCCAGGAACTCATCGCCTAAATCGACAAGCGAAATATCGATGCCTTCCGTGGAAAACGGATGTCCGTCTACGGAAGTACAGAAGCACGTCGTATAGGGAGGTTCCACACAGGCAAAGGAAACAATAGTAGTTTTTTCACGTCGCTCCGCATAGTAGGGATCCCGGTATTTCGAATCGTTGAATACGTTGTCAAGGAGGACAAAGCTCCGGGCATCACAGGGCCGCACGCCAAAAAGAACCGCCTCTTGCATTTCTTCGGGAACGTCCGTTAACTCCTCCCCCCGCTCGCCCTTCAGATAGCGCATCATTGTCTCCGTTTGGGGGAAGAAAAAGTTTTTTGGAGCATTTTTGGCGTTATCAAACTCTATCAGCGGCTCCATCCCTTTTTCCAGGACCTTGAAGAGTACATTATCCTCCTCCTGTACCGGCGCATAGACCAGCATATCCTCGGATAATTTTTTTACGATACCGGCCAGGTTTTCTTTTTTTATTATTCTCGTTTCCATATCTTCCCTTAATGAACTGATGATTTTATGTTAATCATTATGGAAAACAGTAGATCTTCAAATTTCTACCATAATTATAAAAGGCTCAGTGATTTTAACAGCGGCCTCGGATCGACATTGTGGATCTTGAACCATGAATCCGGGCCTTCCAAACCCAATGCAAGCGCAATAATTTCAGTGAAGTAGAATGCTGGTAGCCGCACGTTTTCACTCGCCCGGGTATCCAGATTTGCGAAACATACCGGACATGCCGTCACCAGGCAATTGGCACCTGCTTCTCTCGCCATAGTCATAAGCTTATCGACAAGCCGTACCACTACTTCCGTCTTCCCCAGTGTCAAACTGCCGCCGCAGCAATCCGTTTTACATGACCAGTTGCGAGGCTCGGCTCCGAGACCGGCCATAATTTTATCCAGCATGTAGGGATTTTCGTAATTCTCAAACTCGCATACCTCGGGCGGCCTCAAAAGAAGACATCCGTAGTAGGCAACCGGCTTGAGCCCTGTAAGTTTCTTTTTTACTTTCCCGCTCAACGTATCAATGCCGACATCATTATAGAGAATATCAATGGGATTTCTGATAGCGACACTATCGGAAAAGGTCCCACCCACCATATCTTCCACTTCCTTTTTCAGCACCTCATCTTCTCTCATATGATGCTGTGCCATTTTGAAGCGATTAAAACATGCAGCGCAGGGGACCATCACATCTTTCTTGTCCTTTTCTGCGGCAATGATATTCCTCGCGGGAAGGGCAACGGATAATTTGTAATTTGTCATATGAGCCGATGATGCGCCGCAACATGACCAGTCATCAACTTCCTGCAATTCAATATCCAGAGCCTTGCTGACCGCTTTTACAGACAGGTCGTATTCCTTCCCTGTCGCGTGAAGAGAACATCCCGGATAATATGAAACTTTCAACTACCGCCTCCTTAAAAATAGCCCTCACGGCAATTATAGCATTCCAGCTACTTGCTTGTTGACTTAAAGATTTGTCGTACCGATTTCATGTCTTTTGTTCTGGGCGAAAATAGCTTGATTTTCCCCTTCATGAACATATTCATTCCCATGGCCATATCGGAGAAGTAATCGCCCGATTTTAACTTGTAATTTACAATCATCATTGGTTCATTGATACGTCCACCAGACTTGATGCTTGCAAGAAAGGCCTCGTGAAACTTACGTATATTTTTTTCTTTGGGCTCTATCTTCTCTTCTATCGCCGTCTCTCGAAGGACATCCATCATGCGGGCGATATCCACATTATTCGGGCATCGAGTCACACATGTTTCGCAGGAAGCACAAAGCCATATTGTTGAGCTGTTCAGCACCTTGTCCTTCATTCCCATCTGAATCATCTTTATTACCTTGTTAGGGTTGTACTCCATGGCAAAAGCCAGTGGACAGCCCGCCGTACATTTGCGGCAATGGTAACATGCCTGGATGGGAACACCGCCTATTTTTTCGTTTACATCTTCTAAAAAGGTACTCATAGATATCTCCGTGACTCCTTTAGGGTTCGAAAATAAAATCATCCTTATCGCCGGTTAATGAATACGCGCTAAGGGGCGGGGGACTATCGAGCGATTCTCCTGCCCTGTGTGTAAAAAGTTCGAACCCGTCTTTATCGAGCTTTTTGAGGAATTTTCTCAGATCCACTCCCATGGGGCATACTTCAATACATGAGCCGCAATCGACACAACGACCAACCTGGTGGAAGATTCTCATAATTTGAAAGACTTGCGTGTCCGTCTGATCGACACCCACGCCCACCCACCTGGGCTGATTCTGCTCCACAAAACACTGTTTGCAATAACAGGATGGGCAGGTGTTGCGGCATGCATAACACCGAATACATTTATCCATTTCCTTGGTAAAATAGGCCCAGCGTTCCTCTTCCGAAAGCGCCTCAAAGGCGTCAACGTCTTCATATTCTTTTTCGGGGTCCATTGGAGGCGCTGCATCCCCAATCATCAAATCTGAAATAACAGGGTTGTTGTACCGGCAACTGAGGCAGCTGTCTGAAAGAACTTCTTTTAAAGGAATTTTTATACTTCCCTCGGATGTGACAGCGGTAACCGAATCGCCCTCGATTGTGCACTCGATAACTTCTTTCCCCTTGACGGCTTTGGACAGCTTTTTCTTTGCAATATAGCCGGTGCAGGGAACACCGATAATCACTACTTCATCCCTATCATACTGCTTTTCCTGCAAGTGGATGGCGATAGAGCGCGTTGTACACCCCCGTGCGACAATGCCAACAATCTTTTTGGTTCTGTCTTCCGGCTTGACCCGCATTTGGGATTCCCTATGCCGGTGGATAATGTCGTGAACATATTTCGCCAGATTCACGGAACAAAAGGCATTCCATACAAGCTTGTCCGCTTCTTCAGGCTCCGTAATGATGCAGGGTGAGGCCTGGAAAGGAAGTGTCCCTTCTTCATACCCTACCAGTGCATCTACTTTCTTTTCAGTAAGCAGTTTCTTGGCTTCTTCCCGCAGTTTATTTTCTATATTTTCCACAGTATCTGATTCCTCGCTCCAGTTATTTCATGTCAGGGCTTAGATTTTCTTGATCATCTTTTTGGCGGGACCCAAGGCCTTAACCTTCTCGGTCACTCCCTTGATGACGTTTGCGAATTTTTCCCCCTCAGACGCGGATACCCACGTAAAAATGGTTCTGTCCGCTTCAAACCCTATATATGAAAGGAAACGCTTTAACATTGCAAATTTCCTTCGAGCCGACAGATTGCCCGAAATATAATGGCATTCCCCCGGATGACATCCCGATACCAGCACTCCGTCCACGCCTTCTTGAAGAGCTTTGACCACATAGAAGGGATTCACCCTTCCGGAACAGGGGAGTCGTATCAACCGTACATTTGGCGGATACTGAATCCTGCTTATACCTGCCAGATCGGCGCCGGCATATGTACACCAGTTGCAGACAAAGGCAACAATTTTAGGCTCCCAATTTTCGTTTACGTTAGTTTCAGTCATACCATCCTCATCATTTATATCGTATGT
>Ga0172382_10008270_pt1 | contig 14536 bp, 15 predicted proteins | sample Leawel138RmetaG_FD_122245 | JGI IMG/M metagenome (GOLD analysis project Ga0172382, IMG submission 122245) | Leachate microbial communities from a municipal landfill in Southern Ontario, Canada - Leachate well 138R metaG | ecosystem: Engineered > Solid waste > Landfill > Unclassified | place...
ATGTCTATTCCGGCCCCATTGCCGCGACCGCCTACGCACGGCTGCGACCGATCAGTGCGCGCATCCGGCGTGTGGTGCTGTTGGGTCCGGCGCACCGCATCGCGTTTCGCGGCCTGGCCACCAGCAGCGCAACGGCCTTCCGTACCCCGCTCGGCACGGTCCGCATCGATACGGCGACCAACACGCAATTACTGGAGTTGCCGCAGGTGCAGGTGCTCGACGACGCGCACGCGGCGGAACACAGTCTGGAGGTGCAATTGCCGTTTCTTCAGGAGTTGCTGGGCGACTTCACCCTGGTGCCCTTGGTGGTCGGCGACGCGAGTTATGCGGAGGTGGCCGAAGTGTTGGACGCGGTGTGGGGCGGCGACGAGACGCTGATATTGATCAGTTCCGATCTGAGCCATTACCAGGACTACGCCAGCGCGCAACGCCTGGACCGCTTCACCTCGCAGGCGATCGAGGCGCTGCAACCGGAGCGCCTCGAGTTCCAACATGCTTGCGGTCGCACACCCGTCGGCGGCCTGTTGCTGGCGGCCCGCGCACGCGGGCTGCAGGCCGAGCTGCTCGACCTGCGCAATTCCGGCGATACCGCCGGGCCACGCGACAAAGTCGTGGGCTACGGAGCCTATGCCATCCACTGAACCATTCCTCGATGCAGACAGCCGCCTGACGCTACGCGAAATCGCGGCCACATCGATCGCAGAGGGTCTGACGCAACGGCGCGGATTGGAATTGGTCGCGGCAGACTATGCCCAGGCCCTGCAGGCATCACGGGCGACCTTCGTCACCCTGTACAAAGGCGGCGAACTGCGCGGCTGCATCGGCACCCTGGAGGCGCGCCGTCCGCTGGTCGCGGACGTCGCGTACAACGCCTTTGCAGCGGCCTTCCGCGATCCGCGCTTCATGCCGGTGCAGTCGGACGAAATCGCGGCGCTGGATCTGCATATCTCGGTGCTGGGCCGCCCCGAGCCGCTACGGTGCGTCGACCAGGACGACCTGCTGGCGCAGCTCCGACCCGGATTGGACGGCCTGATCCTCGAACTGGGCGGCCAGCGCGGGACCTTCCTGCCTTCGGTATGGGAATCCTTGCCGCAGCCCGAGGCGTTTCTCGCGCACCTGAAGATCAAGGCCGGACTGGCGGCGAGCGATTGGTCGTCGGACATCCGCGTCTGGCGCTATACAACCGAATCCTTCTGACCCTCCGCCGCCGGACGCGACGCCGCAGTCACTGGCACGCGCCCACCGATCCTGCCTGACAGGTGCGCCCGTCGAACCAGAGACTGTTGTCGAGCCGGGCACCGGTAAGCTCGGCACCGTCGACGCGTGCGTCGCGCAGGTCCGCATAGGAAAGGTCCGCGCCGGTGAGCCGGGCGCCGCGCAAGTCGGCGGCGCGCAACCCGGCGCCGGTCAGGCGCGCGGCGGTGAAGTCCACGCGCCGCAGATCGGCGAGATTCAGTTGGCTGTATGCGAGGTCCGCGCCGTTCAGGGCGGCGCCGAGCAGGCGCGCCCCGGTAAGGTCCATGTTGCGTGCCTGCGCGCCGCGCAGATCGGCGTGTTCAGCGACCAACCCGGGCAAGCGGCAGTTGCTCCAGTCCACCTGCGGCGCGGGGGCGGCGTCACAATCGATATGGGACACCGGTGTCTCCGGCGTGAACAGGACGAACAGCAGCCCGACGGCGACGACCGCGATCAGCAGGCGCCGGCACATTTCTCCGCAGGGCTGCCGCTGCTGGCTGCGTGCCTCCTCGAGCAGCACGCGACGCGCCTCGCGGCGGCGCACGACCGCGCTGTCCTCTTCCCGGCGGCGATCGCCCGCGCGCCGACAGGCTTCGTCGTTCTCCATCCGCTCACAGCGGCGGTCGCCGCCACGCCGTTCGTCCGCGCGCAGCCGCGCCAGGTACAAACGGTGTCGGTCCTCTTCGCTCGCGACGTTTTTCATCTCCTCGGGGATAAGGTGGGGCAAGCTCTGCGCCGAGGCCCAGTTTTCCTGATCGGTGCTCAGTTCATCGTCGGCGCGAATCCGCCCCAACAGGATGTAATGAGTGATCTGCTGTTGCGGGAAGGGCCCGCGCACGCGCCCGTGGCGGCGGGTGTACCAGAGATGTTCTTGGATCGACGCCATAAGTCTGTATTCTTCACTCCGCCGTCCCGCAGTTTGCGCGATCGCCTAATTGCGGTACAAAGCTCTCTCCGGGCCGACGCATCCGCCCGCAACGCAGCACTCGCCGTATCCCTATGACGACGCCACCCACCGGACCCGCCCTACCGCCGCTTGCCGCCATCGCGGCGCGCCCTGCCGAAACCCCGGCGCCTTGGCGCGTCGGCCAGATACTTGCCGCGACCGTGGTCGCCACGCCGCACACCGGCCGCGCGGAGTTGCGGATCGGCAACCTTGCCGTTACGGCCCAGACCGGCTCGCTCGCGCTTTCACCCGGCCAGGCGTTGCGTCTGGAGGTCGCGAGCCTCAAGGAGCAACCGGTGCTCAAGCTCCTCGGACTACTGCGTCACGACCCGGTACGCGAGGCGCTGCGTACGGTACTGCCGCGTCAGCAGCCGCTCCCTCCGTTGCTGGCGGCCTTGAGCCGGCTCACCGGTGGAACCGGCGCGCCGCCCCTCGGCGCGGATGTCGCACGCGTCGCACGCGATCTCCTGGCTCAGCTGCCCACGGCGGCCGCAATTCGGCAGCCTGAAGGACTGCGGCAGGCGTTGCGCGACAGCGGCCTGCTGCTGGAATCGAAACTGGCGCGACCGGGCCCGTCCGGACAGCCCGGCGAACTGGCGCGCGACTTCAAGGCCAATCTGCTGCGCCTGGTCCAAGTCGTACGCGAGCATGCTGCAAGTTCCGCGCCTGCCCAGCGGACCGCGCACACCATGTCGACGGCTGCCCCGCCGCCTGGTGCCGCACCCCGCCCTGCCCTCACGCCGCTTGCTCCGGCGGGTTTACCTACCGATGCCTCGGCGCCGTTGATGCGGGGCCAGCCACCGCAGGCGCCGAGCACCGCCGCGCTGCAGCTGGCGCGGGTCGCGAGTGAGGCCCTGACGCCCAGCGAGCTGCGGCGCCACGTCGAGGGCGCGCTGGCGCGTGTGCAGCTCAATCAATTGTCCTCTCTCCCGCAGGAACGTCTGGCGCCGGAATGGTTGATCGAGCTGCCGGTGCGGCGCGCTGACGAGACCGACGTCTGGGGTCTGCGCATCGCCCGCGACGGGCGCAACGATGGACAGCAGGACGATCCCGCGGCGGAAGAGGGAGACGCCTGGACGGTGATGCTGGCCTTCGATCTGCCAGGACTGGGTCCGATGCAGTCGCGTATCAGTTTGCGGGGAGACCGGGTCTCGGCCCAGTTCTTCAGTCCCATGCAAGGCGTCCTGCCGCGCATCAACGAACGGTTGTCGGGACTGCAGGCGCGACTGCAACAGGCCGGGCTGCGGGTCGCGGAGTTGACCTGCCACCAGGGACGGATCGCCGCTGCGGCCGCTCCTGCCCAGAGCCGCATCCTGGACGAGCGCGCATGAGCCGGCCACCCGACAGGCCGCCACGCCGCGAGATCGCCGTCGCGCTGAAATACGACGGCGAACACGCGCCGCGCGTCACCGCCAAGGGGGCCGGGGCCGTGGCCGAAAACATCGTGGCGCTCGCCATGGAGCACGGCATCCCGATGCAGGACAATCCGCTGCTCGCGCAGACGCTCGCACAGCTGGAGTTGAACGAGGAGATCCCACCGGCCCTGTACATCGCGATCGCCGAGGTGATCGCGTTCGCGTATGAGCTCTCGGGCAAGCGGCCCGCCGGTGTCGATTAGCCGGCTTCGGGGCCGTGCCGGGAGCACCCGGCGCTCGGCCCGGGACGGTAGGAGCCGGCACGGTCCACGAGGCGGGCGACCGAAGCTGGTCGTGCGAAACAACGTTATAAACGAGTTATAATTAACTGAAAAACAAGGTTTACATCGCTTTAGCCGGGGCTCGCCCCTCAGTTGACCGACCACTCAGCGGCTACGGCCTGACCGGCCGACACCTTGCCCAACTGCTCGCCAAGCCGGCGGGGTAACGGAGACAGCGACGCACGGACGGCGTCGCCTCGGGTACGGACCTCTCGAAACCGAAAGGCAGCCGTCAGCGGTTGCCGGTCAGCTTGCCTTCGCCACGCCGTGCAGCATGGCGATCAGTTCGGCCTCGCCGCGCGTCAGGCCGCACTGGTCGATGAGCTCGGAAATATCCGCACCGCGTTGAACCATCTGAATGGCCTGGGTGTATGGCCGGTCGCCGGCGCTGCGCATCTCGATCTGCTCCTGACGCTCGGTGAGCCGGCGCACCTGCTGCTCGAGGCGCACCAGATGGTCGCCGGCCCCAACCGAGGCCTTGCAGAGCGCCGCGAAGTCGTCATGCTGGCGCGTGCTCTGACCTTCGCTGGCATTCAGCAGGCGGCGCAGACGGCGCACCGCCAGCAGTTGGTAGATCTGGCCCAGCGTCAGCACGATCGCCAGCGCACTGAGTAGGACGATTATGGGATCGGTCATCCGTTTGCACCTTTCAGGCCGCGTGATAGCGGCTTCATGCGTAGTCGTCGATCTGATGGGGGTCGTCGTCCGGCGCAGGCGGCTCGGACTCGGGTTCGGGCTGCCTGGGTGGACGCTTGGACGATTCCTTCTGGTCGCGAATCGCGTCGCCCGGGCGCACCGGCGCTATGGGTGGCGGTAAGCGAATCTCCCAGGGACCGACCATGGCATGGGGGCTACAAGGAGCCGAGCTCCGCCCATTCCTCATCATTCAGCAATTTGTTGAGATCCACGAGGATCAGCAACTCGCCTTCACGGCTGGCGACGCCCTGTATGTACTTGGAGCTTTCGTCGTTACCGACGCTCGGCGCCGATTCGATCTCGGACGCGCGCAGATCGACCACCTCGGCCACGGCGTCGACCAGAATGCCGACCACCAGCCGATCCGCCTCGATGATCACGATGCGCGTCGATTCGTCCATCTCCTTGGCGCCCAGCCCCAGTCGCGAGCGGGTATCGACCACGGTGACCACATTGCCGCGCAGGTTGATGATGCCGAGTACGTAATCCGGGGCGCCCGGAACCGGCGCGATCTCGGTAACCCGCAGGACTTCCTGTACCTGCATCACATTGATGCCGTAGGTCTCGTCTTCCAGACGGAAGGTGACGCACTGCAGGACGGAATCGTTGCTCACTTGTGCCGCTTGATTCATGGCGCGCCTCGAAGCTCGGTGAGCCGGCCCGATGGACCGGCGTGTGAACGGGTCAAAATACGGACGCCGTCCGGCCTTGGTTTGGTGAAAAGCATGTTCTGTGCCAGCGATCTGCCTCAGGCCGTCCCCGGACGGCTGTTGAGCATGTCGGCGAAGGCCTGCGTATCGATCAGCGCACACATCTGTTTGATCACGGTGCCGGCCAACCAGGGGCGCGTTCCGGGCGTGGTGCGCCATTTCACGTCGGTATCCGAAAGGCTGATCACTTCGGAGACCGCATCGCAGGCCAACCCCCACTCGGCGTCGTCGAGTAAGACGACCTTGCCGAGCCGTCCGCTGTCGGCCGGTGCGAGATCCGCGTGGCGGTCCGCCGGCAACACCAATCTAGCGACGTCGATCAGCTTTACCTTACGTCCCTGGTGCGTGCGCAGGCCGAGGAACCAGGGCTGGTGGTTCGGCATCTCGTTCACTGCCGCGCCGTCCCAGGGCAACACGCCGCCCAGTCTGGCGAGCGGCACCGCGAGCGTCAGCCCGGCGACCTCGAATAACAGACACTGAAACTGGGGCGTGACCCAGTCCGGCCGGCCACCCTCTGCCGCCGGAGATACGGCACATTCTTGTTCTTCTTTTACAGCAGCTTGAGAAACTTTGTTAACAGTCGTATCGAGATTTACGGGCGGCGCGAGCAGGTCCATCGTCGGGGCCGCCTGCGTGACGACCGGCTCTGGCGGGCGCAGCAATGCCTGCAGATAGACGCCCAGCGCCAGTTGCTGATCCAACATTCCGCGCTGCTCGGTCGCGGTCTCGATCGGGGGCAGTCGATCGCTCATGCCGTCGCCTGCCCTTTCAAGAGTTCCGGTGCTTCGCTGCCCGCGGGCGCCCGCTCCAGCAGTCGGTCCAACAGGCTGGCGTAGGCCTGCGCACCACGCGCCCGCGGCTGCCACAATGACAGCGGCCGGCCCAGCTTACTGGCCTCGCGGAACTGGGTGTCCACGGGGATGACCTCGGACCAGACCTCCGCCCCGTACCGTTCGATCAGGACCTGCAGGGCCTCGCCCGCGGCGCGGGTGCGGCGATCGTACATGGTCGGAACGATCAATCGCGGCACCTCGCCGCCGCGCGCGCGACTGATCATCTGGAGCGTATGCAGCATGCGCTCGAGGCCCTTGAGGGCGAGGAACTCGCATTGCACGGGGATCAGCAGTCGGTCGCAGGCGGCCAGTGCGTTGACCATCAGCACACCCAGCATCGGCGGACAATCGACGAACACGTGATCGTAGTGGGGCTGGAGATCGGCCAGGGTCTGCTTCAGCACCAGGCCCATACCGTCCTGGGCGCCCAACTGTCGGTCCAGCGTGGCCAGCGCCGTGGCGGCCGGTAGCAGTGTCAAGTTCTCGTAGTCCGTGGCGCGCAGCAGATCGCGATACTGGTTGCGCGGCCGACGGTCCGCCCGGTCTTTGAACAGCGTATAGACCGAGCTGTCGATGCTATCCGGGTCGAAACGGAAATAGCTGGTCAAGGAGCCGTGCGGGTCCAGATCCACCAGCAGCACGCGCCGGCCCTCGCCCGCCAACAGGCCGGCCAGGGTAGCGGCGGTCGTGGTCTTGCCGACGCCGCCCTTCTGATTCGCCACGGCCCAGATCTTCACGGCACCTGCTCCGCCAGGGGGTCGGTCGATCGGTCGTCCGGCTCCGGCAGCGCGTCCATCCAGCGCGGATCTTCGCCGGACAGCACCACCAGCACGACGCGACGATTCTGCGCCCGGCCGTCCGGCAGGGTATTGTCCCCGATCGGTTTGTATTCGCCATAGCCGATCGCCGCCATCCGACCCGGTTCGACGCCATAGTCGGTGAACAGGTGCACCACGCTCGCGGCGCGCGCCGCCGACAGTTCCCAGTTGGATAGGAACTGCAGGTTGTGGATCGGCACGTTGTCCGTGAAGCCCTCGACATGGACGGGGTTCGGGAAAGGCGAAAGGATCCTGGCCAGCTCCTGCAGCATCGGGAAGGCCGCGTCGGCCAACTTAGCGCTGCCGCTCGGGAACAGGATGCTGGAGTTGATCTCCACCTCCAGCCAACGCGCATCGCGCCGCACGTTGATAAGATCGTCCCGGATCAGGCCGCTCATCGCCTCGATGATGCGGTCGGCTATCTCGCCCATGTCGCGCTCGGCGCGACTGGGCGGCGCAGGCTGGGTGGGCCTGGCGTCGGTCGGCTTCTCGGCGAGGTCCTTGTTGCGCTGTCTGTGGTCCGGCGGCGGTGGCGCGACCGGCGAGGATAAGACCGGCACCGGCAGCGCAATCAACGACGGCGAACCCGGCAAGGGAATCTCGCCCGGCGAATGGGCGGGCTTGCCCTCACCGACCTGTACCGGCGCCACACTATGCGGCGCACTCCGGAACGCGGCAGTGAGGGAATCCGAAAGCACCCGGTATTTGCCTTCGTTGACGGACGAAATCGAGTACATCACCACGAAGAACGCAAACAACAGCGTAATGAAGTCGGCATAGGACACCAGCCAACGCTCGTGGTTCTCGCGTTCTTCATGTTTGGGCTTTCTAGCCATCCAAGAAGTCGCAAGATGCAAGGGGCAAGAGACAAGTCAAACCCTGCGCAGTGTTCGATTTGTCTCTTGCCTCCTGTCTCTTGCCTCTCATAGTCAATGTAGATATCCGTTCAGCTTGGTTTCGATGTTGCGCGGGTTCTCGCCCTCGGCGATGGACACCACGCCCTCCAGCATCATTTCCCGCATCCGCATCTGCACCGTGATGTGACCTTTGAGTTTGGCCGCGATCGGCAGGAAGAACAGATTCGCCAGGCCGACGCCGTAGATGGTCGCGACGAAGGCCACCGCGATACCGGCGCCCAACATGCTGGGGTCGGCGAGGTTGTTCATCACGTGGATCAGCCCCATGACGGCGCCGATGATGCCGATGGTCGGGGAATAGCCGCCCATGCCCTCGAACACCTTCGCGGCCTGCACGTCGCGGTATTCCTGGCCGTCCATGTCGACCTCCATGATGCCGCGGATGACCTCCGGTTCGCTTCCGTCCACCAGCAGCTGCAGGCCCTTGCGCGCAAACAGGTCGGGCTCCTGTTCGGCGATGTTTTCCAACCCGAGCAAGCCTTCGCGGCGCGCGATATTGCTCCAGCTGACGATCTTTTCGATTGCCTCGTGCGGTGATTGAGCCGGCGGTTTGAAAACCCAGCCGACGATCTGCATTGCGCGCATGAAAGTATGCATCGGCACCTGGATCATGACGGCGCCGAGGGTACCGCCGCCGACGATCACGAACGCGGTCAGCTGAATCAGCGAGTCGGTATGCCCGCCTTCCAGAATGTTGCCGCCGACGATCGCGCCCAAAGCAACGATGACGCCCAGTATGGAAAGAATGTCCATGCCGTTACCTACAACGCCTTCGCGAGCTCGCGCCCGATGTCGGTGAGCGACAGCACCTGGTCCGCAAGGCCGGCGTCGACCACTGCCTGCGGCATACCGTAGATGACGCAGCTCGCCTCGTCCTGCGCCCAGACCGTCGAACCACTTTTCTTGAGGGTGCGCGCGCCTTCGCGACCGTCGGCGCCCATGCCGGTCATCACCACCGACAGCACCTTGCCCGGGAACACCTCGGCGGCCGAACTGAACGCCATGTCGACGCTCGGTTTGTAATGCAGACTGGCGTCGCCATCGTAGACACGCAGCCGGACCTGGCCGCCGCGATCGACCAGACCCAGCTGGCGACCGCCCGGCGCCAGATAGGCGGTACCCTTTTCCAGCAGCTCGCCGTCTTCGGCCTCTTTGACGCGGACCTGACACTGCTGGTCCAGCCGCTGTGCGAAGGCCGGTGTGAAGCTGGCGGGCATGTGTTGCACCAGCAGGATCGGCACCGCATAGCCGGCCGGCAGCTGGGTCAACACCTGCTGCAAGGCGACCGGGCCACCGGTGGAACTGCCGATCGCCACCAGGCGGTAGTCGCCACGCCGTACGGCGGCGCCGGGACGGCGCGGTGCGGTGGCGGGACCGGGGCGTGCGGCGGTACTCGCGGTTGACGCCGGCCGCGGGGCCGGTGCGCGCGTCCCGATGTGACGCACGCGGGCGCGCAGTATGCGCTTGGCCTCCTCGCGATCTTGAGAAAACTCGTCGAATCGTTTCGGCAGAAAATCGAGGGCGCCGGCCTCGAGCGCGTCGAGCGTGGCCTGCGCGCCCTCGTAGGATAGCGACGAGAACATCAGGATCGGCGTCGGTTGCAGCTTCATGATGCGCCGCACCGCGGTGATGCCGTCCATCACCGGCATCTCTATGTCCATGGTGACGACATCCGGCTTGAGCTCCATGACCTTTTGAATGGCTTCCCTGCCATTGGCGGCCGTACCGACCACCTGTATCCGGTCGTCGGCGTCCAAGATCTCCACGATGCGACGGCGGAAAAACCCCGAGTCGTCGACCACCAATACCCGGATCACGTCATTCTGCCCTTTCGATGTCTGGTTTTGCGCCCATCCGCGGCGCAGGTCGGATAATCACTGCAAGCACCGCGATTACATGCGCCGTGCGTATTTCTTCATCAGGCTAGGCACGTCGAGGATCAGTGCGATGCGGCCGTCGCCGGTGATGGTCGCGCCAGCGAAACCAGGCATGCCGTGCAACATGGCGCCGAGCGGTTTGATCACCACCTCCTCCTGACCGACCAACTGATCGACGACAAAGCCGACCTTCTGATTGCCGACCTGCACCATCACCACATGACCGCCGGGATGGGCCTCGCCGGCGCTGCGCGGGTCGCGCACCAGCCACTTGCGCAGATAGAACAACGGCAGGGCCTTGTTGCGTACCCGTACGGTAAGCTGGCCGTCGATCACATTGGTGCGGTCTTCGTCGAGGTCGAAGATCTCGCTGACACTCGCCAGCGGCAGCGCGAAAGGCTGTCTGCCCAGCACCACCATCAGGGTCGGCATGATCGCGAGCGTCAACGGCACTCGGATCGACAGCCGTGAACCCTTGCCCTGCTTCGAATCGATATCGATGCTGCCGTTGAGCTGGGCGATGCGGGTCTTGACCACGTCCATGCCGACGCCGCGTCCGGAGATGTCGGAAATCTCCGCCTTGGTGGAAAAGCCGGCATGGAAGATCAGGTTGTAACAGTCCTTGTCGTCCAGGCGCGCGGCGCTCTCCTCGTCCATGAGGCCCTTTTCCACCGCCTTGCGACGCAACTGGTCGGGGTCCATGCCCTTGCCGTCGTCCTCGATCGACAACAGGATGTGGTCGCCCTCCTGCTCCGCCGCCAGGATCACGGTGCCGGCGCGCGATTTGCCGGCGACCTCGCGTTCCTCGGGACTCTCGATGCCATGGTCGACCGCATTGCGCACCAGGTGGACCAAAGGATCGGCCAGCGCCTCGACCAGATTCTTGTCCAGATCCGTCTCCTCGCCCTGCATCTCCAGGTTCACTTCCTTGTTCAGCGCGCGCGCCAGATCGCGCACCACGCGCGGGAAACGTCCGAATACTTTCTTGATCGGCTGCATGCGGGTCTTCATGACCGCCATCTGCAGATCGCCGGTGACGACGTCCAGATTGGCCACGGCCTTGGCGACATCGCTATCGCCCATGCTTGCCTTCAGGGTCGCCAGCCGGTTGCGCACCAGCACCAGCTCGCCCACCAGATTCATGATGTCGTCGAGGCGTTTGGTATCGACCCGCACCGTGGTTTCGGCCGCGGCCGCCGGGGCCGGCGCTGGCGACGGGCTCGCGGGCGCCGGCGCTGGCGCGGCAGGCCGCTTCTCCTGCGGCGGCGCCACCGCGACACTGGCAGCCGGGGCCGCCGCCGCAGCCTTTTCCGCGCCCTGCAACTGATCGAGCAGGGCCTCGAATTCGTCGTCGGTGATGCTGTCGCCGCCGTTCGCGGCGGGCGCTGCCGGCGCATTCGGTGCAGCGGGCGGAGATGTCGCTGCGGCCGCCTTTGGCGGCCCCGCACCGTGCAGTTGATCGAGCAATGCCTCGAATTCGTCATCGCTGATTTCGTCGCCGCCGAGCTTGGCGTCCGCGCCGGGCGTCGGGGAGGACGTCAGGGAAGACGTCGGGTCAGCCGGCGATCCGGAGGGCCGGTTGCCGGCCTCCTGGAGCTTGCCCTGCGCCGCATCCAACATGGCCTCGAATTCGGCGTCGGTGACGTCTTCGCTGGCGGCGGCCGGCAGCACCGGCGCCGGCGCGCTCACCGCGGCCGCAGGCGTCGCGCTGCCCGAGGCCGTGTAGCCTTGTAGTTCCTCCAGCAGCGCAGGATCGGACGGCCCGGGTTCTTTCCCGGCATGGATCTCGGTGAACATGTTGTTCACCACGTCGACCACCCGCAGCACTACGTCCATCAGGCCGGCATCGATGACCCGCTCGTCGTTGCGCAGTACGTTGAAGACGTCTTCGGCGCGGTGGCAGACCGCGACCAAGTGGGTGAGACCGAGAAAGCTGGCGCCGCCTTTGACGGTATGGAAACTGCGGAACACCGCGTTCAGCAGCTGACTGTCCCGCGGGCTCTGCTCCAGCTGCACGAGCTGTTCATTGAGCTGCTCGAGCAACTCGCCCGCCTCGACCAGGAAGTCCTGCAGGATGTCGTCGTTGGGGTCGAAACTCATTTAGATAGACTCCGTTCAGAACCCCAGGCTGGAAAGCAGATCGTCGACGTCGTCCTGCCCCTGGACCACGTCGGCACCGTCCAGCCCGGGCACCTGCGGACCGATACCGCGCGACAGGTCCTCTTTGGTGGATTTCTCGGCCGGCGCCATGCGTTGACCGGAGATACGGATCAGGCTGACCAGGTTGTCTTCGACGTCCTTCACCAAATTGATGACGCGGCGGATGATCTGGCCGGTGATGTCCTGAAAGTCCTGCGCCATGAGCACGTCGGAAAGGCTGGCGTTGAGCTTTCCCGCGTGGCCGCTGGTCAATTCCAGGAAGCTGTCGATCTCCGGTACCAGGGCGCGGAATTCGGTGACATCCATATCCTTGCGGCGAAAGCGTTGCCACTTGTCCTGCAGCTCCGCTGCGCGTGTCTGCAGCTCCTCTGCGATCGGCAGGCTTTCTTCCACCGCGGTCAGGGTGCGATGCGCCGCCTGCTCGGTCATGGTGATGACGTAGCTCAGGCGTTCCTTGGCGTCCGGAATATCGTGCTCGGTCAGGGTGCAGATGCGCGAATCGAGATGAAAACTGTTGATGGTGTCATGCAGTTCGCGGGTGAGCTTTCCGAGTTCCTGGAACAGGCCGGTATCGCGCTGCCGCGCGAGGTCGTCCAAGAGCGTGGAGGCCGCATCGGCGTTCCCCGCTTCCAATTCCGCCACCAGCTGGCGCGCCTGCACCAGAGACTCTTTGCCCGGGACTTCTTCAGGTAGGCTCATGAGGTTCCCTTATCCGGCTGCGGCTTGCAGGCGTTCGAATATCTTGTCGATCTTCTCTTTGAGGGTCACCGCGGTGAAGGGTTTGACGATGTACCCGTTCACGCCGGCCTGCGCCGCCTCGATGATCTGATCTTTCTTGGCCTCGGCCGTCACCATGAGCACCGGCAGACTGGCAAGTTTGGCGTCGGCGCGCACGGCCTTGAGCAGGTCGATCCCGGTCATGCCGGGCATGTTCCAGTCCGTCACCAGGAAATCGAAGTTCCCCGACTGCAGCATCGGCAACGCGCTATTACCATCGTCCGCCTCCTGGGTATTGTTGAAGCCCAGGTCGCGCAGGAGATTCTTGATAATCCGCCGCATCGTGGAGAAATCGTCCACGATGAGAATCTTCATATTCTTGTCCAACTCAACCTCCTGATCAGGTGATAGGTTCTAGGATCGAGGTTCTAGGGAAAACCTTTTGCCTTCGCCTCGGCCCTAGTACCTAGACCCTGGAACCTGCCATGCAATAGCGGCCCCCGGGTGGCTATCTTCAGTTACCCAACCACTCCGTCATACGCGCGCGCAACCGGATCAGGGCCTGTCCGTGGATCTGGCAAACCCGCGATTCGCTGACACCCAGCACCTCGCCGATCTCGCGCAGATTCAATTCTTCGTCGTAGTACAGCGCCATCACCAGGCGCTCGCGTTCGGGGAGGCCGGCGATGGCCTCGCCCAGGGAGCGTTGGAAGTCCGCGCTCTGGAGATTCTCGAGCGGCTCGTTCGGGGTCTCCGCGCCGCCGTAGTCGTCGTCCTCGGCGCCGCCCAGTGCGGCGGGGTCCTCGAAACTGAACACCCGACAGCCCGTCGCGTCCTGCAGAATCTTGTGGTACTCGTCGAGGCCGATGCCCATCAGCGCCGCGACTTCCGCGTCTCGCGCGTCGCGGCCGTTCTGGTTCTCGATGACGCGCACGGCTTCGGCGACCTGACGCGCCTTGCGGTGCACAGAACGCGGCGTCCAGTCGGTACGGCGGATCTCGTCAAGCATGGCGCCGCGGATGCGGATACCGGCGTAGGTCTCGAAGCTCGCGCCCTGGGTGGGATCGTAATTGCGCGAGGCCTCCAGCAGCCCGATCATGCCGGCCTGGATCAGGTCGTCCGCCTGCACGCTCGGCGGCAAGCGGCTCATCAGGTGATAGGCGATACGCTTCACCAGCGGCGCGTGGCGATTGACCAGTTCTTCCTGCGCCTTGTCTTTATTCGCGGCATACACAGCAGCTCCCTTCATGGCATAACCTCCAACTCACCGGTGCCGGATTGAATCAGGCGTTCGACAAAAAATTCCAGATGACCGGCAGCGCCGGTCGGTAGCGGCCATTTTTCGGCCTTTTGCGCCAGGGTGCGGAACGCCATCGCGGCGCGCGAGCGCGGATAGGCCTCGACCACCGGCTTCTGACGCTTCACCGCCTTGCGCAGATAGTCGTCGTACGGAATGGCGCCGATGAAATCGAGCGTCACATCGAGGTAACGCTCGGTCACGCGCGAGATCTTGGCGAACAGCTCGCGTCCTTCCTGGGCGCTGTGCGCCATATTGGCGAGCACGCGAAACCGTTGTATCCCGTATTCGCGGCTGAGCAACTTGATCAACGCATAGGCGTCGGTGATCGACGCAGGTTCGTCGCACACCACGACGATGACCTCCTGCGCGGCACGGGTGAAACTGACCACGCCGTCGGCGATGCCAGCCGCGGTATCGATCACCAGCACGTCCAGCTGCAGACTGAGTTCGCTGAAGGCGCGGATCATGCCGGCGTGTTCCATCGGACTCAGTTCGGCCATCGCCTTGGCGCCGCTGGAGGCCGGTACGATGTGCAACCCGGCCGGTCCGGTGACGATGATTTCTTCCAGGGTGCGTTCGCCTTGAAGCACATGCGACAAGTCGTATTGCGGATGGAGGCCGAGCATCACA
>Ga0172382_10008273_pt1 | contig 14533 bp, 17 predicted proteins | sample Leawel138RmetaG_FD_122245 | JGI IMG/M metagenome (GOLD analysis project Ga0172382, IMG submission 122245) | Leachate microbial communities from a municipal landfill in Southern Ontario, Canada - Leachate well 138R metaG | ecosystem: Engineered > Solid waste > Landfill > Unclassified | place...
GGTATCTATTGCTTCCTTTCCTCGATAATAGATTAGTTCAATTATATTATACAACATTAAAGCAAAACAAAAAAGTCACAATTTTTTTAAATTAAAAAACATCGACTATTCGTCAATGTTTTTGTCTTCTTCATTTAATTCTGGCAAAGCTTGAAAAGTAGCTAAAACCGCTTTTTCTATCATAGCCCTTGTATCACTGTTAATAGGGTGGGCGACATCTTTGTAATCCCCACTTGGCATTTTGCGACTTGGCATCGCGACAAATAATCCATTTTTCCCCTCAATGATTCGTAATTCATGAACGACAAAGCAGTTATCAATAGTTATGGCAGCTACACCCACTAATCGATTGTCACCGTTGATTCTTTTCGCACGTACCTCAGTTATCTTCACACTACCACCTCTTTGGCAAATTATATCATGTTTATTTTTGATAATTCAATAGGGTAGGCAAAAAATCTATAAAAAATTGTGCATTTTAATTAGATACTTATCATTGTAGCGATTGATAAAGTCACTGACATCTTCATTTTTATCCAAAATCTTGATAAAACTTGATCCAGATCCAGTCATAACTAAACCTATTGAGCCTAATTCAGCAACCAGATTATTTTTAAAATTCTCCATGAAAGCATAGTTTTTGATTACTATTTCTTCTAAAGAGTTATGAACATTTTCTTTAATTGCTTTAATATCATTATGTTCGCAATAGACTTTTAAATCGTTAATATCTTTGATTTTAACGGTTGATTTGTCAGCTAAATCGAATACTTCTTTTGTACTGATAAATTCTCTTGGATTTATTAACAATAGTTTGTAATCAGATAAATCTAGATCAAAATCTTCAATAACTTCACCGATGCTAGAAACAAATGCAGGAGTATCGAAAAGACAATATGGAATATCTGCGCCAAACATAACACCAATATCTATCATTTCTTTGATAGACAGATTTAATCCATACATTTTGTTTATTCCTTTAATAACCGCAGCGCTATCGGCCGAATTACCTGCTAACCCTGCACCGAATGGAATGTTTTTGGTAATTTTTATTTCTAAACCGGTTTTAATATTTAAATTTCTTAACATGTATTTTGCGACTTGTAAAACAATATTGTCTTGGTTAGATAAAAACAAATCATCAGACTTTATAATCACTGTGTTAGGGCAATCGATTTCACTGAATTCAAGCATATCATATAGGTCAATTTTTGCATTAAGCATTTCCAAATCATGATATCCGTCTTTGCGTTTGTTAAGTACGTTTAAAAACAAATTTACCTTCGCATATGCTTTTTCAATAATCATTACTCAACCAACTCTTTTCTTAAGTTTAATGTTTGCTTCTTCAACAAAATTCTCCAACCAACAAAACTAACCAACGCTGCACCAATCGATCCAACTATTAAATCTAGCATAGTATCCATTAACCCATAAGGTTGAGGATAAACCAGACTATCATTTACCCATTGATATCTTTGCATGTTTCTTGAGGTTTCATTATTGATGTTATAGGCTATTGTATCTACGGAAAACTCATAAAATTCCCATACAACTAAAAGGGTTATGGAAAAACAAAAAGCAAAAATACTAAGTAATCCTGGACTTAACTTGACCGCATCATTTTTTGATAGATTATATGAGTGAATGATTTCATATGCTATAACTGAAATTATAATACCGCTTAATGTGTGCAAAAACTTATCATAACCTTTTACAGATTCTAAAAATCCATGAATATTACCTAAAATTATTGCTCCAAACAAGAAAGACAAAACAATTATTTCTAAGTAATTAGGAATATCGACTTTGAATCGAGATTCAATAAGCCAAGGCAAGGAAAATAATATTATTCCCAAAAATCCTAAGAAAATGTTTGATATAGCGGCATCACGCTGTTCTGATGAAGTCGCAAACCCTGCACTTAAACTAGCTATTATTATTTCCAAAATAAGTATAGCTAAAAAAATGATGTAGACAATTTTTGGCGAATCTAATCTTTTGATTTTTTTCATAAATACCTCCTGAGCATAAATTAATTATACCATTTTTAGCGGTTTTTATGAACAAAATCGTGAAACTTTAATTAGATAATTACCAAATTGACTACATCATCAGCGGGAATCTTTTCATAAGTTGTTAAGATTACGGCTTTATTCACAAAATCTACTTTTTTTATTTGGCCATATGTGGTTTTAACATATCCATCGCTATAGTATTGCAGTTCTACTTCTTTGTGATTATTCATTGCTTCTTGCAGGTTTAAATTCAAGAGTTCATAATCGTCATCACTTAGGATTGGTTTAGCTTTTTTTCCTAATCGGTGTTGCATTTCTTTAAGCATTGAGTGATAGCCGCTCAAGGCGTCAAATGCAGCCCACTTGATGATGCCTCTATCGATATAAGCACTAGGCATTGTGACCACCTATCATTTCGTTCCGTGATTTGATCGTCGAGGATTTTAACTCGCTCGAAGCGCGATTAATACTGTTTTTACCAAACCTTTCTTTTATTTCATCTACAGCGTGGAAAACTTGTTTTTCTTTCATTACCGTTTCAATATCCTCAAATAAATTCACTTGATAATCACGATCGTCAATCAAACCGGTAGCTGCGACTCTAACAACTCTAATTGGCGAATCATTATAGAATTTATTCATTATTTTTAAGCATAGTTGAAAAACATGCGATTCATTGCTTGAAGGTTGAGTAAGCTGCATTTGCCTTGCAAAACCACCGCCAACATCCTTGCTGTAGCCTAAGGCAAAATGGATTGTCGAAGCTTTTTTCTTGCTGACTCTTAACCTGCGACAAACGTCGTCGACCATTTCTCTAATAATTTGATATATTTCCGGTTTATAATAATCTTCAAATAAAGTTTGTCCGATTCCATAACTTTTACTTGCTGGCTTCAACCTTAATTTTTCTTGGATTAAGCTCATGTCAATCCCATGAGTATGATAATATAATTCTTCGCCAATAACTCCAAATTTCTTCTTCAATTTTTTTACGTCATAATTAGCGATATCACCAATTGTTTGAATTCCTAAAGCATTGAGATTTCTTTCTGTATTTCTTCCAATGCCCCACATTTTAGATAAAGGTTTTATCGGCCATAGTTTAGTTGGCAAATCATCATAACTCCACTTGGCGATAAAATCCGGAGAATGCTTGCTTTCGATATCTAAAGCCAACTTAGCTATTAGCATGTTTGGCCCAACTCCACATGTGGAGTAGATTTTGGTTTGGTCATAAATTGCCGTCATAATGGTTTTGGCTAATTCATAGTCAGTCTTTTTATAATATTGCAAATATTCCGTAACATCTAAAAACACTTCATCTACAGAATAAACATACAAGTCTTCTTCGGAAACAAACTGTAAATAAATTTCAATGATTTTTGTGGAGTATTCCAAATACCTTTCCATTCTTGGTTTACGGTAGATGATATCGATATTTTTAGGCAGTTCATAGATTCTACATCGGTTAGGAACTCCAAGACTTTTCATATATGGAGTTACAGCTAAAACTATAGATCCTCCACCTCTCGACTTATCAGCCACAACCATAGGCGTTTTGAAGGGATCTAGGCCAGAAATAGCGCATTCTACCGATGCGTAGAAACTTTTCAAGTCAATACAAAGTATGTTTTTATGTAATCTATATTCTTCCATCAGATATCCCTCCTTACAATATTATTATACATTTTCCCATAATAAAAAACTATGGTTTTTAAGAGAATATCTCTATAAAAAATTTAAATTTTATATGTTTAAAAAAGGCAATAAAAAAAGTAAGATTTGGCATTAATCTTACTCGCTTTTAATAAATTTTATTTCGCTTTTTTTATTATATTTTTATTATTTGACTCTTCCGATCAAATCCAAAACCTTCTCTTTAATCAAATCTCTGGTCTTTTCAAAATCACTTTTAGGCCCACCGCTTGGATCGTCTAAACCCCAGTCTTCACGAATTTTACAAGGGATAAAAGGACATTCAACACCACAACCCATAGTGATTAAAATATCCAGTTTATTAGGAATTTCGTCCAGAAGCTTACTACGAGAATAAGTCATATCGATACCCAAGTCTTGCATCACTTCTATAGCCATCGGTTTTGGGTGCGGATATTTTTCGGTTCCTGCAGAATAAACTTCAAACTCACCATCATTATAATGATTTAAAAATCCTTCTGCCATTATACTTCTACAGCTGTTATGGGTACATACAAAAGCTACTTTCATTATTTTTACCTCATAAAACTTTGATTTCTGTTTTTGGAATGAATATAAGCACTTCTGTACCCATATATTCTTCACTTGATAAGTTTATTTGATGAATACAACTTAAAATTTAGTTCAAGAACCCATAAAGGCTTTGGCTTAGTATTATCTTCTCTAAATCAAATGCTAGAATCTAAATACAATCTTAAAAGATAAAACCCCTTTAAAACCAAAACCATAAAACAAAGCTTTAGTACATTAAGATTCTCAAATATCTATAGAATCTTATTTACACAAAATTATTGACAATACCTTCTGTAACTCATCGTCACGAATTAAATAACGAAAATCTTTATTAATATTATAATCAATATTAAAATTATATAGCTTCTTAAGATATGAATTGATTAGAACTATTTTTGCGTTTTCATCCAAAACGCAAATCCCTTGATTCATATGATTTAATAAGAAATCCAGTTTTTGTTTCTCGGTTTTTAAAGAAAGTATGGTCGATGAAATAGTTTTATTAATCTCATTGATTTCTGATAAAAGCCGATTAATTTCATCATACTTAACAATTGGCAATACTTCTTGATACTCGCCTGAGTTAACGTTATTTAAGATATGTCTAATATCTTCTAATGGTTTAAGACTTTGTTTGATTAAGTAAGAACTAGACAGGATTGATAATATAATTATAATAGCTCCAATGAAAAAAGCTAGAGCAATAAAATCATTGACAAACCCTAAAACAGAAGTTATTGGTATCGCAACACGAAGGCAAGATCCATCAGGCAATTCTTCAGCCAAATACATCATGTCTATTTTTAAAGTGTCAGAATGTCTAATATAGGTTTCACCGATGTTTTGGATTTCAGGTCTATTTAGATGATTATCCAAATTATCTGAAGAGCTATCTGCCAAAACTACCCCGTCAGAATCGATAAATGTTATTCTGAGATAGCTATCAAGTTCACTGTATTTTTCAATGATCTCGTTTTCTGTTAAACTATCGGTATCGGTATTTACAATTGTTAGATATTTTTCTAAATTCAGCTCTGTAATCTTATTGATTGTATCTTTTACTATCAGTGATGCGCCAATAGTAAAAATTACTAATGATATTAAAATCAATAAAAAGAACTGTAAACTAATTTTTCTTTTCATAAAACAAACTTGTATCCTACTCCACGTATGGTTTCAATTGTCGGTTCTGTAATACCGGCATTTTTTAATTTTTTTCTGAGTTCTTTAATATGAACGTCTAAAGTTCTGGTTTCGCCAAAGAAATCATATCCAATACCATACTCATCTGTTTTCATTGAAGTAAGAATACCTGTATTATCTTTAATAACATACCCTTCCGCAAGTAAACTGTTATCTTCGGCTGCTTCAGAAAATCCTATTCCTTCCATAAAGCCAGCCCTAGTTCCACTTGATGTGTCTCTTGTATAAAGAGTAATATTATTTGATGAATCCCAATCGTCACTAGAACTACAAGCTACTAATGATCCCGATAATAATACTAATAATAATAAAATGATTTTTTTCATGATTTTCTCCTTTTTTGTGAAATATCGATTATATTTTATTGTTCCTTGTAAATTTCTATCACCATAAAAAAGTAAACTTATGTAAAATAAATGTAAAAAAGACTGAAAGTGTTAAAAACTTCCAGTCTTTTTTTGATTTTTATTAGATATTATCTTTTATCATATTTGGCAAAAGGATCATCGCTGTCATCTTTTTTCAACTCTTCTTGTTTTTCCTTAGCCATCACAACGCTTTTAGGTTCTACCACTATCGCAAAAATCAAGTATAATAATACCCCTGAACCAGCTAATAATACAGCGGCCAACCATAGGACTCTTACTAATGTTACATCAAGATCTAGATAATCAGCTAATCCCGAACAAACGCCGAAGATTTTCTTGTTTTCCGTATCTCGATAAAGTTTTCGTTCTCTCATAAATACTTACCCCCTAACTTTTATCTTTCTTTTTTGAAAACTTGATTATAAATATAATCAACGTTCTTGCTATAAAAATTTAAATCAAATAGGCTTTCTATTGTTTTTTTATCTAATGTTTCATTAATCATTTTATTATTAATTACTAAATTTTTAAATTCTATGCCTTTTTCATAAGCATCATTGGCTAATGTTTGAATTAAATCATAAGCTTTTTCTCTGGAAAAACCATGATCAATCAATTTTGTCAAAACACGCTGTGAAAAAATAATCCCGTTTGTTATATAGATGTTTTTAATCATGTTTTCTTTATATACAACAAGATTTTCAACTACATTTAAATAACGGTTAAACATATAGTCAACTAAAGTAGTTGCGTCCGGTAAAATAATTCTTTCCACGGAAGAGTGGCTTATATCTCTTTCGTGCCATAGAGGTATGTTTTCATAAGCTGATAACATATAACCTCTTAAAACCCTTGTTATTCCTGTAATATTTTCACTAACTATCGGATTTTTCTTGTGAGGCATAGCGGAAGAACCTTTTTGATTTTTAGAGAAAGGTTCTCTAACTTCATTAACTTCGGTTCTTTGAAGATTTCTGATTTCTAAAGCAATCTTTTCTAAAGTAGATGCCAATAAAACCAAAGTACTCATATAGAAGGCGTGTCTGTCTCTTTGTAGTGTTTGGGTCGATATATTAACTGTTTTTAAACCCAATTTATCACAAATATATTTTTCAACACTAATTTCTGTGAATGCGTAATTACCTACAGCTCCACTTATCTTGCCAACTTCTATTTCCTCACAAGCCTTTAAATATCTTTGATAATTTCTTAGCAACTCATCATACCATAAAGCGAATTTTAAACCAAATACAGTTATATCGGCGTGAATACCATGAGTTCTTCCAATACAATAGGTATCTTTATATTCGTAAGCTTGTTTTTTTAATACTTTCAAGAAAGATAAGACATCTTTTTTTATAATATCATTAGCTTGTTTTAAGATATAACCGTTAGCTGTATCAACCACATCTGTCGATGTTAATCCATAATGAATGAACCGTTTTTCAGGCCCTAGAGATTCGGAAACGCTTCTTGTAAAAGCAATGACATCGTGTTTTGTTTCCAACTCAATTTCTTTAACTCGTGTAAGATTATAATTTGCTTTACTTTTGATTAACTCTAAATCTTTAGAATCAACAATACCAATTTTTTCTAATGCTTCCGCATTTAAAACTTCTATTTTTAAAAATGTATCAAACTTATTCTTTTCTGACCAAATCTTCTTCATTTTTGGTCTAGCATATCTTTCAATCATTTTACTTTACCAAATTAATATAACATTTCAATGTGTTTTCCAAAAGACAAGCAATTGTCATAGGGCCTGTACCTCCTGGCATAGGAGTTATATAACTAACCTTATCAATAACTTTATCAAAATCTACGTCACCGTATATTTTCCCATCAATTCTTGATACACCGACATCAATGACTACTGCGCCTTCTTTTACATATGTGTCGTCTACCATATGAGCATTGCCTATTGCAGCTATTAGAATATCTGCTTGTTTCGCTATTTCTTTCAAATTCTTAGTCTTTGAATGACAAATCGTAACTGTAGAATTCTTTTGAAGCATAAGCTGCGCCATTGGTTTTCCAACAATCTGGCTTCTACCTAAAATTACACAATGTTCTCCTTGAACTTTGATTTCATATTCCTCTAGTAATCTAATAATCCCTAAAGGCGTGCAAGGAACTAATGCATCTTGATTTTTGCTTAATTTAGCCACATTCTCATTTGCAAATCCATCCACATCTTTTTTAGGATTGATTAAGTTGATTATTTTCTCAGAGTCTAAATGTTTAGGAATTGGTAATTGCAGTAAAATTCCATGAACCAAATCATCATTATTCAACTTATGAATTTCCTTAATTAAATCTTCTTCCAAAATCGTTTCTGGTAGATTTATTATAGTCGATTTAATTCCCACTTGATTACATGCTTTTTCTTTAAATCTAACATATGTTTCACTAGCGGGATCAGCCCCAACTAAAATTACAGCTAAATGAGGTACTATATTATATTTTTCTATGTATTCTTCAGTTTGAAGTTTTAAATTAGATCTTATTTTTTTTGCTAAAGCTGAACCATCTAATAATTTACTCATGAGTTACTCCTTCTCATAAATGTATTGATCAACAATTTCACCATAATATACGGTATGATTTGCGGTTTTGTTATAATATCTTGACTTGACAATTGGTGGTACTACCGATTGATCTAATGTTTGTTTGTAAATCACTTTACACTCGTAATGTAATCCTATTTCGGCTATTATAGGTGTTTCAATCATTCGACCTTGAATCGGAGTGAAATTGCATTCTTTGAATTTATCCATATCTCGTAAAGATTTAGTTCCGCAAACTCCGATTTCTTTATTGAATTTATCGGTCAACGGAATACTTACTGTAAACTCGTTGCTAGTTTCAATTAAATCATAAGTTGCTCGTGAATCTCTAACGAGCACTATAAATATCGGTCTTCCCCAGATAACATTTATTCCGCCCCATCCGATAATCATTGTATTGATGACGTCACCATTTTTTGTATTTAAAAATATGCCTGGAGACATTTTTTCTAATACTTTATCAGCATGTTCAAAAACGCTAACTTCCTTATACATCGCATTTCACCTCTTCATTTAATCTAATTATAACACAAAATTATTAGGTTTTTTATGGATTATAAGTAAATGTAAGCCTTTTTTTGAACTGATTTTTTTTAATATAATATTTTTAAGGCCAATTATGATAAAATTATCTCATACTAAAGGAGCATTGTTATGAAAATAGGTATAATTGGCTTAGGGCTTATCGGTGGATCTATCGCTCAATCCTTAAAGAAAGCGAATCACATTGTCAACGCATATGATAAAGATATTAACGCTTTGAAATATGCTTATGAAAATAATTACATTACTAAAGTTTATAATGACTTGAATGATTTTTTAGAAAATAACAACTTAGTTTATCTTTGTTTATATCCACATGATATCATTGAATTTTTTAAAGAAAACAAATCTTTTATAAAACCAGGAACTGTTTTTATTGAAGTATCCGGAATAAAAACAGCTTTAATTAAAGAAAGCGAAAAACTTAAATTAAATGATTTTGATTTAATCTTTAGTCACCCTATTGCCGGAAAAGAAACCAGTGGGGTATATAATTCTGATAGTTCAATTTTTGAAAACAGCAATTATATTGTTATTGATTATCCTCTTAATAAAAAGACAAATGTCGATTTAACGATCAAATTGGCAAAAGATATGAAGTTTGGAAAAATATCTGTTGTTTCAATGGAAACTCACGATGATTTATTGGCTTATACATCTCACTTGACGCATTTAATCTCAATGGCTTTGGTAAATTCTTATGATGAGGATATAAATGTACTTGATTTTACTGGAGACTCATATAAAGATTTAACTAGAATAGCTAAAAACAATAGTGTTCTATGGACCGATATTTTTATGAATAACTCGGAATATATTCTAAAAAGACTCGATTTATTTATAGAACAGTTAAACTTGCTTAAAAGCGAGATAGAAAATAATGATGTCGTAAGATTAAAAAATCTATTAGAAAATGCCAATAGATTAAAGAAAAAATATTAAGAAAAATAGGTTAAGAATGAAAGTAAAAGTCTATCCTGGGTTTGCAAAAGGTAATGTTAAAACCCCGCCATCTAAATCAATTTTACATCGTGCAATTATTTGCGCCTCTTTAGCTGATGGAAAATCTGTAATAAAAAATGTGAATTTTTCAGAAGATATTAAAGCAACAATAAATGCTTTTAAAAGACTTGGTGTGAAAATTGAAAAAATGGATAACGCTTTAAGCATTACTGGAAATGGAAGTCTTCCGTTTTTTGGTGATGAAAATATCGACTGTAAAGAATCCGGATCTACTCTTCGATTTTTAATTCCAATCCTTTGCAATACTAAAGGCATTACATTATCAGGAAAGCACTCGTTGTTAAAGAGACCATTGTCAATCTATGAAGATATCTTTAGTAGAGAAAATATTTTATTTGAGAAGGAAGAAGATAGCATCTATATTAAAGGTGAAATTAAGCCTGGTAATTATAAGATCCCTGGGAATGTCAGTTCTCAGTTTATTAGCGGTCTATTGTTTTCTCTACCTCTAAAAGATGGGGATTCAAAAATAGAAATCATCGGTGATTTAGAATCTAAAAAGTATGTAGATCTAACTATAGATGTGCTAAAAAATTTTAACATTAATATAAATAAAAAAGATAATGTTTACTTTATAAAAGGAAATCAAATATATAAACCAACAAATTACAGCGTTGAAGTTGACTATTCACAACTAGCTTTTTTTGCAGTCGCAGGAATAATTAATGGAGATGTAAAAATTAGTAATGCAAGTAAAAACACATTACAACCTGATAGTGCTATAATTGATATAATAAAAAAAATGGGTGGAAAAGTGTTTAAAGAAAGAGATTCTCTTAGATTTGTTAAATCACAAACTATTGGAACTAAGATAGACGTTAGTCAATGTCCTGATATTGGGCCTATATTATCAATATTAGGTGGGCTTTCAACTGGAGAAACGGAAATACTTAATGCAAATAGATTGAGAATAAAAGAGACTGATAGACTAAAAGCCACTACCGAAATACTATCTGTTTTAGGGGTTAAAACTAGAATCAATGGAGATAACTATAATATTCAAGGTATAGAAAACTACAATAAAGCTACTGTTGATTCTTATAATGACCATCGGATGGCAATGTCTTCTGCAGTTGCTGCTTTAAGAGCTGATGGTCCGATAATAATTGAAAGAGCTGAAGCGATCAACAAGTCTTATCCGAATTTTTTTGAAGATTTACAATCTTTAGGTATCAAGATAGAATATATGTAGGTGATGGTGAATGGAATTAAACGTCAAATCAGCAAACAAAGATTATAACATCTATATAGAAAATTTTCTTCTAGATCATATAGAGGATTATATCGATATCAACAAACATTATATTATTGTTTCAGATAGTAATGTAATGAAATTATACGCGAACAAGATAACAAAAAAATTAACTAATTTTTATACTGTGGAATTTTCTGAAGGAGAGGCTTCAAAATCTTTTTTACAATATGAAACAATTGTTAGAAGAGTTTTAGAAAAAGGGATTAGAAAAGACAGTGTAATAATTGCGTTAGGCGGCGGTGTTACTGGTGATTTGGCCGGTTTTGTAGCGGCGACAATCTTGAGAGGTATTGACTTTATTCAAATTCCTACTACGTTATTATCACAGATAGACTCTTCAATCGGAGGGAAAGTTGGCATTAATGCGGCCTCAACTAAAAATAGCGTTGGTTCTATATATCCACCAACTATGGTTTTGATAGACCCTCAAGTCTTGAACACATTACCATTAAGACATTTTAACAATGGTGTTGCGGAAATGATTAAGTATGGGATGATTAAGTCTAAGCCGTTATTTAATGATTTGAAAAATTTAGACATAAGAAGTAATATAGATTATTATATCCATCAATCATTGATGATTAAAAAAGATTTGGTTGAAAAGGATGAGTTTGACAAATTTGAGCGTCATTTGCTTAACTTTGGCCATACTTTTGGTCATGCATATGAAGCTTATTATAATTATAGTAAGTATCTCCATGGAGAAGCGGTAGCATTAGGCATGCTTCTTATGATCGATGAAAGTTTAAAAGACGAACTGAAATCAGTATTAATTAAATACGATTTGCCTTATCAAGATTCAGCATCAAAAGAAGAATTGTTAAACTATATTAAGTTAGATAAAAAAGCAACATCTAGCGGCATAAATGTAGTAAGAGTAGATAAAATTGGTGAAGCTTATATTGTCAAAAAACAAATTGAAGAATTATAGATGGAGTTGATATTTATGAATAATATCGGTAATAATATAAAATTGACTTTTTTTGGAGAATCCCATGGAAAATATCTTGGGGTTGTTTTAGATCAAATTCCTGCAGGGATTAAGTTAAATCTTGATTTATTGGATTTTAATCTTAAAAAAAGAAGACCGGATGGAAAAATTAGTACCACTCGCATCGAAAAAGACAATTATGAGATTGTCTCTGGTTATAAAAACGGTTATACAACTGGCGCTGCATTAACATTCTTGATTCCAAATAAAGATTTTAATAAAAGCGATTATGAATTAACGGATAATGTACCAAGACCAGGACATTCTGACTATCCAGCTTATGTTAAGTATAACAATTTTAACGACAAATCTGGTGGAGGGATTTTTTCAGGAAGGCTAACAGTTTTGTGGGTTATTGTTGGTTCTGTATGTCAACAAATACTAGAAAACAAAAACATTTACGTCAGTTCTCATATTGAAAGTATTAAAAATATTTATGATAATTCATTCAATCGATTAAGTTTGGAAAAGGATTTTTTAATTGAATTAAATAAATGTAACTTTCCATTAATTAACCAAGATATCAAGGTTAAAATGTTAGAATTAATTGATAAAACGAAGAATGTTGGAGATTCAATTGGAGGGACAATAGAATCGGCCATAATAAATTTGCCTATCGGATTAGGTGAACCGTTATTTTTGTCTATGGAGAGTTATTTATCTAACTTATTGTTTTCGATTCCTGGAATTAAAGGTATTGAATTCGGTGAAGGTTTTAATTTAGCCAGAATGAATGGTTCTGAATCAAATGATCAATATGTTTACAACGAGGACAAAGTTGAATTTTTAACTAACAATAACGGAGGAATATTAGGAGGATTATCTAATGGTCAACCGGTTATAATTAGATTAGCTGTCAAACCTACTTCTTCAATAGCTAGAAAACAAATGTCGGTAGATTTAATTAATAAGAAAAACATTGAATTAGGAATTAAAGGTAGACATGACCCACAAATAGTAACAAGAGTTTTACAAGTTGTTAATTCTGTTATTAATTTTGCGGTACTAGATTTGCTTATCTTTAATAACAAGAAAAGTTGGTTTGAATAATGTTTGGTTTATTGGGTAAAAATCTAAGCCATAGTTTTTCAAAAGATATTCATAATGCTTTTGGAAATAAAAATTATGAGTTATATAACATTGATAATCTTGAGACTTTCTTAAAATCTAACCATCTATCTGGATTTAACGTGACTATTCCATATAAAAGTGAAATAGTTAAGTATATAGATATTCTAGATCCTATCGCAGAAGCAACTAACTCTGTAAACACTGTTGTTGTAAAGGGCAAAAAACTCTTTGGTTATAACACTGATTACTACGGTTTTATAGAAACGTTAAAATATAACAATATAAATGTAGAAAACAAAGATGTGATAATATTAGGAAACGGTTCAGTCTCAAACACTGTTGTTTTAGCCTTAGAAACACTCAAAGCAAGAAAAATTGTTAGGTTATGCAAAAACAAAAAAACGACAATTGACGATTATTTTGATAACTATAAAGAGTACTTGACTTATCAGATTATAATCAACACTACGCCAGTTGGGATGTATCCAAAAAATGATGACAAACTGCTTTTTGGATTAAACAGTTTTAAGAGTTTGGAAGTTGCAGTTGACTTAATATATAACCCATTAAGAACAAAGTTTTTGATTGAGGCCGAAAATAATAACATCAAAGCTATTAACGGATTATATATGCTAGTTATGCAAGCTAAGAAAGCGCATGAGCTATTTTTTAATAGTGATATCCCTTTGAATGTTAGTAATAAGGTTTATAAAAAACTATTAAAAAAGATGTATAATATCGTTTTTGTCGGTCTCCCTTTAAGTGGAAAAAGCAAGTATTCCAAATTGTTGGAAAGTCTATTAAACAAGAAGTTGTACGATACTGATATTGAAGTAGAAAATGTTATAAACATGAGTATTTTCGATTATTTTCAAATATACTCAGAAGCAGAGTTTAGAATGTTTGAAAGTGAAATTGTCAGATTAGTTTACAAAAAACATAATCATATAGTTTCAACCGGTGGCGGGACAGTTAAGGTCTGGGAAAATATTGAAAGATTAAAACAAAACGGTATAATCATTTATTTGAATAAAGATCCCTTAAAAATAGCGGAAAAGAAAATAAGAGGAAGACCTCTTATCAAAAAGAATGAAGATATTTTGTTGTTAGCTGAAGAAAGAATTCCTTTGTATAAAAAAGCGTGTGACATATTAATTGATATTAATTATGATACGGTGTATCATATTAATGAAATAAAGGAGAAAATCGATGCGTATCTTAATCGTTAATGGTCCTAATCTAAATTTTTTGGGTAAAAGAGAACC
>Ga0172382_10008274_pt1 | contig 14532 bp, 20 predicted proteins | sample Leawel138RmetaG_FD_122245 | JGI IMG/M metagenome (GOLD analysis project Ga0172382, IMG submission 122245) | Leachate microbial communities from a municipal landfill in Southern Ontario, Canada - Leachate well 138R metaG | ecosystem: Engineered > Solid waste > Landfill > Unclassified | place...
TACAGCATTATACCCTAAAACAGAAAGAGCCCGATACTGAAAGCAATTAAGCTAACAGTACCGGGCTCTTCCTTTGGGGTGTTCTCTCGCTCCACACACCATCACTGCTTACGTAGCAACATCGTATGTCGCGCCGGAGTTCGCTACGTAAAAGAGATCTTATCACCTTTCGTCGCATGAATATAGTAACACAAATTTGACCTTCATAACGTTCTGAACGTTCCATCTCCATAAATAATTATTTCTTCCCGCCAACCATCCTGCTCTAAAATTTGTTTTTTACTTTCTTGATCTATTCGGTCTTTACACCAACTTAAAAGATTTGGAATTGAATTTAATGTATTTCTCTTTGATGCCCTTATTTCATACTTTTTATTTATATCATCAAATGTAACGTTTGGATCTTCAAAATGAAAGAAATCAATTGCAACAACGCAATTGTGAGAATCCAAACTTATAATACATGATTTATTATAAAAAACTGAATTGGCTATTGGACCACTTTTGATTTTAAAATATGCACTTCTTAAATAATAATCAAAAACAACTTTTACCGAACTCTTAAACAAGATCACTTTTGCTCCATCAACCATGATCCACCCTAAAGATCAACAACGCTGTACGCCGCTGTATGCCGTTCTAAGCCTTTGGATCATGAAACCAGGTCCATCCACCCGTCTGGACCCCCGTTCTCTCGTCCATGGGTCGCCTGGTCCTGCCAGGAACCATGGGAATCACTCTCACCCTATGAGCAAAACCACCATCACAGCTGAGGAACAGTACAAAACCAGACAAACCATGGCAATTGAGACAAGTCGCCTCTGATGAAGGAATGCCTTAATAAATAAAATTAATACTTCGTAGAACCTCTTACCTTTTTTGTTTTTTACTCTCTCAGTCCATTCAATCCGTCCGGTATGAAAAGAATATTCATAATAAAATACTACTGCAAACAAAAAAACTATCAATATATCTTTCATTTTTCAATCATCAATAATCTCAGCATCAAAAATATCAGGCTCTTCAACATCGATAATGAGCTGTGCAGATCCTGCCAATTCTTGAAATTTAGAAACCTGAACGTTTACATCTTGTTTTTCTGGAATTTTTCCAATAACTCTTTCAATAATATATGTTGCAGCCAAATACCTTTCTCTTGCTGGTGTCCTGCTGCCTTTCACTAAACCAGCCAACGCACTCATTGCATCATTAAATTCATTTCTAAAAAGCTGCTCAGCTTTAATAGTTAAAGCTCTTGTCACACGCATGTAATATTCGCGTGGAAAATAAATTGGTTCTCTTCTATCAACAATATCTCCGTTTTCATTTCTTAAATAAATAAACCCTCCCACAAGTTCATCCCATGATAGATCTTCAATATCTATTTTTCCATTTTTCAATAACGTAAGCGTGTCTTGATCACTGGTTCTTTTTTCTATTGCTTTGCCAACGATTTCTTCTAAATCTTGATCCCTGGTTTCTTTTTTCGCTCTAAGTCTTTTCTCTCTATCCTTTGCTTTCTTTATTTCTGTTAACCTATCTCTTTCTTTTTTTTCATCCTGTGCATTAACTAAATCTCTAACCCTTTCTTTTGCTTTAACTTTTTTTGCTTTAGCAGAAATATTGGTTTTTAATTTTCTATCAAAATGTAATTTACAAAAACCATCACATCCTTCTACTGCCTGCCTAATGCACCGCCTACCCTCTAAACGTCCCGTTTCATAAACAAAATTACATTTTGCCATAATTCACTCTGTTATCAGAAGGAACAGAAACAGGAAGCAAAGTTTTTCCTTCCGAAAGTATTTTTTCTTTAAAAGTTAAAGCTCTTGACACAACTTTTTTCCCAGTCTCATCTGACCAATCAAAGACAAGGAACATAAACTCAAGAATTAAATAAGCAGCAAATATACAACCCACCCCATTAATAATCGACATAAAGAAAGAAAACTTAGTTAATGCTTCTGATGCATCACCTATCAGGGTTACTCCTATTTTTATATATGTAATAACAAGAGACAACCAAAGACAAACGCTTAGTATTTTTTTCATAGCGACATAAACCCCGTTATAAAAACAAACCATGCAATACATAAAAGCATTTCTTCTTTTTGTTCTTCACTCATCAGAAAACAAACCTAAAAATCGCAATACATCCGGCAATTGTTCCAGCCAACATAAACAAACAACCGCAAAGAATCGCAACACCTTGCAGGATCTCAGCACCACCCATTGTCGCCTCTTGTTTATTAGAACTATTATTTATTACTGTCTTCGTGGATTCTGTTGTTGCGTCTCCACCAACCGACGATTCCATTATGTATTTCACCAATCTATTTCTATCAAAATATGAAAAAGAAACTATGCCTATCTGAGTCTGCCTGTAAATCTTGCTTCCTCTCCTACGCAAGTAAAACTACTTAAAGAACCATGAGTCCAAATATGATCGTCTCCTTTTGTTTTTGAAAGAACCCACCCTCTCGTTATTTGCATCCATCTAACAGCAGCCAATCCCTTTCGGTCTTCTTTTGATGCCCCAACAGCACCTGAAGGATGAGAGTGAAAGAGCGAAACAATTCTAGCACTACCCTCCTTTAAAACAAATTTAACTGTATCAACGTTAACTGAGAGATTATCCTCATTCCAAGAAACTTCAGGCATTCGGGTTTTACTTTGTTTACAAAAATCTAGAAACGAAAGCATAAGTTTAGGTTGACTCATGCTAAAGGAATGCAAAGCAATTTTTGGATCATTACCTAGATATTCATTTGTCATTCGGATATAGACATCTTTAGATCCTTTGATTCCTGAATTTACAAAAAACCCACAACATTCATATGGCGACTCATCTTCCGCATGCTCAAGAGCATCGTACATAGCAGAATATTTATTGATGAAACTCAAAACTCTACCCTTTCCTGATCCATACCCCGTAGTTTTCCCCTGGATACATTGTGCTCTTTTTATTAAACGAAACTTTTAATCCAATATCTTTCATTGCGAGCATAAAATCAATTCTTTCGTTGGATCTCCCAGGACGAAACGGTTCCCCAACAATAATAAGTTCACCAGTTTCTTCTTGAATCCACGGCTTAGAATTTTCTAGAAAATCAACTCCAAAGTTTTCAATACAAATACAAATTCCATCATTGAAGTTACTTCCATACGTACAGCGTTTCCCCACCAGTTTGTTCGGACACAGCTCTGTCCATAGTTCTGGATATAACTTATTATTTTTATAAAAAGGAACTAAGCCGTAATGTTTTTTGCCCCACTCCTTTCTTGCCATTTCAATATAATTCATGTAAACCCTAGGAAGAGTTTTGGATAGAGAATTTAATTTTTCTTCATTCTCTATCCGCCACTCTAATGACCAAAATTCAGGCTCTACCTTTTTTCTTTTTTTCATAATTAGCTCTTCTACGTTCGTAATTTAAAAACGTTACTTCCTCCTGTAGATATTCTAAAAATTCATCCTCATGCACGTGTCTTAAAACTCTTGAAGCTCTGCGCTCTGCATTTTTTCTAATTTCTGGTGTTAACGGTTCTTCTGTAAATTTAAACGCGTAACACGGTCTTCCTGGTCGAGGTACCCCGAATAATTCAAAATAAGCTGAATCAGGTACTTTCCAATTAGCTTTAGTATATTTTTTGCCTGATGCCATTAGATGTCAGTTTCCGTATACCCATTCATTTTTTCTAGAACCCTATCTCGCTCTGGATTTACAAGAGGTGTTGAGGGATAAATATAACCATCTTCATCCGGAACCTTATGTTCCGTGAAATTATAATCTTTTTTTCCATACATTCTAAGAAGCAAAGCTCTTTCTGCAGAACTTAATTCGTGCCCCTCTTCATTCGGAATAATTCCTCTTGCCCCACCATATTCAGTTGCAGAGGTTCGGTCAATCGCCATACCTCTATTCTACCACCCTTTAAAATGGGCAAAACTAAGTTTTTCTTATACCCGATAAGAAAATATTAAATATTGCTTATTGGGTATAAAGGTTATTGGGTATAAGAGAATGTCCGAAATGCCAGGTTCGTGTTTAAATGAGCAAAATGTCCGCCCGTTTTGTCCTACTTCGTCCCAAATTAGGGTGTAGGGTGGCCGCTGAAACCGTAGAGAATCCTCTCAAAATATGTGTACATACGGGGTTAATTCGGACATTTTATTACCGTTATGTCCGTTTCTTCATGATCATGATCTTTTAGGCCACTTTGCTCTTATACCCAATAAGAAATTAATAGTTTTTATTTTTCCTTTTTCACTTCAACGGAAGAGCCGACTTGCCCTAAGTACATAACTGCAGGTCAGAGGGTTTCATGATCATCTTCACCCTACACCCGAATGGGGATCTCAGAGGATACTTTCATGATCATCTCCTCCTTATACCCAATAACCCCGTTTTTCTTGCATAAACACGCTTTTCTACCCCTGTTTCAGAGGCTTATACCCAATAAGACTCAATCCCAGGGTGTACACCCTGGCTGTCCGAAATTGCCCCAATTGCCAGGCTTGCCCTAGATTCTCCACATTGAAAACTGTCCTAGTATGTCCGTATTTCAGATTATGAATCCGAAAAGAAGATCATGAAACCAGGGATGATGATCTTGAAGTTCTTATACCCAATAACCCTTATACCCAATAACCCTTGAAACCTCACATATAGGACTAACATTAACCCATTCTAAATTTAAAAGCTCCGTTCGTAGCGTTTCTATTTAGAATCCCGCCGCGTCGACGGGTCCTTAAATACATTTTTTTCAATTCTAGATTACCCTTTCGCAAAGACTTAGGGGTTGTATGCCGTATATAAGAACGCCGCTCTGGCCGAACGGACCGATATTTAGATTCTTTTTCTTCACTACTAACACTACTAACAGAAGAGATTTCGTCTTTTTCTCCATTCAAAACAGAAAAATTAGTTGTCCAATCAGCAGGTAAACCTATTTCCCAGAAAACTTTACCTCTTACGATTTTCCTTTGAATTTCCCAACCAGATAAAATGAGTCCAGATTTGATCCGATTAAGCCTAGAACCGAAAACAATTGCATTTCTAGAGACATAAGGAGGCATACGGACCTGTTCCGACAACAGTTGAACCCAATCAGCGGCAGTGTGGGGCGGTTCTAGACCATCATTTCCGCGCGTAGATAGATAACGAACCAAATATTCAGCCAAAGAATCCCCACTAGCAACGGAAATTTGGTGCCGATCGTTCTCAGAAACAAAATATTGCATGGTTTTAAAGCCCAAAACCTGGTCCACACACGCAAGCCATAGCGCGAAATCAGCCATTCGGGGTAAAACCTTGGGCCTAAAACCCGTTTTTTTAATTTTTAACGTAGCTGACAGCACATTTAACAGTGCACCGAAGACATCAGCATAAAGATTCTCTTCGCTAAGGCGAAGTTCTTCCTCGGTAAGACGCCGATCGTTAGGAATCGGGTCCAATTGGACCTGAATAATACGGGCTGCAAGGTCAGATCTAATTCCCGAAACATCAATCCCGTTAAAAATCAAAACGCGACGTGCCTCGGTAACAATTACATCGTCATCGCTATACAGCGCGCGGTCAACATCCCCGGAACCGGTAACGACCATACACATACGGTCGCTAAGCCACTCTTTAATTTCAGAAACGTTTTCAAAAGGAAGAACCCAAGCATTACGAACGGTCTGCCCCCACGCCTTTTCATCCTTGGGTAAAGCTAATTTAGTTAACTTACTAGGATCCAGAATACGAACTAACGTATCCATAGCTCCGGACTTAGCAGTGCCGGGTTCCCCACTAATATATAAAGCGGCATGAGGTATATCCGGGATCATTGCAGTGACAAGGAATCCAACCAACAATTCCCAATTTTTATCTGAAACATTAATTACTTTTTGTAATCTTTTTAAAACCTCTAGTTCTCCACCTTTAATTCGGGTTGGGCGAGGGAAGGGGCGGGTTACGCGACGACGAAATAGAACTGAAGTAGAATCAGAAGAACTAATAGACCATCCTTTTTCAGTAACCCGAACAAATTGTTCAGTAGAATCCCCTAGATCAATAATTATATTTCCAGTTTCAGTTTCTCGTCCATACCTAAGAACAACGTCTTCCGGTTCCCTGAACGAACATTTTCCTTCTAAAATCGTTTCTACTTCAGACATTGCATTTTTATTTATAACAAGTCGAGGCATATCCTCTCTAAGTTGCGCCGCTACCCATTTAACTACTTCACTAATTCGGTGAGTAACCGGAGAATCCAACGGACGGACGAACGGGCGGTTGGTATCATCAATTCCGAATGTATAATTGAGTTCAATTGTTTCTAAAAGAATATCTCTTCCGGTTTGTTTCCTTCCTTGCGGGTTTTCAATCGCGTCTGCCTCTGGACTATCTTCACTGAAAATTGGTTGTGATAGGTCGATAGAATCATCATTCTTTTTTCTAGCCATTTGTATATCCCATCAATGATGACCTATTGAGACGTGCCTTAACACGTTTCTTTGCATACGATTTGGCCAAACTATAAATCAGGTTTGTATCTGAAACGATTATTCCATTTTTTCCAAAGTTCGTTTCAAATCCAGCTTTTAAATGATCAAAGGCATCTTTAGACTGGTCTCCTCTAGCCTCAACAAACAAAATTCTTCCTTTAAATCCAGCTTTTATAAGTGCAGATTGCCGAATGGCAGCACCATAGGCACCAACTTCCGGATCAGAACGTGGATCACCGGTGACCTCTGGATAGTCCCGGTCAACCCAGATAGCCACGACCCGTGGACGGGCACGTACGACCCACAGAGCCTGTTGCACAGAGCATTTCAGGGCCCCGGTATGAGTGGTGGTGGCCACTAGCCCAGCCGCTTGCAAGGCCTCTGTGTCCTTCTCTCCTTCGGTCCAGTGCACAGTAGATCTATGACCGGACCGAAGGAGATCGGGCAAGCAATAGAGCACAGAGGCTCTTTCCGGTGCCCCGGGACGAAGTAGGTTAGGGTTTACTTGAGATCTAGTAAAACACCTAAAGTCTTTTTTACGTTTCCAAATCTCAAAATCTAATTCATACCTAATTTTCTCAAATTGATATTGACCATCTTTATTTGTGTAAATATATTTCGTAACCTCTTTCCTTCCGTCCCAAAACTTAGGTTTCGGGCGGTTTAATATTTCTCTTAGTCTTCTTTGTGGCGACCTATTTATGACCCCGTAGTCGTCGATAGGCAATTTAATTCTCTATCTATTATATATTTTAATTGTTAGAGTAAGCTTCCTCAATAAGTGTCGAGCAATCTGCGAAAGTTTTTTTAGTAATAGGTTGTTCATACGTAGTTACTGGAACAATAATGTTTCCATAGCCCATTTCTTTAGCCCACAGAGTAAGGGCCCACCGAGCTATAGATTTTTTACTCATGCCAGTTTTTTCGGCATAGCTGACAACAGCCTTGCGCAATTCTTCAGGACCATCTACCGCTGAAACAATTAATGTTTGATTAAGTGGTGGCTTTCCTCTAGACATAATTACCTATTTTCATCATTTGTTGAAGCTTCAAATAATCTAATTGCCCTAGAATTTTCTCTTAGAGATGTCAATTCATCGTCAATTGAAACAGGAACGTAAAAATCCTTAAAACCTTTGTTTTTTATGACAATTTTTTTTCTTTTCTGTTGAGTTAAAGCCCACTCTTCAGGGGTAAGCATAGATTAGTTCCTTTTGATTAGGCAATTACCGGAATGTCCTTTATGCAATTTGCAATTATTTCCACACGGCCCCTTTATTTCAATTAGTTCATGTTCTAATGAAAGAACCATGTTCAAAACAGATTCAAATGTCTGGTCATCAATAAAATTTGCCCCTCGTTTTTTACTAATGGTATACCCAGCATCTAAAAGACCTTGAATGACAACAGCAGAAACAGAATCAAAATCAGAGCCACAATCGGAACAAGAATCTACATAAAAGATATCTGCTAATGCCTTGGATCCAATTTTCCATACCATCGGTTCAATTGTGCTCATTGAAACACTCCAAATTACTTTAGGCCAGAAACAATATCGGCAATCGTAGAACTAATCTTGTCTTTGGTAGCTTCCCTTACACCCTTACGAAGCTCGGCCAGAACCCCGTGTAGATCTTCTTCAATTCGCTTGTTTACTTCCTTTTTAATAAACACATTCATATTCGTTGCTGAAGTGTAACGTTCGCTTCGTTCGTTGGCCCATTCAGCAATATGCTTGTCAATACCAGCACGCAATGACGTCGGCGGACCTTTAGGCGTCCCGTAAGCATTAGTAGGTTGGTATTCACCACACAACGCATGCTCTACTTCCTCACTAACCTTTTCTCTGATAATCTCACGCAATTCTTTTTTGAATTCCATAGTCATGATTTCTTTAGAGGCTTTTTCCGCAACAGAATCAATAACTTCCTTACGGATTTGATTTCCCAAATCGTTATCAGAAGAATCATATTCGCTACACGTTGAACGCAACAGATCCTTTACATCAATAGTTACGGTTGCCTGGACACTAGGTTCAAAAACAAGCTCAGTCTCATTGGTAGACATTCTGTTCTCCAATTCATTGATTCTACGTCGTAGTTTATTTACTCGGTTGCGAAATCTAAAATCAGGATCCTGATTCACTGTTATTCTCTACATTACATTTAGACTTTAGGTCCATAAGACTAGCCTTTAGTACCCCGATTTCTTTCAGCAGATCTACCCTTTCTTCTTCTTTCTTATCAAGTCTAGTTCCAAAAATAAAAGATAGAGTTCTCAAGAAATCATTTCTTTTATTTAAAACGTCAACTTGATCCGTGCACGATTTAATGGCATTCGTAAATGACTCTACAGCATCAAGCAATTCATGATCAAAAATTTCTCTCATATCAAAAAATGTCATGGTTGAAGTTCGCCATGATGCTTCAAGTTCAATTTCATTTACAAAACAATCATCAACAGAAGCAATAATGGGTTTTTTGTCTCCTTCTGAATCAAGTTTGATCAAAATTATTGAACCAGAAAAATCAGAATCCTCGCTATCTTTTTTAGATAGAATAATCCAAATTGAATCTGGATCCTGAATTCTTGAAATAGTATCAACGGTCTGATTAAAATACCTAGTACCAACCATATTCATCCCCTGATTCATTTCTTTCATTTCAACCCCTTGAGAAGATTCTTGTTTTCCATTACTCAATAAGAATTCAATCAATTCAGCTTCGCTTACTCCTAAGTATTCTCCTCTACACGTTAAATTTAAGCATGCTTTCTCAACATTCACCTAAACAATCCCTGTTTTTAAAATTATTACTCCCACCAACCAGATTCATTTCCGTGCATGTTTTGAAAAAACCCTTTCCTTCTGCTTTCTTCAGCTCGCAATCTAATCAACCACAGCAGAGCATGCCGCGTAGAGTCTCTAATGTGATCCGGACCAGGCGTATAAAAATTTTCTAATTTCAGTCTGCTATCCTCAAATCTATTTTTTGCATCAGCTGCCGATTGTTTTGCATACCATCTCTTCCGTTTTACACCATCAAAATCTATAATTCCTTTCCACAAAAGGAACTCTAAAGCAGCAGTCCATTTAACTGGTTCTAGAACGTTTCTGTTTTTGTTGCTCACCCTTAAAATAAAATCTTCCACCCCGATTGACAATCCAGAATCCCCGCCAATATTTTGGATTATCTGTGCTGCTGTTTCAATTTGTTTGTTTCTATTTCCGACTAATTGATACGTCCACCATGCCATAACACATCGGCCTATTGGTGGAATATCAGAACGGAAAAGAAGAGCAGGATCAAACCATGCGATCGTTGCTCCCGTCGATTCACCTGGATCAAACCAAATGGTTCGTGGCCAAAATTGAAATTCATCCTCGCAATTTTGTTGCCACCTAGTATCTTCTAAAGACCTTAATTTTATGGGACTTAGGTCCGTAATCATAAGTGGCATATGAATAAACAACCTTTTCAAAGTCTTGTTTATTATTGGACAAATACTTTTATAAGCCTAAGTGAAACGGAAATTTAATATAATATTTTGATCCAGCTTTTTTGCCATTTTTCATTCTCTGTATTTGTTCACATCTAAAATCGGGATGATTTTCACAATCAAATAGCTTAGCTATCGCTCTGCATTGAACAGCAAGTGCTGCCCAGCCATTTTCTAATGAATAGGAAAGAACCTCACTTTCAGTTAAATCCCGTAAAACAAAATTATATCTACCACCCTCCACTACGTCATCTGTAGTTCCATGCACCACAACCCATTCATTATCACGGACAACCCAAGTAACTTTGGTTAGGTCTTCTTCCGGAACAATCTCATGTTCTTCCCCATTAAACAGGTCGGAGAATGGCCCGAATATTGCCATGTCTATTTTTCTTTTTTTGGGTACACGAGATTCTTTTCCTGGCCTTGAAGACCATTCGTTAGGTAATCTTCTTCTTCTTTTTCTAGGTGGCATTACTTAAAACGTCCTTTAGAAAAGAGCTTTAGGTTCTTCTCTATCAGAAGAAATTGAGAAAAGGCTTACATAAATATCTGAGTATCCAATTCTTTTTAGTTCATCTTCCATTTTTAATTTGTGCTTATTTATTTCTTCAATAAATTTTTCATTGTAATCTTGATTCTTGAATAAAAAATTTAGCTGTATTTCTCCTTTTCCATTATTTGCAAATGAGAAATTAAAATGTATTTTTACATCTACCATCATAGCTCTGAAATTTCATCCCAATCGACATCACAGAGGCACCCTATCACACCACCCGTACAGCATCCGCGCGGGGAACCATCGGGATAAACCCCGGTGCATGAGCAAGATACAGCCCACGACTCCGTCATGTGGAATCCACCACAAGTACACCCGGGATATCTACAGCTTGTTTGTGTTAATAAAGGTGGGAATATTTCTATCTGATGCCAATGAACATTGTGCCCACATAAACAATTACAAATTGGTCTCCCATCTTTCACTCCTATTCTTTTACAAGACAAACAAATGTTCCTCGTGCTTTCCTTTCCACAGATCTTGCATATTTTATTATTCATCTTTAATCCTTTTATTTGAATGCTCTTTTCTTTGGTCAGCCTTTATTGTTCTTAGATCTTCCCACTCTAATTCTTCTTTCAATTTTTTAAGATAACAAGCTTTTAAAACTTCATACTGTCCTTTATGTAAATCAATTAAAGCTTTGGTAGCTAAATTCCTCGCTCGATTATGAATATAAGATGTGTATTCTTGATTTGTTCTTCTTTTTTTAGAGGGCATTTTTAACAACCGCCCCACAAACTGAACAGTGGTACTGATTATCATTTTTATATTTTACAGCCAAAGAAGCTCCGTTTCTACCAATGTGAGAACAAGTAAGGTTAGTCATTATTCCACATTCGGAACACGCCGTTGCACAACCTACTGATTCCATACCATTTCCATGAATAAAAACTCTGAGATATTTGGGTACTCCCGGTCGACCGTTATCCCTAACGTGTAGTGCATGTCTTACTTCCAAACTTATGTCTGAATCAATTGCCACATCAATCACCTTTTTTTAATCAGGGTCCACAACCCACATTTTTTCAACATGAATTGTTTTTCCTGGAAGATTGTTAGATTTTGAAACTTCAGCTAAAATAAAATCGTGATCTAGTTTGGCCCCCCAAATAATCCCCTTCAAGTATGGGTAAGCCCACCTACTAACTCTTAATGACATGTTACCTGTTTGATCCTGACAATAAATTGTCATGCTATCTTTTAGATGTGGATCTTTTACTGAACTTGGATTTAATTCTTTTCCTGTTTTTGCTCTATGCGATTCATACAAATCATAAAGTCTGCGATTTTTAATTACTCCTAGAATAATGAATTTAGATCTAGTTGGATCATAGGGGATATCTTGAGCAAAAAGATTCGGGCTAGGGAGCATTCCTCCATTGTCACTTGTTAAAGATCCTTCTTTGATTGCTTCAATTATTGAATTTCTTGAATTTCCTAACCAATTAGATCCAAATGGATCATCAGAGCTACAAAAATCTTTCATATTCTGGATCTTTTTTATGCCAATACCTTTAACACTTAATAAATCATCCCACCCTAAGAAAGAACCCCGTTCTTCTCTTTCTGCAAGAATTGCTTCAGCCAACTTAATTCCAGCACCTTTGATTTGTGTGAATCCAGCTAGGACACCACATCCATTCTCTAATGGTTTCCAACTAATGTCCGACTTGTTCAAATCAGGTGGCGAAATAATATATGCTCTGTTAAATCTTGGATTTTGCATATCGTGCATAAGAGCTAAAACACGTTCAGTGTTGTTTGGATCGGTTTTCTTTAATGATGCAGTATAAAATTCTAGAGGATAATAAGTTTTTAACCACATACACCAATAGCCAATTACTGAATAACTAATTGCATGAGCAATATTAAATGCATATGATCCAGCACTTATTAATTTTTCCCATACTTGTTGTGCTTCTTGCTTGCTTGCCCCGTTAGATAGTGCTCCAATTAGAAATTTATCCCATAATTTACTAAATTCGATACCACCTTCTGAATGAGAGATGATTGCCCTAACTCTGTTTGCTTCTGAAATGTTAAACAAACCAAAATCTCGACAGATTTGAATCATCTGTTCTTGATAGATAATCTGCCCTTCCGTATATTCTGTTATCTTGTCAACGATTGGATGAATTTCTAAACGTTCTGCTTGACCTTTTCTAACCTTTAAAAATAAAGTCGTGCTTCCTGAATGTAGCGGTCCTGGTCTAGACAAAGCATTTACAGCTACCAGGTCCATAAAGTTTTTAACATTAATTTGTTCACAAATCATCCTCATAGTGTCCCCCTCAAACTGGAACACTCCGACAAGATCTACCCTCTTGAAACCAGCTAATACCTTTTCATCATCAAACTTAATTGAATACAAATCCTGCAACTTAAGTCCAGACAACGATAGAGCATGTTTAATCATACCCATAGTGGTAAGTCCTAGAGCGTCAACCTTCAAGAGGCCAACGTATGCACCATCATATTTATCAACCGCCATTACTTTTAGATCTTTTTTTTGCACTCCAACATTATGTTTTGTATAACTAGCAACAACATCAGTTATAGGTTCAGAACCAATAACTAATCCAGCAGCGTGGACGCCAAAACCACGAACATTTCCCTCTAATCTTTCTGCATAACTAAATTTAGGCTCTAGATCAAAAATCCTTTGTATCTTTTCATGTAAAGATCTTGTTTCTTCAATAACTGATCCATCTTTAGATCTAGGTTGCTCAACAAGACATTCTTTAATTTCTGCTGCTTCTAATCTCGATAGCTGATGCACTCTTGCAACATCATCAATACTATTCCTTCCTCTATATTTTGTTACAGTCCCAATATTTCCAACGCAATCAGCCCCATATTTATCAATTGCTAATTGACGTATGTAGTCTCTTTTTTCATCATCAAAGTCTAGATCAATATCCGGCATGTCAGAGCGTGTAGGATCAATAAATCTTTCGAAAATCATAGGGTATTGCATCGGATCTATTTCTGTAATTCTTAACAAGTAACAGATTAGAGATCCAGCAGCAGAGCCTCTAGCCGGACCGACCAAAAGTCCTGAATCTTTTGCCCTACGAACCAAGTCAGCAATCATTAAGAAATAATCAATAAAATCTTTTTCTTTCAAAATCTTTAGTTCATAACGTACTCTTTCAATGTATCTCCTTCTTTCTTTTGTTCTTAACGAATTAAAACCTCTAAATATCCAACCGTCATTTAACCATTTTCTGATTAATTCATATGATGTTGGGGAACCAATCTCTTTGTGAGTTGGATACCTAAGTCGATCCATTTTAGGCAGAACAACATTACATCTTTCGGAAATTTCTTCCGTAGATCTAATAGATGCAATAGCTGCCTTTTTAGATAATCCAGTGCCGATCAATCTTTCCAAAAGATGTTTATCCGATAATGGATAAGTCAAAAGAATGTCATATTGCCATGCTTGCTCAACAGCTGAAACAGTACTTCCGCCTCTGTTACATGCGTGTAAAATCTTTTGCATTTCGTTATCTTCTGGGTATGGGTAGTGTGCATCAAATGTTGCAACTAACGGAATTCCATATTTATTTGACGCGTATTCCAACCAAGGATTTAGATTTCTAGTTCTTTCCAATTCTGGAAACTGTTGTACTTCCAAATAATATCTATCACCTAACAAGGATTTATACCTTTGGATCAGTCTTTCGGCGCGTTCTGGACCAGAGTCTTCCGGCTCAATGCCTTTACCGCCCAACAGGAGACACGCAACAGGTCCATCCGAGCAACCGGACGTAACTACAAGACCTTCGTGATGGTCTCGGAAAATAGAAGCTGTGACCGTAGGCCAACGATAGAACCCTTCATCCCAAGAACGAGTAACCATTTTGTTAAGGTTTAAATAACCATCTTGATTCATTGCAAGAATTGTTTGGTGCCATTTCCTAGTGTTCTTTCGTTCTCTCATATTGTCTGGTGCAGAATATGCCTCTACTCCCAA
>Ga0172382_10008276_pt1 | contig 14531 bp, 10 predicted proteins | sample Leawel138RmetaG_FD_122245 | JGI IMG/M metagenome (GOLD analysis project Ga0172382, IMG submission 122245) | Leachate microbial communities from a municipal landfill in Southern Ontario, Canada - Leachate well 138R metaG | ecosystem: Engineered > Solid waste > Landfill > Unclassified | place...
AAGGACATCCGGGAGGCGATGGAGAACGCCCGGCATTTCCTTTCGCAAGGCAGGCACACGATCCTGTTCGTGGACGAGATCCACCGCTTCAACAAGTCTCAGCAGGATGCGCTGCTGCCGCATGTCGAGTCGGGGCTCTTCACCTTCATCGGGGCCACGACCGAGAACCCGAGCTTCGAAGTCAATTCGGCGCTGCTGTCGCGCGCCCAGGTCTATGTCCTGGAGTCACTGGGCGACGAGGAGCTGCGGCAGCTGCTCGCGCGGGCGCAGGAAAAGGCCCTGGGACACCTGCGCTTCGACGAACAGGCCATCGCCACCCTCATCGGCTACGCCGACGGCGATGCGCGGCGCCTGCTGAACCTGCTCGAGCAGGCCGACACGGCGGCCGGCGCCGCCGGCATCACGGATATCGACGCCGCGTTCATCACCAATGCCCTGAGCCTCAACGCCCGCCGTTTCGACAAGGGCGGTGACAATTTCTACGACCAGATATCGGCGCTCCACAAGTCGGTGCGTGGATCCAGCCCCGACGGCGCCCTGTACTGGCTCAGCCGCATGCTCGATGGCGGCGCCGACCCGCGATACCTCGCGCGCCGGATCGTGCGCATGGCATGGGAGGACATCGGCCTGGCCGATCCCCGCGCGATGCAGGTCGCCAACGATGCCGCACTGACTTACGAGCGGCTCGGCAGTCCCGAAGGCGAGCTGGCGCTCGGTCAGGCCGTCATCTACCTGGCAGTGGCCGCCAAGAGCAACGCCGGCTACAACGCCTACAACGCGGCCCGCGCCTTCGTGAAGCAGGATCGCAGCCGCGAGGTTCCGGTGCACCTGCGCAATGCGCCCACGAAGCTCATGAAGGAGCTCGGCTACGGGCACGCCTACCGCTACGCGCATGACGAACCCCATGCCTATGCGGCGGGCGAGACCTATCTGCCCGAGGGAATGAAGGAACCGAACTGGTACCGGCCGGTGCCGCGCGGGCTCGAGGCGAAGATCGGCGAGAAGCTGGCCTTCCTGCGCAAGCTCGACGAGGAAGCCGGCAAGGACGAGTAGCGCGCGGGTGGCCCGCGGGTGGCCGGCCGCCACTGATACCATTTCCAGTTCGACCAGCCGGGCCGGGCGCGCCTGGCCCGGCCTTCCATCCTTCCTGAAGCGAACACCAGCGATGCTCGATCCCAGCCTGCTCCGAAAAGATGTCGAATCGGTCCGTGCCCGTCTGGCGCGACGCGGCTTCGAACTCGACGCCGGCGCCTTCGAGGCGCTCGAGGCGCGGCGCAAGTCCCTGCAGACATCCACCGAGACCCTGCAGGCCAGGCGCAACTCCCTTTCGAAGCAGATCGGCCAGCTCAAGTCGAAGGGCGAGGACACGAGCGCGGTGATGGCCGAGGTGGCGGGCATCGGCACCGAGCTTGCCGCCGTCGCTGCGCAGAACGAGGAGGTGCAGCAGGCCTTCTCGCAATGGCTGATGAACCTGCCCAACCTGCCGGCCGAGCGGGTCCCCGACGGGCGCGACGAGAACGCCAACGTCGAGCAGCGGCGCTGGGCGCCGGGCGGCGGCATCGAGCCGCCGACACTGCCCTTCGAGCCGCGCGACCATGTCGACGTCGGCGCCGGGCTCGGGCTCGATTTCGAGACCGGCGCGAAGCTCTCCGGCGCGCGCTTCTCGATCCTGCGCGGACCGGTGGCGCGGCTGCATCGGGCGCTCGCCCAGTTCATGCTCGACGTCCACACGACCGAGCATGGCTACCAGGAGTGCTACACGCCCTACATCGTCAATGCCGACAGCCTGCGCGGCACCGGCCAGCTGCCGAAATTCGAGCAGGACCTCTTCGCTGCCCGCAAGGGCGGGCAGGAAGGCGAGGGCGAAGCGCTCTACCTGATCCCGACATCCGAAGTACCGCTGACGAACTTCGTTCGCAGCGAGATCGTTTCCGCGGAAACGCTGCCCCTGCGGTTGACCGCACACACGCCGTGCTTCCGCTCGGAAGCCGGCTCCTACGGGCGCGATACCCGCGGCATGATCCGCCAGCACCAGTTCGACAAGGTCGAGATGGTGCAGATCGTGGAGCCCGCCCAGTCGGACGAAGCGCTCGAGCAGATGGTCGGCCATGCCGAGAAGATCCTGCAGCGGCTCGAGCTCCCCTACCGCGTGATGCTGCTGTGCGCCGGCGACATGGGCTTTGGCGCCACCATCACCTACGACCTCGAGGTGTGGCTGCCGGGGCAGGGTGCCTACCGCGAGATCTCCTCGATATCGAACTGCGGCGACTTCCAGGCGCGTCGGATGCAGGCTCGCTTCCGGGGAGCCAAGGGCAAGCCGGAGTTCGTCCACACCCTGAACGGTTCGGGCCTGGCGGTCGGCCGGACGCTGGTCGCCATGCTCGAGAACCACCAGCAGGCCGACGGCAGCATTGCCATACCAGCGGCGCTGCGGCCGTGGCTGGGTGGAGCGGAGCGGCTGGGGCCGTGCTGAGGGAGGTGGACCGAGTGGTTCCCATGATGTCAGATCATGGAAGAGGTCGAGATTGGGGCAGGCGTGGCATTTCTGGCTTAAATCGAATTGGTGTCAAAACGGAAAAATCTGCCCTATACTGAATTTCTGTCTGGGATTGTTCTCTGGTCAGGAAAATAGGGTTCCATGGCGACTTCAGACAAGCACGCAACTGCGGATGCGGTATCGCAGGGCTCGAGCCTGCGCGGACACGTCAGCGAGACCGGACGCCTGAGCTTGCCGGCCGAGTTGCGGCGTGCCGTCGGTCTCGAACGGGGTGGCCCGGTGCGCATCGAAGTTGTCGACGGCGCCATCAGGATACGGACCATGAAGGAGGTCAGGGAGCGCATCCGAGCATTGGCGCGGGAAAGCGGCCTGGCCGACAAGGCCAGCGTTGCAGATTTCGTCGACTGGCGCGCCGGCGAGCGCGCCCATGAGGCGGAAAAGGCAGGCAAGCGTTGAGCATATCCGTCATCGACGCGTCGGCGATTCTCGCCGCCGTTCTCGGCGAACCGGGTGGCGACTCGGTGTTCGACCTGCTCGATGAAGCGGTCGTCAGCACGGTCAACGTGGCGGAGGTCTATACCTATGCGGCGATGAAGGATCTGCCGACCGAGGCGATCGATGCCTTTTTCGCCGACACCGGAATCGCGATGGTCTCTTTCGATCCGGCCCAGGCCGTTGCCGCTGGCCAGCTCGCGCGTATCACGCGCAAGACCGGGTTGTCACTTGGCGATCGTGCCTGTTTGGCACTGGCAAAGCTGCGCAATGCCGAAGTCCTGACCGCTGACCGGCCGTGGCAGAAGATCGCGAGTGCGGCAGGGGTGGCCGTCAAGCTGTTGCGCTGAGTCGGCTTGTCGTTTCAGCGCGCCTTGAAATTCCCCGGCTCGCGCGCCGCTACCGAGCGCACCCCTTCCTTGTGATCCTCGGTGGCGGCGAGCCAGGTCTGCTCGGCGCCCTCCCGGTCGGTCTGTGCCTCGACGCGCGCGGCCATCTCGCGGCGCAGGGTCAGGCGTGTCGACTGCACCGCCAGCGGCGCGTTGACGGCGATCGAGCGGGCGAACGCGAAAGCTTCCTCGCGCAGCGATTCGGTCGGCACCAGCCGGTCGACGAGGCCCCAGGCGAGGGCGGTTTCACCGTTGATGCGCTCGCCCGTCAGGAACATCTCGGCCGCCCGCTGCTCGCCGATCAGCCGCGGCAGCGTGTAGGTCAGCCCGAAGCCCGGATGGATGCCGAGCTTGACGAAGTTGGCGCCGAATCGCGCATCCGGGCTGGCGACGCGGAAGTCCGCGAAGACGGCAAGACCGAAGCCGCCGCCGATCGCTGCGCCCTGAACCGCGGCGATGACCGGCTTCTTGTTCGAGAACAGCCTGACGGCTTCCTCGTAGAGCGGATTGCGCCCGCGTGGCGTCGAGCTGTCGAGCACTGAGGTCCGGCCTTGCGCGAAATCGGCGCCGGCGCAGAAGGACTTGCCGTCCGCGCAGAGCAGGACGACGCGCGCCTCGGTCGTCGCATCGATATCGCGCAGCGCATCCGCGAGGTCGCGGATCAGGGCATGGTCGAAGAAATTGTGGGGCGGACGCTGGATCTCGAGCGTCACGACGTGGTCCTTCAGGCTGGCGGCGACATCGCCGTAACGGTCCTGGAACATCGATGGATTCCTCTAATTGGCCTTCGTCGGCACCGACGATTATCCGGCCGAGCGGCAGGCGAAGATCGGTGCCGCTGCTGCGGTACGAAGGTATGGTAGTCGCTTTGCGAACCGGCGGCAGCCCGGCTACAGCATCTGGACAGGGCCGCGCCGTTTGCACGCATTCCATGTGCGCGCAGGAACGGAGCGTGCTCATGCAGACGAAGAAGGAACCGAAAGCCATGAAACCTTTTCAGATCATGATCGCGCTTGCGGCGGCCGCCGTCGCCGGCGGTGCGCTCGCCCAGGATTCGATCGATCTCGGCGATGCGCCGATGCTGCGCGCGGGATACTGGGAAACCCTATCGATCGAGCAGGGCAGTAAAGGCGAGAAGAGGACGAAGGTCTTCATGTGCGTCGATGACGCCATGCAGGAGAGAATGAAGGTCTTGACCCAGGGCGGTATGTGCTCCGAACTGCGCATCGAGCCGCAACGGAGCAAGCGCTGGGCGTTTCGCAGCGTCTGCAACCCCGGGGGGATGGGCCGGATGGTCTCGGAAGGCACGATCTCCGGCGACCTGCATGAGCGCTTCCAGTCCGAAACCGTCACCACCGGATCGTTCATGGGTCGGTCCATGAACAGCAAATCGACCCAGGATGGGCGGCATGTCGGCGCCTGCCCCGACGGGATCGTTCCTGGCGACCTCGTCATGGCGGACGGCAGCAAGTTCAACGTGATGCAGATGGCTGCCGGTGCCGGGGGCAGCATACTTGGGCAACTGGGGGGCCTGCTGGGCGGTGGGGGCGAGGGAGGATCGCAGAACCTCGGCAAAGCGCTGGATCGCCTGCTCGGCAAGTAGGCGTCCCCATCTGACCGCGGCTACACCCCCTTCGTTCGAAGGGGGCGCGTTCCCGGCATCGTCGGTAGGCTGCGGGAAGACACTTGTGGCACCACGTTCTCGTGCGCGCTATCCGCCGCGGGCGGAGCCACGTCACAACACCGCAGGCAACGAAGGAAACCCGAGACATGAAGATTCTCCCCGTCATGATCGCGCTGGCGGCAAGCACAGTCGCCGGTGGCGTGCTGGCCCAGAACCAGATCGACCTCAGCGATGCGCCCAAGCTGCGCGCCGGCTACTGGGAAACCACCTCGGTCACCGAGAGCAAGGAGGGCAAGGAGACGATGAAGAGCCATCTTTGCGTCGACGATGCCATGCAGGAGAAGATGAGCATGTTCGCCATGGGCGGCGTGGGCGGCATATGCTCCGAGATGAGCATGACGCCCCAGGGCGGCAATCGCTGGGCGTTTCGCAGCGTCTGCAGCCCCGGTGGGATGGGCCGGATGGTTTCCGAAGGCACGATCTCCGGCGACATGCGTACGCGCTACCACTCCGAGATGGTCACCACCGGGTCGGTCTTCGGGCAATCCATGAACGACCGGACTGTCCAGGAGGCACGGCATGTCGGCGCATGTCCGGATGGTGTCGTTCCAGGCGACATCGTCATGGAGGACGGCACCAAGATGAACATGAGCCAGGCCATGGGCAGCGCAGCCGAGGGCGGCGGTATTCTCGATCAGCTGGGTGGGCTCGTCGGGGGTGGGGGCCAGGGAGAATCGGCCGGGCAGTCACAGGGCGGCCAGGCTTCCGCCCCGTCCCAGGGCGCGGGGCAGGATGCAAACGATCTGCTGAAGAACCTGGGCGGCGCTTTCGGAAAGATGTTCGGCAAGTAGGGACTTCAGCCCCCGTACTGTTTCAGGAGCATGTCCCGGCCCAGTGGCGGGGACTTGCGAAACATCTCCAGGACCTGTGCCCGGACGGCGCCGGGAATGTTCTGCGCCCGCATGCGCTCGTCGAGCTGGGCGGCCTGGGCCTCGATCCGCTCGGCATCCTCCGGATTCGCGCTGAGGGCAGTGGGTGCCGTGGCCTCGCAGGCCGCCCAGGCCGTGCGACAGGCCAGGGGACAGGCGGGATTCTTCTCTTCCTCCGGGCGCGCATCGCAATCGCAGGAGCACGCGCTGGATACCGCGCCAGCGGAGGACGCCGGCGCGCAGCCACTGGCGAATCCCAGTGCGGCCAGTTGCCCGTCGTCGAGCCCGGCGTCGCACAAGGCCTGCGGCGATGCACCGGAGGACCGGATCAGCTCGCGCATCATCTCGGTGCCCATCGGCGACTGCTGCAGCAGGTTCTCGACGAGGGCCTCACGTGCGGCACCCTGGTCCAGCACGAAGTGCGGGTCTCCTTGCCATGGGGTGGTGATGAGGAACTCGCCCTCGATACGGGTCGCGACTATCGGCGCATCGTCGGAGCCCGGGTTGGCCTCGTCCACCAGGCCGGCGCGAAAGCTTCCACGCAGGACGGTGGGGCTGTATTCCAGGATCGTCACATGTCCGTTGGGCGGCCGGCGATGGGGGCGGTTCCCCTCCCATGCCTTCGGGCCGAAGGCTTCGTATCCGTGGCGGTCGTCATCGGCCTTCGTGACTTCGACGGCGGCATTGTCGAAGCCGCCGGTGAAGCCATAGTCGATCATCGGTATCCGCAGGTGGATGCGGCTTCCGGTGATGCCGCCGATCAGGCGGTCCCCGGCCAGGGCGATGCGGCCGCTGTTGGCCAGCATCGACTCCCCGTCGATGCCGAATACCGCCCCGAACATGTCGAACGCGCCGGCCTCCAGCAGGTTGCGCTGCTGCGCCGCCAGCGACAGCTGCATGCGGATGACCAGCTGGTCACCGCAGAGATTGAGGCCGCGCCGCATGGCCGAGCAGTCGCCGCCGGAATCCTCTCTTCGGTCGACGTCGGTGACGGGGACCAGGTCCTCGACGGTCGGCTCGCGCACCGCCTTCTTCCGTAGCTCGCGTTCCACTGTCTCGCGCCGGGTCGGCGCGGGGTCCGACGTCCGGCCGGCCTGTTCCAGGGTCGGGCCGTAGGTGGGCGGCGGAGGCAGCGGACCCTGGTTGCCGCTGTCCATCGTGAAGCCGTACCCGTCCGTGGCGATGTTCAAGGTGAGGCCCTGTGCTTCGGTCCGGGTCGGGTCCTTCGCCATGTTGGAGACGATGAAGGTGCTGCGCCCGTTCGCGTCCCGCAGGACCGGGAACGTCCACGAAGCGACATGAGTGCCCGAGTCCTGGTTCGTGGCGATCGTCGGGGCGCTCAGGAAGGAGCCGTCCGGCATCCCCAGGTGCAGCTGTTCCAGCAGGGCCTTGTTGGTGTCCGTGTACTGGATCCTGACATTGTTGGCGTGTCCGATGCTGGACAGATCGACACGGAAGCAGGCAGCGGCATTCCTGGAGACGAGTGCCTGATGCGATACCTGGACGCCGGGCGTGACCGATCCGGCGTCGGGGCAGCCGCCGAAGACGGCGTTGAGCCAGGTCTCCCTCGCCGCGGCCGGAGTCGAGGAGAAACTGCTCAACCGTGCCGGAGCATAGTCGGCATAGGCGGCCACGAAGTTGGCGTGGTGTCGGGCGAGACCTTGTCCGGTTGCGTTGCGCAGCCCCTGGTCCAGCCACGCCAGATCGCCCTGGGGAGAAACCGGCCCGCGGAACGGATGGGCCAGTACCTTGACCAGGTAGGAGTAGTCGGGTGCGATCGCGACGGTGGTGGGGCGGGCGCCGCGCCGTTTCGCGGCATGGAGCTCTCCGAGGTATCGCCAGAAGGACATCGTGGCGTAAGAGGCACTCTTCTCGCGGGTCTCCAGTGGATCGCTGTAGTTGCGCAAGCCGAGACGATAGCCGTCGTCCGAGCTCTTGTGCACGGCGCCCAGGCGCTCGGATGTGTCGGTTCCCACGGCCTCGGCCATGCCCTCGATGATCCACCTGTCGCGATCGAGGGCGAATGCCCTGGCGCCGTTGTGGGTGTCGTGGATCGCATGCTGGATGTTGTGGAACAGCTCATGCGCCAGGTCGTCGAAGACGCGTGAACTCGCCGCGCCGTTCACGATGGCGCGGGATGCATCCACCTCGAGGCTGAATGTGCGCGCGTTGGTGTATCCGGCCCGCGCCGGAGTCAGCTTGTCGTCATAGTCGTGGAAGTTGACGAGGAATGCCTCGCCGCCCTTGCGGCCCGGCCGGGTCGGGAGTTTCGGCGCAGGAAAGCCCATGCGCTCGTACTCCTTCGCCACCCGGCCGAGATGCGACTCGAACTGGGTGATCACCGCCATGTCCGCCGCACTGAACTTGTCCGCCTGGTCGCCCCGGCTGAACCATGGTTCGTCATCGGGGGCATGGGGCACGAACACGAACTGCGTCGTCGGCCATCGCTGGGCAGCCTGCTGCGCCCATGTCGATGTCGGCCAGGCGCATGCGACCAGTCCGGCGCATGCTGCAAGACCGAGTGAAACCAGGCGAAGAAGCGCGTGCCGGCCGATGCGCGGGCGCATGGATCCTTGCAGGCTGCTTGCCCGGGTCATCGTGTCGGCGTGGGCAGGCATCCGCGCAGCTCCGGCGGCAGGTCGCCGCTGCGCTGCATCGGGTTCGGTACGCCATCGAGGTCGTGGCGCAGGGCGATCGCCCGGCCCTTGTCGTCGAGCTCGAACTCCATCGCGAAGGCGAGGAAGCTGTCGGAGTAGCTGAATACCGCATCGGCGGCGCTGCGCATCCACCATGGGCGAATATCCGCCCACATGGGAGCCGCGGCCAGGCGACCGTCGCAGGTAGTCTTGACGAACATCTGTCGGCCGCCTTCGCCGTACATGCCGATGAAACGGTCTAGGTCGTCGCGCGCGGCGCCGCGTTCCTGTGCGGCCCGGCGCTCCTGCGCCTCGCGTTCCGCGGCGGCGGTTTGTTCCGCCAGGGCGGCGGCCTTGTCATCCTGTTCGGCAAGAGCCCGCTCCAGCTCGGCGTTCACTCCCGCGCCCGGGCCTGCCCCCGCTCCGGACCGGGCCGCCTCGAGCGTTTCCAGTAGCAGCTGCGAGTTGATCTCTCCCAGTGCCTGCAGCGTATCCATGTTGCCGGTCTGCATCTGCTCCTGCATCAGCTGCATGAAGGCCGCGGGATCATGGGGGTACTTGTCCTTCTGGGCGGGCCAGATCTCGGCGAATCGTTGTCGCGCCGCCTCGGCGCCGCCTTCGGCCAGCGCTGTGCGCAACTCGTTCTCCAGGCTTGCCTTCCCCTGCGCCGATGCCGTCCCGGCCGGGATTCCGATGATGAAGCAGGCGCATAGCGCCAGGGCGCGAAGCGCCGAAAGACGAGCGAAGCTGGTCGGCATGTCCGATTCCGGAAGTCTTCCCGCGCAGCGGGGGTGATGGTCGTACCTGTCCGGATACGTATATATCGCGTGAGCTCGCCTGGCGCCCCGTTCGAACGCAGGGGGCGCCAGTGCGGTGTTATCTGGCACCGTGGAACCAGACAATGGTCCCCACGGGAACAAGCCCATGAGTCGTGCAACGCTACGCATTCTTCCGGCACTGGTCCTTTGCGGCGGCCTCTGGGGCCTGCCCGCAGGGGCGGAGGAGCTCGGCCAGGTCCGCTTTACCTTCGACGGCGTCGAGAAGACCTGGTTCACCGTCATGCGGGAGACCAAGGGCAAGGCCCGCCCGTCGGCGACCCTGAAGGAATCACGCGCAGGAGGAAAGATCGAGATCGAAGCCCGGCCCGACCCCGACGCCCCGTCCCTGGAAAGCGTGAACATTACCCTGATCTATGCGCGTTCTCCTACGGCGCAGGGCCCGCTCGACTACAGGCACCCTGCGAACCGGAAGATCGAGTGGGTGCTCGAAGGATTCACCGGTCCACGCTGGAAGGGACGCAAGATAACGGTCGAGCTCGAGACGGCCGACCTGGCCGGCGATGCGGGGCGCCTGGCCGGGACCTTCTCGGCCGAGTTCTGCCATGCCACCGGGATCTCCGCCAAGGTGGACGAGGCCTCCTGCCGGCCTGTCAGCGGCACCATCGATACGAAGGTCGTCCGGAAGGATTGAGCGGCACGGTGTCCCTGTGCCAGCGCTCCTGCGACCTCGGCTTCCGTCGCCGAGGAAAATCTCGCGTCACCGCGGAGGATGCCCATGTTGCCTCGGCCTGCCCCTTCGAAGTTCTCCGTTTTACTGGCAGGCGCTGTTTTCGCGCTTTGCACCGGCGCCGCCTGGTCGCAGGCACCGACGCGCGAACTCGAATCCTCGCCCAGGTTCGTCTTCGAATGCGAGGAGGAGGCCGCCTGCGCCCGATCCACGGCCGAGGCGGAGCAGGCGGGACTGGCAACGCTGGAAGCCGTCCGGGACTGGTTCGATTCGATGGGCTACCGCGAAACCCGCATGCCGGTCCCGTTCAACCAGCACAAGGGCGTGACCCGGCTGACGCTCACCGAGCGTTGCAGCAAGCCGAAGCCCGAGGATGAGAAGGAACTCGTGGGTTCGGCCGACACGGCGCTCGCCTGCGTGCGCTACGAGAGGAGATACGGGCGGCCGCTGGAGTTCAGGATTCCGGTTTCCCTCCTCTCGGAGGCTCCGGTGCTGCGGGACGAAACCCTCGCGCATGAATCCGCGCATACCCTGGTGCAGGGCAACGTGGAGCAGTCCCGCTTCAGATGGCTCAACGAAGCGGTGGCCGAGGCGATCGGCATGCAGTGGCTGACCAGGCGGGGGCGGCCTTTCCCGCAGGCTCATCCGCTGTTCGAGATGGACCTCGATCTCCCGTTCCACGAGGGTACCCAGGAGGGCTATGAGAAGGCCCCGTACTTCGACTTCCTTGCCAGGCGCAGGGGCGGTCCGGCGCAGGAACCTTTCGACTACCTGGGGCAGTTCTTCGACCACTGGCCCGACGAGCAGCAGAGCGTCAGCCTGCATCCGATGGCGATGCTGTACGAACCGCAATGGATTCGCGAGGACCTGAAGTTCCCGAAGGCATTCCCGGAGTTCGTGGCGAGATACAACAATCCGACCGAGGAGATCGATAAGGGTGTGGGTCGCTTCTACGATGCAGTCGACACGATCGAGCTGCCGACGATCCGGGTCGGTACGTCGTATTCCGACAAACCCGAAGTTGCCGAGACGAAAGCCTTTGCCGCGGGTCCCGTCATCCTGAGGGTCAAAGGCATCGACGCCGACCAGGCGGTCAAGCGGGTAGATCGCCTGGCGGGCGTGACGCACGAGATCATCGGCGCGCCGGCGCTCGATGATCTGTCCCTCGTCTTCGAACACGAGGTCGCGTCGAATCGGCGGCACAGCTACCTGACGCTGCTCGACCCCGGTTACTTCAAGGACACCGGTTTCCTGCGCATCACCAATGCGGGCGACACGCCGACCGCGACCCAGGACCAGAAGCCGGAACTGGAGTTGCGGATCGATCCGGTTGCCTTCGTCATCCCCACCTGCATCCGGCAAGGGGAACCGACGACGTTTCGCATGACGGGCGCATCCGCATCGGAGATCCGTAACTTTCGCCTGAAGGCCAGCGCGGGAAGCTTCGAAGGCCTCACCTATCACCCGCCGGAGGCCACGCGCGAAGTGGAGTTCCGGGTGGTGATCGAATCCCCGATCACGCGGGCCAGCAGCGGGATCGCTCCGACCCGCCAGCCGGACATCGAGGTGGTCCTGGGTACGCGGAAGATCAGTGACGAATCCTGCTACATCCGCCTGATTCTCGATGTCCCGGGCAAGCCGCGGGTGGTCGCGACCCAGGATCTCGGTCGGGGGTTCACCGAGTACACCATGCCCAACGGTTCCAGCCTCTATGCGCGTCCGGCCAGCATCCGGGCGAAGTCGCAAGGAAGATGGAGCGAGGAACTCTCCACGGAGTTCCTCGGGCAGATGCTGGACCGGATCCTGCCGATGATGGGCGGTTCCAGCGGCCAGTTCGGCAATCTGCTGGGCAACCTCTTCGGGGCCAACAGCAACCCGATTCTCGGGATGATGCTCAACGACATCCCGCTCGGGAATCTCGGCGAGGTGCTTCGCGATCCGAATACGCAGGGTGGGATCTTCGGCCTGTACGCGGGGCTTCCGCTCACCGTCGTCACGATCTTCGGCAAGGAAACCGTTCCGGGGCTCCTGGGCGACGAGCGGATGCGGCCAGGCCTGGTCGCCTGCCCGGGTGGATCGGGCGAGTGCGAACAGTACGCCGGCATGGCGCAGAACCATGCCCTGACGGCCACCTACAACACGCAGGGAGACCTGGTCTTCCTGGGGCTGGACGGACAGGACCTGGCCTTCGAGTACGGTGTGCCCACCGACGACATTCCGCCGTCATGGGATTGAGCCCGGCAGCCGAGCCTTTCTGCAGCCGGTCCGGCAGCATCGCCTTGAACCTGGCCAGCATGCGCTTCGTCTCGGTGGTCGGCACCCCCTGCAAACGAACGGGGACTTGTGGGTGACCCTGCAATAGAGTGATCCCGGTTCCAGACGAGTGGAACGGGAGGACATCGTGGGGAAGTGGGCGAGAACTCTGCTGCTGGGCGCACTGCTCCTTGCCGGCGCGCCGGCGTGGGCGGCGACCGGGTTCGTCTACGATGTCGAGCCCAATGACCAGATCCAGCAGGCGGTGCTGCTGCGCGCGCCCACCGGCAAGGAGGTCGTTCGCATCATCGGCGAGCTGAAGGGAAAGGACCAGGATGCGTACTACCTCGCGATCGACGAGGAAGCCGCCGGGGTGCGCTGGAACCTGCGACTCAAGGGCCGCGCTGGTGCCGTGACGAAGCTGGACATCTTCGACCTGACCGAGGCGATGGGCGGTGCCGGGCATGCGCGCCTGGCGAGCCTGGAGCTGAGCAAGCCCCCGCCGATCCTGGCGACGCTCGGCACCCGCGACGGCAGCCGGCCGGCCTTGTACGAGGACTTGCTGCTCGCGCCGGGCAACTATGTGCTCGGCGTTTCCCACAGCGGTGGCGAAGGCAGCTACGAGCTGCAGATATCCCGGACCGGGGAGGAAAGCCTGCGGCCGGTGCCGGATGCCAATGGCCCCGATGCACCGCTGGAACTGCGCAAGGGGCGACTCAGCGCCGTGCTGTCCCAGGACCAGACGGTCTACGCCTTCAGGCTCGACGAGGAGGAAGCGCGCCAGCAGTGGACCCTGATGGCGCACACGCCACTGGGCGTCGCAGGTGAGATGGCCTTGCTCGATGCCGCCGGTACGAACATGCTGAATGTCGGCGGCTCCAACGGCCTGCCATTGCGCCGCAGCGGCCTGCGGCTTGCCGCTGGTGACTATCGCATCGTCGCCCGCACACGGGAGCTCGCCGCGCAGCGCATTCTGGTTGCTCCCGGCGGGCTCGCTGCCGAAGGACGGGAGATCGAGCCGAACGACAGCGAGCAGCTCGCGGTCGAGATCGCGCCGGGGCAGGATCTGGGCGGCAGCCTGGGCGAGACCGATCGCGCGGACTGGTTTCGTTTCACGGTCGATGAAGCGCAGGCCGATACCGTGTGGGAGATCGGCGTGACGCCCGCCGATGCCGGACTTGGCCGGCTGCGCCTGTGTCTTTACCAGCCAGGGAGCCGCGATGGCCACTGTGTCGACGGCAACGGGAAGAGCGGGGCGCCGGTGACCTTGCACAAGCTTGGCCTGGCGCCCGGCGAACACCGTCTGTCGATCGATGCCAGGGGCGGCAAGGGGGACTGGCAACTCGCCTGGCGTGCCGTCGGAAAGCTGACACCAGGCCAGGAGGTGGAGCCGAACGATCGCAAGGAATGGGCGATTGCCTGGCCCGAAGGCAAGCCGGTGGTGACGGGGCATTTCCACGGCCGGAACGACACCGATTTCTGGCGCTTCACCGTGTCCGGCGAGCCGCAGTTGTGGCGTGCCCAGCTGCAGGGGAAGAGCCTGTCCGGTATCGTACTCCACGATGCGCGGGGCAAGGTCCAGGAATTGCGGGCGGGAACCTCGGAACGTATCCGGCTCGACAGCCTGTTCCTGACCCCGGGTGACTACTTCCTGGCGGTATCCGGTTCGGATTCCGACTATCGGCTGCTCCTGCGTCCGCAGGGGCCACCGGACCCGGATGCGGAGCTGGAGCCGAACGATGCCTTCCAGAATGCGCTGCCCCTGGCCTTTGGCCAGGAGCGCAATGGCCTGCTGGCCGAGAAGGGCGACAAGGATATCTACCAGTTCAGCCTTGTCGGCCCCGAGCATGTGCGCGTGCGGGTGCGCCCGCCGGCCGATGGCGCGGTCGGTGGCACGCTGGCGGTCGGCGACGACATGCAAGGCATCAGCGAGATCCACGGCTCGCGCGGCGAGGCGCTGGAATGGGATGCCTGGCTGCCGGCCGGTGACTACAGCATCGCACTGGCGCCGCGAACCGTCTCCGATGCCGAATATCACATCAGCCTCGAACGCCTGCCCCTCTTCGACGGGCGGGTGGATCGTGAACCCAACAATTATCCCGAACAGGCTTCCGTCGTGCCGGCGCATGGCCGGATTGCCGGCGAGGTGGGCCGCACCCGCAGCGCATCGGACTGGTTCCGCCTGCCGCCGGTCGAAGCGTCCAC
>Ga0172382_10008278_pt1 | contig 14530 bp, 13 predicted proteins | sample Leawel138RmetaG_FD_122245 | JGI IMG/M metagenome (GOLD analysis project Ga0172382, IMG submission 122245) | Leachate microbial communities from a municipal landfill in Southern Ontario, Canada - Leachate well 138R metaG | ecosystem: Engineered > Solid waste > Landfill > Unclassified | place...
GCCACCCTGGAGTGGGTGTCTTGGTTCAACCATCAACGCCTGCTGGAGTCAATTGGCGACATTCCTCCGGCAGAAGCTGAGGAACGATACTATCGTCAACTTGCAGCACCCGCTGCGGAACCTGTCTTACTTTAACCAAACAGCCTCCGCGATTCCCGGGGTGATTCATGAGGCCGGAAACACGCATCTGCCAAGGCACTGCATAAACGCCGCCCTTAGGAGTGGCATTTTGCGATAAACGCACGAGATCTTTACGGACATCTTCCGGCCACTTGTCGATATAAGGCTGCAGGGACACCAAGGTGCCGGCCGCAATCTGCAGTTGCACGGACGGTGAGAAAAGCATGACGACATCCGGCACTTGCCCAGCTTTGGATGCCCGTAGCAATGAAGGACTCAATTGCTGCCAGGGCATGATCGTAACGTTTACATCGTAGCCAGGATTAGATTTTTTGAAGGCCTCTACGATTTTTCCTACTGCCTGACTCTTGACATCATCAGACTCTGTGTTGGCCGGGAGGTAAGACCAGAGCTCAAGGGTTTGTGCTTGAGCACCTAGGGAAAACATGCTGGCAGTGATGACAAGGCCAGCCCCAACGAGCGAGGCGATTGATCGCAAAGTCATGTTGTGTCTCCTGTTGTTCGGTCTGTTGGGCGCGGAAGTTTTCCTTCATAAGCCGATGAAGAATTCTCCGCATAGTGGAACCGAGTTTCGTCTTATGATAACATTATAGGCAGCAACAAATTTCTACGTCAACAGGAAATCGGAACATGGATGTCAAGAGCGAAGTGGAGCAACCCATTCCACGGACGGGAACGGGCGCCTTGGAAAAAGGGCTGACACTATTGACTTATATATGCGAGCGCGACACCCCGCCGCGCTACTCTGATCTACTGCGCGAAACCTCGCTACCCAAGGCCACCTTGCATCGCATGCTCAACGCCCTGGTCAAGCACAAATTTATTGTCTTGCAAGCTGATCAAACCTACTGGATAGGCATCCGCTCACTGGAAATCGCACAGCGTGCTTGGGAAAAAATGGATGTCCGGTCCGCGGCAGCAGAGCAACTGGAAATCCTGGCGGCAATCACTGACGAAACCGTACACTTGGCGGTATTAGACGAAACCGAGGTGGTTTATATCGACAAGGTGGAAAGCAATCAGCGCATACGAATGTATTCCGCCATTGGAAAGCGTGGCCCCTTGCACTGCACTGGGGTTGGCAAGGCAATGGCCGCCTTCCTGAAGCCCGACCGCATGGCGCGACTGATAAACCAGCTGTCTTTTCAGGGCTTTACGGAATCCACTCTGACGCAACCCGCACAGTTCCTGAAACACCTCGAAGAAATCCGTCAAGCAGGCTACGCCAAAGACTTGGAAGAACATGAAGTCGGAATCCGCTGCGTGGCTGCCCCTATATTCGATTATCGCGGCGACGTCATCGCCAGCGTCAGCGTCACCGCGCCAACCATACGGCTAACCCTACAACGACTTGAAGAATTTGCACCCTCAGTCGTGAACTCAGCTTACGAAATCACACTCAAACTCGGCGGAAAAAAGAGGGGCGAATGAAATAAAGAAGTCTGTCGTGGTCAAATATTAACGTCAAACGAGCGAACATCACTTGAATAGTCCACGGCACATGGTGCGACCCGCTGTAATCTCAGCGAACTGGGTGTCGAGCGGGCGGCACGCTAACCTCTCCAATGCTCAACGCAAGAAACGGCGCTCCAGCTCACGCATCTGCTCATCGCCTTGCAAAGCAATAATATCTTTCACCGTGGGCAGCGTCTTGTCGGCCTCAGAAATCGACCCCTCACGCCGGATCTGCGCAAACACCGCCTGCATACCTGCGACCGCCGCACGGATGGCGTGGTTTCCGTAAATAACGACACCAACCTTCCCCAGCGCCGCGATGTCAGACTCCTTAAGACTCGGATACGCGGTGGGAACCAATACCAGCGGAACCTTGCCCTCCCAGGCATTCACGAAATCAACAATTTCATCGGGCGTGCTCTGCTTGGAGTGAACCAGAATAGCATCAGCGCCGGCGGCCTCGTAGGCATGGCTGCGGCGCAATGCCTCTTCCTGACCAAGGCCGGCAATCAGCGCTTCAACGCGCGCGATCACCACAAAGTCTGGGTCACTTTTGGCATGGACAGCGGCTTCAATCTTGCCTTGGAACTCCTCGATTCGAACCAGCTCCTGACGGGCATTGCTCCGCAGGCTGGTATCCTTGGGAAAGGTCTTATCCTCCATGACGATGGCGCTGACACCCGCCGCCTCGTACTGTGGAATAACATAGCTGACCGTCACGGCGTTACCAAAACCGGTATCGATGTCAGCGATCAGGGGTATGGCAAGCACTTGGCACATTGCCCGCATCATTTCCAGATGCACTCCCATTGGAAGGATGCTTGCGTCCGGGACGGCATAAGACGCTGAAAGCTCGAAACCGCTGCCCCAGATTGCGTGGAAGCCCGCCTGTTCCGCCAGCTTGGCGGCAAGCGGATTATGAGCAGACATGGCGCATTGAAGTTTGCCTTCAGTCAGTGCACGTCGCAGCGTCTGGGTCTTGGTGGAAGGTGTCATGTTCGATAAGCCTGAATGAGGTGTTTCAGAAAAAAACTCAACGCAATTGTGCGCAAGCCCTGGCGATGCGATCCAGCGCAAGCTTTAGTTGTGTCTCGCTCGTCGCGTAGGACAAGCGCAAATACCCGGCCAGGGAAAAAGCACTCCCTGGCACAAGCGCAACATGGGCAGCCTGCAGCAGATACGTCGCCAGGTCGGCGTCTGTCTGTATCAGTACACCCGACGGAGCGCGGCGTCCCAATAGCGCCTCGCAGTTCACGAACACATAGAATGCGCCATCGGGCAAGCTGCAGGACAAGCCGTCAATACTTGCTAAACGATCCACCACGAAATCGCGCCTCCTTCTGAAAGCCTGGAGAAAATCATCAAGAAACTCCATCGGGCCATCCAGCGCAGCGATTGCCGCCGCCTGGCTGATTGAGCTGGTATGCGAAGTCGACTGGGACTGGATCAGGTTCATCGCATTGATCAAGGCGACTGGGCCCGCGCCATATCCGACACGCCATCCAGTCATGGCAAACGATTTGGACATCCCGTTGACGGTCAGTGTCCGATCGGCCAACTGGGGGGCCACTGATGCCATGGTCGCAAATGGTGATGCGTCATAACGCAGCTTCTCGTAGATGTCGTCGCACATGATCCAGACATGGGGATGCGCATCGAGCACTCTGGCCAGCGCCTTCAACTCCTCGGCCCCGTAGACGGCGCCCGTTGGATTGGACGGAGAGTTCAACATCAGCCATTTGGTGCGCGCAGTGATAGCGGCTTCCAATGCGTCCGGCGTCAACTTGAATCCATGCTCGGCTGGACAACGCACGATCACGGGCGTCGCCCCCGTCAGTCGTACCATTTCCGGATACGATACCCACATCGGAGCGGGGATCACTACTTCATCGCCGCCATCCAGCGTGGCCTGGAGAGCGTTGTAGATGACCTGCTTGGCCCCGCAGCCCACCTGAATCTGCTCGGGTTGAAACTCAAGCTGATTATCACGCCTGAACTTGCGGACGATCGCCTGTCGCAATGCCAGTGTTCCGGGCACTTCGGTGTATCCGGATTGGCCGTCATCGATCGCGAACCTGGCCGCATCACGAATATGCTGCGGCGTCGCAAAGTCCGGTTCACCCTGAGACAGCGTGATGACGTCCATGCCTTGCCGGAACATGTCTCTAGCAAGCGCCGTCATGGCCTTTGTCGCAGACGGCTGCGTGGTACGGACCCGCTGCGCAGGGAAGAAAGAAGCACCATGGGATGGTGCCAGGTTAAGGGTATTCACTTGATGCCGCCTATATTGAGCCGAAATACCTTGTTGGCGATGAACAAGGGCGTGAAGATGGTGAGTAGCAGCAGCAGGCTGTAAGCGCTCGCCCTGGCGAGTCTGCCGCTATCAACCTGTTGGAAGATTTCTATGGGCATTGTGTTCATACCGCCGTGGTACAGCACAATCGTGGCGGATAGCTCAGACAATGTGGTCACCCACATCATGACTGCAGAGCCCGCCACTGAAGGGATCAGCACCGGCACGACCACGCGGAAGAACGTTTTCAGGGGGCTGACACCAAGATTTCGGGATGCTTCCTCAATAGAATCGCGCAGATTATGCAGAGGGCCCATTGCGGCCCGCACACTGATTGGCACCCTGCGAAGAAAGTACGCCAGCGCCATGATGACCCAGGTACCGGCCAGAACAATGGGTGGGCTGTTGAAGGCATGGATCAAAGCAATGCCCAGCACGGTGCCCGCAATAGTCAGCGGCAGCATGACCATGAACTCGATCGCCTGTCCCACCAGAGACCGCTTCTTGACGATGAGATAAGCGGCGACAATTGAAAACACCGTACCCGCCAGCGTCGCGATTGTTGCCAGAAATACCGAGTTGTACAGGGGTTGGGGAGCCCGCAGAAGCGCATGCTCGATATGCGCTGTGGTAAACCCGCCGTACTGAAGAACAGGACCGACAGAAGGGGTGAATGCGGTCACAAGCACCACGCCGGCTGGCAATACAGACAGCAACATGATCACAATCGTCAGCGTTCCAGCTACGGCAGCCTTCCAACGTCCGACTGAAACGGGCTCAGGAGGACGTCCCGCCTCCATCTGCACTTGCCTGCGATCGACGATGGCTTTCTGTACAGCCATCAGCATGAACCCCATAAGGACCAGCACACTTGCCAGCGTCGTCTGCATCTGGGGGGTCGTACCCATTTCGCTGACAAATGCGTTATAGGCGGCGACTGACAGCACTGGCGTGCGCGCTCCCAATATGGCCGGGATCCCGAAGTCACCGATTGCCTGCATGAAAACGAGAACACTGGCCGACAGAATCGAAGGCAGCATGAGCGGACAGGTCACTCTGAACAGCACCGACCGCATCGGATACCCCAGGCTATTACCTGCGGATTCCAATGTGTGATCCATTGACTTCAGGCCAACCAGAATCACAACAAACGCATAGGCGTAGTTGTTCAGCGTCATGACGAAGACGAGGCCCCACCATGAGAAAAGCGTGGGGAGCTGAAGGCCCAGGGGTTCAAGCCACATGTTAACCACGCCCTGTCGCCCTAGGACGACTATCCATGAGGCCGCCACCACGACGTCAGGAATAACGAGTGTCACCAGGGGCAGTACCATCACCCATTTTGCGAAGGCGAATTTCCACCGGGTAACGATGAAAGCAAGAAAGCCGCCCACCATCACGCTGCAAATCGTCACTGCAAGGCCCAGCGTCACAGTATTCAGGACAATCTGGCGGTTTCCCTGGTGGCGGAAAAAATCCAGGTAATTCCCCAGACTGACACGTCCAGCCTGATCGATGAACGACATGCCAAGCATCGAGAACAGCGGCCAGACCAGGAAGACAACAAGCCCTGCCGCACTGAGCAGAGTCAGCGCGGCCCAGGCGCTCTCACGCGGCAGCATGGCTTTCATCCGGAGACTCACGCTGTCACGATCGGGGCATCGGTGGGTAAATGCAGAACCACCTTTTGCCCGGTCAAATAAACCGGCTCCACAGCCGTAGTCGGGCGGTTGACCCGCAGGCGCTGATCGGACACGTTCACATCGTAGCCGACGGTTGCACCGCGGAACTCTACCGATTGAATCACGCCTGCCAGTTCGCCCTCGGCCTCAGGCTCTCCTTCGAGCAAGCTTATGCTTTCACCACGGACGGAGACAAAACTGCCGCCAGACTCAGGGGCCTGCCGGCTGGACAGAACGATACCCACGTCGGTGAGGAGGCGATGCAATCCATGGCTGCCGGCGGGCAGTACGGAACGGATTTTCAACAAGTTTGCGTTGCCCACGAAGCGCGCAACAAAGGCCGATGTCGGTTCGCGGTACACCTCCTGAGGTTTCGCCATCTGGATGATCGAACCCGCTTGCATAACAGCGACCTGATCCGATATCGTGAGCGCCTCTTCCTGATCGTGCGTGACAAATACCGTGGTGATACCGAACTCGCGCTGCAGTTGTCGAACCAGATGACGCAGTTCACTTCGCAAACCGGCATCCAGTGCACTCAACGGTTCATCCAGCAGCAACAGTTTCGGTTCGATGACCAGGGCCCTGGCCATCGCCACCCGCTGACGCTGCCCGCCCGACAACGACTGCGGCTTCTGGGAAGCAAACTCCTGCAGCCCTACCCGCTCAAGCATTTCTATGGCTTTCTTACGGGCTGCGGCGGCCGGAACCTTCCGGGCCCGCAACCCGAACATCACATTATCGAGGACGCTCCGGTCAGGAAAGAGAGCATAATCCTGGAACACCATGCCGACCTCACGCCGGTGTACCGCCAAGCGCGTCACATCCTCGTCTGCGAAGAACACCTTGCCACTGTCAGGCTCAATGAATCCGGCGAGCATTCGCAGAAGCGTCGTTTTGCCACACCCCGAAGGTCCCAGCAGACTCAGGAGTTCCCCCGACTGGATCCGCAGGTCCAGATTGCGAAATACTTCTGTTGACCCATAGCTATGATGGATCGCCTCAAGCGTAACTTGCATGGAGTCTGTCTTTCATGATGAGGTTCAACTGGCGCTGCGGTTCAGTGCGCTGATCAGCGACTGGCCATGAGCTCACGCCATTCTTCAAGGAAACTTTCCCGCGCATCGCCCATTTTCTGGTCGTCGAGCTCAAAAATCTCGATATCCGCCATGGCGGGCAGATCTGTGATCTGATCAACCGGAATGTCCGTGCGCAGGGGCCGGCGATAGGCCGTCTCGAAAACCGTAGTCTGTACGGGTTTCGAAGCCAGGAAATCAAACAGCTCCCTTGCTTCCTGAGGATTTTTAGCACCCTTGATGATCGACATCCCTTCAGGCGACAGGAAAGTTCCCTCGGACGGATAAACAAGCGAAATATTTTTCATGCCGCCCGCCACATACTGATAGGCGGCGTATTCCATCGTGACCCCAATGGGGAACTCGCCCTGTGCCACGCCATCGTAAGCACCTGCTGTAGTGCCTACGATCACCGCGTTATCGACGACTTTCTTGAATACCTCTGTCCCCATCAGCTCTTTTAATCCGAAGAGGGCGACATACGACGAGCTGCTGCGTTGCGGGTCAGGAATCACGATCTTCCCCTTCCACTTTGGATCTGCCAGATCGGCCCAACCCGTTGGCGCGGCCTGCCCGCCAAGCTGCTTTTCGTTGACCATCAGCACACTCACGTGCGTATTGGTACCGAGCCATGCATCACCAGGACCCCGAAACTCCGGACCGACCGCCTTCGCTTGCGGCGACTGGTAGGCATCGAGATATTCCTGGTAATCCGCAAGTGTCGAGAAGCCGCCTGACCAGAAAATGTCTCCCAATGGATTCTTTGCCTCTGCCTTGATTCGCTGCATGAGGGCTCCGCTTCCAGCACGCACGACCGACACCCGTATCTCAGGATGCTGCTTGTTGAACAGCTCCAGTACACGATCAATCACCTCAACGTTATTGGATGAGTAAAGCACGACCTCGCTCGCCAATAATGGCGCTGGAGCCAGAACTGCAAGCATGAGTAAAGAAGATAGTCTCGAACGTATGGAGCGCATCATCGCATCACCTTAGTGTCAGTAGGGCCGGAAGCCATTTCCGGAATACGATGCATGGTATAGAGCGCATATGTCGGTTCCATGACGCTCAACTCGAGGTATGCTTTCTAATCATTCAATGATGAGTAGAACTCATGATCAAGAAACGCGATCTGCCCCTGACAGCGCTACGAACGTTTACCGCCGCAGCCAGCACGCAAAGCTTCACCAAAGCTGCCCTGGCGCTCGGAGTGACACAAAGCGCTGTCAGTCGGCATATAGCTACGCTCGAGTCCCTGCTAAAGAGCAATCTGTTCACCAGGCGCGGGCCACAGGTTGCCCTGACTCCTTGCGGGCAACAACTTTATGACGATATCGGCGACGCAATGGCCACCATCGAACGCGCAGTACATCGGCTTCTGGAGCAGCACTACTCGACGAGCCGCCTGCGCGTACGCACATCGATGCCCAGTTTTTCCATGAAGTTAATTGTTCCAGGACTGCACGAATACACCAACAGCACGGGCATTGCGATCGACTTGATCACCTCGCTTGCCGCCCCCATGCCGCAAGATGCATTTGATGTGCTGATTTCGAGAGATCAGATACTCGCTGAGACAGACAGCTGGGAACTTGCACGAGAAGAGCTCATCTGCGTTGGCTCTGCAAACCTGATCACCGCCATAGAAGACACCCCGCATCCGCGTGGCTGGCCTACCATCACGGCCCGCTCACGCCCGGACATCATGAGTCTGTGGCTCTCTTCGTATGAGGCCGGCATGCCGAAGCACCATATTGTGGCCACCTATGATCATCTGTTTTTCGCCATGGCGGCCGCAACCGGTGGCACGGGGCTCTTGGTGGCGCCCCGGCTGCTCGTGGCGGACCAGCTTCGCGATGGCACCCTGACTCAAGTTGGTACCGCGAGCGTCGCATCTGGGGCCCGATATACCAGCTACATCAACCCAGCGAGCCCCAACATCCAAGCAGCAACACAATTCTGCCGCTGGCTGAAACGCAGACTGCAAGAAATGGATGAAGAACGCCGATGAAGCGCCTGCCAGCTTGCGGGCAGTAAGCACGCGATCCGGCCCGATCACAATCAATACACAGCTTATTCCCTGCCAACAAGGCTTTCACAAACCTCCCCCGGCACACTTTATGCATGGCCGCTGCGACCCGCTGCTCCCCTATACAGCGGGAGCCGTATTCGGGGGTGATATGTTCGACTTGAATCTTCCATGGTGGGAGTTTGTTGTCCGAGGTGCGGCGGTCTATCTGATACTGCTGGTCGTGGTACGCGTAACGGGCAAGCGGACTATCGGCCAGTTCACGCCGTTTGATCTTCTGGTGGTGGTGCTGTTGAGCGAGGCAGTGGGCGGCTCCATGGCCGGAGGTGACGAATCCCTGATCGGGGGCCTGATCGTAGCCATCACGCTCCTGTCGCTTAATGTGGTGATCAGCTATACCGCATCGCGCAGTCAGCGCCTGGAGAACATGATTGAAGGACGTGAGGTGATGCTGGGACGCAATGGCAGGCTCTTCGAAGATGTGATGAAGATGCACCGCATCGGCAGGAACGAGATCGACCGTGTGCTACACGCGAACAACATGAGTCTCAAAGAAATGGACCTTCTCATTCTGGAGACGGATGGAAGCATCAATGCGACGAAGAAGAAATGAGTGGCTCATTGGCCGCATCTGCAGATCCGCTAAGACGCTTCGGTGGCTTATCCTGGATGCGCGGATCGCAGATCTCGTATCGACACCTCCTCGCGCCTCACCGCCCCCCCTGAAAGTGGGTGGTATAGTCAAAAGACGATGTTTGCCGTAGCTGTCGAACGGACGGCGCGGCCATCTTGCCATCAACCTGAATTTTCCCTTGATATCCATGTTCAAACGATTTGCTCCCCTGATGGCCATCGCCGCGATGGCACTTTTCAGCGCTCCGGCTGCTTACGCTCAGACGAACTATCCTGACAAGCCTATACGCCTTATCGTGCCCTGGGCGCCTGGCGGCGCTACCGATGTGATCGGCCGCATGGTAGGTCAGCAACTGGCGGAACGTCTTGGTCAGCCAGTCGTGATCGAGAACCGTTCTGGCGCCGGCGGTAATATCGGAACGGCTTCCTTTGTGCGCGAGAAGCCGGATGGCTATACCTTGTTGATGACCACCAGCTCAACACATGGCATCAACTCACATCTGTATGCCAACCCGGGGTTTGACGTTGACAAGGACTTTGCCCATGTGGCTTTTGTAGGTTCCATCCCAAACGTGCTCGAAGTACCGGCCAAGTCGCAGTTCCAGACGGCAGAGGAATTGCTCGCGTATGCACGGGCCAACCCTGGAAAACTCAACTACGGCTCGGCTGGAGTGGGATCCTCTCAGCATCTGGCAGCCGCCCAGCTCATCCACAGCGCTGGCATTGACATCACTCATATTCCCTATAAGGGCAGTGGTCCAGCGGTTACCGACCTGCTTGGCAGCAATCTCGACCTGATGCTCGATACAGGCTCTCTGAACCACGTGAAAAGCGGCAACCTGCGGGCGCTGGCTGTAGCATCGCGTGAACGCCTCAAGGAATTGCCCGACGTGCCTACGTTTGACGAACTGGGCCTTCAGGACATGTACGCTGCTGCCTGGTATGGCGTGGCAACGCATGCAGACGTGCCTCGTGAGATCGTCAACAGGCTGAACCAGGAAATCAACACCGTGCTGCAACAACCTGAACTGGTTTCCCGCCTGGAAGGGATGGGTGTTCAGGTAGGACCTCTGCGCAGCCCTGAGGAACTGGATGCTTTCGCTGCTGAAGAAAGCGTGCGCTTCAAGGGTCTGGTGGAAATGTCGGGCGCCAAAATGGAGTGACAACACCAGCTCGGACGGGAAGGCGGGACGCCTGCCCCACCTTCCCAGGCAGATAAGCACATCACTGCGCCGCAGCTCTGCCCGGCGCTATGGCTCATCCGCTGGGCACAAACCGGCCCGTTGACGACCTCGCGGGCCGCCAGCGGGCATGGTTCAATCCGCTGCCAGCACTCCTCGCCGCAGCTGGTCGCGCTCAATCGACTCGAACAAGGCCTTGAAGTTGCCTTCCCCGAAGCCGCTGTCGCCCTTGCGCTGGATGAACTCGAAGAACACCGGCCCAAGCAGGGTTTCGGAGAAAATCTGCAGTAGCAGACGGCGCTCGCCCCCTTCGGAAGTACCGTCCAGCAGTATGCCTCGCGACTGCAGTTCAGCGGTGGGCTCTCCGTGGCCGGGCAGACGGTTTTCCAGCATCTCGTAGTAGGTGGCCGGGGGGGCCGTCATGAAGCGGGTGCCCATGCTTTTCAGTGTGTCCCAGGTCTGGATGAGGTCGTCGGTGAGGAAGGCCACGTGCTGCACACCCTCGCCATTGAACTGCATCAGGAACTCCTCGATCTGCCCGGCTCCTTTGGACGATTCTTCGTTAAGCGGGATGCGTATCATGCCGTCCGGCGCGGTCATGGCCTTGGAAGTCAGGCCTGTGTATTCGCCTTTGATATCGAAATAGCGCAGCTCACGGAAGTTGAACAGTTTCTCGTAGAAATCCGCCCAGTAGGCCATGCGGCCGCGATAGACGTTGTGCGTGAGGTGGTCGATGATCTTCAGGCCGGCGCCCACCGGTTTGCGGTCCACGCCTTCGATGAACTCGAAATCGATGTCGTAGATGGACGACCCTTCTTCATAGCGGTCGATCAGATACAAAGGGGCCCCGCCTATGCCCTTGATGGCTGGCAGGCGCAGTTCCATGAAGCCGGTATGCAGCTCCATGGGTTGAGCGCCCAGCTCGAGCGCCCGGAAATAGGCCTTCTGAGCATTCTTCACGCGGAAGGCAAAACCGCATACGGAAGGGCCGTGCTCGGCCGCAAAATAAGCTGCCGGGCTTCTGGGTTCGTTGTTGACGATGGCGTTGATATCACCCTGGCGATACAGGGTGACCGCCTTGGAACGGTGGTTGGCCACCTTGGAAAAACCCATGCTCTCGAGGACGGGTTCGATGACATTGGGCGTGGGCGAGGCGAACTCGATGAACTCGAAGCCCATGAGACCCATGGGATTGTCGAAAAGATCTGCCATTTTCTGGCTCCTTGATAGGCGATGTGAATGTGAACGAAACGCGGACAGCGTTCACATCGGCGGCGCGCAAGAGAGCCCCCGCACGCTGCGTGCCAGATGATCGCCTATCAGAAGCTGGAAACCGGTGATATTCATGAACACCAACAAAAGCAGAGAGTGGCCATCTGTATACGGGCCCCTTGTCACAATGCACCTCAACCTTTGCGGTGTCAATCAACACTACTACTTACTGCAAGATGCGCGTTTTTCATGGCCGGTTTGCCGATTTGCGTCGGACAGCGCAACATAGCCCCCATTTGCAGGCAACGGATGACGGTTGCGCCTGCGTACACAGGATGAAAAGGAGAAATCTCATGTTGAGCGTCTTGCAACGCGTTTCGTCGGCCAGCGTCTCGGTTGATCGCCAGGTCATCGGCGCGATCGATCAGGGTCTGCTGGTACTGCTATGCGCCGAACATGGCGATACGACTGCGCAGGCCGATGCCTTGCTGGACAAGATACTGAAGCTGCGAATCTTTGCCGATCAGAACGGCCGGATGAACCGCAGCGTGCAGGATGTGGGTGGCGGCCTGCTGATCGTGAGTCAATTCACCCTGGCTGCAGACACCCGCAAGGGCAACCGCCCCAGCTTTATTGCAGCCGCTTCACCCGATCATGGCCGCGCCATGTATGAACATTTTCTGGCACGCGCCCGCGCTCTGCATCCCGTTGTGGCCGGTGGCGAATTTGCCGCCAACATGCAGGTGTCCCTCGTGAATGACGGCCCTGTCACCATTCCACTGAATATCGCTCCCTCCTCTTCGTCTGAGCAACCCAGGGCAGCACAATGAACTGGACGCTCGAACAACTCAGGCAGTTCGTCACCACCGCCGACTGTGGCTCCTTTAGCGGCGCCGCGCGCGAGCTGGGCAAGGCGCAATCGGCAGTCAGTACAGCCATCAGTCTGCTGGAGGCCGATCTCGATATCGAACTGTTCGACCGTTCGCGGCGCAATGCTCAATTGACCGACGCCGGCCAGCTTCTGTTGCTCGAAGCGCGCGAACTCCTGCGCCAGGCTGAGGCGCTCGACAACCGGGCCCGGTCACTGAGTTCGGGTAACGAGGCGAAGCTGGCCCTGGCACTGGACGAGGCCCTGCCCTATGCCGCAACCAGCACCCTGCTGCGGGAGATCGCCATCCGCTTCCCAGATCTGGAACTGACCCTGCTCAACGGTACGGCCACCGAAGTCGCGAATTATGTGGAAGAGGAAAGAGCGCATATTGCCTTCCATTTCGTGAGGGGGATACTTCCCTCCAGCTTCGACCAGAAGCATGTTGGCGCCGTGCCGCAAGGCGTCTTTGTCGCCATCGACCACCCGCTGGCCCAGCTGAACACCATACAGCGCAAGGACCTGGTCAAATACCGACAATTGGTCATGTACGCGGAAGATGTGCATGAAGAGATCTACAGCCCGCGAATCTGGCGCTCGGACAGCTTCTACAGCATTGCAGAAATGGTGGCGGATGACCTCGGCTGGGCCATTCTGCCCGTGAACGTCGGGATGGACGATACGTATGACAAGCCACTGCGTCAGGTCCACTGCCCTACGTTGGCGCTGTCACGGTTATCCGTCAGGATGCTGTGGCGCCAGGGTTGGCTGCCCACCCCTACCGTGCAGTGGGTGCAGGCCCGCTATGAAGAACTGCTCAGCCAGATACAGGCATAGCCTGCCATCTGGCCGCCTGGCCGCCCCAGTGGCGGTGGACGGCATCACTGCGCCCATTCTGGGTCGGTAGTAAACACAATGGCTAGCCAGCGGTCCGGTGTGTCGTCGCCAATGGCCTCGCTGATTTCGTCGCGGATGCGGTCCCATTCCTCCAGTGTCTTGGCGGGCCACTTGCCCGGCACCAGAAAATAGAGCTCGATCTGCTTGCCGCGTCCCACCCGTGCCACATAGGAGCGATAGGACTCGAAGCCATAGCGGCGCACCGAGGCCTGGGCCACGGCGTCCACCTGCTGCTTGAGATCTGGCGGCGTCACCAGCAGGATGTCGGACAATGCCCGACGAACCGTCCCGATCGGCAGCGGCAGCACGGCCAGACATACCAGCCCCAGCGCAGCCGGATCGATATAAGGTATCAACCATTCATAGCGGCTGCCCTGGGCCACCACGCCAAACCCGAAAGCAAACAGATAAGCCACCGTGATGCAGGCGGACATCAGCCATGACTTTGCATCCAGCGCCACAAAATCGGACCGGATACGCCGGTTGGCCACCGTGACGAATGCCGCGGCGCCCAGCTCTATCACCAGCGAAATACCGGCAAAGATCAAGGCATACTCAAAGACCAGGGCACGTCCACCGTTCAACAGGCCATCGACCGCGTTGATCAGACCATACACGGCGGCGCCCATCAGCAGCAGGCCATTCACACCCAGCACAATGGGTTCCAGATGCCAGAACCCCATGGAAAAACGCTCTGCCAACCGTTTGCTCAGTGCCCCACCTGAGGTGGAAAGCGTGATCAGCCGGGCCACCAGCAACGCCAATCCCGTCATGACGACGTCGACCAACTCATAAACGGCGTCGAAAAGAATGGTCAGGGATGCGGCAAGCAGGCCAAATGTCACACCCAGCAGGGTGACGAAAAGCGTGACGGTAATGGAAAGACGAAGAACGCCTTCTTCAGAAGACGGATTGAAATACTGATGTAAGCGGTAATACATAAAAGACAGTACGGCGCCAGACTCAGGCTGCCATTGCACCCCTGACGGAGTGCGTTCAGACAGGCTGTGCGTAAGCATGCCGGCGGAACCCAGATTATCTACCACTTTCAAAGATTGAAAAA
>Ga0172382_10008279_pt1 | contig 14528 bp, 15 predicted proteins | sample Leawel138RmetaG_FD_122245 | JGI IMG/M metagenome (GOLD analysis project Ga0172382, IMG submission 122245) | Leachate microbial communities from a municipal landfill in Southern Ontario, Canada - Leachate well 138R metaG | ecosystem: Engineered > Solid waste > Landfill > Unclassified | place...
CTGGTTTGTTTAATATTGGTGCAAGTGGTCAATACACGTTAGGGCTGTTCGCAGCATCACTTGTGGGCATATTAGGTGATTCCTTGGGTCCTGTGCAGTGGATTGTCGCCTTGCTAGTTGGCGGGTTTGCAGGGGCAATTTGGGGTGCGATTCCTGGGGCATTTAAAGCATTCTTTAATGTTCATGAAGTGATTACAAGTATTATGTTTAATTACGTTGGAATCTATTTTGTTGTCGGGATGTACAAGTCAGATTTCTTGAATACACGTGTGATTAATGGGACAACCAATCGTACGTTAGTTGTGGATCAAGCAGCAAGAACACCTTATGGGCCATTTAATGACTGGTTTAGAAACTCAGGGTTAGATATTGGGATTTTGATTGCCATGTTGGTTGCTGTTGTTCTTTACTTAGTTTTATATAAAACAGTATTCGGACGAGAGTTACGAACGGTAGGTCTAAATAAGGACGCGGCAAAATACTCGGGAGTAAACGAAAAGAAAAACATCATTTTATCAATGGCCATTGCAGGATTTGTTGCGGGTCTTGGTGGGGCACTCTTTATATTAGCACCAAGTGCAAGAAATTTAGGAAATGCCTTCCCACTTGAGGAAGTGATTGCAAGTGCCGGATTTGATGGTATTCCTGTAGCATTACTTGCAAACAATAACCCAATTGCAGTGATATTTACGACTTTTTTTGTTGAATACATCAAACTTGGTGGTAGTTCAATGCAAAGCGTTGGATTCGTATCTGAAATTGTCGATATTATTGTTGCAATTATATTGTACTTTAGCGCATTTACACTCTTTATGACTCAATATTTTGGTAAAGTTGTAAAGAAAAAAGATAAATTAGTGATTAAAAAGGAGAGTGACGTTTAATGGCATTCTTTATTAGTCAATCGTTATTTTTTATCATTCCATTGCTAATTGTTGCTTTAGCGGGGATGTTTTCTGAAAAGAGTGGTACTGTAAATATAGCCCTTGAGGGAATTATGGTTATTGGTGCATTTTGTGGTATTTTCTTTTTAAATCGTATGCAAGCAGCGGGTGTTTTATCTGATAATAAGCAATTGTTAATTATGCTTAGTGTATTTGTTGGTGGTTTTGGTGGTATTGTTTTTGCGTCATTGTTGGGCTTTTTAGCAATCAACATGCGTGCCGATCAAACCATTGGTGGAACCGCACTTAATATTCTAGCCGCTTCATTAGCGATTTTCTTAGCAAAAACACTTCAATCAAATGGGGCTGCTCAAATTGGATTTGATCCACAAGGATTTAGTTTAGGTGGAAAGTTTTTAAGAGATGTATTTCCAAACATAAACTACATATTTTTTGATCGAGCTTACATTACAACTTATTTTGGTCTATTACTCTTTGGGTTATCAACGGTTATCATTTACAAAACACGTTTTGGCTCACGTTTATCTGCTTGTGGTGAACACCCTGAGGCAGCACAGTCTGTTGGTATCAATGTGGTATTCTACCGCTGGGCTGGCGTTTTAATCTCAGGTTTTCTCGCTGGTATGGGTGGTGTGATCTACATATTACCAATTTCAGTTAGTTTTGAAGGTACCGTCGCAGGGTATGGATTCTTAGCGTTAGCGGTATTAATTTTCGGCCAATGGAAACCGGTTCGTATTTTATGGGCTGCGATTTTCTTTGGAATGTTTAAAGCGCTATCGGTCACATTCTTTGGTATGGATTGGGTAAAAGCACTGTCTGAGATTTGGCCATCATTTCCGTTTGGGATGGTATTTAAGATGTTACCTTACCTAGCAACCATGGTTGTGCTTGCGATATCATCGAAACGATCGTTTGCACCTAAGGCTTCTGGTAAACCATTTATTGCAAAAGGACGTTAATTTAAACGAGATACACGTTAAAAAACTCAGAAGTCGTTTTCACGGTTCTGAGTTTTTTGTTAGTTATTGGATGTTGGTTTGATTAATACTCGTCAATCATACGAACCAGTTCGTCATAGACTTCAGCTTCTTTGATTTTTTTAATGATTTGACCATGTTTGAAGATCACGGCCTCGCCTTTACCACCAGCGACACCAATATCAGCGTGTTTTGCCTCGCCTGGACCATTAACTTTACAACCCATGATTGCAACGTTAATGTGCTTGTTGACGCCTTGTAAATACGTTTCAATGCGTTTTGCAATATCGATCATATCGTACTGTATGCGACCACAGGTCGGACAACTAATCAAGTTTGGTATATCGTTTCTAAGGCCAAGATTTTTTAAAATTTCTTTTGCTGCTCGAATTTCAATCTCAGGGTTATCGGTTAAAGACACACGAATGGTATTACCGATGCCTTCGTGTAGAAGAATACCAATACCCATGGCACTTTTTATGGCACCACTAAAAGCGGTACCGGCTTCAGTTACACCCAGATGTAGCGGGTATTTAAAGGTTTTTGCGGCTAACCGATAAGTTTCAATCATTAAATTCATATCCGTTGCTTTTAAAGAAAGCGCAATGTCATAGAAGTCCATTGATTCTAAGATTTCTATATGACCTTTTGCGACATTAATCATATTTTCTGCGGTCGGTTCTAAGCCGTCAGGAAGAGATCCACTGTTTACACCAATACGAATTGGAATGTTCTTTTCTTTACAAGCATTGACGACTTGTTCTACTTTAGAACGGTCTTTGATGTTACCTGGGTTAAGTCTAATTTTATCCACACCTTGATTGATTGCCTCAAGCGCAAGTTTGTAGTCAAAATGGATGTCAGCCACTAATGGTATATTGATTTGTCTTTTGATGTCACCGAGTGCTTTGGCATCTACTTTGTCAAGAACAGCGACACGAACGAGTTCGCAACCTGCTTTTTCCAATTGATGTATTTGTTTAACGGTTGCTTCAACGTCTTTGGTATACGTTGTTGTCATACTTTGTATGATCACGTGGTTGTTACCACCTAATTGTAAATTCCCTACCTTGATAGGTCTTGTAGTTAATCTTTGCATATTATCACCTAATAAGAATTATAACATAAAAAAAATTCAACATCACGTATTTGCATAAATAAATTAAAAAACAGAAGGTAAAAAAAGGGATTCCATTTGGGTCAAATTATGATATAATTATTTTACAGTTATTGAAAGTAAAAAATGCTTGATATTTACATTTTCTTTTGATATACTCTATATGGAATGTCTGGAGGGATTTAAACATGCGTGAATTAGTTAAATTAGTTTGTACAGAATGTGGCGAAGAAAACTACTACACAACTAAAAACAAAAAAACAACGCCAGGTCGTCTTGAAATGAAAAAATATTGCCCACGATCACGTACTTACACAGTACACCGTGAGAAAAAATAAGCTATTCTTAGGAATAGTTTTTTTCTTAAATGCCCGTTATAATTAAAGGCCACGACGACTTAGCTCACACCTACATTCTAAAACGATTTGATCATTGCATCATTGTTGACCCAGGCGGTAATTACAAACAAATCATGCAGCACATCGAGGGTTATAAGGTTTCATATATCTTATTAACGCACGCGCACGTCGATCACATGGAACTCATTCATTTATTCGAATGCCCAATCTACATGCATAAAGATGATTACTTGTTGTTAACAAACGATGACAATAATGGATTTAAAGATTTAAGACTCACTAGAAAGTTTCATCCAACAAATCTTGATATTCGATTTGTCAAAGATGGTGATTTAATTCCATTTGTGGATCAAATGGTTGAAGTAATTCATACACCAGGACATACCAAAGGCAGTCTATGCTTTCTATATAAGAGTGAACTCTATACAGGTGATACCTTATTTAAAAGTGGTGTCGGTCGAACGGATTTATTTGGTGGATCAAACATATTGTTGACAAAATCAATTAAAAAACTGTTTAAGCAAGTTAAAGACAACACAAAAGTTTATCCAGGACATGATCAGATAACTTCAATAAAAGAAGAGAAGAAAGAAAACAAATACGTCAAACAAATTTTATCCAAATGATATGGTAGAAATCACAAATTCTACCATATTTTTTATTTTTTGCACTTTTTACTTGACAGTGCTAATTTGATATTATACAATAAACTTGGCACTGAATGACACAGAGTGCAAAGAAGAGGTGATGGTGTGTTATCGAACAGACAAAAACTAATTTTAAAAGCAATCATTGAATTATACGTTTCGGATGGCCAACCAGTTGGTTCTAAGGCGTTAACTGAAAAACCATATTTGAACTTTTCGTCAGCAACGATAAGATACGATATGGCGGTACTTGAAGAATTAGGATTTCTAGAAAAAACACATACCTCGAGTGGGCGTATCCCCTCAAATTTAGGTTATCGATATTACGTTGAAAACCTTGTAACAAGAGATGAAGAAATCGAAGAAGTTTTCCCGATGATTGATCGACTATTTAAAGATAACGAATCAAGCAAGGAAAAAGCGGTCAAAGAAGCCATTAATTTACTAAGTGAATTGACCAATTATACATCGATTGTTTTAGGGCCGACGGAAGCGTTTGCGAGAATTAAGAAAATCGACTTTATCCCGTTATATAATAAAGAAGCGGTTGTATTAATCGTGACGGATAAAGGACATGTTCAAAATGAATTAGTTACGCTACCAATCGATTTGAGTATGGATGATTTCAAACGAATCATTTCAAGTTTAAACGACTTACTTGAAAATCAGTTGGTCAAAGATGCCAAGCGTATTCTTAAAAATGCATTTACAGAAGAAAACGTCATCGAGTACATGGACTATCAAGAAAAGCTGATCAATCGTTTTCTAAATGCATTTGTTGAGATGTCAGAGGATAATGTTTATCTAACTGGTATGGGCCATATGGTTGGTCAAGTCGATATAAACGACCCAAAACGTTTAAAAGAATTAATGACGATGCTTGATCGTAAAGACGTCGCAAAAATGATTGGAAATGCCGATAAGTTATCGGTAAAGATTGGTAGAGAAGCCAGTTTTATGCCAACCGACACCTGTACGATTATTTCCGTGCCTTACTACGTGACAGAAGAAGAAAAAGGGACCATTGCTATTATTGGCCCAACACGAATGGATTATTCAAAAGTCATTCCTTTGATGGAATACATCGCGAAAAATATCGCGAAATTATATAACAAGTAGGTGAAATAGTTGGATAAGGAAAAAGAAGTTGTTGTAGAAACAACCGAAGAATTAAACGAAACAGAACAAAAAAATGATCACAAAGAAAAGAAAAAGTCTGAAAAAAACAAGTATAAGGAAGAAATTGAACAACTAAAGGAAGAAAATAAAGAGCTAAAAGAAAAGTACTTAAGACAATTAGCTGAACTTGAAAACTTCAAAAAACGTGTTCAACAAGAGCGTGTTAATGAAAGAAAATATGCGTCTCAAAATTTAGTTGAATCGTTATTACCATCAATCGATCAATTAAGATTGGTTGTGAACATGCCAACTGACAATGAATTACTAAAAAATTATTTAATTGGTTTTAAGATGATCAATGACCAAATATTTAATACGCTTGAGTCAGATGGATTAAAAGAGGTAAACGCATTAGATAAGCAATTCGATCCTAACTTCCATCATGCAATTGATAAAGTTAGTGATAAAGATAAACCAAATGGTGTTGTCGTTTCTGTTACGCAAACTGGCTACACCTACAAAGAAAGACTAATCAGACCTGCCATGGTCAAAGTAAACGAATGGAGTGATGAAAATGGCAACGACAAATAAAATTATCGGTATCGACTTAGGTACAACAAACTCAGTAGTATCCATCATGGAAGGTGGAGAAGCTAAAGTAATTCCAAACGCAGACGGGTCAAGAACAACCCCTTCAGTTATCGCGTTTAAAGGTGAAGAAATTTCAGTGGGTGACGTTGCAAAACGTCAAGCAATTACAAACCCAAATACCGTGAGCTCAATTAAGAGACACATGGGTGAAGGCAACTATCGTGCAGACATTAATGGTAAAAAATATAGCCCTCAAGAACTATCAGCGATGATTCTTCAAAACCTAAAGAAAACAGCAGAAGACTATCTTGGTGCGAAAGTATCTAAAGCGGTTATTACCGTACCAGCGTATTTTAATGATGCTCAAAGACAAGCTACTAAAGACGCAGGTAAGATTGCTGGATTAGAAGTAATGCGTATTATCAACGAACCTACCGCAGCTGCGCTTGCCTACGGGATCGATAAACTAGAAAAAGAACAAACTGTTTTAGTATTTGACTTAGGTGGTGGTACATTTGACGTATCAATCCTACACTTAGCGGATGGTACATTTGAAGTACTATCAACGGCTGGGGACAACAAGCTTGGTGGAGACGACTTTGACCAAAAGATTGTTGACTACATCGTCCAAGAATTCAAAAAAGAAAATAACGTCGACTTGTCATTAGATAAGATGGCTGTTCAACGTCTAAGAGATGCAGCAGAAAAGGCTAAAAAAGAACTTTCAGGTGTAACAACCTCACAAATTTCATTGCCTTTCATTTCAATGGGTGTTGCTGGACCTCTACACTTAGAGATGTCATTATCAAGAGCGAAATTCGATGAATTAACACGCGATTTAGTTGAACGTACGGTTGGACCAGTTCGTCGTGCATTAAAAGATGCTAAAATCGAACCAAATAAATTACACCAAGTCTTATTGGTTGGTGGATCAACCCGTATTCCTGCTGTACAAGAAATTGTCAAACGTGAACTCGGAAAAGAACCGAACCGAAGTGTAAACCCAGACGAAGTTGTTGCGATGGGTGCCGCTATCCAAGGTGGGGTATTATCTGGGGATGTCAAAGACGTCTTATTACTAGACGTGACACCACTTTCTCTAGGTATTGAAACACTTGGTGGGGTATTTACAAAGTTAATCGAAAGAAATACAACCATTCCAACATCAAAATCACAAGTATTCTCAACTGCAGCAGACAATCAACCAGCTGTTGATATCCATGTCTTACAAGGTGAAAGACAAATGGCAGCTGATAACAAGACATTAGGTCGATTCCAATTAGGTGACATTCCACCTGCACCAAGAGGTGTGCCACAAATTGAAGTTAAATTTGATATTGATGCCAATGGTATCGTTAATGTAAGTGCTAAAGACTTAGGCACAAATAAAGAACAAAAAATCACCATTTCGGGTGGATCTGCAATGACAGACGCTGAAATTGAAAAATTGGTTAAAGAAGCTGAAGAAAATGCAGAAGCTGATAAGAAAAAACGTGAAGAAGCTGACTTAAGAAACGATTCTTCAAGCTTGATTTTCCAAACCAACAAAGCGATTGTTGATTTAAAAGAACAAGTGACAGCGGATGAAAAACAAACCGCCGAAGCATTAATTAAAGACTTAGAAGAAGCGCTAAAAGGTAGCGATATCGATTTAATTCGTACAAAGAAAGAAGCATTAGAAAAGACTGCGCAAGACTTAGCAGTCAAGGCATATCAACAAACACAACAAGCTCAAGAAGGATCTAGCGAAACACAAAACCATGGTTCAACCGATGGCAAGACCGTAGATGCAGAATTTGAAGAAAAATAATTTAACCTTAGGGGCTACGGCCCCTTTTGGTAAATAGGAGTGACTTATGGCAAATAAAAGAGACTATTATGATGTCTTAGGTGTTAAAAAAGACGCAACACCAGAAGAAATCAAGAAAGCATATCGAAGTTTAGCAAAAAAATATCACCCGGACGTTTCAAGTGAGGCAAATGCGGAAGAGAAATTCAAGGAAGTTCAAGAAGCTTATGATACCATAGGTGACCCAGAAAAACGTAGTCAATATGACCAATATGGCCATAATGGTCCGTTTGGACAAGGCGGCTTTGGTGGCGGCGGCGGTTTTGAAGGTTTTGGCGGATTCTCAGACATATTTAGTTCATTTTTCGGTGGTGGTGGTCAACAACGTAGAGATCCAAATGGACCTCAACGCGGTGATGATTTAGAACGTGTGATGAATATCACATTTGAAGAGGCAGTTTTAGGAACTAAAAAAACCATTAAAGTTGAAACGGATCAAGCTTGTCATACGTGTGGCGGAAGTGGTGCACATAGTGCCTCAGATGTTGAGACTTGTGATCGCTGTCATGGGCAAGGGTCCATCAACGTGGAACAACGTACCATTTTGGGTACCATTAGAAGTCAACAAGTTTGTCCTAAATGCGGTGGTCGTGGAAAAGTAATTAAGAATAAGTGTAAAACATGTAATGGTATTGGTCGTGAAAAAATCACAAAAGAAGTCGAAGTTAAGGTGCCTGCGGGCATTGACAATAACATGTCACTTCGTATGCCAGGTTATGGAGAGGGCGGCTCAAATGGCGGTCCATCCGGTGATTTATACTTAAGATTTAGAGTGAAACCACACAAGGTATTTAGAAGAAATGATGACAACATCATCCTAGAAGTTCCAGTGACATTTGTCCAAGCAACGCTAGGTGATACAATCGACGTACCGACGATTTATGGGGACGTTGCCTTAAAGATTCAACCTGGAACACAAACAGGAACCACCCTTAGAATGAGAGAAAAAGGGGTTGCGAATGTGAACACGGGCAGAAAAGGTGATCAGTTGGTTATCGTCAATATTCAAACACCAACGAACCTAACCAAAGAACAAGTGGAATTACTAAAACAATTTGATAAACTTGAACCCAAAGGTAAAGAAAGTGCCTGGGATAAGTTTAAAAACATATTCAAAAACTAACTCAAGAATACCAGCACAAACGCTGGTATTTTTTACAACCTGTTTTAGTGATATCAACTCACTACGATTAGCTTCTTAATCAAATAAAAAAATTGAATACAGCACTAAAATATGTTACTATAATTAGGCAAGAAGGTGAGAACATGCAACGCTATTTTTTAGAATCACAAGAAAACGTCATAGCGGCTGAAAATGCGTATCATATCAAGACCGTCATGCGAATGAAAAAAGGCGACCATATCGAAGTTTGCTACCCAAATAAACGCTGTTATATTGCAGCACTTACACAAGTCGCAGACGTCATTCAATTTCAAGAAATCAAAGAAATAATATCCCAAGATAAGCTACCTGAGGTTGTGCTTATTCAAGGATTACCAAAGTCAGATAAAGCAGAAATTACCACTAAGTACGCAACACAATTTGGTGTATCTTCAATTATTTTTACTGAAATGACGTATTCGATAGCTAAAATGGATCCGAAAAAAGACGATAAAAAAGTCGAAAGACTTCAAAAAATCGCAATTGAATCGGCTCGATTAGCACATCGTAATGACTACCCCGTCATCACTTATCAAAAGAGCATTTCAAAGATTTCATATGAGGATGCGATTATTTTACTTGCCTATGAACAAGAAAAAACAACCACAATAAAAGAAGTACTGGGTTATAGTCAAAGTGATAAGAAGATCATTCTGATTGTTGGACCAGAAGGCGGTATTAGCCCAGTTGAGTTAGATTTCTTTACAAAACTGGGCGCTAAGTCAATAAGTTTAGGCAAAAGAATCTTACAAACTGAGATTGCAGCGATTTACGCATTGTCTGTGATTGACTCAATTTATGAATAATTTAAAAAATGTAATAAAAGACTTTACAAACAGTCTTGAATTAGATATAATGATAACGGCTTAAGGTATTTAAGTGCGGAAGGAGGGCAGACATGCCTAAAATCGTAGTACGTGAAACAGAATCTATCGAAGATGCATTGCGTCGTTTCAAACGTGACGTATCCAGATCTGGAACCCTCGCAGAAGCACGTAAGCGTGAATTTTATGTAAAACCAAGTGTTGACCGTAAATTGAAACGTCAAGCAGCTCGAAGCAACAAAAAATAAGCACTTAAATGTGCTTTTTTATTTGCTAAAAATCAATCGTTTTTTACATTATTATGATATAATAATGCTAGGAGTGATTAAATGAAATTAAGCATTCAATTAAAAGACCCAACGCTCAGTTACAACGTCGTTGGTGCATTTGATAAAAACCTTGAGGTCTTTAAGACCTATTTTGGCTATAATTTAGTGCTTGATAAGGCGGAATTTTTTACAGATTGTGAAGATGAAGCGATTATCTCTATTATGGAAGCTGTTTTAAATGAATTAATCGAGATTGCAAAAGACATTAATATTACCGAGCGAGATGTCATCTATCTGATTAAATTAGCTGAATCAAACGAACTGAATCAAGCAAAACAACTCTATCAAAACAGAAAACAAATTTTAACTAATTTTGTCGGTAAACCGATCTATGCTAAAACCTATACACAAAAAATCTATCAAGAAGCGCTTAATAACTTCGATTTAGTGTTTGGAGTTGGTCCAGCAGGTACAGGGAAAACGTATTTAGCGGTTGCACAAGCCGTTAGTTTTCTCAAACAAAACAAGGTTAAAAAACTAATATTAACGAGACCAGCAGTCGAAGCTGGTGAGTCACTGGGCTTTTTACCTGGTGATCTAAAAGAAAAAGTCGATCCTTATTTAATTCCACTCTACGACGCACTTTATGAGTTTTTAGGTGTAGAGACAACCATGTCATTAATGGAAAAAGGAATCATAGAAATTGCGCCTCTAGCCTATATGAGGGGCCGCACACTTGAAAATGCATATATTATTTTAGATGAAGCGCAAAACACAACAAGTGCTCAAATGAAGATGTTTCTAACTCGACTCGGGTTTTCTTCTAAAATGGTCATTACGGGTGACCCATCTCAAGCCGATTTGGCTAAAGGCGTTTCATCAGGGTTAAATGAAGCAATTACTAAACTTGATGGAATTGAATCTATTAAAGTAGTCACATTTAAACGTGTGGATGTGGTTAGAAACCCATTGGTGCAAAAAATATTAGAGAGGTATGAGCAATCGTAATGGAAATTACATTTTATAATCAAACAACAAAAGATACATCCCAGGCAGAAACACTTATAAATCATCTATTTTCTAAGGTCGAAGATGACAATTCTATGACCATCATCTTCATGTCACTCGAACAAATACATGAACTGAATAAACAATACCGAAACGTTGATAAACCAACCGATGTAATTAGTTTCCCAGACGATGAAGAAGGATATCATGGCGATGTTTTTATCTGCATTGATAAAGCAATTGAACAAGCACAAAGTTATGGTCATTCAATTGAAAGAGAAATTGGATTTTTAGCGGTTCATGGCTATCTACATTTACTAGGTTACGATCACCATACCGAAACAGAAGAAAAAGAAATGACACAAAAACAAGAAGAAATTCTAAAAAAAGCTTCATTAGAAAGGAAGATGTCAAATGATTAATAAAGAACAACTTGTGGCACAAGCCATTCTTGCTAGAAAACAAACCTACTCACCTTATTCAAAATTCGGTGTGGGTGCGGCACTACTTATGAAAGATGGAACAGTCATTCAAGGGGCAAACATTGAAAACGCCTCATTTGGGTTATCAAATTGTGGCGAAAGAAGTGCACTTTTTAGTGCCTATAGTCAGGGCTATCGTAAAGAAGATATTGTTGCGATGGCTATTACAGGACAAACCGAAGGGCCAATTAGTCCTTGTGGGGCTTGTAGACAAGTCATGAATGAACTTTTACCAAAAGACGCACCAGTTTATTTATCTAATTTAAAAGGCGATATCAAAGAAACCAACATAAAAGAATTACTGCCTTATTCGTTTGATGAGATTGAAGACAATGACGAGTAATTTTAAGAGTGGATTTGTAAGTATTATTGGTAGACCGAATGTTGGGAAGTCTACGTTTCTAAATGCCGTTATTGGAAAGAAAGTAGCAATAACAAGTCCAAAACCTCAAACAACCAGAAATCGAATTTTAGGGATTAAATCAAAAGAAAACTACCAAATGGTTTTCGTTGATACCCCAGGTATTCATAAAGCACAACACGAATTAGGTCGCCTACTTGACAAGACCGCGATAGCATCGATTCGTGGAATGGATATTGTTTTGTTTATGGTGGATGGTCCTAGGTCTTATGCCGAGGATCAAATCATTAAACTATTTAAAGACTTAGACACACCCGTATACCTAGTCATCAATAAAATCGATACGTTAAAATCGAAAATTGACATTGATAAGATTATTTTAAGTTACATGGATCAATACGCGTTTAAAGGTGTATTACCAATATCAGCCAAAAACCAAACGCACATTGATCGATTATTAGATGAACTAGCGCCACAATTACCAAATGGCTATCCTTTATTTGGCAATGATGAGGTATCGGACCAAAGCGATTTTCAAATCATGGCAGAATTGATCCGTGAAAAGGTTTTATATAAAACACAAGAAGAAGTACCTCATGCCGTTGCTGTGGTGATTGAACACGCAGAAATGAATGGGACTTTATATGAAGTTCACGCCTCAATCATCGTTGAAAGAAACTCTCAAAAGCAAATCATTATTGGAAAAAATGGACAAATGCTAAAAGAAATCGGTACGGAAGCACGTATCGATATTAACCGAGTGCTTGAAACGAAAATCCATTTAAACTTATGGGTAAAAGTAAAAAAGAATTGGCGCAATAAAGTCACTGACATGCGTTCGTTTGGTTATGATGACAAAACAAATCTCTAAAGGTTTAATCTATAAAACTCAAGATTACAAAGAATCGTCTAAACTCTTATTCGTTTATACAGCGCACGGTAAACAAACGCTTGTAGCAAAAGGCGCTAAAAGTCTAAAAAGTGACCTACGATTCTTATCGCAGTATTTTACGCTGATTGAGTTTTACGACAGTGAAAAAACGATGTTTGACTTACGAGGTGCACAACTCATTGAACCTTTCGAAGAAATAAAAAAGTCATATGAGCACTTAAAACAAGTATCCGTGGTTCTTGAAATCATCGATCGCATTTTCATTGAAGATTTGCCTCATGATAAGTTATTCGAACTGATTGTTTCATTCTTAAGTGAGGTTCAACCAGAAATTGCTAGCATGGCGATTTCTTTAAAAGTTCTTTACGCGCTTGGTTATGGACTGAATTTTAAAGGAGATCATCCTTTAGGTTTTAATTTAGAACACGCAAGTGTCGCTACGATAGAGAATAAACTACCGATTTCACTCGATCTAGAAACAACGATTTGTTTATCACAACTTTATTTTATGAAAAAAGATGATCAAATCGATTTAACAGAAAAAATAAGAAAACAGATTTGGTCGTTGATCAAAGCATTTTATCAATACCACTTAGATTACAACATAAAAAGTATATAGAATAGAGGAATTTATATGATCAGTTTAGATAAATTAGTTGCTTATGCAAAAGCAACTGGCTATATTTACCAAGGTAGCGAACTTTATGGTGGCCTTGCCAACACATGGGATTACGGACCGCTTGGTAGCTTGTTAAAAAATAACATCAAAAAAGCATGGCTTCAAAAGTTTCACGACGAATCCAGATATAACGTGATGCTTGATTCTTCAATTTTAATGAATTCGCAAGTGTGGGTTGCCTCCGGACACGTTGGGGGATTTAGTGACCCATTAACTGAATGTAAAAATTGTCACACGAGACATCGCGCAGACAAGTTGATTAAATCTCATAATTATGAGGTTAATCCAGATGAATTTAGTAAAGAAGAGTTAGAAGGCTATTTAAGTGAACACCAAGTTAAATGCCCTAATTGTCAAAAAAATGATTGGACAGACATCCGTTATTTCAACCTAATGTTTAAAACCAATCAAGGGGTTATCGAATCATCAAGCAATACGGTCTATCTTAGACCGGAAACGGCTCAAGGTATTTTCATTAATTTTAAAAACATTCAACGTACAACAAGAAAAAAATTGCCTTTTGGTGTTTGTCAAATCGGAAAGTCTTTTCGAAATGAAATTACACCAGGAAACTTTATTTTTAGAACCAGAGAGTTTGAACAAATGGAACTCGAATTCTTTTGTAAACCAGGTACGGAACTCGAGTGGTTTGACTATTGGCGTACTTATTGTAAGTCATTTTTAATCAATTTAGGTCTTGATGAAGACAATTTGACGCTTCATGACCATTCTCAAAAGGAACTGTCGCACTACTCAAATGCAACCACCGATATTTTATATCGTTTCCCATGGGGATTTGATGAACTTTGGGGGATTGCATCAAGAACAAACTTTGACTTGAATGCGCATCAAAATGAATCAAAAGAAAACCTAACTTACCTAGACCCAGACACGAATGAACGTTACTTACCATACGTGGTTGAACCCTCAGTCGGTGTTGAACGTCTACTCATGGCATTTCTAACACAGTCTTATGTGGAAGAAACACTTGAAGATGGCTCAATCAGAGAAGTGTTAAAACTTCATCCTTACTTAGCCCCTTACAAAGTAGCCATATTGCCACTGGTGAAAAACCGTCATCAAGCGTTTGCTTATGAGTTACTTGATCAAGTTCAAAAATTCACAAGCGCTACTTACGACGAAACACAAAATATCGGTAAACGTTACAGAAGACAAGATTCGATTGGTACACCATTTTGTGTAACCGTTGATGATGAAACACTTGAAAACCAAACCGTAACCATTAGACATCGTGATACGATGAATCAAGAACGTATTTTAATA
>Ga0172382_10008280_pt1 | contig 14527 bp, 16 predicted proteins | sample Leawel138RmetaG_FD_122245 | JGI IMG/M metagenome (GOLD analysis project Ga0172382, IMG submission 122245) | Leachate microbial communities from a municipal landfill in Southern Ontario, Canada - Leachate well 138R metaG | ecosystem: Engineered > Solid waste > Landfill > Unclassified | place...
AGGGGAAACGCATCTTTACCTCGGGCGCCAGTACCGGCTGAAGGTCGTCCCGCATGTCCAGGAAAGCGTGAAGCTGATCCGCGGCTTCATCGTCGTGCAGACTCACCGGCCGACCAGGCCGGAGGTGACACGCGACCTGGTCGAGGCATGGTACCGCGACCGGGCCCAAATCAAGTTTCCGGAACGGATCGAACTCTGTCTCGGTCTGTTCCCGGAACCCGAGGCATTCAGGCCGAAGGGGCTCATCGTACGTCAGACCCGGCAGCGATGGGGGTCCATGTCACCGGCCGGACGTCTGCTACTAAACCGCCGCCTCGTGCAGGCGCCGGTCGATGCCATCGACTACGTGATCACCCACGAGCTTTGCCATGTGGCAGAGCCACATCACGGGGCTGCCTTCTTCGAGCTCCTCGACAAGGTGATGCCCGATTGGGAGCGTCGGAAGCAGAGGTTGGAAAGAGCCATGGCCTGAGAACTTCCGAACCCGGTCGCGGCAGACGCAAACGCGACTCCAATCAAGCAGTTTCGGACGCTGGATTTTCTTGCTACCTTACAATGGCTTATAAGAAATTCACCAAACGGGCGCAGTCATCAGGTCCAGAGAATATCGGCCCTAGGAGACCGCTTCCGGGCCTGCCGCCACCACTGCGAGTGCTGAGCCCCACCCGCATAACCCCCGAATACAACGGAAAAATCCGGCCGGAGCCGGATCGGGAGAACGCTTTCGCGAGGGCAAGTGGCGGAGCGAGAGGAATCATCCGCCACTTCCGTATTGTTCCATAGTGATCCTATATTCATTGATTTTGCAGGGTAAATTATCCCTTTTCTTTCTCACACGTTCCATTATTGTTCATGGTGATCCCGCGCCATGTGGGGGGTGTCGTGGGGGAAGGAGAGGTTCGATTACCGGTTATGCGGCGGCCAGCGAAAACCCTGAATGCCCGGCTCGTGCAGACCGTCACCGAGCCCGGCAAGTATTTCGACGGGCACGGCCTCTATCTGCGCGTGGACAAGAACGGTTCGCGTTTCTGGGTGCAACGGATCGTTGTTCAAGGCAAGCGCCGGGAGATCGGGCTGGGCAGCCCTGACTTCGTGTCGCTGGCCGACGCCAGACTGGCGGCTTACGAGAACCGCAAGCTGGCGAGGTCCGGCGGCGACCCCCTGCAACGTCGGCATGAGGCCCGCGCGGTGATGACCTTCGAGGAAGCGGCGCGCAAGGTTCACGAATTGCACAAGCCGACATGGAAGAACCCGAAGCACGCCGACCAGTTCATCAACACGCTGGCGACGTATGCCTTCCCCGTGATGGGCAAGACCCGGGCGCCCGATGTGACCACCGCGGACGTGTTGCAAGTCCTGACCCCGATCTGGCTGGAAAAGGCCGAGACCGCGCGGCGGGTGCGGCAGCGGATTGGCACGGTGATGAAATGGTGCATTGCGCAGGGCTGGCGCAAGGACAACCCGGCCGACGCGATCGACAAGGCCCTTCCGAAGCAAAGCGCAAAGAAGGGGCGCCGGAAGGCGCTGCCCTATACCGAGGTGGCGGAGTGCCTGTCGGCCGTAGCTGCTTCCAATGCGGGATTGTCGACGAAGCTCGCCGTCGAGTTTCTTGTGCTGACCGCGGCACGATCGACCGAGGTGCGCGAAGCGACATGGGTTGAGGTCGATCTGAAAGCCGCAGTCTGGGAAATTCCAGCCGAACGTATGAAGATGGGCCGGCCACACCGTGTTCCACTATCGAAGCGCGCGCTGGCGGTGCTGAAGCAGGCCGAGGGGCTGGACGATACCCTAGTGTTCCCGGGATCGAGGAAGGGCAGACCCTTGTCCGATGCCACTATGCTGAAGCTGATCCGCGAGAACGGTTATCCCGTGGACATTCACGGCTTCCGCACGTCCTTCCGCACCTGGACGCAGGAGCGCACCAATTTTCCGAATGAGGTCGCCGAAGCGGCGCTGGCGCACCTGTCAGGCGATGCGGCGGAGCGCGCCTACGCGCGGTCTGATTTGTTCGAGAAGCGCCGCAAGATGATGAATACATGGGCCGCCTTTCTGGCCGAGAAAACCGCGCAAGTAGTGAGGATTGGGTGATGACGATACGAGAAGAGGCCCCGGAGATTTTCGAGAGATTGGGGGGGCTCACAGAGTTGGAACGTATAACCGAAGACATGGATGGCGAAGATGTTGCACGTCAGGCCCTTAATCCGGGCAGCGAAATCGCAGAATGTCTTAACCGGGCGCGGGCGGCTCAAAGAGAATATCGCGCCATGATTGCGGCGCATGACATTTCTGAGGCAGCAAAGGTAAGATTTATCAATGCTGTAGATAGAGATTTGAATGATGTAAATGTGGGCGCAAGAATTAATTTCTGCCTTCATCCGCTTTTGTATTCTACATGCGCACATGGGGATTGGTTCGATAGGCGAGCCTTTAATTATGGAAGTGCTCTCGATGCATCTGTATATTTTTCTGTTATCCATCCCGATTTGCTCAATGAGGCGAAGGGCCGGTGGAGCGACAATCCCCGCGTAAATTTTATGGAAATGGGGGCGGCGCGAACCGGCCCGGATGTTCGAGAGGAACTGCTGGAGAAGCACGGAATTTATCCAGACTTATCAAAGTGGTTTTGGGCTTTCGAGGCTCTGGATGTATCTGCCAAGGCAATGGCGCGCATAAACCTGAAGTTTCGTCTGTGTGATTATGTCAGATGGTCATGCACCGGAAAGCCGCCCAACATATCTGCAGATGAGAAATTTGGTGATCCTGAACTTTACCTTGAGGCGCGCTTTGGGGAAAGACTTGCAGACGCACATGGTTGCAAGCGGCTGGATGGTTGCGTGATTTGGAAGCTCGCGGATGGAGAGTTCGTTTCACCCCTATGGGAATATCTCGGATGGCGCGGTGATAACGGTTGCGGAGAACTAGGAGAATGTTCCCGACATCTGGCTTACATAGGCGAAGGTCTCGATGCTGCGGTATTGGCTCACGATCTTGACCGCGACCCTTTCGACAAGAGCCGCGTGAGATTAACGCCAGCGAAAATATTCAGGGCAGGCGAAGCGATGATGGCTCTGCGTGTGAAGATGGAGCTTGGGGATCATGTTTCCAAAGGAAGAACGGCGGATGTGGTAACCGCTAAGCGGGCGAAGAAAGGTGGATTGCGATCAGCGCTGGCCCGCGAGTCACGTCGTGCAGCACTTCTTGACGCCATGGAGGTTCTGGGCCGGCGCAATCCAGATCTCGTGAAGTTGGGCCAAGCATCAGTGGCAGCGATGGCACTGGCCGAGAGCATGGAAAGTTCGCCGGACTTATGGTCACAGGGCCAAGGGCAGATCGAGCATTATCTGGGTGAAATCCGACGCGGCGAAGCTGGCGCGGATATGCAAGCGCGGTTCCGCACTCTTTTTCCCAACAAAACCGCTTAAGCGGTTGCCCCATATGTGGGAATACGCTTAAGCGATAGGCGGCTTTGACGTGAACCGCTTAAGCGGTTTGGCTTTATTACGGAACCGCTTAAGCGTTTGATTTTTAATATTATCACGCAGGCTTCGTCCGTTCATATTCCCCCATGTTCTAAAGTCAGCATGGGAGAACTGCCATGGTCCAGAAGTATATGCGCCGCCGCGCCGTTGAGGAAATCACCGGCCTGAGCCGGGCCACTATCTACAGGATGATGGCTGAGGGATCATTCCCCCGACCCGTCAAGATCACCGGCAAAGCCGTCGCCTGGCCCGAGAAGGCGATAGCCGATTGGCAGGCGACCCGGCCACTGGCCTCCTGATCTCTGTCCTGCCCCATGAGCATTAAGATTATGGCCAGCGTTTACGATGGTGATCTCGTCGATGTTTACGAGACCTCGGTGATGCTCGCGCTGGCGAACCATGCCGATGATGGTGGCCGGTGCTTTCCGAGCATGTCGCGGATAGCCCGGCTTTCGCGGTGTTCGGAACGCAAGGTCCGGATGGTCGTTCGAACGCTTGAGGAGCGGGGCTATCTCCGGGTTGAGATCGGCGCCGGGCCGAAAGGATGCAACGTCTATTACCTGTCGCCCACCCCGGCACAGTGTGCCCCCCGGCATGACGTGCCCCCCGGCACAGCACGACAGGACCCCCGGCACAGCGTGCCGCCCCCCCCGGCACAGTGTGCCCCCGAACCGTCAAAGAACCATCAAAGAAACACGCGCGGGCATACGCGCGCGGGCGCGCGCGCGAGCGACCGTGGGGGCGGGTTGGAGAGGATGCTGGCTGAGAAGATCAAGGCGGGCGGATACGTCCCGCCATCAGCCGTGAGGCCGGACCAGGGCCGGAGGATGCTGCAACTCGGTCTGGTCTCGGAGGCAGACCTGCGAGGGGCCGGAATCCAGTTCTGATCAAGGCCACGAAAGGAAAGAGCATGACGAAAGAACCTAATGTCGAATGGAGCGAAGAATTGGACCGTGAGTGGTTCAAGGCGGTCGAGGTGGTGAGAGGCAAGGTGTTGGAGATGCTCGATGACATGAGCATCACCGGGCAGTTGTCGGAGGACGAGGTGGTGGCGATCGCTCACGACCAGATCATTGCCATGATGGCGGAACTCTACGGCGGGGAGTTCGCAGCTCGGGTCTGCCGAAATGCGGCGGCGGGGCTCCAACCCCCGCGGCTCCTCACGGATGACGAGGTGCTGAAGGCGGCACTGGCGGCGGCCAAACCGGCCGGGAGGGCGTGAGCGGCGAAGGGCCGCCAGTCCCCGGGGGGTGGTCTGCGACTTTGGGTTGCTTTTGGGGACCGGCGCGGGGAGGCGAGCGCAATATTTGCGGGAATTGGGGTTTTTCGTCATGGGATCAATGGGTAAGGGGAAGATGAGCAATCAGGACCGTCCACCGCTGGACCGCTATCGGGCGGATTCGATCCTGATGCCGAACCGGCCGATCTGGGGGGCCGATGCGATCGGCGGCATCCTCGGGGTGTCCGGGATGACCGTGAAGCGCTGGGTGAAAGACCCGCAGGTTGACATCCCGGTTGGGAAGGTCGGCGGGCGCTACATGGCGAAGCTCGCGGAGCTGGTGGCCTGGGAACGGGGCAAGCGTGTCTCGTGATGTGCTGGAAAGTTGCTTTTTGTTCTGATTTGTCGAGTGGCCACAGCGGGGCGCCGCGGCCAGTATCGGCCCCATGAAGCTCTTGACCCGCCTCACCCGCCAGCTCTGCGCCGCGCTGAAGGCCCATCTCGCCGGGGACAGGCCGAACCCGCCCGAGGCCGGGGTGCGGCTGTGGAATGCCTTCCTCGCGCTGTCGCGGACCCGCAGCTACCACATGGCCGGACCCGAGGCGATCCGCTTCACCGAGATCGAGGCATGGTGCCGCCTCACCCGCACCCCGCTGGCACCGCACCACATCCGCATCCTTGCCGACATGGACGAGGCCTGGCTGGAACACGCCTATGCCCGGCGCGGCACTCCCGAGGGCGTCAAGGCCATGCCGCAGCTCTCGAAACAGCCGCTCAGCGCCAAGCTCTTCGACGCGGTGGTTGGGTGAGATGGTTGCGAACAAGCAGGACAGGCGCGAGCGGGATACCCGAAGGGGAAGGCTCGGGCTGGGAAGATATCAGACGCTGGTGAAGTCACTCGTGGGCGTGACGCGGCTGGCATTCGAGGCGCGGGCCACCGCTACGCTGTTGGGGCTTGAGGGGCCGTTGCGCCACGCAATTCGCTCGGACCTGTGCCTGCAAAGCTGGGGTTGGGCCGAGGCCGACGCGATGGCCCGCGAGGTATTGGGTGATGCTTTCCGCAAGGTGGGCGCGACCCGTCCGACCTGGAACGAGGGGCAGAGAGATTGGACCGTAGAAGCCGGAACCCTGATCGAGCGGACCTGCTGCGTTCGCTGTCACGGGCCATTGCCGGATGGCAGGCCGAAATTTTGCAGCGACCTGTGCAAGAGGTCCCACTACAACCACCTCGGAAGCCTGAGAGCGGCAACCGAGGATCAGGTGCTTCAGATGGCGGTGCGCTCGACCTGACGCCGCGGTGCGAGCATTGCGGCGGCCCCCTGCCGGAGGGCTCCCGATCGGATCGCAAGTATTGCAGCAAGAAGTGCATCTACGCGGTCGATAGCGCCCTGGTCTCTGCCGAAAGGCGCGCGGCGCGGGCCGGGCGAAGCTGCAAAGGCTGCAGCGGATTGATCCCGGACACACTCAAGGCCAGCGCACAATATTGCAGTGCAGCGTGCCGGAACCGCGCCCGTTATGCGCGAGAGCTTTCCATCTGCCCGCCCCGATCCTGCGTTCATTGCGGCAAGTCGTTCCGTGCCACATGCTCAGGACAGCAGTACTGCTCGAGATCATGCGCCTGCAGGGCGCGATGGAACGCCGGAAGATACCGGGGACACCCAGGGTCGCGCGGTGGACCGTGCCGCCACCGCCCCGAAGGGCAGGCTTGATTTAGAACCTGCGAGCGGTGTAGCGTGTCCGTGGGCCTAGAAACCCGGACCAGAGATATACCCGACAGCCTCTTGATGGCGGCTTCCGTTGGCGCGGAAGCTTCGGGCGAAGCACCCTTGGCGGGGTGCAGGGACGACAGCTTGGCGGCTGTCCGTCGTCCGACAGCTTATGTCGGGGCGGGGGCGCCATGCAAGACCTTTCGGGGGAAAACGTCCCGCCTGTCTCTCTGGCAGGTTTCTAGCGCCCCGGCGCCAGCCCGTCGCTGACACTGGCCCTAGAAAGCCAAACCAGAGAGAAGAACCATGTCCAACAATCTGAACCGCCGCGATCTGCTGACCCGCGCGCCTGCCGCCCTTGCGGTGATCGCTTCCCCTGCCGTTGCCTCTGCCGTTCCGGCAACGGCGGAAAACCCGAAGCTGCTGGCGCTCGGGGCGAAGCTGCCCGAGATCGAGCAGGCCTATCAGGACGCCCTGAAGGCGTGGTCTGCGGCATGGAACCTCTGGTCGCCGCAATGGCCTCTGGCACCGGAGGCTTGCTGCAGCAAGTGGGGCGCCGAGGTCGGCGGGCGCGAGATGGAGCGTGATATTCGCGGTGTCGGGCTGATCCGGGAGGGCGCCCGCGCCCCATGGATGATCAAGACCGCAGCCGAGATGGAACAGGATATCGAGCGTGCCCGCGAGTCGTTGGCGAGGGACGACAGGCGCAAGCGTTCCGCTGGTAAGAGATTCCGCAGGTATCGGCATGAGGAAATCGCCAGCGGCGAGCTGGGGCTGGCCTTGCTGCCGGGCTATCTGGCCGAGCGTGAGCGGATCAGGCGGGAGAGCGGCTTCGAGGCAATCGACAAGGCCCGGAATCGGACGGCCGATGCGCTTTTCGCCTTTGCCCGTGAAGTGCTGGCGGAACAGTCTTCGACCATTGAAGGGGTGAGGATCAAGGCGCAGGCATGTGCTGCTCTTGGCCGGATGCATAGCTACGACGCCCGCTGGGCGCAGCTGGGCGACACCGCCAAGCACAAGGCAAGCATGGCCGGACTTCTCGGCAAGGCGCTGCTGGAAGTGATCTGACGGCATGGCCCCCGGCTACGGCCGGGGGTTTTCATGTGGGGGACAACTTGGGGGACATCGGGACGTTATGTCCGATTATTTATCAATAAAAACAAATAGTTATGTGAAATAATTGGCGGAGCGAGAGGGATTCGAACCCTCGAGACGGTTCCCCGCCTACACACTTTCCAGGCGTGCGCCTTCGACCACTCGGCCACCGCTCCGTCGGGCTGTGCATACTTTGCTTTGCGGGCGGAGTGCAAGGGTGGAGTGGAGGGGGGATCGGTGTCGGACTCTGGTCGGATTCGCGTATACCGCCCGGCAGTCTCTCTCGGCCCGGGACCCGCGCCCCGAGCCGATCCGACACCCGGGTCCGGCGGCGGCGCGCCGGTGGCGGCATCGCAGCCCGGCACCATGATCCGCCCGCGCCACCCGGCGTCCCAACCCTCAGCCCGACAGCCGCGCCCCGAGCCGTCCCAGCACCCAGCCGACCAGTTCCGGCAGCAGCGCATCGGTGGCGGCGTTGAAGCTCAGCGCCAGGTCGAGAGGATCGGTCGAGACCGCGGGGGCGGCGGCCTGGAACGTGCGGCTTGCCAGCACTGCGGCGTCGGATTCGCGCACCAGCCGGGCGGTCAGCCGCACCCGGGTGGCCACCGTGCCGCCGGGGCCGAACTCGGCCTGGAAATCGGTCAGCTCGCTGACCAGCGCGTAATCGCCCGACGACCCGAGCGGCCGCCGCCCGACATAGCGCAGCGCGTTCGCGTTCTCGAAGGCGCGCAGCATCAGCGTCTGCACCATCACCGGCGCGTCATCGGTCCAGCGCACGCCGGGCAGATACTGGGCCTGCAATGCGTTCGGGCGGATCATGATCCGGTCGGTATCGAGCGCGCCGCGCGCGTCGGGCACCTCGATCACCAGATCGCGGCCGGTATTGCGGGCCGCCACCGGCCCTTCGGCCGGGGCGCGCAGCTCATAGGCGTCAAGCGGGGTCGCCGCATCCTCGAACGCCGAGAGCGCGCCGCAACCGCCGAGCGCGGTCAGGGCAGAGATCAGAACGAAAGCGCGGAAGGGGATCATCTGCGGAACTCCGGGGACTGGCGGTTGAGCAGGAACCGCGCCGGATCACGCTCGATCTGGCGGGCGATGCGGTCGAGACTGTCGATCAGCCCGCGGGTCTCGCGGGCCAGCCGGGTGAACTGCGGCAGGCCGTTGGCGGCGAAATCGCGTACCGGCGCGCCCGAGGCGGCAACCATGCCGCCAAGCTCGGCGAAGGCTTCCTGTGCGGTCCCGGCGGCGGCGCGCAGATCGGCGGTGATCGCCGGAATATCGTCCGAAACCCGGGCGATGGCCCCGTCAAGCCGGGCCATGGCGGCGCGCAGGTCGGCGGTGATCGCGCCCACGTCCTCGTTGATGACCCGGTCGGCCCCGACGAAGGTGCGCTCGGCGGCTTCCAGCGTGCGCTCGCCCACCGTCAGCGCCGAATCGATCGCCGCCATGGTGTCGTTCGCGCGCGCGAACGTATCGGCCGCCTGATCGAGCGCCGCGACCGCGCTGTCGGCGATACCGTCGATCCGGCCGGTGGCGGAACTCAGGTTCTCGCCCACCTCGGTCACCGTGCGGCTGGCACTGGCGGTGGCGGCGCGGATATCGGCGACGATGGCGGGCAGGTCGGCCTCGGCCACCCGGTTGAGCGCCGAAATCGCCCCCTCGGCGCCCGACACCAGTTCCCGCGCCTCGGCGAAGAAATAGGCGGCGTCGCCGCTCATCAGCGTGTCGAAGCTGACGGCGGCGGCATCCACGCTGTCGAGCGCCCCGGTCAGCCGGTCGATGGCGCGTTCGGTCGCGGCGATGGTCTCCTGCGCCTCGGTCAGCCGCGCGGTCGCGGCCGCGCCGGTGGCGGTGAACCCGGCGATCATCTCCTGCGCCCCGGCGCCCAACGTGTCGATCTGGCCGCGCAGGCTGGCGGTGGTCGTGGTCAGTTCCTCGACGATCACCGGCAGGTCGCCGGTCATGAACAGTTCGGCCGCATCCAGCGCCGCCCGGCCGCTGCGCAGCGCCGCATCGCCTTCGTCGAGCGAGATCTCGATCCGCCCGGCAAGCGCGGTGACCGAATTCAGCGTGGTGTTGACGGTATCGAGCGTGGCCTCGACCCCCTCGACAATCGGATCAAGCTGGATCGTGAACGCGGCGATATCGGTCGAGGCGGTGGCAACGGTGCTGGTGACCACCGCGAAATCGTCCAGCGCCTGGCCCAGGTTCTCGGAGGAGGATTCGAGGTTGTTGAGGATCCTCTGCATCCGCGAAAGGTTGTCGTCATTCACGATCTCGCCGATCTGTTGGGCGATGCGCAACACCTCGGTCACGATCTCGGGGGCGTCCTCGCTCAGCGACTGCAAGACCGAGCGCCCGGCCTCGATCTCGGGCAGGCCGTCTTCCGCGGTCAGCCGCGGCGAGGCCCGGTTGCCCGGGCTGATGCCCACGTAGGAAACGCCGGTGACGCCCTGCGATTCGATGGTAGCGATACTGTCGGTGCGCACCGGAACGTCGCGCCCGATCTCCAGCCGGACCAGAACCGTGCCATCGCCATCGGGGGCAAGGCGCACATCGGCCACCTGCCCCACCGGCAGCCCGGCAAAGCGCACGTCCGAAGCCCTGCTGAGTCCGGAAACCGAGGAGAACCGCACTTCGTAATAAGCGAACTGGCGGTCGAGTTCGGTCTGGGCGAACCACAGCAGAAAGCCGAGAAGCCCGGCGAACCCCGCCAGCGTGAAAGCCCCGATCAGCACATAATTCGCGCGTGTTTCCATTGCTTCAATCGCTTCTTTCTTTCGCCTCGATCGCCGCCCGGGCGCGGGGGCCGTGGAAATAGTCGTGCACCCATGGGTGATCGACCGCCAGCATCTCCTGCATCGTGCCGGTCACCAGCACCCGCCGTTCCGCCAGCACCGCGATCCGGTCGCAGGTGGCGTGCAGCGTATCAAGATCGTGCGTGACCAGAAACACCGTGAGGCCGAGCGATTCGGAAAGTTGCCGGATCAGCCGGTCGAACTCGGTCGCGCCGATGGGGTCGAGGCCCGCCGTCGGTTCGTCAAGGAACACGATCTCGGGATCGAGCGCCAGCGCCCGCGCCAGCCCGGCGCGCTTGCGCATCCCGCCCGACAGTTCGGACGGATACTTGTCGCCCGCCAGCCAGGGCAGCCCCGACATGGAAATCTTGAGATCGGCCAGCTCCCGCCGGATCTCCGCCGGAAGGCCGGGCACGTTGCGCAACGGCACCTCGACATTCTCGCGCACGGTAAGCGAGGAGAACAGCGCCCCGTCCTGGAACATCACCCCCATGCGGCGGTCGATGGCGGTGCGGGTGGCCTCGTCCGCGGCCAGCGCGTCGATGCCGAAGATCCCGATGCTGCCTGCCTGCGGCCGCCGCAGCCCGCAGATGGTGCGCAGCAGGACCGACTTGCCGGTGCCCGAACCGCCGACGACCCCCAGCACCTCGCCCTTGTAGACGTCGAGCTCCAGATCTTCATGCACCACCTGCGGCCCGAACTGGTTGCGGATGCCCCGCAGGGTGATCACCACCTCGCGCGCCGCCATCAGATGCCCACCTGTGCGAAAAAGACCGAGAACAGCGCATCGGCCACGATCACCGCGAAGATCGCCGTGACGACGGCGTTCGAGGTCATGCGGCCCAGCGATTCCGCGTTGCCCTCGACCTTCATTCCGGCGTGGCAGCCGACGACACCGATGATGACGGCAAAGACCGGCGCCTTGACCAGGCCGACGAAGGCGTGCTTGACGTCGATCCCCTCAAGCAGCCTCGTGCGGAACATCGCGGGCGAGATGCCAAGTTCCAGCCAGGACATGATCGCGCCGCCCACCAGCCCGGCGATATTGGCGATCAGCCCCAGCACCGGCAGCATCAGCAGAAGCGCAAGGATGCGCGGCACGAACAGCGCCACCGCCGGGTCGATCCCCAGCGTGCGCATGGCGTCGATCTCCTCGCGCATCTTCATGCTGCCGATGGCGGCGGTATAGGAGGACGCAGTGCGACCGGCGACGATGATCGCGGTCAGCAGGATGCCCAGCTCGCGCAGGATCGAGATCGCGATCAGATCGACCACGAAGACCTCGGCCCCGAACTGGCGCAACTGGGCCGACCCCTGAAACGCCAGCACCACGCCGATCAGAAAGGCCATGAGCGAGACGATCGGCACCGCCCGCAGGCCCACATCCTGGCAGTGGTGAACCAGCGCGGTCAGCCGGAACTCGCGCGGGTGGCGGATATGCCAGACAAGACGCGACAGGAACAGGCCGAGAAAGGCCACCAGCTCCATCAGGAAACGCACGGCCCCGACGGTGGCCCGGCCCAGCCGCTCCAGCCGGTCGGCAAGCCCGGGGCGCCCGGGCGCATCGTCGGGCAGCACCGGCATGGCCCGGGCCACCGTCTGCATCAGCGCCGCGCGGGGCGCATCCGCCCCGATGACCTCGACCCCGTGGCCCGCCGCGTGCAGCCGGGCCTCCAGCCGGGCGATGGCCCATGCGCCCGCCGTGTCCATGGCGCTGACGCCCGCAAGGTCCAGCCGGATGTCGTCATCGGCCGGAACCCGGCCCAGCGCGGCCTCCAGCGCCGCGATGCCCGGCAGCGTCAGCGCGCCCGAAAGCCGCAGGATCCGGCCAGCGGCCGTCTCCTCAAGCTCCGTGCCGATCGCGATATCGCCGCTTTCGTTCACCCGCGCCCCGTTTCCCGCGCAACCCGCGCCGCGGCAGGCAGCGGGGCCGATTCTTCCCGGCCCGCATCCCCCGCACAGCCCCAAGGGCATAGTCCACATCCGCCTGCGGGACCAGCCCGCCCGACACAACACGGCAATTCTGTATCACGCCCGCAATACCCGCGTGATCCCGCCACGGCAGCGCAGCCCACGCACGCCCCCGAAGGGGCGGGACTGTCTCAAAAGACAGGTTCCACCACTGCATTAACCATCCTATGCATGCGCAGGTCAAAACCATGAAAACAAACAGTATAAACAACAAACCCGGCAAAGGCGCCGTACTGTTTCCCGAACTCGTCCCCTGCCTGCCGGCGGATGGCGGTACGGGCGGATGGAAACGCGCGACCGGATACCTGATCCGCAGCCTGTTGCGGCAGGCAGGCCACGCCTGCCTGACCCTGAGCCGCACCCTGCCACTGGCGGAAACCACCGGGCTGGCAGTGTTGATCATGATCCTGCTCGGGGCGACGTAGGCCCCCGCAACAATATTTTACGTAATAATATTTCACCTTGATCCAAATATCCTCGGGGGTGAGCCACGTTAAGAAAGGCTTCCAATGGAAGGCTTACAGTGGCGAACAATTGCAAGGCAAGAGGGGGCAGACGGCCCCCCTTCCCGGTCGGCCACCCGCGATGTACTCAGCCCCTGCCGACCCACCGATAGAACCGCACCATGACGAAGGGGGTCAGATACATCGGCACCTGGTAGCAGCCGATGAACAGCAAAAGCACCGCCGCGGTCTCGGCTGGCAGCGCGCCAAGAAACAGCGCCACGTTGCGGTTTCCGGCAACGATGCCCAGCGCCGGGGCGGCCTCGGGGTCGCGGCAGCGGAAGAACAGCGCCACCGCGACCTGCACGCCGAAACTGATCGCGAATGCCGCCGCCAGCGTCAGCCAGAAGACGGGGCTTGCAGCCATGAGCGCGGGGCCGACGGCGGACATCAACCCGATCACCACCAGCCCCATCGCCAGCGCGATCAGCCCCTCGACCGCCCGCTGCGGGCCCGGCGCCTGCCAGCGCGGCACCATGCGCCGCACGACGATCCCGCCGCCCCCGGCCACCAGCACGATGGCCAGCAGCCGCCCGGTCCCCGCCAGCACGTCGCCCGTGTCGCCGAACACCGGCATCAGCCAGAATACCGGCAGCACCGTAAGCGGCAGCAGCGCGGTGCCTAGCACCATCTGCCGCAGCGCCGGGGCCGGGGGGGCGCCGGTCAGGATGGCGATCCCCGGGCTTCCGGTCAGCGGCGGGCCGGAGAGCGCCAGCACCACGCCGACCGCAAGCGGCGCGGAAAGCCAGCCCGCCGCCCACAGCAGCACGACCGCCACCAGCGGAAACCCGGTCTGCATCAGCAGCACCAGCCCCAGCGCCCGCGGCCAGCCCCGCCCCCGCGGCAGCGCCGCCAGCGGATCGATCCGCAGGGCCGACAGGAACAGCAGCACCACGATCAAGGGCAGGATCATGGGCTCCATCGCGCGGGCCAGCCCCGGCAGCACGATCCCGGCGGCAAGCCCCGCGACCAGCAGCAACCGCCCCTGCCCCGCGATCCAGCCGAGCACGCCCAGCACGGCCTAGAGCGCCGCCAGCCGCGACAGGCCCGGCATCCCCGACCCCGCCAGATGGGCCCAGGACACCACCGGGCCGATGCCCGACAGCGGGTCGCGCCTCAGTGCGTCAGCATCGTCCTGGGCAGCCAAAGCGCGATCTCCGGAAACAGGGTCAGAATGGCGGTAGCACCGACCAGCAGGAAGAAGAAGGGCACCGCATACCAGGCGATGCGGAAGATGCCCCGCCCGGTGATCGCCTGCAAGACGAACAGGTTGAACCCCACAGGCGGCGTGATCTGGCTGGCCGCCCGTATCGGGCGGATCGAGGCGCTGATCCGCACCCATCTCGCGGCCCATCCGGCGCGGGCCGCGCTGCGCCACCCGCATCTGTTCGGGCGTACGGTCGAACGCCTGAGCGAAAAGCCAAACCCGGCAAGGTCATCCTGATCGCCATCGCCCGGAAAACCCTCACCATCGGCAATATCGTCCTACGCGCTGGTCAGCCCTTCAGACCCGCGTGATCTCCACAGTTGCCCCGGGCGGCCGCTCCTGCAACGTTGCGGCACGCTCAAGGTGAGGGGGATCCGGTACCATGAACTGCCAGACCATAACTGTTGCAGCGACAAAATGACAATTTGTCAACAAAATGCAATCATGCGCGCCGCAACGCCGCATGACGACCACGGGGCCGCAGGGCCGGACTCTCGCCGGGAGGGCAGGCATGACCGACACACGCTGGGATTTCTGGATCGACCGGGG
>Ga0172382_10008281_pt1 | contig 14527 bp, 13 predicted proteins | sample Leawel138RmetaG_FD_122245 | JGI IMG/M metagenome (GOLD analysis project Ga0172382, IMG submission 122245) | Leachate microbial communities from a municipal landfill in Southern Ontario, Canada - Leachate well 138R metaG | ecosystem: Engineered > Solid waste > Landfill > Unclassified | place...
CACCCTCCTGAAAAATATATTCTCCCTTAGGAATCTTTTTGGCTACACCACCATATGCAATCAATATGTTGTAGTCGATAAGCATGCTTAGTTTTTCCGGGTTAAGATATGAATTTTTGTTTTTCGAAAAAATTCTCTCTGCCATAATTTACCACACCTAGGGTATAATTTTTTGTTTTGAAAACCAATCCTATTCAAAAACCAAACCCAATAAAAAACGCCGTAAATAGTTTGGAATACCCATGTTTTGTCAAAGCTTTTTATTGGTAAATTTGAACCGTAAAACCAATGGGTTTTTAAACGGCAAAATTGAATTCAAAATATTATTTAGCGGCAGTTTTCGCCTTTGTAATCTGGGGTTTGTTCAGTTTGGTTTTGAAACCTTTGAGCGATTATTCCTCAGTCGAAATCCTGCTCTACCGGATGACGCTCGCCTCTTTTTTCATTTTATTTTTCAGTTTAACCATCCGGCGAAAAACCACCCGTGAAAATTACCTTTTGTTCAAAAGTTTACCTAAAAAGGAAAAAGGTTTCATCCTGCTTTTAAATCTTTCCAGCGCGGCTTTGCTGGCTTTGAACTGGTATTTATTCATTTATGTGATGAACCGTGTGAGTGTAAACGCCACTTCCCTCGCCTATCTCATTTGCCCGATTTTGACGACAGTTTTGGCATTTTTCATTTTAAAAGAAAAACTCTCAGGGAAACAGAAAGCCGCAGTAGTCATTAGCTCATTGAGTTGTGTTGCACTCACTTTCGGCCATTTTATGGATTTGGTTTACAGCATGGTTATCGCGCTTTCCTACGCCGTTTATTTGGTTTTACAAAAGAAAAACCATCGGCTGGATAGGTTCTTTACGCTCACCGCACAAGTCGTTTTAGGCTCGCTTTTGCTTTCACCCTTGTTTATCACCGCTGAAAGTTCGGGTGAGAAATCAAATTCATTTTATGGGTTAATAGTCTTGATTGCGATAGGTTTTACCATCATCCCCATGTTTTTGAATGTTTACGCACTTAAAAAATTAGATTCATCGGTCGTAGGTATTTTCATCAACATCAATCCCGTGTTGAGTTTCTTACTTGCGGTTTTTTATTTCAACGAAACAGTCAATACGGTACAAGGAATCGCTTACGGGTTGATTTTCTTCTCCGTTCTTTTATTCAATACAGACGCCTTGTTGGGAAATTGGAGAAAAAGATTCAGTTCAAAATAGTTAACTCTTGCAGAAAAAAATAAAGGGGAAGTAAAATTCTCAAAATCTTTCCACAAAAATTATGCCTATACAATAGCCTCTTAGTTTTTTATGATTATTTTTGCAATAATATACGTACAACAATGCAAGGATACACCATCAAGGGATTATTAGATAAAGGTAAAAACGCCATTTCAGAAGAATTAACCATTCAAGGTTGGGTTCGCTCGTTCAGAAGCAACCGATTCATCGCTTTGAATGACGGTTCCACGATTAAAAACATTCAGATTCTAATTGATTTTGAGAACCTTCCTGCAGATGTTTTGAAAAAAATAACCACTGCCGCTTCCCTGAAAGTTACCGGGCAAGTCGTAGAAAGCCAAGGAGCCGGGCAAGAAATTGAAATTATTGCAAAAGAAGTAATCATTCTTGGTGCTGCCAATCCCGACGAAGTGCAGGAAACCATCTTGCAACCCAAAGCGCACAGTTTGGAAAAACTGCGTGAGCAAGCGCATTTGCGTTTCCGTACCAACACTTTCGCATCGGTGATGCGCGTAAGAAACAATCTGATGTTTGCGGTTCATAAATATTTCAACGAAAACGGTTTTGTCTATGTAAACACGCCGGTCATTACCGGTTCCGACGCAGAAGGAGCAGGCGAAATGTTCACGGTGACCAATTTCGATTTGAATCATTTGCCCAAAACCGAAGATGGAAAAGTCGATTTCGAGCAGGACTTTTTCGGAAAACACACCAATTTGACCGTTTCCGGGCAATTGGAAGGTGAAGTTGCTGCGATGGGCCTCGGAAAAATCTATACTTTCGGGCCGACTTTCAGAGCTGAAAATTCCAATACCACGCGCCATTTGGCTGAATTCTGGATGATTGAGCCCGAGATGGCGTTCTACAATTTGGATATGAATATGGCTCTGGCCGAGGATTTATTGAAATATGTGATTCGTTACGCCTTGGAAAACAGCAAAGACGATCTGGCTTTTTTGGCGGAAAGGTTTGACAAAGAACAATCTCAAAAGCCACAAAATGAACGTTCTGAATTGAGTTTAATGGAACGTTTGGAATATGTGTTGAACAACCGGTTCATCCGCCTGACTTATACCGAAGCAATCGACATCCTCAAAAAATCCAAACACAATCAAAAAGGAAAATTCACTTATCCCATCGAGGATTGGGGTGCCGATTTACAATCCGAACACGAACGCTACTTGGTGGAAAAGCATTTCAAAACACCGGTGATTTTATTTGATTATCCGGCAGAAATCAAAGCTTTTTATATGCGCTTGAATGAGGACGGAAAAACCGTTCGCGCCATGGATGTGCTTTTTCCCGGCATCGGGGAAATCGTCGGCGGGTCGCAGCGTGAGGAAAGGTTGGAAGTTTTAGACCAAAAAATAGAACAGTTCGGAATTGACAAAGAAGAACTTTGGTGGTACCGTGATACCAGAAGGTTTGGGACCGTTCCACACAGCGGGTTTGGCCTTGGATTGGAAAGGTTGGTTTTATTCGTTACCGGAATGGGTAACATCCGCGATGTGATCCCTTTTCCCCGAACGCCGAAGAATGCAGAATTTTAATTATATTACGATATGTTGAAACAGGAACTATATTTAAAATTACAACAAAAACTTTCGCCCCAACAGATTCAGTTGATGAAACTTGTTCAGTTGCCGACCATTGCTTTTGAACAAAAAATCAAACAGGAACTGGAAGAAAACCCGGCCTTGGAAGAAGGAAGCGAGTTCAACGATGACGAATTTACAGCTGATTCCGACAATTGGGAAGAAGGCGAATACGAAGGCGAAAGCATCGATACCAGCGACATCAACATCGATGAATACCTGAGTGACGACGAAATTCCCAACTATAAAACCTACACCAATAATTACAGCGATGACGATGAAGACCGATCCATTCCTTATGCCCAAGGCGTAAGTTTCATCGATTTTCTGGAAAGCCAATTATACACGTTTCGATTGGATGAAGAGGAATACCAAATCGCGGAGTTCATCATCGGAAATATTGATGATGACGGATACGTTCGTCGTGATTTACAGGCGATTGTAGATGATTTGGCTTTTACCCAAAATATTTATACGGACAAAGCGGAAGTGGAACAATTGCTCACCGGATACATCCAAAAACTGGATCCAATCGGTGTAGGTGCCCGCGATTTACAGGAATGTTTACTCATTCAATTGGAAAGCAAACAGCCGCAAACCGAAACCACCGCTTTGGCCATCGAACTCCTTTCAAAATCATTTGAAGCCTTTACCAAAAAGCATTACACACGTCTGATTCAGAAACACGATGTAACGGAAGAACAATTGAAAGAAGCTGTCAGCGAAATCGAAAAATTAAATCCCAAACCCGGGAAATCATTTTCGGGCAATACCAAGGAAGTTGAGCAAATAACCCCCGACTTTACCATCCGGATTACCGAAGGAGAACTCGAATTGAGCCTGAACGGACGGAATGTACCCGAATTGCGCATTTCGAATTCTTATGCCGAAATGCTCGACACCTATAAAAATACCGAGAAAAAATCGGCCGAACAAAGAGATGCGGTACTTTTCGTGAAACAAAAACTGGATGCTGCCAAATGGTTCATTGACGCCATCACCCAACGCCGGAATACGCTCCTGATCACCATGCAAGCCATCATGGAATTTCAGGAAGAATATTTCCTGACAGGTGATGAAACCAAAATCAAACCCATGATCCTAAAGGACATTGCCGACATAATCGGAATGGATATTTCAACGGTTTCACGGGTAGCCAACAGCAAATACGTCAATACGCCTTACGGTACTTTCCTCATCAAAGACTTATTTTCTGAAAGTCTGACCAACGAGGACGGCGAAGAAGTTTCTACCCGTGAAATCAAAAGAATTTTGCAGGATGTAATCAATGAAGAAGACAAAAAGAAACCTTTGACGGATGAGAAATTGACTGAAATCCTGAAGGAAAAAGGTTATCCGATTGCGCGCAGAACCATCGCCAAATACCGCGAACAACTGAACATTCCGGTAGCGAGGTTGAGGAAGGAGATTTAAGAGAGACAAAAATCTCTTTAGTCACTCCTTATTTCTTCGTTGCATTCTTGTAAAGTCTATAAATAATGTAAAGTATTAGGATTAAACCGACGGCGCAAAGTATTTGCCACATCAGAACCCAATAATTATAGTCAGAGATTTCTTTTTCCATTCGACTTTTTAATTTTTATTTTAACTTTTGGTATCAAATTTAAAATTTGATCCCGATTTCATTCTTGACTTCATTGATGACAAAAATGCTGTGCGTACTGCCGATTGACGGAATCGTCGTCAGTTGGTTGACCATAAAATCCCGGTATGCATCCATGTTTCGGAAAGTCATTTTCAGGATATAATCATAATCGCCGCTGACATGAAAACATTCATGGACTGCCTTTAATTGCGAAATCTGTTTTTCAAAATCTGCGATATTTTGTTGCGAATGCCTTTCCAGTTTGATGTGTGAGAAAACCATCAATTCCTTTCCGACCACTTTCCGGTCCACCACCGCCATGTAATTTTTAATGGCTCCCGAGCGTTCCAGTTTCTTAATTCGTTCATAAACAGCGGTTGTAGAAAGGTTTAATTTTGACGAAAGTTGTTTGTGGGTGATTTTCGAATCTTCCTGTAAACGGTTCAGGATTTGGATGTCGGTTGGGTCTAAATTCATGGTGATTGATTTTAATAATATTCTGAAACGCCGAATTCAATTAGAATAAATTTCGGTTTAATAATTTAAATATAGATTATAAAACTGAATTATTAAATTTTTATTGGTTAATTATCCGTTTTCGTTTTAATTCGCATTTTAATCATCAATCACCATCAAATGAAAACACACAAACCCGCAGACCGCATCCAGGATTTACAATATTTCGGCGAATTCGGAGGGGTCAACCCCTCTATAACCGATTCTTCCACTTATACTTTTTTATCAGCCAAAACCATGTTCGATACCTTTGAAGGCAATGCGGAAGGCTGCTATTTGTATTCTCGGCATTCCACACCGAGCAACCTTTATTTAGGTCAGGCATTGGCTGCCATGGAAAACACCGAAGCCGCCAACGTGACCGCTTCCGGGATGGGAGCGATTACTTCTGTTTTATTACAACTTTGCCAAAGCGGAGACGAAATCATTTCCAGCCGCACGATTTACGGTGGGACGTATGCTTTCATGAAAAATTTTCTGCCCAAACTCCAAATCCAAACAAAATTTGTGGACATCACGAATTTGGAACAAGTAGAAAATGCCATCAATCAAAATACCAAAGTCCTTTACTGCGAAACCATCAGCAACCCGCTTTTGGAAATAGCCGACATCGAGGGACTTTCCAAAATCGCAAAACGCCACAACCTGCAATTGGTGGTGGACAATACATTTTCGCCATTTATGGTGACTCCTGTTAATTTAGGGGCAGATGTAGTCATCCACAGTTTGACCAAGTTCATCAACGGAAGCAGCGATGCGGTGGGCGGTGTGATTTGCGGAACCCAGCAATTTATCGATGACCTGAGAAATGTAAACGACGGTGCCTGTATGCTGCTCGGCCCAACGATGGACAGTTTTCGTGCGGCGAGCATTTTGAAAAATATGCGTACCCTGCACATCCGGATGAAACAACACAGCCGGAATGCCCAATTCTTGGCGGAAGCATTTGAAAAAGACGGATTGAAAGTAGTTTATCCCGGATTGGAAAGCCATTCCGGCCATGAAACATTGAAAAAAATTTACCTTCCCGAGTACGGTTTTGGCGGCATGATGACCTTAGACGTTGGTTCGCTTGATAAAGCCAATGCTTTGATGGAAATGATGCAGCAAGAAAACCTAGGTTATCTCGCAGTCAGTTTAGGATTTTACAAAACATTATTCAGCGCACCCGGAACTTCCACTTCCAGTGAAATCCCCGAAGAAGAACAAAAAGAAATGGGGCTTTCGGATGGATTGATCCGTTTTTCCATCGGCTTGGATGACGACATCGAAAGGACTTATCTCAAAATGAAAGAATGCATGACAAAGCTCGGCGTATTGAAATAAATCAAATGAAACCGACCAAGTTTCAAAAGAAAAATTTAGGGAAATAAAAAATAGCATCTATCAGGTTTTAATTGATAAAAACTGATTAATTTTGGGCGTTAAACTTCGGAGGAAGGATTTTGCTGATTGCAACCTCGTTAAAAATTGCTAAAACAGGTTTCTCCGTTTTTTAATGTTATAAATTAGATTTAAAATTAAACTATGCCATACCTATTCACATCAGAATCCGTTTCTGAGGGACATCCCGACAAAATCGCCGATCAAATTTCAGATGCCTTACTGGATCATTTTTTAGCATTTGACCCGCAAAGTAAAGTGGCCTGCGAAACTTTGGTCACAACGGGCCAGGTAGTCTTGGCAGGTGAAGTACGCTCTACCGCCTACATCGATTTGCAGAAAGTAGCACGCGATACCATCAAAGAAATCGGATACACCAAAAGTGAATACATGTTCGAAGCCAATTCCTGCGGGGTTTTGTCTTCCATCCACGAACAATCGCCTGAAATCCACCAAGGCGTTATCAGGGCTTCCGAAGAAGAACAAGGAGCCGGAGACCAAGGAATGATGTTCGGATATGCGACCAATGAAACCGAAAACTTCATGCCGCTTGCTTTGGATCTTTCCCATAAAATCTTGATTGCACTGGCAGAAATCAGAAAAGAAGAACCTGAATTGATTCCATACCTTCGCCCGGATGCCAAATCACAGGTAACCATTGAATACGATGACCACAACAAACCTGTCCGTATCGACACCATTGTGGTTTCCACCCAACATGACGAATTCGGTACGGAGGAAGCCATGTCGGCAAAAATTCAAAACGACATCATCAGCATCCTGATTCCACGCGTAAAACAACAATTGCCCCAACACATCCGCGATCTCTTTGATGAAAATATCACCTACCACATCAACCCGACCGGAAAGTTCGTGATTGGCGGCCCGCATGGAGATACCGGCCTGACAGGACGAAAAATCATCGTCGATACCTACGGCGGAAAAGGGGCACACGGAGGCGGAGCCTTCAGCGGAAAAGACCCTTCCAAAGTAGACCGTTCCGCTGCTTATGCTGCAAGGCACATTGCCAAGAACCTCGTGGCTGCAGGAGTAGCAGACGAAATCCTGATTCAGGTTTCATATGCCATCGGTGTGGCGGCTCCGGTAAGTTTGCTGGTCAATACTTTCGGAACTTCAAAAGTCGATATGACCGAAGGCGAATTATCCAAAAAGGTAAGCGAAATCTTTGACATGCGCCCCTATGCAATTGAAACCCGGTTCAAACTCAGAAACCCGATTTACCGCGAAACCGCAAGCTATGGCCATATGGGAAGAGTGCCTAAACTCATGAAAAAGAAATTCGTCGGGGTCAACAACGAAGTAAAAGAATTCGAAGTAGAACTCTTTACCTGGGAGAAACTAGATTATGTGGACAAAGTGAAAACTGCATTTGGGTTGTAATTCTTAAAATAAATTTAGCCAAGCCGGGTTCTCAGAGGTCGGCTTCTTTTATTTTATGTAATTTAGGATGTTGAAGGATGACAAAAATTTCATTTGAAATTTAAAATCAATTCTTCAAAACCATCGGCAATCGGCTAAAAATTCCGAAATTTGCATTCTAATTCAACATTTTGAAACGGATCGCGTTTATATTGTTTTTATTCTTCTCTTTCACAGAAGCCCAGACCATTACAGACCCTCAAGACTATTATGCCTGTGACGAGGACGGAGACGGCTATGTGACGATTCCATTTAGCGAATTACAAAACTATGCTTTGGATTACTTGGAAGAATTCAACGAATCCCCGGAAATTTATGTCACCAAAGCCTACAACGGAATTGCCAAAATAACCAATCTCTACAACAATCCACAGGTCATCCATGTCTGCGACAGCGACGGAAATGGCGGTTATTACGACATCGCCATCAACAACCAGCAGGAAATCTTCATTGCCCGACAAGGTGGATTTATCCAAAAAATCAATCCGCAAACCTGTACCATCACCAACATCGGCCAAGCACATCCGAACGGGCAAAGTGTATTGGCACTTTCTTTTGACAAATTAAACCATTTGTATGAAGGCGGTTGGACGAGTCAAGTTTTCCGCGCCGATGCCCAGAACCTGAGCGAATTCCATTTGTGGCATGATTTCATAGACGGCCGGGCAGCCGGAGATTTTGTGCAAATAGGTGAATTCCTTTATGTCGCTTGGACGGTGGACGGAACCGATTATTTATACAAAGTTACCTTGGGTACAAACAACCAATATGTCAGCCATGAAAACCTAGGTCCAATCGACAATGGAACTTATGGCTTGGCAGTGGAATACGGCAGGTTATACGGAAATACCCCCAATTATTTGTATGAAATCAATTTGGAAACGATGGAAACCATGCTCATCCGACAAAGGCCCAACCAGTCCAATACAGCAGGTGAATGGTGGGGCGCAGCCGGGTTGCACGAAGCTTTGGATATGCAAATTACCTACCACGAAGAATTGAACGAAGCACTTACAGGAACCAATCCCCTTGCAGACCCTTATACGAATCCGTTTCCTTTTACCGGCCAGATTTTCATCCGAATCCATGAAGCAACCAACGATGTAACCTACATCATCCCCATCAATCTGATCATTGAGGTCGCGCCTGCCGCAGCTGATGCTGAACTGGAAGAATGTCGGGACGAAGATTTGGGCATGGCAACTTTCCAGTTGAACAATGCGCAAATGGACATCAATCCGGGAGCCGGGCTCAATTTCACCTATTTTGAGTCATTGGAAAATTTAACCGCCCATCAAAATCCCCTTCCCCTCAGCTATTCCGTTCCCCAAACCACTACTGTTTTTGTCAAAGTCTCTGATGGTTCTCCCGATTGTTACGGTGTGGCGGAACTCGAACTTTTGGTTCCCACAGCGGAAAATGTAGATTATGATTCGGAAGTTGTTTTTTGCCAAGGAACCGAAGCCGTTTTATCCGTTCCGGATGAATTTACCAATTACCAATGGAATGGTTTGACCGGAGAAGATTCTGACCAACCTTTGGACCAACATGAAGTAATTGTCAGTTTACCGGGCAATTATTCGGTCACGGTGACCGATGTATCCGGATGTTCCTATACCTTGCCTTTTCAGGTTTCCAGCGGCGGTGAGCCCGAAATCACCGGGGTCAGCGTGGACGGGAAATCACTCACGGTACTGGTTTCGCCTGCGGGTCAATATGAATATTCGCTCAATGGTGTCTTTTGGCAGAATTCCAATACATTCTACCCTATTGAACCGGATGATTATGAAATTTACGTTAGGGATTTTTCCGGTTGCAGCAGTGACAAATATGAATTCACTTATTTCTATATCCCGAATTTCATTTCGCCCAATAATGACGGATACAATGATGTCTGGGAAATCCGTGGGTTGAACGAATACCCGGACGCTGCCGTCCGAATCTTTGACCGATACGGCAAACTCTTTTTTGACCGTAAGATTAATTCGAATTCCTTTGTCTGGGACGGCAAATATTTAGGTCGAACCGTTCCCAGCGGAACCTATTGGTATATCCTGACCCTTTCCGAAGAAAAAAGAATCACCGGCTCCGTTTTTGTTAGAAATTGACCCGAAAACTTCGGCAGTTAAATCAGAAGATGTTTAAAGTAAAACCGTTTGCTACGGCACTTAAACGAACGTATGATTTTCTCCTGATTATAAGTACAAAGCGTACGCCTCGAGATATGCAGTAAATCCATCACATCCCGGTCATCCAAGATTTCATGTGTTGGGCCCATCGGAGCACCTGCCTTTTTCATATGAAGCATACGGCTTTCAGGGATTTGTAATTTCGTTTTCATTTCCTTGGCCTTTAAAATTGAACGATCACAATAATTCACGGTATTCCCCAATAAAACGGCATCCATTGCCTAAGCCCGGCAAAAATCCGTTCATTCTCACAAACATCAGGTAAATCAAAATAAGGCAGTGACATTTAGCGAGAGTACAGTCAGCCAGACAAATATAAAAAACATTAACACACACAAGACTTTTTCACCTTATTTATCCCAACCACCTATTTTTATTTTTTCCCCGTCATCCTGAGCTTGTCGAAGGACACTGCTTGTCCGCCGAAGGAGGATCGAAGGGTACTGCTTGCCGCCATAAGCGTCATGGTGATCCCGATAGCTCCCGAAGGCTTTCGGGACGGGATGTCGAACCACAAGGGGCACTTTTACCTTAAAGGAGCTGACCGCTGACTGCTGACCGCTGAACACTGATTGCTCCAAACCTTTCCCCGTCACCCTGAGCTTGTCGAAGGGCTGCTTGTCCGCCGAAGGAAGATCCGCCGAAGGAGGATCGAAGGGCACTGCTTGCCGCCGTAAGCGTGATCCCGATAGCTATCGGGATGTCAGCAAAAAACCAAATGTGCAATTTTGAGGCTGGCTTTTACACTGACGCACAACGTTTTGTATAAAAGCAGTAGCGGCGGATTAAAACGGTTCCAGTTTTCACCCGAACCGCTATTGCTTTTTATACATTGTTAGCTTTTGTTATTTTTCAACTTGATGTTCCCAATAAGCGCCACTAATGTCTGTGATTTTAAGGGTATATGTACCTTTAGGCAAGCTTGATAAAACTTCATTATCAAAGTTTAGTTTTGCTTTTGCTCCTAATGGAACAATTAAACTATGTTTTCCTGGTTTTATTTTGGCAACATAGTAGTTAGAAATACTTTCATTTTTTAGCACTGCCAAATCTTCCTGGGTATATTCTAAAATCGTATGTTTTTTGTTGTCAAACAATTCAATGCTAATAACCCAAGAGCCATAAACATCAACACCTTCAGTTCTAAAAACATCAAAGCTTAATCTATTCTCGGTGATTTTTCCATCTGTAATTTCTAGTTTTGGCTTTACAGATTTATTATGAAGTGTTCCCCAAACGCCCCCGTGAAATACTTGGTTTGTCATTAAGGTCATTCCCAAAATAAAGATAGAACCAGCTAATACAACTCTAGGAAAAACACTTTCTTTTATCGGCAATATTCCTGAACCCAACCAAGCAAACCATTTCTTTTTGGTGATTGCAAAATTATTTTTCATTAAATAATTGTCCACAGAGTATTTGCCGCTTCCCGTCAAAAACAAGACAAAGCCAGTGGCGATTCCTAGAATTCCTATTTGCCATTCGTCAAGACAAGTAGTGCCAATCCAACCAGAACCTAAAAGAATTCCCATCGCTAATCCAAAAACACCAATGCTCATAATTCGAGTGAATAAACCAAACATAATAAACAAGCCTACAATACCTTCAACAATCGTGAAAATCACCATATTGATCCAAAGCATATCAGGGTTCTCTACTAAATACTGAATAATTGGTTTTATCCCTAAAGCATTGGGTAAAAAGGCATTGAATTTTTCGCCAATATATCCAGCTGCTTCCGGATCGAGTTTGTTTTCTAATGCTACTCTTCTCCAAAAGGCAGAGAAATAAGTCCAACCAACAACTAATCTTAGTGCTAAAGCCAATAGCCCAGCATCATTTTTTATGCTAATATTTTTCATAGTTTATTATATTGTAAGTGTTATAAAACCTTTCTTAATAAATTGGAATCTGTATAATATGCCATTGGGAATTATTTCAACAGTATCGGGCAAACCAAATGCGGAATCTTCTATTCTGCTCACGATTTTTTCAGTATTAAAAAAATGGCTAATGCTTGCTATTATGAAAATTAAGCTAAGCAAAATGCGAAGTATAACTACAGATTTGTAGCTCACTTCAAGTGTTTTTTCTTGAAATTTCATTGTAGATATTTGTAATTGATATAGCAGAAATAACAACTGCCTTACGTTTTCTTATTTAGAAAATCAATTACGAATACACCTGGATGTTTTGATACAGAATGTATAGAGGTATAGAAGGAATCAGCTTAGATTTACTGATTCGAAGCGTATTATTGGTTTTTAGCTGAACTGGAAAATGAAGAATGAATGCCGGCTCATTAACAAAGAAGTCAACCGCTTTTGTAACCGATGGTGAAGATGAATGATTAATTTCGGCAACATCAAAGGCAACACAACTTGCTGTTGAAATTGTGGCTAGGCTTTTATTTAAAACATTAGTCTGGGGTAAGCCTATTTGAGCTTGAATAAAATTCCTGACCTTACAAGGTGAAAGTAAAAGCAACAATGCCAGTCCCAATAAAGACAGGATTAAAGAATATTTTTTAATGTCTAGCTTTTCTTTCATCTTTTGCAAAGATACAAATAACGATTATAACGCTGTGTTATTGTTTCCATAACAAAAGCTAACGTTCGTTTCTCAGCTATACGCAGTCAGGGATTTTCACCACTGAATCCGCCTGTAGCGGAAACTGAACTTTAAATTTAGCACTTTACTGTCCTACGAAGCACGAATTGAAAATCAGCGAAGCTAAACCCCTGCTTGCGTATAGGTGATGTTATGCCTTCGTTGTTTTTTCATTCTGTTGGCAAGTAAAGTTTCATTGTTCCTTTTTTAAACAACACTTCGTCCAAATGCCCCATTTTTTGTCGGTCAGTTGATATTAAGTGCATATGCAAAAAGGTGTCGTGGTGCGTAAAAATTGCTTTATGTTCTGTCGAGAAGAAGCCGATAATGTCTACTTGTTCGTTTTGGAGTTCGTAATTTTTCTGTCCTTTATGTGCTTCGTCTGGCGAACTTACTTTTGAACCTTTCGGCAAGTTTACGATATGGATTGTCGCTTGATCAACTACCCCTGTTAGTTTAAACATAAAAGGTCGAAGCGAATTTTTAGTCACTTTGTCGAGATAAGTTTCAAGTTGTTGAATTGTCTGAATACTGTCTGGCAAAGATTGTTCTGTCCACTTTGAAATGTTTGCGTAACCAAAAAACGGGGCTTTAATGTCGTAAGTTTCTTCAACTTTCATTGTCGAGTCAGAAGTCACGGTTGATTTGTATGAATTACCGTCAATGATTAAGATTTCACCTGCTAAATACTCAACAGGTCCAAGTCCATACAAATTTGTCTTGTTGGCAATAGTGTCAAGGTGTATGTTTCCATAAAGTTGTCCTTTCCACATTACGTTTTTCATTTCACTAACAATTTTTACTTCGTGAGTTGTCTGCTGTGCTTTGGTCGTGCAACTTGTTAAGGTTAAAATTGTCAGTCCCAAAAGTGTTGCTTTAAAATTCATTTTTATCATTTATTTTCTGTTGTCTCTGTGTCGCTCTACAATGAGGCATAACGGTTTGTATATGGTTTGTTGCGTGGTTTAAGCACTAAATTTAGCAAATAAAAACCGAATAGAAAATCCGCGAGGATTTTCGTAAGTAGGCTAGAAATAGCAATAAATTATATACGTTGTTAGGCACTGGCTTTTATTTAATTCAGACTATGTAAACCATTATATTCCAAAACATATGGAAGATAATGGATGGTCCAATTGATTTAGATTTATAATATAGAATTCCAGATATTATTCCACCAAATATTGTCAAATAAAATAAATGCCAATCTTGTTTTGATGATTCCAAAATCAAATTCATATAAGGTAAATGAATTGAAGCGAACAAAATAGAAGCCAATAAAATCGCAACTATCGTATTCGTTTTTTTCTGTAAATTATTCTGGATATATTCTCTGAAAAACAATTCTTCTCCGATAGGAATCATTAGGATAGCAGAAATCATATTTATATCCTTAAATTTTGGCAAGCCATCAAATCTATAAGCAATATGGTATTCAGTTCCGAATAATAAGTTGTAAATCCATTTTAAAGGTGTTTGCATAAAGGCAAATGAAATTCCCATTATCAGAGCAATTAAATACCATTTTCGATGAGTTTTTTTAATCAGATTTTCGAAAGTCCGTTTTCTTATAAAATAAATGAAAATCAAAACTCCGATTAATTGTAAAGTTCCTTGAATCAAGAGGTAATATTCGTAATAGTCTTCAAATCCAATAGTTTCAGCTATTAGAAACCAAGAACCAATAAGTTCAATTCCAATGAGATAGAGTAGAGTAGCCAAAATGGCATTTGGAATGTTTATCAATTCGTTATTCAATATCGTTTGTTTTTTTAGCTTGTGCCTAACGGTTTCGGGCTTTGCGTTCGGGCGGGTTTCGGAGCACAAAACTGTCTGCCAGCACTGAACTTGAATAGAAGCACAAAGCTCCAAGTTTGCACGTCAGCCCGCCTGACGCAAAACCCGTGTTATATGCCGTTTTTTCGTCCGTCATTTCGTTATAGCCGGTATTAAAA
>Ga0172382_10008285_pt1 | contig 14522 bp, 11 predicted proteins | sample Leawel138RmetaG_FD_122245 | JGI IMG/M metagenome (GOLD analysis project Ga0172382, IMG submission 122245) | Leachate microbial communities from a municipal landfill in Southern Ontario, Canada - Leachate well 138R metaG | ecosystem: Engineered > Solid waste > Landfill > Unclassified | place...
GCTGGCGCGCGAGGACGGGCAGGGCGAGGTAATGGGTGCAGGTCTCGGCGGTCACCGGCAGGCCGGCGGCGCGGGCGGCCTCGATCAGCGGCACCGCCCCGGCAGCGACCAGATGCAGGATATGAAGCCCGCAGCCGGTGGCGCGGGAAAACTCGATGGCGCGGCCGATCGCCTCGATCTCGGTCACCGGCGGCCGGGTGAGCGCATGCCAGCGCGGCGCCTCGTGGCCGCCGGCCACGGCCCGGGCGCGCAGGCGCTCGACGATGCCGGCATTCTCGGCATGCAGGACCACCGACAGGTCGTGGCGCGCGGCCTCCTCCATCAGCGCGAACAGGCTGCCGTCGTCCAGCTTCAGCCCGTCCTCCTCGTAGACGGTATAGACCTTGAGCGTCGTCACCCCCTGCGCGCGCAGGGCCGGAAGCTCGGCCAGCGTGGCGTCGTTCACATCGGTGACGATCATGTGCAGCCCGTAGTCGAGCGTCACGTTCGCATCGGCCTGCCGGCGGCGATGGGCCAGCCCCTTCAGCATCGAGCCGCCGCGGCGCTGCAACGCGAAATCCACGATCGCGGTGGTGCCGCCGCGCAGCGCGGCGATGCCGCCCGAGCCGAAGTCGTAGACCGACCGCTGCCCCATGAAGCCGACCATGAGATGCACATGCGGATCGACCCCGCCCGGAATCACGATCCGGCCGCGCGCGTCGATCACCTGCGCCCCGGGATGGGCCCCGGCGCCGGTGCCCGGCGGCAGCAGCGCGGCGATCCGCTCGCCCTCGGTCACGACATCCAGATGCCGCGCGCCCCCGGGGGTGACGACCTTGCCGCCGGCAATGACCAGCGTCATGGCGCGCCCTCCAGCGCCTGCGCGAGATCGGCGATCAGGTCCGCGGCATCCTCGATCCCGACCGAGATGCGCACGAGGCTGTCGGTGATCCCCATCGCCGCGCGCTGTTCGGGCGCCACCGAGAAATGCGAGGTATGGCCCGGCTGCGAGATCAGGCTCTCGACCCCGCCGACCGAGGGGCCGATCCCGAACAGCCGGGTGCGGTCGACGACGTGGCGCGCGGCCGCGGGGCTGCGGGCCTCGAAGGACAGCAGCCCGCCGAAGCCGCGCATCTGCCGCAGTGCCAGCGCATGGTCGGGATGCGCGGGCAGGCCCGGATACATGACCCGTGCCACCTTCGGATGCCCGGCAAGAAATTCGGCCACCTGCTGGGCGCTGTCGTTGTGGCGGGCCATGCGCAGCGCGAAGGTGGCCATGCCGCGCATCAGCAGCCAAGCGGCATGCGGATCGACGATCGCCCCGGTGGCCTGTTGCAGGCTGCGCACCCGGCGGCTGAGGTCGCGCCCGCCGCAGACCGCGCCAAGGATCAGGTCGCCGTGACCGTTGAGATATTTCGACGCCGAATGCACCACCAGACCGGCGCCCAGCGGCAGCAGGTTCTGGTTCATCGGCCCGCCGAGGGTGCCGTCGACCACCAGCACCGCGCCGGCGGCCTGCGCCACGCGGGCCAGCGCCGCGATATCCGCGACCCGCAAAAGCGGGTTGGTCGGGGTCTCGGCATAGATCACCCGCACCCGGGGCGTCAGCACGGCGGCGACATCATCGGCGGTGATGCCCGCGGCATGAATCACCTCGACCCCCTGCGCGGGCAGGATGTCGCGGAAATACCGCACCGTGCCGCCATAGATATCCGGCAGCGTCACCACCGCATCGCCCGCGCGCAGCAGCGGCGCCAGCGCCCCGGCGATCGCCGCCATGCCCGAGGAGAAAAGCACCGCGCTCTCGGCCTCTTCCAGCGCCGCGAGGCGCTGTTCGGCGGCCATCACGGTCGGGTTGCGGATCCGCGAATAGACGAAGCCGCGCTTCTCGCCGGTGTTGAGGGCGATCTGCTCGGCGGTATCGGCGGCCACGAAGGTCGCCGACTGGTAGATCGGCGCCGTGACCGCGCCCTTGTCCGCGGCCGGGTCGAGCCCGGCATGGACCGCGCGGGTGGACAGGCCGGGGGTGCCGGGGGAACCGCTGCTCATTTCGTCAGTTCGCGCGAGATGATGATGCGCAGGATCTCCGACGTGCCGCCGCCGATCTCGGCCAGCTTGGAATCGCGGAAATGGCGCTGCATGTCGTATTCCATCAGATAACCCCAGCCGCCCATCATCCGCATCCCCGAATAGGCGGCGCGCACATAGGTCTCGGACGAGTAGAGATTGGCCATCGCGCTTTCCTTGTTGTTCGGGATGCCGCGATCGACGAGATCGGCCGAGCGGTAGAGCAGCAGCCGTGCCGCCTCGATCTCCATGTCCATATCGGCCAGCTTGGCGCGGGTAAGCTGGAAGCTGTTGATCTTCTGGCCGAACTGCTCGCGCTGGTCGGTATAGGCAAGGATGTCGTCCAGCACCCTCTGCGCCGCGCCCACATTCACCGCCGAAAGGCAGCAGCGTTCGTAGTCCAGCGTCTTGAGAACGTTGGTCCAGCCGCGGTTCACCTCGCCGATGATCGCATCCTTCGGCAGGCGCACATCGGTGAGGAAGATCTCGTTGAGGTCCATCGGCTTCAGGCCCAGCTTCTTCAGCCGCCGGATCTCCACCCCCGGCGTCCCGGCCGGCAGCAGGAACATGGTGATGCCCTTGTGCTTGGGCGCCTCGGTGTCGGAGCGCGCCATCAGCAGGATGTAGTCGGCGACCTGCGCGGCCGAGCAGAACATCTTCTGGCCGTTGATCACCCACTCGTCGCCCTCCGGCACCGCGCGGGTGCGCAGGCTGGCCGCGTCCGAGCCGGAATTGGGTTCCGACAGCGACAGGGCAAAGCGGATCTCGCCGCGCGCCAGCTTCGGCAGCAGCTCGTGCTTCTGCTCCTCGGTCGCGAAATGCACCAGCGCGTCGGTCGCGATCACCACGGTGGTGTAGTAGAGATTGGCGCCGGCCTCGAAATGGCGGGCGAACTCCTCGAGGAACACCGCCAGATCGGTGCAGCTTCCGCCCATGCCGCCGTATTCCTCGGGGATCGGCAGGCCGAGCCAGCCCTCGGCGGCGAGCTTGGCGTAAAGCTCGGCCGGGAACCGCTCCTGCTCGTCGCATTCGCGGACATATTCGATCGGGCATTCGCGGGTCAGGAAGGCCCGCAGGTTGTCGCGCATCAGGCGCTGTTCTTCGGAAATCTCGAAATCCATGTCACTTCCCTGTCCAGCGCGGGGCGCGTTTTTCGGCAAAGGCCCGCGGCCCCTCCCGGTAGTCGTCCGAAAGGCGCAGCCGGTCGCGCCACGGCAGGCCCTGTTGCAGCCGCGCAAAGGCCGCCCGGTCGGACAGCATCTCGACCTCGCGCGTCACCTCGAGCAGCGCGGCCACGGCCAGCGGCGCGCCCTTCAGGATCTGCGCGGCGTAATCGCGGGCCGTCTCCATCAGGTCGGCCCGGGACACGATGCGGTTGATGAAGCCGTGGCGGAACCCCTCCTCGGCCGGCATGCGCCGCCCGGTCAGCAGCAGCTCCGATGCCACGTTCGACGGCAGCCGCCGATGCGCGCGCCACAGCCCGCCGGCCTCGGGGATGAAGCCGCGTTGCAGCTCGGGCAGGGTGAACTCGGCCTCGGGGACCGCAAGGACGATCTGGCAGCTGAGCGCGAATTCGAACCCGCCGCCCGCTGCCATGCCGTTCACGGCGCAGATCAGCGGCTTCACCATGTCGTGACGGTTCAGCGACATGAAGCCGTGGGGGCCGAACTCCTCGCCGTCCTCGCCGCCCGCGACCGCCTTGAGATCCCAGCCGGCCGAGAACATCCGCTCGCCCGCGCCGGTGACGATCCCGACCCGCAGGCCCGGGTCGTCGTTGAGCCGGGTGAGCGCCGCGTCCAGATCGCGGCTCGCCTGCTGGTCGAAGGCATTGGCGGGCGGGTGGTCGAAGGTGATCTCGAACACCTCGCCCCGGGTTTCGGTGCGGATGCGGCTCATGCCGGGAACTCCCGCAGCACGTCTTTCGCGATGATGTCGCGGTGGATTTCCGAGGTGCCTTCCCAGATCCGCTCCACCCGCACGTCGCGCCACATGCGCTCGATCGGCCATTCCTTCGAGACCCCCATGCCGCCGAGGATCTGCAGCGCATTGTCGGTGACCCGCCCGGCCATTTCCGATCCGAACAGGTTGACGATCGACGCCTCGCGCTGGGTGATCGTGCCGGCCTCCATCCGCGCGGCGCCGTCGAGGACCAGCAGCCGCGTGGCCTGGATGTCCACCGCCATGTCGGCCAGCTTGAACGAGGTGCCCTGGAAGCTGCCGATGGTGCTGCCGAAGGCGCGGCGGGTGTTGGCATATTGCGCGGCGATGCCCATCGCGCGCTCGGCCAGCCCGACCATGTTGGCGGCCAGCATCACCCGGCCGGAAAAGATCCAGTTCTTGGCGATGGCGAAGCCGCCGCCCTCCTCGCCCAGAATGTTGCGCGCCGGCACCCGCACATCCTGAAGCGCGATCGAGCAGGACTTGAAGCCGCGGTTGCCCAGCAGTTCCAGCGGGCGCACGGTGACGCCGGGCAGGTCCTTGTCGACCAGGAAGCAGGTGATCCGCTTGCGCGGGCCCTTGGGCGTTTCATCCACGCCGGTGACGGCGAACAGGATGATGAAATCCGCCACCATCGCCATGGTGATGAAGATCTTCTCGCCGTTGATGATGTAGTCGTCGCCGTCGCGCACCGCGCGGGTGGCGATCTGGCGCGCGTCCGAACCGGCGCCGGGCTCGGTCAGGCCGAAGCATTCCCAGCGCTCGCCGGTGATGACCGGCTTGAGATAGGTCTCGATCTGGTCGCCGGTGCAGTTCTTGAGGATCGGCGCCGGCCGGTTGCAGATGACGCTGAGCGCGCGGGTGGTGCGGCCGAACTCGATCTCGGCCACGACGCGCAGCGACTGGCCCAGATCGCCGCCGCCATGTTCCGCGGGCATGTTCATCGCGTAGAAGCCGGCCTTGATGGCCTTGGCCTTCAGCTCGGCGAACAGCTCGGGCGGCACCTGGTCGGCGGTCTCGACCAGTTGCTCGTGCGGCATCAGCTCCTTTTCGACAAAGGCCCGGACGCCCTCGGCGACCATCCGCTGTTCATCCGAATACCCGTATGCCATCGGCGTCGCATCCTCCCGCTGGGACCGTCAGGCACCGGGCCTGATCGTTTCAATATTCGACACGACGTTTTAATAGTTTGCACGGCTTGTCAATGCATGTTTATCTGCCGCGGACGCCGGCCAACCCGGCGCCGCCCCCGCGCAGACCGAGGAACAGCGAATGCCGTCAGTAATTACCCGCCATATCAAGGACATGATCGCCGAGGCCAATGCGCTGGTCGAGATGGTCACCCCCGCCGACGCGCGCGACCTGCTCGGGCGCGAGGATGTGACCTTCGTCGATCTGCGCGATTTCCGCGAGATCGCGCGCGAGGGCCGGATCCCCGGCGCCTTCTCCTGCCCGCGCGGGATGCTCGAGTTCTGGATCGACCCCGAGAGCCCCTATGCCAAGCCGGTGTTCCAGGAGGACCGGCGCTTCGTGTTCTACTGCGCCTCGGGCTGGCGCTCGGCGCTCGCCACCCGGACCGCGCAGGAGATGGGGCTCGCGCCGGTGATGCATGTCGAGGGCGGCTTCACCGCCTGGAAGGCGGCCGGCGGCCCGGTCGAGATGCCGCCCCCGTCCCGGAGGTGATGCCGGGAATCATGGTTGCGGAAGGATTTTCCGGCCGTTCTGGTGATCCGCGCGCCGCGGTCCTAGACTCCTGGGCAGGTTCGAGGAGGATTTCCCATGAGCAGCACTGTCGAAAAGGCGCTGACCTTGCTCGAACTGCTGTCCACCCATGACGAGCCGGTCAGGCTGGCCGAGCTGTCCCGCGCCGCGGCGATGAACAAGAGCACCGCGTTCCGGATGCTCGAGGTCATGTCGCATCTGGGCTATGTCACCCAGGACGCGCCGAACGGGCGCTACATGATGACCACGCGGATGTGGGAGATCGGGGTGCGCGCCTTCCAGCGCAGCGACCTGCGCCGGCTCGCGCAGCCCTATCTCGCCGAGCTGGTCGAGGCGACCGGCGAGACCGCGGTGCTGACCCGCCGCGACGGCGGCGAGGTGGTGCTGGTCGAGAAGGTCGACTGCGCCCATCCGTTGCAGGCCATCGCGCCGCTGGGCAGCCGCTCGCCGGTCCATGCCTCGTCGCTCGGCAAGGCGTTCCTGCTTGCCGATCTCGCGCAGGGGCGCGACATCGGCACGCTGGAGATGACGCGCTTCACTCCCCGGACCGTGACCGATCCCGACCGGCTGCTGGCCGAACTGCGGGCCAGCCTCGAGACCGGCGCCGCGGTCGGGCGCGACGAATACCGCGAGGGGGTCTCGGGCGTGGCCGCGCCGGTGATGGGCGCGGACGGGCAGGCCCACGGCTCGATCGGCATCAGCATGCCGAGCCTGCGCCTGAGCGACGCGGCCCTGCCCCGGCTCATCCAGCAGGTCGCGGCGGTGGCGCGGCGCTTCTCGGCCGCGCTCGGCCACGAACCGCCGGCCGCGGCCGCCCCGAAGGCGGCGCCGGGCTGAACGGCAGGCGGGGCGGCAGCTACGCGCCTGCCTCGTGCCGGTGCTCGCGCCACCAGGCGGGGCCGCCGCGCCACCGCGGCCAGCCATAGCCATGCACCCAGATCACGTCGATATCCGCGGGACGCAGCACGATGCCTTCCTCGATGATCCGGCCGGTCTCGGCGAGCATCGGCTCGAGCAGCCGTTCCAGAAGCGCGGCCTCGGCAAGCGGCGGCGCATCGTCATGGCCGTGGCGGGCGCGGAATCCGGCGATCAGCCGCATGGCCTCGGCCGAGGGGGTGGCGGCGCCCTGCGCATCGTAGTCGTAGTAACCGCCCCCCGACTTGCGCCCGAGGCGCCCGGCCTCGCACAGCACCTCCTCGACGCTGCGCCCGGCGCTGCCCTCGCGGTCCCAGCCGACATCGAGCCCGGCCAGATCGGCCATCGCGAACGGCCCCATCGGCAGGCCGAAGCCGGTCATGGCCCGGTCGATCGCATCGGGATCCTGCCCCTCGAGCAGCAGTTCCATCGCCGCCTCCTGCCGGCGCAGCAGGATCCGGTTGCCGACGAAGCCATGGCAGTTGCCGACCGTGACCGCCACCTTGCCCAGCCGCTCGCCCAGCGCCATGGCGGCGGCGATGGTGACGGGCGTCGTGGCCCGGCCGCGCACCACCTCGAGCAGCCGCATCACATGCGCGGGCGAGAAGAAATGCATCCCCAGCACCTGCCCGGGCCGGGTGGTGGCGGCGGCCAGTTCGTCGATATCGAGGAACGAGGTATTGCTGGCCAGAATCGCACCCGGCTTCGCGATCGCATCCAGTTGCCGCAGGACCGCACACTTGACCGGCATCGATTCGTAGACCGCCTCGATGATCAGCCCGGCCGGCGCCAGCGCCGCCGGGTCGGGTGCCGCCTGCAGCCGCGCCAGCGCCGCGTCGCGCGCGGCTTCGGTCATCTTCCCCCGCGCCACCGCGCCCTCGAGGTTGCGGGCGACGGTCGCGGCACCCCGGGCCAGCGCCGCGGGCGCCGCGTCGTGCAGGATCACCGGCAGCCCGGCCATCAGCACCGCGGTGGCGATCCCGGCACCCATGGTCCCGGCGCCGGCGATGCCGACCAGATCGACCGGCGGCGCGGCCACCTCCGCGCGCGCAAAGCCCGGGTCACGCACCTTGCGCTCGGCCGCGAACAGGTGGCGCAGCGCCTGCGACTGCCAGCCGGCTTCCAGACGGGCGAAGGCGGCGAGCGTCGCGGGCAGGAATGGGGCGTCGGGCGCGGCGGCGGCGGCCTCGATCAGCGCCAGCGCCTCGGCCACGGCATGTTGTCCCGCGAGCTTGCGGCCGGGGCCGGCGCGCCAGCGTTCGACTGCCTGCGGGTCGGGCGCGATCCGCTTGCGCCCGGCCCCGGGGCTCCGGGCCACACGCGCCGCCGCTTCCAGCAGGTCGCCCGGCACCAGCGCATCGACAAGGCCCAGCGCCAGCGCCTCGTCGGCGCCGATCTCGCGCCCGGACAGGCCGAGGTCGAGCGCCGCAGCGGTGCCGGCGAGGCGGGTGACCATGCTCAGCCCGCCGCAGCCCGGGATCAGGCCGAGGCGGATCTCCGGCAGCCCGAAGGCCGCGCGCGGCCCCGCGATCCGTGCCGCGCAGGCCAGCGCCAGTTCGAACCCGCCGCCCAGCACCCGCCCCGCCAGCGCCGCGATCACCGGCACCGGCGACTGCATGACCAGCGCGATCAGCCCCGGCAGGTCGGGCGCGGCCATCGGCCGGCCGAATTCGCGGATATCGGCACCGGACCAGCCGCTGTCGCCGGCGCAGGTCAGGACCACGGCCTCGATCCCTCCGGTCTCGCGCGCGAGGCGCAGGCCGGCGGCCAGCCCCTGCCGCACCGGGGCCGAGAGCAGGTTCAGCGGCGGATTGTCGCTGCGCAGTTCCAGCAGGGCGCCATGGCGATGCGCGGTCACATTGGGGGAAAGCCGGGTCATGACAGCCTCGCGGAAAATGGATCAGGCAGGAAAGATCTCGATCAGGCCGGCGGCACCCATGCCGCCGCCGATGCACATGGTGGCGATGCCCCAGCGCGCGCCGCGCCGGCGCCCCTCGTGCAGCAGATGCGCCGCCATCCGCGCCCCGGACATGCCGTAGGGATGCCCCATGGCGATCGCACCGCCGTTCACGTTCAGGCGCTCGGGGTCGATTCCCAGCCGGGCGCGGCAATAGAGCGCCTGCGCGGCGAATGCCTCGTTCAGCTCCCACAGGTCGATATCATCCACCGTCAGCCCGAAGCGGTCAAGCAGCGGCGGCACCGCAAAGACCGGGCCGATCCCCATCTCGTCCGGGGCGCAGCCCGCCACCTGCACACCGCGCAGCGCGCCCAGCGGCGCAAGGCCGCGCCGCGCGGCCTCCTCCGCCGCCATCACCACCAGCGCCGCGGCCCCGTCCGAAAGCTGGCTGGCATTGCCGGCGGTGACATGGCGCCCGGCCGCGAGCCGCTGGCCGCCGGACAGGACGGGTTGCAGCGCCGCGAGGTCGGCCGCCGTGGTGGCGGGGCGGTTGCATTCGTCGGCGGAGATCTGCCGCTCGTGCAGGGTCTCGGCCCCGGTGTCGCGGTCGGTGAGGCGCTGCATGACCGTCATCGGCAGGATCTCGGCGTCGAACCGGCCGGCTGCCTGCGCCCGGGCCATGCGCTGCTGCGATTCCAGCGCGAACGCATCCTGCGCCGCGCGGGTGATGCCGTAGCGGTCGGCGACGACCTCGGCGGTCTCGATCATCGACATGTAGAGCGCCGGCCATGCCGCGACGAGGGCGGGATCCTCGGCCCGCCAGCGGTTGTAATGCTGGTTCTGGACCAGCGAGCAGCTCTCGACCCCGCCGGCGACCACGACCCGCGCACCCTCGAGCCGGATCTGGTGATGGGCGAGCGCCAGCGCCATCAGCCCCGAGGAACATTGCCGGTCGACCGTCATCCCCGCGACCCCGACCGGCAGGCCGGCGGCAAGGGCGCTCTGGCGGGCGATGTTGAACCCGCTCGCGCCCTGTTGCAGGGCACAGCCGAGGATCACGTCGCTCACGCCATCTTCGGCCCCGCCGGCACGGGCGAGCGCGCCGGCAATGGCATGGGCGGCAAGCTGCTGCGGCTGGGTGTCGTTGAACGCGCCGCGATACGCCTTGCCCACCGGCGTGCGAACTGCGCTGACAATGACGGCTTCGGCCATCGGCTGGGTCATGGGCGGTCCTCGCTGCCAAAACGTTTCACTATTCAGAACCATGTTGCAATTTTCAAAACAAGGTGCAAGTCTGACGACACCCGCACCGCCAGCAGGAGCCGAAATCGTGCCGATCGACCCCGAGAGACTGTTGTCGCATTCCTTTGCCGAGCGGCGGACCAGCTATCAGGAGCGCGACGCGATCCTCTATGCGCTGTGCTGCGGGGCCGGGCCGGACAGCCTGCCGCTGGTCCATGAGGACGGGCTGCGGGTGATCCCGAGCTTCGGCCAGAACCTGAGCTTCGATGATTCGTGGATGGATGCCGCGGGTGTCGATCTGGCCCGCGTCGTGCATGGCGGGCTGGACCTGCGCCTGCACCGGCCGTTCGCGGCCGGCGCCACGCTGGCCGCCCGGACCCGGATCGCCGGGCTGGTGGACAAGGGCCCCGGCAAGGCCGGGCTGGTGCTGGTCGAGACCGTGCTGCACGACGGCGGGGAGCCGGTCTTTACCTCGCGCTCGACCCTGTTCGTCATGGGCGGCGGCGGCTTCGGCGGCGACCGGGGCGAGGCGCCCGGGGTGGTGCAGACCCCGGAACGGGCGCCCGACCTGACGGTACAGCACGCCACGAGACCCGACGCGCCGCTGCTGTTTCGCCTGCTGGGCGACCTGAACCCGCTCCATGTCCTGCCGGGGGCGGCCCGGGCCGCCGGCTTCCCGGGGCCGATCATGCACGGGGCCAACACCTTCGGGATCGTCTGCCGCGAGGCGCTGGAACGGTTCGCGGACAGCGAGCCCGCGCAGATGCGCCGCATCGCCGCCCGCTTCAGCGGCCCGCTGTTTCCGGGCGAGACGCTGGAAATCTCCTTCTGGCACGAAGGCGACGGGCTGCGCTTCACCGCCGGTGCCGTCGAACGGGGCGCGCCGGTGCTCGGCGGCGGTCTGGTCGAGCTCGGCTAGGCGATGGCGCTCACCCTCAACCACTGGGGCGTGGCGCGGCCCGAGATCCGCGACGGGCGGCTGGTCGCCATGCATCCGGCCGCCGACGACCCCGCGCCCAGCGGCATCGACGGGAATCTGGCCGCGGCGATGCGGGGGCCGATGCGCATCGCGCAGCCGATGATCCGGCGCGGCTGGCTCGAGGGTGACCGGGGCCGCGCCCGCGGCGAGGACAGCTTCATCGCCGCCTCCTGGGAAGATACCCTGCCGCTTCTGGCCCGGCACCTGTCCGGGCTGCTTGATGAACACGGCAACGAATCGCTCTACGGCGGCTCCTACGGCTGGGCGAGCGCCGGGCGCTTTCACCATGCCCAGAGCCAGATCCACCGCTTCCTGAACCTTGCCGGCGGCTATGTGCGCTCGGTCAACACCTTCAGCCATGCGGCGGCCGAGGTGGTGCTGCTGCATGTCATCGGCTCGCAGGACGGGCTTGCCGCCAACCAGACCCCGTGGGAGCTGCTGGCCGGGCATACCACGCTGTTCGTGGCCTTCGGCGGCCTGCCGGTGAAGAATGCGCAGGTCAGCGCCGGCGGCGTCTCCCGGCACCGGGTGCCCGGGGCGTTGCAGCAGGCGCACGATTCCGGCACCCGGTTCGTCAACATCAGCCCGCTGCGCGACGATGCCGCCGCCGCGCTCGGGGCCGAATGGATCGCGCCGGTGCCGGGCACCGATGTCGCGCTGATGCTGGCCCTTGCCCATGTGCTCGAGACCGAGGGGCTGGCCGACCGCGCCTTCCTTGCCAGCCACTGCACCGGCTATCCGCGCTTCCGCGCCTATCTGCTGGGCGAGGACGGCGGGCCGCCGCGGTCGCCGGAATGGGCGCAGGGCCTGACCGGAGTCGCGGCCGGGACCATCCGCACCCTCGCGCGGCGCATGGCTGCGGGACGCACGATGCTGTCGCTGTCCTTCGCGCTGCAACGCCAGCACCACGGCGAGCAGCCGGTGTGGATGCTGGTCACGCTGGCGGCGATGCTGGGCCAGATCGGGCTGCCGGGCGGCGGCTTCGGGCTGGGCTATGCGGGCGCCAACCGGGTCGGCAACCGGCCGGTTCCCTTCGACTGGCCGGCCCTGCCCCAGTTCGCCAATCCGGTCCGCGCCTTCATCCCGGTGGCGCGGCTGGGCGACATGCTCGAACGGCCGGGCGAGAGTTTCGACTACAACGGCGGCCGCTACCGTTACCCCGACATCCGCGCGATCTGGTGGGCGGGCGGCAATCCGTTCCACCACCAGCAGGACCTCAACCGCCTGCGGCGCCTGTGGAAGCGGCCCGAACTGGTGGTGGTGCAGGAGCCGCTGTGGAACGCCATCGCGCGCCATGCCGATATCGTCCTGCCCTGCACCATGCCGCTCGAACGCAACGATCTGGGCATCGCCAAGGGCGAGCCGCATCTGGTGGCGATGAAGCAGGTGCTGGCACCCTACGGGCAGGCCCGCAACGATCACGACATCCTTGCCGATCTGGCCGGGCATCTGGGCTTTCGCGACCGCTTCACCGAAGGGCTGGACGAGGCCGGCTGGCTGCGCCGGCTCTATGACGAAAGCCAGTCCGCCGCGGCCGCCCATGGCTACAACCTGCCGGACTTCGAGACCTTCTGGGAAGCCGGCGACTACCGCTTCACGCTGCGCGAGGCGCCGGTGCCGCTGCTGGCGGGGTTCCGTGCCGATCCGGCCGCCCATGCGCTTGCCACGCCGTCGGGGCGGATCGAGATATTCTCGGAGCGGGTGGCGGGCTTCGGCCATGACGACTGCCCGGGGCTGCCGGTCTGGCGCGAGCCGGCCGAGTGGCTGGGCAACATGCCCGAGGGGGCGCTGCATCTGGTCTCGAACCAGCCGGCGCGCAAGCTGCACAGCCAGCTCGACCTTGGCGACTGGTCGCGCGCCGGCAAGGTCGCGGGGCGCGAGGCGGCGCGGATGCATCCCGACGAGGGCCGGCGCCGCGGCATCCGCGACGGCGATGTCGTCCTCGTGCGCTCGGCGCGGGGCACCTGTCTGGGCGGTGCGGTGCTGAGCGCGGATGTGGCCCCGGGCGTCCTCCAGATGTCGACCGGCGCCTGGCTCGACCCCGACCCGGAGGGGCCCGAGCGGCACGGCAACGTGAATGTCCTGACCCTCGACATCCCGACATCGCGGCTCGCGCAGGGGCCGTCCGCCCATACCACCTGCGTCTTCGTGGAGCGCCTGGACGGCGACCCCCCCGAGATGCGCGCCTTCCGGCCGCCGCCGGTCGAACCGCCCGGCACGCCATTCCCCGATCAGGAGAGGTCATGATCACCGCAGACAACTGGACCGACCGCAGGGTCATCATCACCGCCGGCGCCTCGGGCATCGGCCTTGCCATCGCCACGACGATGCGGGGGCTGGGCGCACAGGTGTGGATCTGCGACGTCTCGGAAACCGCGCTGGACGCGGCGCGGGCGGCGCTGCCCGGCATCGGCGCCATGGTCTGCGACGTCTCGGACCCCGATGCCTGCGACGCCTTCGTGGCGGCCGCCACCGGGGCGATGGGCGGGCTCGACATCCTGGTGAACAACGCCGGCGTCGCCGGCCCGGCCGCCGCGGTCGAGGACATCGCGACCGGGGACTGGACCCGCTGCTTCGACGTCAATGTCCACGGGCAGTTCTACATGGCCCGGGCCGCGATCCCGCATCTGAAGCAGAACGCCACCGGCTCGATCGTCTGCATGGCCTCGGTGGCGGGGCGCTATGCGTTCGGGCTGCGCTCGCCCTATGCGGCGTCCAAGGCGGCGGTGATCGCGCTGGCGCGCGCGCTGTCGGTCGAGCTGGGGCCGCACCAGATCCGCGTCAACGCCATCGCCCCGGGCGTGGTGGCCGGCGACCGCATCCGCCGGGTCTTTACCGACCGGGCCAGGACCCGCGGCATCAGCTACGACGAGATGGCGGCCGTCGCCCTGCGGGCAGTGTCGATGAAAACCATGGTCGAGCCCGAGGAAATCGCCGCCCTCGTGGCCTATCTGACCAGCAATGCCGGCCGGCCGATCACCGGGCAGGTGATGCAGATCTGCGGCGGGCTGGAGTATACGGAATGAAGATCGCGAAGGACGACCTCAACCGGGTCATCATCACCTGCGCCATCACCGGCGCCACCCATACCCCCACGATGTCGGAACATCTGCCGGTCACGCCCGACCAGATCATCGAGCAGGCGATCGGCGCGGCCCGGGCCGGGGCGGAGATCCTGCACCTGCATGCCCGCGACCCCGAGACCCTGCGCCCGACCCCGGACCTCGATATCTGGCTGCATATCCTGCGCTCGATCCGGGCCGAGACCGATGCGGTCCTGAACATGACCACCGGCGGCTCGACCTTCATGGCGATCGAGGACCGGCTGCACGCGCCCTCGGCCGCCTCGCCCGAGCTGTGCTCGTGCAACATGGGCTCGATGAACTTCGGCACCTACGCGATGATCGACAGGTATCGCGGCAAGTGGAAACACGACTGGGAGGAGGGCTATCTCGAAGCCTCGCGCGATGCGATCTTCCGCAACACCTTCGCCGATATCGAGAAGATCCTCGCCACCATGGGCGCGGGCGGCACCCGCTTCGAGTTCGAATGCTACGATGTCGGGCATCTCTACAACCTTGCCCATATGCGCGACCGCGGCCTCGTGCCCGAGCCGATGTTCCTGCAGCTGATCGTCGGCACGCTGGGCGGGATCGGTCCCGGCCCCGAGAACCTGATGTTCATGAAGGAAACCGCCGACCGGCTGTTCGGGGCCGGGGAATACCAGTGGTCGGTGCTGGCCGGCGGACGGCACCAGATGAACATGGCGACCATGGCCGCGAC
>Ga0172382_10008286_pt1 | contig 14522 bp, 12 predicted proteins | sample Leawel138RmetaG_FD_122245 | JGI IMG/M metagenome (GOLD analysis project Ga0172382, IMG submission 122245) | Leachate microbial communities from a municipal landfill in Southern Ontario, Canada - Leachate well 138R metaG | ecosystem: Engineered > Solid waste > Landfill > Unclassified | place...
GGTCGATGGTCAGGACCAGCGAGCGGTCGATGACGCTGTTGTAGAACCATTCGGGCAGGACGAACTCCATGCCCTCGACGCGGCCGGCGCGCGTCGTCATTTCTTCCCACTCGTTGATCCAAGAGAATTGCCGGCGACGCCAATGCGGGCCGTTGCGGATCGTGGTTGCGATGACAGTGGATTGCAGCCGCGCCAGCGCAGCTTTCAGAAGCCGGTATTGGTGATTGCCGGTCGGACGTCCTATTGCCCGCAACAGGTGGTAGGGCGTGAATCGGACGAAGCGCGACGTGGCGAGGCCGTTGTTCTCGGCTGCGACGATCTGCGAGGCTGCCCATATCAGCACATCGGCGTCCCATATGGTCGCCATGCCGTGCTCAGGCATCCCGAACACTTGCACCTCTATGTCGGCGGCCTTGTAGAGAATCGGCTTGGTGCGCGGGGTCTTCGCCAGCGAGAAAAACGGCCGTTCCATCAAATCGCGCTGGTCGCGGGGCGGCGCGTCGCCCGTTGCGACCACGAAGGGGTCTAGGCGGCTTCGCTCGCTGTCCTCGGCCGGCCGCGCGGGGTCGTGATCGTCCTCGCGCAGCATCTAGCAGTCGCCCCGTTCTTCGGGCGTGAGCGGGCGCGCGGGAAAGACGGTGCCGGCGGTCTTGTCGCGGGTGGATTTGCGCTCGCCCGCCGCGCTCCAGTCTTCCAGATCGCGGACGGTGTAGAGGACGCGACCGCCGACCTTGCGATAGGTCGGGCCGGTGCCATAGGTGCGATGTTTCTCAAGGGTGCGGATGGATATGCCGAGGAAGCGCGCGGCTTCCTTGGTACGCAGCAGGCGCGGCGGCAGGCCCGCAAGCGGGTTGGCCATGGATCACCTCCAGTCGGGATTGAGCTGCCGAGGGCAGCGGACTGTGGCGAACCATGGCGAGGGATCGGCGGCGCGTAGCGTGCCGCATTTGCGCCTATGCGCTGGCGGCACCCCCCTTGGGGCGGTGCGCGGCTAATAGGTGAGGGATTTCAGCGGCTCGTCGCCGTGCCGTGCCGAAAAGGCAAAGACATTCGCACGCGGTTCGGCTAAGAGTGTCGGCGGAGCAGACGCGCTGCTCTGGGGCGTAGTAACCCCTCACGAATGGCCGGTGCCAGCCAGAACGGCACCAACTCCTTGACCTATGGTCGGGGAGCCTGCTGTATACAACAGGCTTTCCGAGCTAAAGGCCATGGGGTCGTTTCGTGACGGTTACTAACTCCCCGATCACCAAGAGTCAGAGAGAATCGTTTGCGGGGGCGCACCGCAGACAAAGCTCTCTCGGATACGGGGAATGACTATGCGGGTGCCCGTCGAACTCGATCCAGATGTGGATGACGAAGCGCCAACCGGCGACACGATAACCGTCTATGACGAACGGCATTACGTGACCTATCTGCGCCTTCTCGACGCGAAGGCCGAGGGCGCGGACTGGAAGGAAGTCGCGCAGATCGTGCTGCACCGTGATCCGGTCGCCGATGAATTTCGCACCCGCCGTTGCTGGCAAAGCCATCTCCAACGCGCGCAATGGCTGTCGCGTAAGGGCTATCGGAAGATTCTGGAGCAGGCGGTAGCCAACAAGCTATGAAGATTGGAGACAATTTCAGCTTGTTTCTTGTCGCAGATTTCGGGATTGTTGCGACAGCTACCCGCAAGTAGGTTCACGTAAGCCATGGATGAATACAGGGAAGTAAACTGCGCAGCGATGCCAGTGCCGGCGGGTTTATCGGAAGAAGTGAAGGGATATGCGTGGGCGCGGAATAATGTCGGTGAGTCCGGGGGAGTAGTATATCGGCTCTACGGCAAGGCGGGTGCACCCGATCTCTTCCTGAAGCATGGTCGGGATACCGTTGCCAGTGACCTCCTGGATGAGATGGTTAGACTGCGTTGGATGGCCAACCACATAGAGGTTCCCGCCGTCACGCATTTCGTCAGCACTACCGACGAAGCCTGGCTCCTTATGACGGCCTTGGCAGGTGAAACCGCATATCAGACCCTGGAAGCGCGTCCAGATGAGAGAAAGACCATTGTTGACGCGCTGGCAGACTTCCTTCGGACGCTACATGCAATTCCGATCAGCGAATGTCCATTTACCAGCGATCATAGCTATCGACTCCGACTGGCGCGCAAACGGATCGACGCCGGCTTGGTCGAAGAAGACGATTTCGATGAGGAACGCGAAGGCTGGACAGCAGAACAGGTTTGGCAGGAAATGCATCGGCACCTGCCTTTCATGGCCGATCAGGTTGTCACACATGGGGACTTCTCGCTCGATAACCTTCTTATGGTGGATGGTGTGGTAATCGGCTGTATCGACGTAGGCCGTGTCGGTATTGCCGACCGCTACCAAGATTTGGCGATACTCTGGAACTGCCTCGGAGAGTTCGATGAGGCTTTACAGGACAGGTTTCTCGCCCGTTACGGCGTTCCGAAGCCAGATCCAAGCAAGCTGCGATTCCACCTGATGTTGGACGAGCTTTTTTGATATTAGACGACAGCTACCACGGCAAATGAAACACAGGCTGGCAGTGGCAGAACCACCAAACTCCGTCATTCTCGAAATTGCATCCCTTGCGAGATAAGGGGCGAGAAGCGTAAGTGCTTTTTTTAACGGCCCCTATCGATCCGACCGGCAAATACCATCACCGTCACGCAATTTCTTAAATTCTCTAACAGATCGGCCGGTCTAGGAGAAGCAGGGGGTTCCGTGCTGCATGTCTTTGTCGCAAGCGGCACAAATTTGCGACATGATTTTCGACAGATAGCGCTCGCAGACGATTAACGCTTGCAGGGTTTGATCGGGTAATGAAGCAACAGGCGATAGCCGCCGCGCATCATCTTGATGCCATGCGCAACTAGGCGGCGGGCCTTGTTCTTGCGCGGATCGTTCTCAAAATCCTCCTTCCTGCCGCGAAAGCCGAGCAGGACTTTAGCGATGGTGCGGTAGCTTTCGCCGCGGAACCGTGCGTCGAGCGCACGCAGGGACAGGATGTGCCATTGCCGGAGCTGGGCGGGGATCGCCCGGAAGTCGGGACCGGGCGCGCGGCCATTGAGGGACCGCCAGAATCGACGGACAGCGTGAGCGCGCAGCTCCAGAAAGGCGTCCATCGGTAGCGTGACGGCGTAAAACGCGGCGGTGTCCGGCACGGCCACGGGTAGCCAGAACTGATGCGCAACGCCGTCCGCCTGCCAGATGCAGTGCCAGCCATCGGCAGCGCGGCGCATATCGAGGCCGTCGAGATGCGCCAACGTCAGTACCGGTTCGGTGTCATCGTCCTTGTGATTGACTGGCGACAACATCACGGCTTGCGGTTGAAGGCGCGGACTCCAGATCGGCGATTGCCGATCATGCGGCGCGTCGGGATCGCACGGGAAATCGCAAACCCCAGCGATGCGCGAACTCTTCGAGGTCGCGGGCAGCCGCCCCTCCGGTCAATGCGATGGTCTGGCAGTCCCGACGATATTCGTCGTTGCGGCGCAGGTATTCCCAAGCGAAACCAGCGGCAGGGATGTGCTTTGTATGCGCGTATGCCGCCGGTGATCGCCAATCGATGTTGAGCATGGCGTCACCTCCCCGAGCCGGGATGCTGGGCAGCGCCCGGCAAGAAGAGGTTCAATCATCACTGGAAATATAGAAGCCGCTCAAAGCAGATACCTTGAGCGGCTAACCCGATCATTCTTTGGTGTTTTTAGCTTCGCAACAGCTGGTGCTTTCGAGATGCCTGCCCGTATCAGCACGGACAGGCAGTCATGTTTTCACCTGTTGGAAAACACATGGACCTCGCCGTGCGCCGTCTCGATAGTGAACAGATCGCCGCCCATCTGGGCGTCGCGCGCCATCCCCTCCCAATCGACATAGTAGCGCAGCGCCTCGGGGATCGTGACGCTCTCGGTGATCAATTCCTCCATGTAGTCGGCGAGGCTGGCGAACTGACCATGATAGCAATCCTCCAACGTGCATTCGGCTTGGTCCATGTCGCCGCTGAACTGCTCCAGCAGGCCCGCGCCAAGTGCGCCATGCTCTGCGATGAAAGTGGCCAGCCGCGCCACGGTGTCGATGCCGGCATATTCCGAGATGCTGACGCCCTCGAAGCCGTCGTAATCGTGAATGGCGTATTCCTCCGCGTCCTCGACAGGGGAACGGGCAAGCATCGCGGCAATCGCGTCCCTAATCTGGTCCGCGTCCTGATCCGCGTCGATCCAAGCTCCGTGCAGATGGCCGTTGTTGTAGGCGGCGAGGCAAGCGACATAGATGCGGGGGGTGCTGTCGGATACGTTGGTCATGTCTCTGATCCTCGGGTCTGAAGGTCAGCGAAGCGGAACGCCGCGCCTGACCTTCTGGCCGTCGCCGAGACCGGGTGTGCAAACGGAGGGAGGCTTCGCGGGGAACCGGCTGCACGGAGCGCGTCACGCGCGGAGGAAGCTGGGCGGAAGCCTTTCGAAGTGCGCCGAGGGCAGAGCCCTAAGTTACCGAACTTTTTTCCTGCCAGATCAACTACACGTCGAAACCACCTTGGCGTGCGATTGGCTCTTTCACGAAGCTGTCGGCATCCAAGCCAGCTTGGCGCAGGAATGGTGCCTCGGAAAGCCGTGCATACAGATTAAGCATCCGAGTTTCGGCACGTCGGATAAATGTTTCATAGGCCATGGGGATAATCTTGGTCCGCCCTTCTTCACGGACGCCTTCACGCGGCGTTAGTCGCGATCCCAGGACAAAACAGGTCACACGCGTAGCATCGTCGATCAATCCGTGAGTCTGCAATTCAACGACATACTTCCATGCTTGGTTCTTCTGATCCATGCCGATAGGAATGCCGGGCCGCTTCAACTCGACAACAATCAAGTGCTCCACGCCAATAACTTCGTGCTGCTCATCGAACGCGGGGCGGGCAAACAGTCCTACACTGCCATCGGGTAGAATAACGAAGTCGGGCCGGTTCAGGCTGCCCTGTGCGGTTCCGCCAAGCAACCGTCTGATAACCTCCGACATGCCGCGATTCGACGTGAACTCGATGCTTTCGAACTCAGGACCGAATACCCATAGACTCCGCTCAATAAGAGGCTGAAGCTCGCGGACTTCATCGGCGCGTTCATCGCGAAGCTTTTCGTGCAGTTCGCCGATCAGCCTCAGTCGATTCTGGATTTCATCTAGCGCCAGCTTAGCGGTCGCGACGCTCCAATCTGCGAGAATGCCGTCCAATTGGTCCAGCTCGCCTGGTTGAAGGCCATGCAGTCGCGCCAGCAAGCTGTATTGGGACGACGACGCCTCCAAATTAGCAAGAATGCCAGCCACTTGATCAATCTGTTCTGGAGAGATGCCGGGGCAGGTATCGATGACTTGATCGACAAAGCGGTTCCACCGCTCACGCGCGCTCGGAGCTATCCTGACGACGGTCGAAGCATAGCGTTCGCGAACCGCCTCCTTGGCTTCCGAACGCCGCTCGAAATTGAACGCAGCAATTTCTTCGCGAATTTTGTCCTGTACGGCGATCTGGGTCTTCTTCCAGATTTCATTGTTGGGCTGGAACCCCGACCAGTCTGGCAGCACGGCATCGCTGTCCGCCAAGAAGTCGGCAAAGACGATGAACGTGAAGCGCTTGGCTTCGCTCGTCCGCCCGTCGAGCACGCGTTCATAGTCGGTGCCGCGCCAGCCGCAATCACCGACCAGCCGGTTGTTGACATGCCAAGCGATGCCGTGCTGCCGCGTTGTCCGGTCGGCCCGCTGCGAGTCGATCATGAGGATTGTCGCACGACCGATATCGGGGATATCGACGAAGCTCCCCCGCAAAAAATCCTGGGGAATGTCATCGAAAGTGACGGGCTGGCTGTCCACCGACACCTTGAAGTTCGGGTCTGTCAGAAAGCGTGTTCCAAGCACCTCTCGAACATCAGCGGCGCTAAGCCGTAGCCGCGTCGATTCTACCGCGCGAATTTCCACACCGTGCCCGGTGCTCTGTTCACGCTTAATGACTTCCCAATCGAAGGGGCGCTGCCCGCCCCTGGAAACCCGATAGGCTACTTTTTCGCCGGCGGCCTCTATGATTATTTCATAGGGATTGGAGAAGGCGAAGCTGCCGTGCCGCCCTCTACCATTGCGTCCGTATACTCGGCGCGGCGCCAGTTCGGGGAGTTCTGTGGGTGGTGAGACATACTCGCCCTCGGCCTTTACCCGATTATAATCAAAGACGCCCCAGCGCTGCTCGAACTGCGCGGCGGTCATGCCGCGACCGTTATCCTTAATCGAGAATTTCCGGGCACCGTCATTTGTCGGCCAAGTTATGTCCACCTCTGTCGCGTAGGCATCCCAAGCATTCGCGACAAGTTCGACCAAGGCGACCGAAAGATCAGAAATGATCGGTCCAGCATGGCGGTCCAAGAAACGCTGATCAAATGCCAACAACTGCTGTTCGGATGCCATCGCCCACTCCCCCTTCGCCTTCTTTAGCAGTTTCGGCGATTACTGCCGATCAAGTCGTCGACAATATTTCCGCTGATTGTTGGCAGGATCGGTCCAGCAGAAACAATCGGCAAGCGCGTCCACACTTTGCAGAACGCCGAGCAAGGCATAGGCGTTGAACGGATTGCCTGCGCCTGTCTCATAGTGGCTGACATAGTTCGCCATGATGGAAGGCATGTGGTGGTTCTGAAGGTCGGCGACCTGTTGAGCGGAGAGGACGCAGCGCCCCGCCGCCTGATAGAGCGCGACCGCCGCCGTGATCGCGTCCACATACGTGGACAAGGTACGCTTGTCGCCCCGCGTCGCGTAATCGGGCGGCACCGGAACCTCTAAACGGGTGATGATCTGGCCGAGCTTGTATTCAAGATACTGGCGGACAAACGGTTCACCGATATCTATCTGCCCCGCATTCAGATATTGCTCCGCCTGCGCCTTCAGGCGATCCGCCTGTTGCGTGGCGATCATTAGCCGCCCACGGGGCGGCATGCCTTGTAGCTTTTGGTGATTCCACTCTGTCGTGCCGTTGAGCCGGTCAAAATACTTCTCAAGGCTCGTATCATGGCTGAGGATGATGAATTGAAGTCCGCCGGGCAGACCGTTCGCCGCGCCAAAGCGCAATTTCGTCCGGATCGTATCCATCAGGCTGAACTGATGTCCGGCATCGAAACTTGACGTCACATCATCCAACACCATGAAGCGCGGCACGCCCTGTTGCCGGGTAGCCGCCGCCATGAAGATGGAGGCGGCGACGGCATTGCGGTAGCTCTCGGACAGGAGCGCCCGCGCGCTTTGGTTTGGAAGGCCGAAGAAATCGGCGAGCTTCAAATCTACCTGTCCGGTATTCTGCGCCCGGTTCAGCGTCGGCCGCACGTCCGGACCGCCGCGCACCAGATGCCCGAAAAGCTCCTGACAACTAGCCTGAATATCCGTGATGCGTGCATTGGCGAGCGCGCTTTCCGCCGTTGCGAACTGCCCGGCTACGTTCGTGATGAACGTCTTCCAGCGATTGAGCTTTGCGAGCTTGGCCCGTTTGGCCGCGAGCGCCGCAAGGGTCCGCTCGTATTCGTTCATGGCGTCGCGGAATTGCTTGGCCTGCCCAAGGGTGCGGGTGACGGCGACCAGCGACGGCGGCAAGCCGGCTTGCAGCGTCGCGATCTCGGCATTGATTGCCGTGAGCACGTCAACCCGCTTCGCTTCGAGCGCGCCAAGCGCATCCTTTGCGCGTTCCAGGTCCGCCGTCGAAACCGATGACTGGCGCGCGGCCAGCGTCAGGACCGGCGCGATGCGATCAGCGTCCACAACGCCAAGACGCGCCTGCTCTTCAAGCTGCCGGAGCTTGCCAACGCATCCCGCGCTCTGCACCTGCCGTTTCAGCTCCGCGTCGAGCTGATCGGCCTCGTCGTAAAGCGCGATCTTCGCTTCCAGTTGATCCTGAAGCGGCCCGTCGCCAGCCTTTTCGCAGACAGGGCAGACCTTCGGATCGTGCCAGTCCGCACTGTTCACAACCGACAGCGCGCTTTTCAGCAAGGCGTGCAGGCTGGCGGCACCGACTTTGCGCATCGCATCGTCGCGCGCCTTGGCCGCCGTCACCAGCGCGTCGATCTCGGCAAGTTCCGCCGCCGAGACCTGCAAGCCGCCGAGCGTCGTGACGGCGGTGTTGAGGCCGTCGAGAGTTTTCCGCGCCGCGCCGCCTTCTTCCTGATCGACGATCTTTTCAGCGGCGTCAAAATCGAAGTCCATCACCGAGGCGTTGGCGAGCAACGGCGCGAAAAGCGCGATGCCCGCCAGTCCGGCCGTCACCTGCGCTTTCAGCGCGGCTGTATCCGCCATCTGGCCGCCGGCCGCGCCGGTTACTTCCTGATGTGCGGCGAGGATGCGCTGTTCAACGGCCCCCAAGGCGCGGTTTTCGGCGGTCACTTCGGTGTCAAGCGTGGACAGCCCAAGATCGCCATTGATGTTGCGGGTGTTCTTGGCCCCGTCGAGCGCCTGCCGGAGCTGGGAATACCGGCTCATGCCGACCAGCGAGGCGAAGGAGCGCCCGCGCTCCAAGGCCGAGCAGTCCACGAGGGAGGCAAAGCGCGGGTAATCGACCAGCACGAAATCCTCGCAAAGATCGGCGAGGAAGCTGTCCGGATCGGCGTGGCCGGAAGGAGACGTGACGACCCGTCCGCCCGCCGCCGTCCGGGTGACGGTGATCGACACATCGGGCGTGCCGTCATCGCTCTTGAAAACAAGGGCGACCGTCGCCTGTTGCGCCGGATGGAACTTGTTGACGATGTAGCTGGCACCCTGTTCGGCGTCCTGCATCCCTTCCAGGCGCGGCACCGTGCCGTGCAGGGCGAAGTGCAGCGCTTCGAAGATCGAGCTTTTTCCGACCCCATTGGGCGCATGGACGGAATTGACGGCATCGTGCTTGAACTTCAGCACGAGGGGATCGCCGTCATTATTGATGCCGCGAAATCCCTCAATGGCGGCAGAGGCGAGAAAATACCGGCTCATGCCGCAGGCCCTTCCGGCAGGCCGTCGAGCGCGGCGAGGACCGCCCGGTTGAACTCCTGAACGGCCTGACGGGTGCGCGTCGCATCACCGTCGCGCGCCAGCAGGGCCAGATTGTCGAAAAGAATGCGGGCGCAATCGGCATCGATGCGCTCCGCTTCCTCCCGGAAACGGGCAAGGTTGTCCGAGAATGACAATGCCGGATCAAATTCCATACGCCCCCCCCAATACCGCGCCGTCAGAGATACGCGGGCAGTTTCGCCTTCCATTCGCTCATCAGGATCAAGGTGCCTTCCACGGTCTCGCCGTTGTTGACCAGTTCCAGCTCGCCGACCGGAGTTGCCTCGTCCCATTCGAAATGGTCCGACAGGAACGCCAGCGCCTCGCGCTTGTACGCCGTGTCGAGGTTGTCGAGCTGGTCGCCCTTGGTTTCCAGCACAGTGATCCGCTTCGCTTCGCCATCGCGCTGCACGGCGAAGATGAAATCCGGATAAATTTTGGCCTTCTTCCATCCCTGAATGCCGTATTGCGTCCGCGCGACATTGCGGTGCCACCAGGCCAGCGTCTTTTCGCCGTCGAGATAGACCGCCACATCCCGCTCGTCGCTGTTCAGCTCGTTCTCGTAGACCGGCGCGAAAAGACTCTTTTCGAGCGGGCCGCCCGCGCGGTTCAGGAGCTGGCGCGCGTTCTCCGGTTCCGTCGTTTCGATGCTGAACGGCATTCGCCAGTTGCGGCCATCGAGCCGCAAGCGAAACTGGATGCGTCCCGCCGCTACCTCGGCCTTGAACAGGGCTTCGGCGCGCGCGTTCCGCGCCGCTTCGAGGCCCTTGCGCAGCTCTTCCTCGATCAGGCTAGCGAGCAGGCCGAGCTTCGCGTCATCGAAGCCCCGCGCCCGCAGGGCCGCAACCGTCGCGCCGACAATCTCGCGGCCGACGAAGGGATTCGGCACGATGTCGGAAATCATCCGGACGGCATGCGCCGGATCGAAGGCGAGGATTTCCGCGTTGGCGGCGACAGTCTCGCCGACGAACAATTCGTCGCCGTCCTCGGCAAGCCTGATCCGTTGGAGCTGGCTTTCCGCCGCCTGTGCGTTTTCGGGCACCCGATCCGCGATGTCCTGCGGATCGAAGCCCCGCCAGTCGAGCGCGGAAAGCACATCCGTCTCGTAGTCCAGCTCGCGCGCGTCGCCGCTTTCCACCACCATCACCTTGGGCAGGTAGATTTCCGTGGAGGCAAAAGCCGGGCGGCGATTGATCGTGCGGGCAGTCTTACCGGTCCCGCTCTTGTCGTCCTGCGTCACGCGCAGGACCAGATCGCCGAGGCCGTCCTGTTCGAGGCCGTCTTTAATGGCACCGACGACCGTCGCAGTATCGGCGTGATGCGTGATGACGTGGCACTCATCGAGCGCTTCAACGTCCGTTTTGAGCGCGCCGGGCTGGCGGAGAATGCGGCCGACAAGCTGGGTCATGGCCTTGAGGTTGGCGCTGGCCGCAAGGCTGCACAGCACATAGGCGAAGGGGCAATCCCAGCCCTCTTGCAGGGCCTGTTTCGTGATGATCGCCCGCACGCGGTTGGTGGGCGAGAGCAGGTCCTGATTTTCGGGATCGTTGAGGTCGTTTTGCTGGGCGGTTTTAATCGCGATTTCCGCCTGGTCGAAACCCGCCGTCAGGAGCCAGTCTTTTACATCTTCCGCATGGATATGGCCGCTTTCGCGCTGATCCGCGCCCGTGCGCTCGACCTGGATCAGCATGATCGGGCGAATATAGCGGCCCGTATCGGCCCGCAGTTGCCGGGCTTCGGCATCGAGCGCGTTGAGCTTGGCAAGCGCCGCGTTCAGCGTCGCCTTCCAGTCATTGCCCTGCCGGGGATCGAGGTTGAGCGGCATCTTTATCATGCCCTCACGGTCCAGCTCGCGCCCCGTCACTTCCACCAGCACATTGGCATAGCGGCCTTCGCGCGGATTGCGGCCGCCGCGCGGCTGCACATCCTGCGGCGTGGCCGTCAGCTCCAGCACGAAACACGGGTTGAATCCGTAAAGCGTGCCGAAAGCGAGATCGGAAATGGCGCGGTGGCCTTCATCCATCACGACCACGGGCCGAATGATCCGAAGGGCGTTCCCGAGGGAATCCTTCACCAACGGGAACATGCCGGTATAGGCGGAGAGGTTCGGCGTGCGGTCGATGACGGCCTGATGCGCCTGTTGTTCGCCTTCGGGCGGGAAGAAGCCATGCACGTCGCCCCGGTCCTGAAACATTTTCAGGGAATCCTGCGTCTCGCGGTTCGCGGATTGCAGCATCAGCAGCATGATGCAGAGATTGCTTTCCACGTCCCGCGCATCGAGCCGGTCAGTTTTCTCCATGATCTTCACACGCCCCGCCGCCGCGCGGTCAAGCGCCTGGCGATAGGGGTGCTGGCGATCCTTCAGATGCTTGAGCGTCTGCGTATAAATCGCCTCGTTCGGCACGATCCACAGGACGAAGCCGGTGTTGCGGTCGAGATAGCGGCCCATCACCCGCGACACCGCAGAGACGGCGAGCCAAGTTTTGCCACCGCCGGTAGGCACTTTTAGCACGGCGTTGGGCACGGGCCGCTCGCAGCCGTCCATGCGCGGCGAGAACGGAATCGCGGCGCGGGAAGCGGGCAGCTTGTTCGCAGCCTTCATCGCTTCCCAAGCGTCCTTCGCAAAATCCGGAATGGCGAGGCCAAGGTCAGGGTCTTGTTCGGCGAGCGCTGCCACCTTGTCTGCACGTGCTTTCTTCTCCTTCAAAAGGTCGAGATAGGCATCGAGCGTAGAGAGCACGCGGTCCTGATAATCGAGCTGGCGAAACATGGCGTCAGCTCCGGTCTATGCGGTAAAGCGCGAAGGGCAGCGGCACGAACTCCACAGGGATGTTCTGGTCCGCCAGCATCTTCTGGCTCACGAAACGCGCCGGGGCGAAGACAAGGTGCCGCTTGTCCGGATCGGAGGCGGCGAATGCCTTGGCGCGCGCCAGCGTCAACGCCGCTTCCGGCGACTTCAGCCAGTCGAGATCGGGCTTGTAGATCAGCCAGACGTGCTGGCCTTCCATGGCACCGAGATAGAAATCATCCTCGCGCACAGCGGCGGGATCGAGCGCGCGATTGGTCGCCATGTGGAACAGCGCCGCGCCGAGACCGGCATAGGGCGGCAGGGTTTCACCGCTCAGCACCTTATCCAGCTCCACGGGATCGCCGAGAGTACAATAGGTGAAGGTGCCGCCGAGGCCGGTTTTATACTCGTCGTCCTTTGAAGTCGGAACGCCTTGGATAAGGCGGCGAACACGCTCTGCCGTCAGTTCGTCGGCATAATCTTCCATTTCGACAAGGATAAACTTCCGATTTCCGCCATCCCTCTCGTTCAGTTTCATGACCGCCTGCGCCGTCGTTCCGGAGCCAGCAAATGAGTCGAGAACGACAGCATCCGGGCCAGCGGTGTATGAAAGAAGCCACTCAATAAGCGTGTAGGTCTTTGGATTCTTGAAGGCTTGCTTCGACTCTGGGAAAATCTTTTTCAGCTCATTCGCGCCGCGCCGACCATCTATTTCAATGATCCCCGGCATCTTCTCCTTGTAGTCCTTCACGTAGGTCTTGAGGCGGATGAGCTGATCGGGATCGTCGCTGAAAATGATGCGGTCCTGCGCAAGCAACTCGTCGCGGGTGTCTTCAGGAAAGCGGTATCCCATGAGCGGTTGCGGCACCAGTTTCTGGGTCTTGGGATTCATTAAATCCCAGCGATAACCCTCACGGCCCGGGTTGTGGACGCTTCGCGAGGCAGTGAAAATCCCGCCCCGGTCGATCTGATTATACTCCTGCAAGGGGCCGAGTTGCGGCTTATGCAGTCTGAACCATTCCGTATATTGTGATGAAAGCTCATCATCGCTTAAGTTGGCGGCCAAAAGCTCCTGCTCCTTCGCAAGAAGGCAATCTTTCAGGTCCGACCACGGAGAACTCCAGATAGGTGCAACGCCATCCCGCTCTAAGCAAAAGACATGAACATACTCATGTTCAATTGCGATATTCGTTGGATTATTATCTGTCGCATTCTTCCAGATAATGGTGCCAAGATGAGGGTTGCTTTTCGGATTGTTATTGTCGCCAAATGTAGCGTGCAGAAGATGCTTGAACAGAGCGACCTCGTTATCGTCGATGCTCGCAAAAATGACTGCCCCCGGCTTCATGAGGTCGCGTAAGAGCTGAAGGCGCGGCCACATCATGCACGCCCACTTGTCATGCCGAAGCGTGTCATCGACGGTGATCGGATTGCTATCGAGCCATTCCTGAATCACCGGCGAATTGACTTTGTCGTTATATGACCAATCGCTCTTTCCGGTATTGTAGGGCGGGTCGATATACACGCAATCTACCTTGCCCGCATAAAGCGGCAGGAGCGCCTTCAGCGCGTGCAGATTGTCGCCGTGAATGACGAGATTGCCGTCAAGCGCAACTGGGCCGATGCCCTTGCTTTCATCGGGCACAAGCGGACGGAAGGGCACCGCCAGATGGTGGTTATAGACAAACTCTTTGCCCTTGAAACTCAGCTCCGTCATGCTCGACCCTTCGTATTCATTCCTGTGTATCGCTCGACCTTGATCTCGGCTTCCCGCCTGCGGGCCTGCGCAATGTCGTAGCTGTTCTGCATGCGCATCAGCGTCTCCATCGAGACGCCGAACGCTTTTTCAATCCGGATTGCCATTTCCGGCGACAGGTGCGCACGCTCGTTCAGAAGCGCCGACAAGGCCGGCCGCGTAACGCCAAGCGCGTCTGCCGCATCCGTTACGGACAAGCCGAGCGGTTTCAAGACCTCTTGCTTCACGAAGCCACCCGGATGGGCGGGCGTCTTCAGCCGAAGGTCATCCTCATCGGTCATCGCGCGCTGCCCGTTGAATGTTCATCGATTCGGATGCAGCGTATCGGACGTAACGTTTCCTGTAAAGTGACACTTTACGGAACATGGCGATGCCAAGCACCTGCTTTCGGGAGCGAAAGCAGGCCAAAAGCCCGCCTCCAAAAAACCATTGTGACAGAGACCAAAAAATCGGACCCGGGAACAGACCTCTAAGCCATTGATTTAAAACAATTCTGAACACATCGTTGAAAAACGACGCCGTGAAGGTAGTTGAATTAATAAATTAAGTAGTGTGACATGCCCTATGATCGGCGTTGCGCAGTACCTTTCCGAGCATGGTCCCTCACGTTCCTCGCGGATCGTTGAGGCATTTGTCGCATCTGGTTTATCCGCAGAGGCAGCGCGTCAACGCGTATCGCGAGCCAAGCCGCCGGTCCGCAGCTTTCCCGTTCCGCTCCTGCCTAAACGCGAGGCGTTCCTCTATCTGGAGAAGGACCGTAACGGCGAACGGTTCTGGCAAAATTTCCTGCGCGATCTCCGCGAAACCAATTCGATTACGGCGGCGGCTATCGACGGCGTGATCGCTCGGGGCGGCATAATTCCTGTCGAGCAATTCGCGGTTGTAAGCGGTGCGACGGTCAGGCCTAAGACCGGGCAAGTCCCGGCTGATACGGTCGCCAACCGTCTCA
>Ga0172382_10008287_pt1 | contig 14521 bp, 13 predicted proteins | sample Leawel138RmetaG_FD_122245 | JGI IMG/M metagenome (GOLD analysis project Ga0172382, IMG submission 122245) | Leachate microbial communities from a municipal landfill in Southern Ontario, Canada - Leachate well 138R metaG | ecosystem: Engineered > Solid waste > Landfill > Unclassified | place...
AGCTCCGCTTTGCGTTTGGCTGTCCAGCGCTTGATGTCGGGTTCTTGCGTCATGCTTCACTCCAATTTCTGAAGCGACTTTAGCATGTGCAGGTTTTCACTGGGTCATTACATGTACACGCAGCCTGGTGGCCAGCGGGTAGCCTGGCCGGCCACCCTTCGCCCCTCGGGTAGTGCGGCTCGATCAGCGCCATCGATGCCTGTCACGGCACGACCTGACTAATCTCGATCAGGAAGCGCTCACGCCGGGACTGTGCTTCGCCGGTAGAGGGAGCGCGGCTCGCTCAACTGTTATTCCTGTGTACCAGTCAGGTTTTTTGAGGTGCCCAAAAGGGGCTCCTATGAGTCATCGCATCGTCATCCCAGTTGATTTCGTAACAAAATCAAATCGAGTCAAGCGCCGCTCCACTTCTTTGCGGCGCAAGCCGTGGTAGAGCAGGGCGGCCAGACTGGCGCAGTCGCGCCGCCCTTTCAGGGGCGGTGCCTCAGGCATGACCCTGCGAAAAGCTAGCCTCCGCAGGGTGTTGGGGGATGACCATCTTATTAGCTTCGGCTGGCCTCTAGGTGGCTGAGACGTCATGGGATTCTTCAGGTATCGGCATTTCAGGTTAAATTTTGATCTATTTTGGTCGACACGTGTTGATTAAGGCATCTAAAGATGAAATTATTGATGGCAGGTAACGGAGGCAGCTGACGGCAAGAGAGGATTCGCTCTGCCGCGACGCTAGGACTCGCTGCAGGGTTGCGTTGCCATGTGTGAAGAGGGACCTCGGCGGTGACCGGTGTCGAGCAGTCGGTGGGGATGAAGCCTGCTGATAGGCGGCCCGGCAATGATGAGCTGGCCCGCAGCGGATCTCGCGTGTGGCTCGGTGAGCGGCGTAGCCTCCAGCCTGGGGAGCGTCGCGTGAACTGGAGGAGACAAGAACAATGTACAAGAGTGCCCAAGCACCTGCTTCCAACAACAAACCCCGCTCTGGCTGCCAGAACGCTTTCGTTCGCGCCGATGCAATTCGTCACTCCTTTCCGCAGGCGGTGCGAGCGCTGGGCGGTGATCCGAACAAGCTGCTGGCCACCGAAGGCATCAATCCCGCGGCACTGAACGATCCGGATGCCTTGTTGCTCTATCGCACCATGATCAACCTGCTAGAGCGCACTGCGGTCGAGCTCAGTTGCCCCGACTTCGGCCTGCGCATGGCCGAGTGCACGGGGGATGCCCTGACCGTGCTAGGGCCGCTCGGCGTGGCGATGAAGAATGCTGGAAGCCTCAGGGATGCCCTGAGCTACTGCGCCAAATACCTGCATGTCTACAGTGAAGCGATCCACATCAGCCTGGAGCGCGACGAGTGGAACGGCCGCGACTACATGCTGTTCGACATCCTGCTGGATGGTGTGCCGCGCCAGCGCCAGGTCGTCGAGCATGCGCTCGGTCTGGCTCACAACGCGATCAGGGTGCTGTCCTGCCGCAAGTCGCAGCCGACGGAAATCTGGATTACCCACGGGGCTCCCGCTTCACTCAAACATTACGCCGAGTTCTTCAGCACCACCGTGAAGTTCGGCATGCCCTACAACGCCATCTATTTTTCCAAGGACAGCCTCACCCAGCCGATCGTCAACCGTGATACGCAAATCTTCCAGATGGCCGAGAGCTTCATCGATCTGCGCTTCCCGGTGTCCGCGGTGCCGCTGTCCCGGCAGGTCAGGGTGATCCTCAACAAGCTGCTGGTCGGCGATCGCTGCAACCAGACTACTGTGGCCAGCATGTTGGGCATGCACCCGCGAACCCTTCAGCGCGGCCTGCGTGCCGAGGGCACTACCTTCGAGGAGATCATCGACGTGGTACGCCGCGAGATCGCCCTGCGCAGCCTGACCGACAAGAGCGTGTCGCTGACTCAGATCGCCGAACGCCTGGGCTACAGCGAAACCTCCGTGCTCACCCGCAGTTGCCAGCGCTGGTTCTCGCGCTCGCCGCGGCAGCTGCGCAACGAAATGCGCAGCGAGCCGATGGCGGTATTGTACTCGTAAGCCTCCACTCACCTGCCAGGCTGCTTCGACTCGGACCGGGTGGAGGCAGCCTTTTTCATGCCAATAGCACAGCGGCTTGGTATAGCGGGATGGAAAGCAGCGGCCCGTGCCGTACCCAGAATGCCAGGGCCGGCCGGGTCGCAGGGCGACGACTCAGAGCACTTCCTGGCGGAGCGCTTCCAGACGGGTGCCGAGGGTTGCGGTGAAGCGCGCGGCGTCCACGCCATTGATGATACGGTGATCGTAGCTGAGGGAAACCGGTTGCATCAGCCGCCAGACGATCTCGTCGCCTTCGCCGCGTTGGGGCTGCCAGCGGGCGCGAGTGAGGCCGAGGATGGCGACCTCGGGGGCATTGATAATCGGCGTGAACGCCGTGCCGCCGATGTGGCCGAGCGAGCTGATCGTCATGCAGCCACCGACCATGTCCTTCATCGGCAGACCCTTTTCGCGGGCACGGCCCGAAAGGGCGGCGATCTCGTCGGCGATTTCGCCCACGCTCTTGCGGTCGCAATCGCGCACGACCGGTACCAGCAGACCGGTGGGGGTGTCCACCGCCACTCCGAGGTGGAAGTACTTTTTCAACACCAGCTGCTGTCCGCTGCTGTCGAGGGAGGCATTGAAGCGCGGAAACTCGCGCAGCAGCTCGGCAACCGCCTTGATCATGAAGGGCAGCAGGGTGACCTTGCCGCCCTGGGGTGTGGTCATGGACTTGCGCTGCGCATCGAGCGCGGTGATGTCCACCTCGTCGTGATGGGTAACATGCGGAATTACCACGCTGTTGCGCGACAGGTAGGCAGACGTGAGTGCCTGGATCCGCGAAAGGGGGGCAGTCTCGGTTTCGCCGAACTCGGAGAAGTCGACCGCTGGCCAGGAGGGTAGATCCAGGCTCATCTTGTTGGCTGGGCTGCTTATCACTCGGTCACCTCTGCAGGTCAGACGATTTCGCCAAGAATGTCGCCAACCTTGTAGATCGCATCGGCTTCGGCCTTGATCTTCAGGGTACCACTGGCCGGGGCCTCGATCTCCTGGACGGACTTGTCGCTTTCGAGGGCGTAGAGAACCTCGCCTTCGGTTACGGTCGCGCCATCGGCAACCAGCCACTCCACCAGCCTGCCTTCTTCCATCGAGAAACCGATCTTCGGGAAAATGATTTCAGTTGCCATATTGACCTCGTTGGATCCTCGGGATCCTGCATTTTATTGTGGAGCGGCGCGATCGATATTCTGACTCCGGTCTATCCGGAAGTTTCGACCCATCGATGATTGCCAGACTTTTGCCGAATGCCGTGGTGAAGATTTAATTGCTCTTCGCGCGATGGCTTTTGGTCTGGCTTGCACGCCTGGTTCGATGCTAGTTGCTGTTGGGTGGTGCGTATTGATGGCAGGCGACAAAGAATTGGCCGGTTTCCCGTAGGGCGGGTTGTAAGGGGAGGGTGCGGACAAAAAAAGAGCCGGGTCATGGACCCGGCTGAATGGAGTGACCCGGTGGCAGGAGCGTGGCCTCTGGGCCACGTGCGGCAAGGGACGTGGCCTTACCCAAACCTGTGCAGGTATCTAGATGCTAGGTGCTTTTCCCGCTTGCGTATTGACCGCTGGCGACATTTTCAGTGCCCATGGTTATGACTCGAGACTTTCCTCCCACGACTTTTAAATCGCTCGCACAGCATGGTTCGAGTGCGGCTGACTGCTCGGGAAAGGGTGTGTTTATTGTCGTTTGGCATCAAGACCGCCAATGGAAGGCGGGAATAGGCTGACCACACGACGAAAGAGGTTATTCCGCAACCCCACCCGTGAGGCCACTGAGGCCACAAGGAGCGATCAATGGAAGCGTGTAGCAAGAAATTCTCGCCGAAAGACATTCGGGACGACTTCGTGCCGAAGGACGCCTATGTCGACCCTGCCTTCGCGCGCTGCGAAGAGGAACGGTTGTGGCCTTACGTCTGGCAGCTGGCCTGCCGCCTGGAAGAGATTCCCAAGGTCGGCGACTATTACACCTACGACATCATCGATGACTCGATTATCGTGGTACGTACCGGTGAGGACAGCATCAAGGCCTACCATAATGCCTGCACCCACCGCGGCTTGCCGCTGACCCAAAGTGTCGGCCATGCCGACTACTTCCACTGCCGCTACCACGGTTGGAAGTTCAGTCTCGATGGCGAGTGCACTGACATCATCGACCGCCAGGACTGGAGCGGCTGCCTGACCGGCGATGACGTCAACCTGCGCGAGGTCAAGGTCGGCACTTGGGGGGGCGCGGTGTTCATCAACATGGGCCTGGATTGGCAGCCGCTCGAGGAGTTCATCCGCCCGGTCAGCGACCAGTGCGACAAGTTCGAGTTCGAGAAGCTGCGCTACGCTTGGTACAAGACCCTGATCGTGCCGGCCAACTGGAAGCAGGTGCTGGAGGCGTTCAACGAGTTCTACCATGTGCAGCAGACCCACCCGCAGCTGCTGACCTTCACCAACGACTACTCGAAGAGTGTCGGCCTCGGCCGCCATGGCCGCGTCTCCTTCGCCGCCGAGGGCGCGGTGCCGCTCAAACGCTCCGACCGCCTGCCGCCCAAGGAAGTCTCCGACTACCGCGACTACGTGCTCGACTTCGTCGAGAAGTACAACCGCGACCTGGGCGCGATGGTGACCGAGCACCACACCCGTGCCGCCGAGCGTCTGCGCACTGAGGTGGCTGCCGATGCCAGCCCCGAGGAGGTGCTCGCCAAGTGGGGCCAGTTCACTGTCGAGGAGGCAGCCGCCGACGGCGTGGAGTGGCCAAAGGAGCTCACCCCCGAGTACCTGGAGCGCTCCGGACTTGACTGGCACGTGTTCCCTAACACGATCTTCCTGCACGGCATGGTCGATGGCGTGCTCTGGTATCGCGTGCGCCCCAACGGTAGCGACCACAACAGCGCGATCTTCGATATCGCTTCCCTGGTGCGCTATGCCCCGGGCAAAGAGCCGGAACTCAAGCGTGAGTTCTACCCCGAGTGGCGCGATGTCGACTGGCCGATGATCTACAAGCAGGACCTGGTCAACCTCAATGTGCTGCAGCGCGGCATGAAGTCGCGCGGCTTCGCCGGCCAGCGCACCAATCCGCTGCAGGAACGCGCCATCGTCAACTTCCATCGCGCACTGCGCCGCTTCATGGAAGACCCCTACGACCATCCGCAACCCGACCAGGAAGCCTGAGCGGTCCCGCGTGGATCCGCACGAGTCCGCCCTGCGCCACGGCGCGGGGCGCTTTGACCGTTCCGCAAGCAATCGAGGTGAAGCGTGTACGAACACTATCGTTTTCTGAAATTCGAATACCGCGGCCGGTGCCTGCTGGTGACCATGGACAACCCGCCGGTCAACGCCGCGCACCTGGAGCTGCACAATGAGCTGTCGCAGGTGTTCTATGACGTCGAGCGCGACGACGCCTGCGACCTGGTGGTGCTTACCGGCGCCGGGCGAGCATTCTCCGCTGGCGGCGACCTGCCGGGAATGCTCAAGGCCTGCGACGACCCGTCGATCAGCGCCTCGATGATCGTGCGCACTCCCCACATCGTCCGTTCCATGCTGGCTATGGAGAAGCCGGTGATCGCCATGGTCAACGGCCACGCAATGGGCTTGGGCGCCACCCTGGCGCTGCTTGCCGACGTGGCGATCATGGCTGAAGGGGCAAAGATCGCCGATCCGCACGTAAACGTCGGGCTTTCCGCCGGCGATGGCGGCGCGCTGCTGTGGCCGCTGCTGATCGGCTACGCCCGCGCGCGCCACTACCTGCTGACCGGCGAGGCCATCGTCGCCGCCGAAGCCGCGCAGATCGGCCTGATCCACAAGGCAGTGCCGGCCGAGCAGCTGGAGGGAGCAGTGTGGGCCTATGCCGAGCGTTTGCTCGCGCTGCCCAAGCTGGCGGTGCGCATCACCAAGCGCTCGATCAACATGGGACTGCGCCAGCAGGCCGAATCCCTCGTCGACGCCCACGCCGGTCTCGAGCACCTGACCATTGCCACGCAGGACCATCGCGAGGCCGTACAGGCATTCCTGGAAAAGCGCCCGCCGGTGTTCCGCGGGGTCTGAGAAGAGGGGCAGGCGATGAAACCGACCTATACCGACGCCAGTGCGGCGCTCGACGGACTGTTGTTCGATGGCATGACCATCGTGGCGGGCGGCTTCGGCCTGTGCGGCATTCCTGAAAACCTGATCGCCGCGATCCGCGACAGCGGCGTGCGCGACCTGACGGTGATCTCCAACAACGCTGGAGTGGATGACTTCGGCCTAGGCCTGCTGCTCAAGACGCGCCAGGTGCGCAAGATGATCAGCTCCTACGTCGGTGAGAACAAGGAGTTCGAGCGCCAGTTCCTGGCCGGCGAGCTGGAGATTGAGTTCAACCCGCAGGGCACTCTGGCTGAGCGCATCCGCGCTGGCGGCGCCGGTATCGCCGGCTTCTACACCCGTACCGGGGTTGGCACCCAGGTGGCCGAAGGCAAGCCACACGCCACCTTCAATGGCCAGACCTACATCCTGGAGACCGGGCTGACCGCCGACCTAGCCATCGTCAAGGCGTGGAAGGCTGACCGCAAGGGCAACCTGATCTACCGCAAGACCGCGCGCAACTTCAACCCGATGGTGGCGACTGCCGGCCGGATGACCGTGGCCGAGGTGGAGGAGCTGGTCGAGGCCGGCGCGCTCGATCCGGACCACATCCACACCCCCTCGGTGTACATCGACCGTCTGGTAGCCGGGCTCTCCCATGAAAAACGCATCGAGCAGCGCACGGTTAGCGCAGGAGACAAGTGATGGCCTGGACTCGTGACCAGATGGCGGCCCGCGCTGCGCGCGAGCTGCAGAACGGCTACTACGTGAACCTCGGCATCGGCGTGCCGACCTTGGTGGCCAACCATGTGCCGGCGGGGCTGGAGATCACCCTGCAGTCGGAGAACGGCATGCTCGGTATCGGCCCGTTTCCCACCGAGGACGAGGTCGATCCGGACCTGATCAATGCCGGCAAGCAGACGGTGACCGAGCTGCAGGGCACCGCCTTCGTCGACTCGGCGGGCAGCTTCGCGATGATCCGCGGCGGCCACATGGATCTTTCCATCCTTGGCGCTCTGCAGGTGGCGGAAAACGGCGACATCGCCAACTGGATGGTGCCCGGCAAGATGGTCAAGGGTATGGGCGGTGCCATGGACCTGGTGGCCGGCGCGCGACGCATCATCGTGGTGATGGAGCACGTAGCCCGCGACGGTGCGCACAAGTTCCGTACCTCCTGCGACCTGCCGCTGACCGGTGCCAACGTGGTGGACATGATCATCACCGATCTCGCGGTGTTCGAGCGCAGCGACCGGCAGGGCGCGCCGTTCCGCCTGATCGAATTGGCGCCGGGTGTGAGCCGCGAAGATGTCCGCGCGCAGACCAGCGCCAGCTACATCGACGCGCTTGAGCAATAACGGCGCGTCAACAACTCGCGCACCAGAACAATTCCAATAAAGCCCCCGGTGCCGGCGCAGGGCGTCGCCCGGGGCGCTGATGCCTTACGGAGTAACAACCATGTCCGTCACGCGTTACGACATGCCGGCTCTCTTCGGTCCCAGCTTGATGCCCGACCAGAGTCGGGTACCGCACGCCGAGGCCATCATCATTTCCTACGAGACCACCCGCGATGCCGCGGCGCGACTACTGCCGCGTTTCTTCGAGGTGCCCGACGCTCCTGTGGTTTCCGTCTCGCGCATCGACTACGCTGGCGTCGACTACCTCGGTGGCCGCGGCTACCGGGAGATCGTGGTCACCGTCAGCGCCATCTACCAGGGTGCCGAGGGCCCGTTGCAGGCTTCCTTCGCGCCGGTGATGTGGGTGACCGAGGCTGGCGCGCTGATCGCTGGGCGCGAGTACATGGGCTACGCCAAGCTGCTCGGCGAGATGGGGCCGGTCGAAGCTGCTGCCGAGAGCCGCCGTTTCCAGTGCGCCGAGTACGGCAGCGTGCTGCTGGAGGGCGAGGCCAGCAGCCTGCGCCCGCTCTCCGAGGAATCGCTAGCTAAGGTGCGGCGCAACGCCGCCGACGTGCGCACCTTCGGCTGGAAGTACATCCCCGGCAGCCACGGCGAAGGCCCGGATGCCGATTACCCGCTGGTCAACTCGATGCGCTGGGACTACCAGCGTGCCTGGAGCGGCGAGGGCCGACTGACCTGGCACCAGCCGGACCGCCAGGCTGCGCCGCTGTCGTCCCGGGTAATGGCTGCGCTCGCCGCCATCCCGGTCAAGGAGTACCGGCGCGCCTTCATCGGCGAAGGCAGCGCCATCATCGACCGTGCCGCTACCCGTCGCCTGGTTGGCGACGTAGCGGCCTGACAGGGAGGTTCGACCATGGATACCGTTATTTATCAGCGTCGCGATGCCGGTGGCTGGATGGTGCGCTGGAACCAGACCCTGGCCGAGCGCGCGCTGCGCGACGGCGACTGGACCAACCGCACCATCGCTGATTACGCTCGCGAGCGCGTGGGGGCGCGCCCCGAGCAGGTGCTGATCATCGAGGGCGAGCTGCAGCTCACCGCCGCCACCCTCTACGACAAGGCCCGCCGCCTGGCCGGCTGGTTCGTGCTTCAAGGCATCCAAGCGGGCGACGTGGTGTCCTTCCAGTTGCCCAACTGGTGGGAGGCCGCGGTGATTGATCTGGCCGCCTGCATGGTCGGCGCGGTGGTCAACCCGATCGTGGCGATCAACCGCGACGCTGAAGTCACCTACATGCTCAACGAGTCACGCACCCGGGTGATGTTCGTGCCTGAGCAGTTCCGCAAGTTCTGTTATGCCGAGATGCTGCGGCGCATCGCCGGCGACCTTCAGACCGCGCCGCAGGTGGTGGTGCTGCGCGGCGAGGCGGGCGAGTTCCTGTCCTTCGAGGCCCTGCTGGCCGATGCCGAGCCGCTGGACAAGCCGCGCGAGATTGATGCCAACGCGGTCAAGCTGCTGATGTACACCTCCGGCACCACTGGCCGGCCGAAGGGCGTGCTGCATTCGCACAACAGCATCCTCGCCGACTGCGTGAAGATGAAACCGGTGATGCACCTGGACGAGCCGGACTATGTGTTCTGCCCGTCACCGTTGACCCACGTCACCGGCTACCTGTGGATCCTCACCATGCCTTGGTACGGCGGCCTCACAGCGGTGACCATGGACACTTGGAATGCCGAAATCGCCTTCGACCTGCTCAGCCGCTATCGGTGTGCACTGATGCTCGGCGCCACGCCCTTTCTGCAAGACCTGCTGACCATCGTCCGCGAGCGCGGGGATACCCTGCCGGCGCTTCGCTACTACCTGTGCGGCGGTGCCTCGGTGCCGCCAAGCCTGATCTACGAGGCGGCCGAACGCTTCCCCAACTGCATCCCGTGGCGCAACTTCGGCGCCACCGAGGCGACCACCATGACGGCGCCGCCGCGCTCGCGCGACTACATCCGTTACGGCGCCGAGACCGACGGGCGGCTGCATCACTGCGAGGTGAAAATCGTCGACGTGGCCAGTGGCCAGCCAGTGGAGCCGGGCGAGGAGGGCGAGATCCTGGTGCGCGAGCCAAGCATGGCGCTGGGCTATGCCCGCACCGAGGACAACGCGGGCGCCTATGACGCGGAGGGATTCTTCCGCATGGGCGACCTCGGCCGGCTGATCGAGGGCGATCACATCGTCTGCACAGGGCGCAAGAAGGACCTGATCATCCGCTCTGGCGAGAACATCAGCGCCAAGGAGATTGAGGACGTGCTGCTGCGCTCGCCGCGCATCCGCGAGGCGGCGGTGGTGTCGATGCCCAGCCAGAAGACCGGCGAGGCGATATGCGCCTTCATCGTTGCAGAAGAAGGCGAGCAGTTCGGCATGCCCGAGGTCAGCGCGATGGTTCAGGAAGCCGGCCTGGCCCGGCAGAAGACCCCCGAGTACGTGCAGCTAGTCGACAGCCTGCCCAAGACCGCCTCCGGCAAGGTGCGCAAGGACGTGCTGCGCGAGACCGCCAAGGCATATTCGTACAACTGAAGCTCCTTTCCCGCACGAGCCCGGCAGGGCCGCGACCCGTTCAGGTCGTGGTCCTGCCGGGCTTTGTCGCTTCCCGGTCGGGCCGCGTCGCTGGCGGCCATTTCCCTGTCGTCAGGCGTCAAGACCGCCATCGCGGCCATCCCTATCCTGAACTCGAAACGGCAGATGCACGCTCGAGCAGCGACCGGTGCAGGGCGTCTGCCCCTTCTAGACGAGGAGCCTAAATGAGCGACCGGACAACACTGCTTGAGATCTTCCGGAAGATGGCCCTGCTGAAGCTGAACGACGAGAAGCTGCGTTTGGTGATCAAGTCGGGCCGCTTCGTGATGCCGTACTACTCGACCCGTGGCCAGGAGGTCATCCCTTCGGCTATCTCGGTGAGTCTGCGCAAGGAAGACTACATCTGCACCATCTATCGTGGCACCCATGACTCCCTGGCCAAGGGCGTGCCGGTCAAGCAACTGTGGGCCGAGCTGGGCGGCCGGGTCACCGGCACCTGCAAGGGCAAGGGCGGCCCGATGCACATCACCCACCCCGAAAGTGGCGTGATGGTCACCACCGGCATCGTCGGCTCGACTATGCCGATCGCCAACGGCCTGGCACTGGCTTCGCAGCTCGACGGCAACGACCGGGTCACCGTGGCCTACTTCGGTGACGGCGCGAGCAACATCGGTGCCTTCCACGAGGCGCTGAACTTGGCCTCGCTGTGGAAGCTGCCGGTGATCTTCGTCTGCTCCAACAATCAGTATGCCGAGCACACCCGCTACGACGTGGGCACGGCGGTCGACCAGATTTCCAAGCGGGCGGCCAGCTATTCGATGCCGGGCGTCACCGTCGACGGTAACGACCCGCTGGCCATGTACGAGGTGGCCAAGGCGGCTATCGAGCGTGCCCGTGCCGGCGAGGGGCCGACCCTGATCGAGGCGATGACCTTCCGCTTCCATGGGCACATCTTCGGCGACGACGACTCCTACATGGGGGCTGGCGAGAAGGCCGCGCGCATGGCCGAGGACCCGTACCCGCGCTATCGCAACTGGCTGATCGAACAGGGCCACGCGAGCGAGGAAGAGCTGGCCGCGATTGAGGAAGGCTACAAGGCTGAGATCGAGGAGGCGCTCAAGTTTGCCCTGGAGAGTCCGTTCCCGGACACCCAAGAGATCTACCGCGATGTCTATCAGCAAGAGGTTGAGTCCGCATGAGTACCGATAAGAACATCAACCTGCTGGCGGCGGTCAACCTGGCGCTGCACGATGCCATGGAGAGCGATCCCAAGGTGTTGGTCTTCGGCGAAGACGTCGCTGATCCGGAAGGCGGCGGTGTGATCGGCGCCACCAAGGGGCTGTCCGAGCGCTTCGGTGACCAGCGCGTGCGCTCCACGCCGATCGCCGAGCAGGCCATCATTGGTGCCGCCATCGGTGCCTCGCTGGTCGGCTACAAGGCCGTGCCCGAGATCATGCTGATGAACTTCACCACGGTGGCGATGGACATGATCGTCAACCACGCGGCCAAGCTGCGCTTCATGTCCGGCGGGCAGACCAGCGTGCCGATCACCATCCGCACCATGACGGGCGCCGGCATGGGCAACGGCGGACAACACAGCGACTTCCTCGAGGCCTGGTTCGCGCATACTGCCGGCCTCAAGGTGGTCATCCCGTCGACCCCGGCGGATGCCTACGGCCTGCTGCTGTCGTGCATCGACGATCCGGACCCCTGCCTGTTCGTCGAGACCCTGCCGATGTACTGGACCAGCGGCCCGGCACCGGGGCGCGGCGAGCGTATTCCGCTCGGCCAGGCCAAGGTGGTGCGCGAGGGCAGCGACGTGTCGGTGATCACCTATGGCCGTCAGGTCCATGATGCGCTGGCGGTGGCGAAGAAGCTGGAAGGCGAGGGCATCTCCATCGAAGTTGTCGACCTGCGTACAGTTTCGCCGCTGGACACCCAGGCCATCCTCGCGTCGGTCGGCAAGACCGGGCGTGCTGTCGTTCTGCATGAGGCCACCAAGAAGTTCGGTCCGGGCGCGGAAATTGCCTCGGTCATCCACGAGGCGCTGTTCAGCCAGCTCAAGGCGCCGGTGCAGCGCATCGGTGCCAAGTTCTCTCCGGTGCCATTCTCCAAGCCGCTGGAAACCGCATTCATGCCCTCCCAGGCGGAGCTCGAGGCGGTGGTGCGGAGCCTGGTAGAGGCCGGTTGATCGGCAGCTGGCCAGTGAGAGAGGGGGGCACGGTTTTGGCAGGGGCCGTGTCTCTTTCTGAATTGGCTACGCGGCGGTTGCGCAAGCATATATTCCAATTGGGCGTCTTTTGCCGCTGTCGAGTTAAAATACTTGCGGCGGCATTTTTTTTGCCCAGTTAAAGGGCAGGCTCGGCGAAGAGAGAATATTCAAATACTCACCCGTAGACGAGGTGTTCAGATGAGTGCCACCAGTGCGATCGCATGGAATGACCACTTCCAGCTTGGTTATTTGCCGATGGATAAAACTCATGAAGAATTTGTTGAGTTAATGAGTTTGCTGGTTTCGGTCGAGGACGGGGAGGTTTCTCGCGTACTGGATGCGTTGGTCGAGCATACCGAGGGGCATTTTGCCCAGGAGCGCGAATGGATGCTTTCCACCGAATTCCCGGGTGGGGAATGCCACATCGACGAGCATGCAGAGGTGCTCAACTCGATGCGCGAGGTGCGCAAGCGGGTGGCTGGCGGGGATGTCGCGATTGCTCGGCGCCTGGGGCGTGAGCTGATCAAATGGTTCCCAGCACATGCGGACTATATGGACTCGGCGCTGGCGCAGTGGATGGAGCGCCGGGTTTCCGGGGCCGTACCACTGGTGTTTCACCGCAAGCCGGTGAAGGCCGCCGAGGCCTGATCATCGCTCTCCGTCCGTCCGTCTGGTCGGTGACGGTCTAGCTGGGGCAATTGGCGAAAGGTCGGCGGCTGCGGTCGTTTACTTGTCGCGTGCTGTCAATACGGGGCTGCCTAGGCAGCCTAACCTTGAATTGCCTGGGTTGTTGCCAATACCCATGCCAGGATGATTGCTCGGTAAACCGGTGGGTTGGCATGCACTGTATCAGGCGGCTGGCCCAGTTATCTGATGATTGGTTATATTCTCGAAAATAATTAGAATTGAGAGATAAAGATATGAAAAATGCACGATATGGGGTCATGCGTACTTTTGCATTGGGCCTGCCCGTGGTTGGTTGTGCAATGCATCTGGGTGTTGCCCAGGCTATGGAGATCGACACGGGAAACCCTGATTTATCCGTGCGCTTCGACAATACACTCCGCTACAACTTGGGCATGCGCACCGAGAAGCAGAGTGATGCCATCCTGAGTTCGTCCTCGGGCAACTCCGACGCCCAGTTCGATCGTGGCGATATCATCACCAACCGCCTCGACCTGCTGACCGAGATCGATGTGGTCTACAAGGAGAAGATGGGCTTCAGGGTCAGCGGGCAAACCTGGTACGACCACGCCTATGATGGCGAGGAAGAGCTGGGCACTGGCCGCACCGCAGCCTATCCCAACCAGCACTTCACCAGTTACACCAAGCGCTGGAACGAAGGACCGTCGGCGGAGTTTCTCGATGCCTTCGTCTTTGGACGCTTCGCCCTGGGCGATACCGACTCGATGCTGCGCGTCGGCCAGCACAACCTGTACTGGGGCGAGTCGCTGTTCTCATTCGTGCATGGTATTTCCTACGCCCAGGGGCCGGTCGATGCGCGCAAGGCGTTTGCGACCCCCGGGACCGAGGCGAAGGAACTGTTCCTGCCGCTGAACCAGATCTCACTGTCCACCCAGCTGTCTGACACCCTCACCGTGGCCGGGCAGTATCTGCTGGACTGGGACTACACCCGGATCACCGATGGCGGTACCTACTTCGCCATCACCGACGCTATGACCTACGGCGGCGGCACCTTCGCGGCTCCAGGTGTGCCTTGGGTGGGCATCTTCAACGAGCCCGAGGACAAGTCGGGTGACTGGGGACTGATGGCGCGCTGGAGTCCGGAGTGGATGGACGGCAACGTCGGCATCTATTACCGCGAATACACCGACAAGATGCCGCAGATCGTCGGCAACGTTACGCCCACCGGGCGCCAGGCGGGCTTCAACTTTCTGGATGATCGTGTCGAGCTGTGGGGCCTGAGTCTGTCGAAAAATATCGCCGGCATCAGCTTTGGCGCCGAAGTGTCGCACCGCAAGGGCACCGGTCTGCTGATGGGGTCGCGCACCACCGTCGGCCTGGAGCCGGTCGGTGATACCTGGCATGGCCTGGTCAACGCCCTGGGTTATGTGGGCGCAACGCCGCTATTCGACGCGATGAGCTGGAGCGCCGAGATCACCTACAGCAAGCTCGACAAGGTGACCAAGAATCCGCAGAACTACAACGGCGTCGGCTATGGCTGTGCCGCCTTCAAGAGTCTTGTTTGTGTCACCGACGAGGCGGCAATCGGCTTCGCAGTCAAGCTCGAGCCCAAGTGGTACCAGGTATTCAATGGAGTGGATCTGTCCATG
>Ga0172382_10008289_pt1 | contig 14520 bp, 15 predicted proteins | sample Leawel138RmetaG_FD_122245 | JGI IMG/M metagenome (GOLD analysis project Ga0172382, IMG submission 122245) | Leachate microbial communities from a municipal landfill in Southern Ontario, Canada - Leachate well 138R metaG | ecosystem: Engineered > Solid waste > Landfill > Unclassified | place...
AGAGCCATACTGCAGATGAATAGAGACTATGACCTTAGTCATATTATTTCCAATGGTTCTTCTGCTTGTTTCGCTATAAGTTATGGTTATGTCGTGGTCTGGAGTTGTGCCTGTTCGGGGTGGTGTGGCAGTTGGTGTTGGGTTTTTTTTTATTGTTTTTGTGGGTGTTGGGTTTGTTTGTGTTGGTGGTATAGTTTTTTCATTTGTTGGTGCGGTGGGGTGAAGTTTGTGGGTGCTTTTTGTCAAGTAAAAATTTGATGTTTATACCTATGCTTAAAGCTAAGGCAAAAAGTAAGGGGAAATTAGGAACTATTACGGGTGTCTGCATATAAGTTAGCTACCTTTTTTGTTAGTATTGTTTTCTATGGTTTTATTTCCTATACAAATTTTTGTATACTTTTCTTAACTACGGTTAGGTTTTTTGACTAAGTCGGTAGTTAATATTTAAAAAATTGATGCGTCTAAATGTAAATTAAGCCAAAGTGTTATGGCTTTTTGGTCAGGTTGCCCGTCGAGTCCTTTTCACAGCGTAAGCTCAGACTCTAGTGCACATCATTCCGTGTACGCAATTCACAGTAACGCTTAAGGCTCTTACGCATATTGCTAACGCTCTCGGAGAAATGGTTATTATAACCTCAAGCAACAAAGTAAATAGGGATTAGCCATTATGGAATTTTTTGATGCAATCAAAAACAGACGAAGCATACGATCCTACAGAAAACAAGACCTAACCCAAGATTTAATAAGTAAACTCGTAGCTGCCGCAAGAATGGCCCCTTCTGCCGGCAATGCGCAACCATGGGCTTTTATAATAGCAAAAGAAAACAGAACTAAGCAGGCACTTGCCCAAGCCGCATATAATCAGAGATGGCTCGAGGCGGCTTCAGTTGTTTTTGTAGTTTGTGCAGACATGAAGCGAGCAGAAGAATCTTATGGTGAAAGGGGAAAAACACTCTATGCATTGCAGGATACCTCAGCAGCCATAGAAAATATACTTTTAACTGCAACCTCCCTGGGGTTAGGTGGCTGTTGGATGGGTGCTTTCCGCGAGGAAGAAGTCGGAAAAATAATCAAAGCACCACCGCATATGAGACCTGTCGCGTTAATCCCCATTGGTTACCCTAACGAATCGCCTCCTCCAAGAAGCAGACGACCTCATAGTGAAGTTGTTTTAATCGAGTCGTTCTAGTCGATATTAAAGAATTCTTTCAGGTTAAGGTTGGTTTCCAAGGTCCAAAAATGCACTGTTTATTTGGTAACTCGAAAGGCTATTAACTTTGGGTTTTCAGGTCAAAAAACCATACTTCTACTTTGGGTTATCCTCAAGTTGGCGGTATAGGTCTTTTGTAGCACCAGTGTTGTAGTGCAAGCCAGTTTTATCCGCAAACCACATGAGCATTCCTCTCACGCGAGGTTGGCGCCATCTATTGTTGCTATGGAGCGGATGGGTTTTTGTTGGCATATCGTATGCAGTCACCAACATTCAAGGTTATCTGTTTATAGTTTAAATAGCGTAGACATTAACTTTAATTTTGACTGCGGAATCGTTGGATATCCCACTTATACGATAAGTATAAAAGGACCCGAGCCCTCTCACTCAGGTTCTATATCAAGCGCCCAGTTGAAAACACGATGCCGACCAGTAACTCGACCGAGCGCTTCCTATTAACCATATAATCATTGGAGGAAAAAACATGTTATCACGTGATTGCGACGGATGCTCTGAAATGAGAGCCTGCAGTAAACGCTACCAAATTGCCGGGGTATTCGACAAAGTTTACTGCCCAGATGGAACAGTACATTTAATCGATGGAGCATAAACCACTAAATTAAACCTTTCCATCTCTAATGTATAGAACCGCTTTTAACTTACTTATCACTTCTGAGAAATCTGCTAATTGCTCTGTTTTCATACCTTTCTTTGAAACCTTAAGAATCACCTCATAACCTCTGCTCACAAGCTCTTTCTCGATAACTTTCATTGCCCGCTCGTTACCGAAGAGTTTGTAAGTACAAAACAGAATTGCCTTCTTTCCAGTCACTACAGGCAAGCTTGTTATGTAGGTCAAAGCTTCCTTAGTTGGACTAGCCCCTTCAACAGGAGTCCCAAAAATTAACAGATCAACATTCGCAATTTTTGAAGCATCAGCGGTGGATAACTCAAACATTGGCGCATTAGTTGCATCAGCTATTGCTTGAGCAAATTTTTTTGTGTTCCCAGTCCTAGAAAAGTATACAACAGCTGCATTCATAATTGGTGATAGAAAGATTATTCTTAATAAATTTTTCAAATGCCTGTTGAACGTAGGATAATGCGTTTACCCTTTAGCTCATTCAGAGCATCAACTAGCATATCTAAAATTAAAAGTTAAATGAAAATTTTAATATTCACATAATTGACTATGTCAGTGAGCGAGCAAGCATGGATTACGTAGTAATAGCTGATGCATACGAAAGAATCGAAGGCACTACCAAGCGTCTTGAAATGACTGACTATTTAGTGGATCTGCTCAAAAATACACCCAAGGAAGTTATCTCACGAGTAGTATACTTAACACAGGGAAAACTCTACCCAGATTTTGAGGGTATTGAAATGGGCGTAGCTGAAAAACTAGCTATAAAAGCGCTCACCCGTGCTTCAGGCAGCAGCGAAAGCATAATCCAAAAAGAACTACAGAAAAGCGGTGACATCGGCAAAACCGCTGAGCAACAACTTGCAAAACGCAAACATTCCACCTTCTTTAGCAAAAAACTAACCGTAGAACATGTGTATGAAACCCTCGACAAGCTCGCTAAAACCTCAGGCAGTGGTACAGTAGACCTAAAAATGGCACTCCTATCGGGATTACTAACAGATGCCTCACCTAAAGAGGCTAAATGGCTTATTCGCACTGTAACAGGCAACTTGCGACTGGGCATAGCTGACATGACAGTGCTAGATGCCTTGGCAATCGCATATGGCGGCGGTAAAGAAACAAGAGAAAAAATTGAACGCGCCTACAACATCTCCTCAGATTTAGGACGAGTGGCCAATGTCGTTGCCGACTTGGGCATAGAAGGAATAGAAAAGTTCCAAGTCATGGTTTTTGAGCCTATACGCCCAATGCTCGCTGAACGTTTAGGAGCGCCTGAAGAAATCCTTGAAAAATTCGGCGGTAAATGCATTGCTGAATACAAATATGACGGTGAACGAGTTCAAGCACATAAGACTGGAAACAAAGTCAAATTGTTCTCTAGGCGCTTGGAAAACATTTCAAATCAATACCCTGACGCAGTAAATCTAATACGCGAACAACTCGATGCAGAAGAAGCTATCTTCGAAGCTGAATGCGTCGCGGTTGATTTGGAAACTGGCGACATGCGTCCATTTCAAGAGCTAATGCATCGCAGAAGAAAATACGGTGTTGAAGCAGCCATAACGCAATACCCCATTTCACTGTTCAGCTTTGATTTGCTCTATGTAGACGGCGAAGACTTAACCAAACAACCCTTGCCACAACGCCGCAAAAGACTCCAAACTATAATTAAACTAAATGACCGCTTAAAACCAGCCACGCAAAAAACAGTCAACAACCCCCGAGACCTTGAAGACTTTTTCGAAGAAGCCATCGAAGAAGGCTGTGAAGGCCTTATTTGCAAATCAATAAGCAAAGACTCTGTCTATCAAGCGGGTAACAGGGGATGGTTATGGATTAAGTACAAGCGGGATTACAAGAGTGAAATGACTGACACCGTTGATTTAGTAGTTGTGGGTGCTTTTCATGGCAGAGGCAAACGGGTCGGTACCTATGGTGCATTACTACTAGCAACTTACAACCCAGAAGATGATACTTTTGAGACCGTGACTAAATGCGGCACAGGTTTCACAGATGCCAATTTAGCAAAACTCTATGAAACGCTACAAAGACACATTGTTCCACGCAAGAACAGTCGAGTAAAATCAACTCTTGAAGCTGACGTATGGTTTGAACCCTACATGGTTCTAGAGATTTTAGGGGCAGAAGTAACCTTAAGCCCCATTCATATGACTGCCATGGACGCTATCCGTAAAGGAAGTGGTTTAGCAATTCGTTTTCCACGATTCACTGGAAATTACCGTACAGATAAGAGCCCACAGGACGCTACCAACTCCAAAGAGGTACTAGGAATGTATAATGCGCAGCTCAAAAAAATCGGCGAAACTCTATTCTAAAGGAAGGGTTAAACTGATAAATGACTTATTACGTAATTAGTTAGGGGTGTATTTGGTTTGGCTCAAGATTCAGAAAAAATGAAGGCAATGATAGCGTTAAAAAAACGCTTAGAAGATAAACTTGAACAACTTAAAATAGAAATTAACGAAGTTCAAGCCACACTAGATACCCTTAACACGATTTTATTGGAGAAGGGCTTTAAACGAGGTGACATCAAAGACGCTGCTGTACCAGCGATGAAAGAAGTGCTCCTACCAAAAACTCCACCCGAAACACCCGTTCCACCAGAACCCGTTTCAACTATAACAGAAACTGAAACCGTCATACCACTCAAAACCATGAGTGAAGAACCCTTGGCATTGATGTATTTTGAAAAACAACAGATTCATATAATGCCCGATGAAAGCAAAAAATTCAGCGTAAATACACCGCCTTTCAGCAACTTTTTAGTCGAAAAAGTTTTCTCCAAGATGCAAGAGAAAGACAAAGAACTAGTTAGATTAGGTCAATTAACACCCGATAGAATGTTTAGTTACAACATTGTAAGAGAAGGCGAATTGATTAGAGAAATAATTATAAAAAACGCCGATGAAGAACGCTTAAAAGAACTCAAATCAAGCGTACGCTGGACATTTGAAAAAATGTATGAAAAAATGAAAACTGCCTAAACTCATTGATGCTTCGCGATTGACTCAACAATTCTGTTTTTTGGGGAAAGACCTACTAAACGATCTACTTCTTGTCCATTTTTGAAGAGAATCATCGTTGGAATACTGAACACTTGGAATTTCTCAGCGGTCTGAGGATTTTCATCAACATTAAGTTTGCCAATTAATACTTTGCCAACGTATTCGTTTGCTAACTCTGAGATAATTGGAGCTAATGCTCGGCATGGACCGCACCAAGGTGCCCAGAAATCAACCAACATAATTTTGTTGGTATTTAGAGTTTGTTCAAAATTAGAATCTGTTACATGGAATGGTTCAGTGCTCATAGTAATTCACCATAAATCAAAGTATTTTTAGGTCAGGCTTTGATATAAACCGTTCGTGAGCAAAAAAATGCTCCCGTTTAGTCTATTGTTTATGATTGCGTTTTTTGAAATAGATTATACCTACACTCAGAGAGTCACGAATACTATTAAAAGGGCTACAACCCATGTCCACCAATAAGGCTCACCTATTTGCCTTTGCTCAGTAGGTGTTGGTAGAGGCTTTTCTTGAACTGGATTTCTATGCGGTGTGTGCTAAGCTACTTGTAAACCCATATGTAGTAGTTATTTTGGTCTTCTGTGTAGTCTTGTTTCTCTGCTACCTCGTTGTCAATTATTACTGTTGGAATAGTTCCATAAGGAACGACACTTTTAGCGATGGTTATGTTGCTAAATCTACTGGAACCAAGTGAACCTGTTAGGGTAAAAGAGGCAGAGGTGGTTTGTAAGGTTTAATTGTTTGTAATAGTAACGTTGGTTATTTGTGAGCTAGTTACGTTGCTGGTTATTTGGAGGTTAACTTTTGAACCGTCCTCTTTGGCTGCTTGTATAATGGTTGGGGTAGGCGTGGAATTCGAGCCGTCACCCACATTTATTAGGTTGCTTTTACCTGAGTGACCATTATTATGGGTTACATCGATAATAAATGACCCTGTTTTGGTTACGGTAACATTTCTTATTCATATGCCTTCGTTAAATGAACCTGCCATGGATGGGTTTACGTTGCTCCGTTAATGCTTAATGTACGGGTGTGAGAAGTCTGACGATGTTTGAGTATTGGTCTATGGCTACTACTTTTATAGCGAAAGAGGTGTCAATTTTGGCGGAACTTGGAGTTAAAACGATGAAGCGATTTACAGAGCCATGCATAACGGTTAAAGCAGTATTTGTTGTTAAACCGCCGTAGGCAGATTCAACGAAGTATACTCCTTTATAAAAACCGATTAAAGTGCCGTTGAAATATCCACCATCAACAGCGTATGCAGCATCATCTTCCCAAGAATTGCCATATTCATCATAGGCAGTGGTTGTGAATGTTATTCCTTCGTCAGGTTGGATAGTCGTGTATTGTGGGTTTGTCGTTAAGTTAACGACTTTTTCAGTGTAGTCTGGGCTGTACGGTAAGTAATCATAAACTCTACAGTTTCCAAAAAAGTCAAAAATGTATCGGCAAAACCATCTGTCTTAGCGCCAGTACATGTTCCGCTAAAATCTGTGCTATTGGGGTGAGCCCGTAGTTTCCCTCGATCATACGATCGTTAGAATATGCTTTTGCACCTGCCTGAAATGTTGAGTTTAAATGTAATACAGTGCTTGGAGGTGCATACATTGTACTAGTGAATCGGCAGTTGGAGCCCTCCATAATTATGGCCCCACAGAAGTACTCGTCATTGCTTAATCCGTTTCTGTTGAATAAGTTGCCAGTAATGAGTAGGTCATAACTGTTAACCGCTCTTAAACCAAGCGTGTTGTTAGTGATAGTAGAGTTCTTGATAACTAAGTGTTGGGATTCTAAAGTCATAGTACCCTGTTCATTATTGTTTATACTGCAATCATCGATTACAATCGAGTTAGATAACACATCTAAAAAGCCAGAAAGAGTGTTGTTGTCTATAGTGCAATCTTTACTAGTCATCTGGTGATTTTGGGAACTCATAACAGCTAACAAGCCTTCCTTGAAGGTTGCATGAGTTACTGTTACGTTGCTGGTGGATGTATTCAGACCAATATAGTTGTTTTTTATTTCCAAGTTTGTAGCAGTTAGGTTACATTCTTAGCTGATAATAGCTATTCCACTGACTGAAACATTACTATTTTCGAAAATAAGATGGGTATTATATGCTTCTATGGGACAGTTGTTTTCTTTAAGCAGGGTGTTATAAAGTCCAACGTTAGTGCAGTTTTGAGTTCCTGTGCCAAAATTATTGTTGTTTATGTATAGCATTTTTGGATTGTTATGTTGCTGTCTTGAATAACTTCGATGCTATAGGTATTGTTCTTGAGGTTAGTGTCTTTTATAGTAATATCGCCTGATTCAATGGCTACTGAGCCAACAGTATTATTACTTAGCCGCGAGTGATCAACAACAAGACCTGCAATATTATAACCAAAAAGTGCAGCTGAAGTGTTGTTGGTAAACGTAGAGTTTTGCACAAGTTTTCTACGTCTATTGCATATAATCCATAGTCTGAGTTTGTTACGTTACAGTTTTTCAGGAGTATATTGCCGCAGCCGGAAGATATCGTGACAGCGTAATCATCAATGTTTTGAGTTGACTTGATAAGGTTCCCTTGGCTGTCAACAACGAGGTTACTTGCGTTTATGCGCCATCTATCCCAAAAAGAAACCGTTAAAACAGCCAAAACATAGGATGAGGTCTCCGGGCAAACCCTTCCTCATTAAAGAAAAAAGTAACTAAACAACAAAAAAGTATTTTCACATTTCCTTATGGATGTGATCATGTTTGAGTTAAACCTCGAGTTTGCAGTAAAAAGGTGGCAAGACCACAGAACCAGTATCCTACTGCTCTTCTCTGTGGTTTATACTAGTCATAAACTTAAGAGTAACTTACTCTATGTTCCATCGTTTTGCTACCTTAACAACTAAGAATACAATGAAAGCCACGATCAAGAACGTAATCAACGCTGCCAAGAAGTCGCCGATTCCAAAAACCTGCTCCATCACTACTACTTGAAACGTTGCGAGATCAGTCATGCCTGGAATTGCTAACCCAATAAGCGGCATAACGAAGTTTTTGACGAGTGATTGAACTAGGGCGCCAAGATACAAACCTAAGACAAACGCAACAGCTAAACCCAATATTTTGTATTTAGATAAAAAGTCTTTGAATTCGTTCCATAGTCCCTTTGGCGGAGCTGCAGGAGGTGCTTTCTCTACTGCTTCTCTAATTTTCTTTAATTCAGCTAACATTTCATCTTCTTTACTCATGTAATCAACCTTTTCTAGTACCTTGAAGTGGTTTGTTTAAAAAACTTGTCGTTTGTGATTGCTTGGTTGCAGCAATAAATCCATATACAATGCATTGTGACTCAAAATTTTACTCTTAAATGCCCAGCATTTTAGAATTACAGACGACAAATTATGAACCGCTGCCAACTTTATGGAATTTCCAAGAAAGCCTTTAAAGACTGGATAGAAGACAATGCGTTTCTTCGAGCAGCTGCTATAACCTACTTCATAATATTTACTCTGCCCACACTGCTTCTTGTAGTAATTGCCATTTTTTCTCAATTTTTGGGGCAACACCAAGCTGTCGGAATAGTTGTTCAGCAGGTAACTGCTGTCGCAGGACCATCTGTCGCAGGATTATTTAGGTTACTGTTAGTTAATTCGTCATCACCATTTACGTCTGTTTGGACAGCGATTGCTGTAGTGGGCTTCTCAGTCGGAGGGGCAATCGGTGTTTTTTCAGTTTTTCGTGATACCCTAGATTGTATCTGGGAAGTCAAAATGCCTAAGGACCAACCATGGCGGAAGCGGATTCGACAAAAAATAATGCCCTTCACGGTTGTATCTTTCTTGGGTTTAGTCGTGATTATCTGGACGGCGATTACAAGCACCCTGTTCAATGCAATAGTACGTTTTTCGGTAGATCAAGTTTTCACTTTTGTAGCTCTCGAGATAGCTCAGATAATTCTCTCTTTTGGGTTAGTCGTGTTGTTACTGGCTATTATTTATAAGGTACTTACAGAGGCGACGGTTCATTGGCAGGATGTTGCGTTAGCTTCGATAATAACCAGTGTCGCTATAACGATTACCAACTATATTTTTGGGTTTTATGTCCAAGCCTTTGTCGTTACCACAGTCGGTGGTGCAGCGGGAGTGCTCTTGATTATTTTGCTATGGATCTTTGTCTTCAACATGAGCGTGTTGTACGGCGTTGAAGTCTCTAAAGTTTATGCCGTTACAGTTGGGACCCACTCAAAACAGAACTTACCTAATACAATTCGAAGAGTTATTAAACCCCTCCAGAAGACTGGTCAAAGAATAGAACAGGCAGCCAAGGGAAAAAATTATTGGAATTTATGAAAAAAATAGAACCGCTGAGAAAGAAAAAGTTAAGAAAAATGGTCACACTTAACTAGGTAAGGTTAACTAGATAAGAAACAAACTTTAATTGAATCAAATAAAATATGGGGAAAGCAGCTCCTGAGATGTTCTCTGATTAGTGATGAGAATAAAATCAGCTATGGATTGGCTCTTTATTTAAGCCTTTAAGTTATGTGTTAATACTAAGGTTTTTTAAACTGCTTGTTTATGTTTTCCGTTACAGTTGCTTAAGTGGGAAAGCCACCTTAAACCGTATGTAAGAGCAGAAAAATCGCAACCGCATCTTGAACATTTTCTTGTTTTCTGGAAGGTTTCAATCTCTTGTTCGGAGTAGCCGCGAGTTTTTAGTTCTATCATTACGGCGGCCTTTCCAGATTCTATTTCTGTTGCGGTCATCTTTACATCTTTTTTAGGTAATTAATGAGAAATATATTAAGACTCAATGCTTGAATATTGTGGAATGACAATCAGCCAACAAAACAAAATAAAACAGAAATAACTAAGAATGGTGGGCCGAGGCGGATTTGAACTGCCGACCTTTCGATTATCAGTCGAACGCTCCAGCCGTACTGAGCTACCGGCCCACTTTTACACGTGTCTGAAGTAAATACTAGCGTAGGTTTATAAAAATAACGGATGCTAACTCTAAGGTTATTATGGCATTAAACCTGCGGTTTTACTTTGTGGTAGTGATTAGACTCGCACAACCATTTATGAGCACACTTTTTAATTCTCTTTGGGAGTCAGTTTGTCAAGTGCAAGTCAAGAATTCGACGTAATTGTCATAGGTTCTGGACCCTCTGGAAGAAATGTATCAACTAAACTAGCAGAAAAAAAGTTAAGTGTCAGTATAATTGAATCAGAATTAGTGGGCGGGGACTGCCACTACTGGGCATGTATACCCAGCAAGGCATTACTGCGACCACCTGAAGCTTTGCAAGAAGCAAAGGCAGTGCCTGGTGCAAAACAGGCAATCAAAGGGTCACTTTCTAATGAGGACGTTTTCAAAAGGCGCGACTTTCTAGTCGATAACTGGGTAGATAACAGACTCCAAAAAAGCCTTGAACAAAGAGGCATAACGGTTCTCCACGGGAAAGGACGGCTTAACGGCACAAAAAAAGTAGCTGTTTTGCAGTCAAACGGTGCCCAGACTGAATTGGTAGCTAAAATAGCCGTTGTACTTGCAACCGGGAGCAGCGCAGCCATGCCAAACATACAAGGACTGACTGAAGTACGCCCTTGGATTAGCAGAGACATAACTAGCGCCAAAGCTGTTCCTGCAAGCCTTGCAATAATCGGCGGCGGGATTGTAGCGTGTGAAATGGCTTCTGCATGGTCAGCCCTAGGCACGCAAGTTACAATTATTGAACACGGCGAAAGGTTACTCAATAGATATGAGCCTTTTGTCGGAAAACAGATCATGGCTATCTTTCAAAGCAAAGGCATCAATGCCTTTACGAAAACAAACGTTCAAAAGGTTAAACGGGGACAACAAAACTACATTGAGCTTGTGCTTGGCAACGGGAACCTTTTAGTTGCAGAGGAATTATTGGTCGCAGCAGGAAGGCAGCCCAATACGCAAGACTTAGGGCTTGAAACAGTAAATTTAACGCCTGGCAATTGGGTTGAAGTCGATGACCGCTGTTTGGTAAAGGGTGTTAATGGCCAATGGCTGTATGCGGTAGGGGACATAAACCACCGAGCGCTAGTTACCCATGCGGGAAAGTACCAAGCCAAAATCTGTGCTCACAACATTCTTACACACCAAACAGGGGCAGAACAAAAAAGTAGTGTGTGGAGCAAAATTATGGCAAGAAGTGACCTATTTGCCCTTCCACAAGTAATTTTCACCGATCCACAGGTTGCTATGGTTGGCTTAACTGAGGAAAACGCATTAAATAGTGGACTTAAAGTTCATGCAGTCGACTATGACCTTGCTAAATTGGCTGGAGCAAAACTGCATTCGGCTGAATACCATGGTCAAGCCCGTATAGTGGTTGATGGAGATCGTCAGGTTCTTGTAGGCGCGACATTCATTGGTCCACAAGTGGGTGAGTTATTGCATGCAGCAACAGTTGCCATTGTTGGTGAAGTTCAGCTTGACCGTCTTTAGCATGTGATTCCAGCGTTCCCAACTATAAGTGAGGTCTGGCTGGGTTTACTAGAGAGTTATGGCATTTAACAAAAATTATAGAAACTTAACTTGCTATCTAATTATCTGCTTTTAGGAGGGATAACATGTCTAAGGAAGGAAGTATTAAAACGCCAAAAATGCGTCTAGTGAAGGCTGAACGCTCAGAACCTAAAGAATTTTTTCCCTGTTCAATGTGTGTGACAAAAACAAAGGTGTATAGACGATACAGGTTTGTTTTACAAGATGAGAAAGGGCAACAAAAGGCGTACTGCTTACCCTGCGCTTCTTACATACTACAAATACCTCAAGGCCAGCTACGCAAACAAGCAGATTCTAATACAAAAACGCAAGCAACTTAAAATCACATTTAAACCATGGTGGACTTTGTTTGCTTTTATTTACCGATAACCATCTTGTATATGAAAGATGCCTAATTGCATGATTAAAACTTGATCAGCGTGATTGGATTTGACTATACAGTTAAAACGAGCCTATGACGCTCCAAGCATAGATGACGGCAAGCGAATCTTAGTGGAACGACTTTGGCCCAGAGGACTGCGGAAGGAAGATGCACAAATCGATGAATGGCCAAAAGAATTAGCGCCAAGCAATGAACTCAGAAAATGGTATAGCCACGATCCAGCAAAATGGTTCCAGTTCAAAAAAAGATATTGGGTGGAACTTGACAAGAAAAAAGAAGCTATCACGAAATTAGCTCAAGAGACCAAAAATGGTCACGTAACCTTTGTTTTTGGATCTAAAGAAGAGAAACTCAACAATGCAGTTGCTTTAAAAGAATATATCGAAACAAAGTTTAGTTAACACCACTAACTCAGAAGTCTACCGCAACTCTTAAGACGGTTGCTTCATTTGAACGAGGCAACGCTAGTAAAATCGGATTACATAGCTCGATTTAATGGACCGGAGTTGTTAGGAGTTTGTTTTTTTCGATAAATCTGTAAATAGTATAAGTTTTTTTTGGTTTGTTTTTGTCTGTTTGAAAGAACAGGACAGATCAAGTTCTATTGATGGAAAAAAACTAATCAGCGCAAAAGCCCCTACTTAAACAACTTGTAATGTAACTTATGGACTCATGGTTTTTTTGCTCAACTAGTCCTTCTTAACGTACTTGTAAAGACATCATGCTCAAGAGGCATCACTACTTTCCAGCTCTCAAAATAGCAGTAATTTCTATTCTTTCAAGAAGAAGAACAACATTTGGAAAAATTGGTTTGTTATTATTTTTTGAACTTTTACTTAATTAAGAGAAGAAGAAATGGCTGATGCGTAAGTCTTTTTTTCCTATAAAAAAATACTTCGCTTCAATAAGAAAAGAAGAAAAAACGGCGTTTTCTGGGAAAAAATCAATTTTTTCTTCTTCTGATAGATACTGACAATGGGTGCAGGAGTGTGTTGTCATCATCTTCCACTAAAAAAGTTTCATTTTCTGTTAAAGAGAAGAAGGACAAGTTTTTTGGGGTTTTAGTCGTTTTTCTTTTTGACCATAAAGCTGGGTTGGGAGCAAAATTTGGCGTATTAAAAAATGGTCAAATCGGATCCTTAATAGTGGCTTTAAAAACCGAGGGTCTGCTGTCCTTAAAATGACTCCCACCCCTCAATTTAACCGACAATCAACCTAAACACCCAAAATGAGAGGGTTCAATTCTGAGGGTGATAACTCGGGTAAGTCGGATGAAGCCCAACCAATCAAATCATCTTCCCAAGTATGCGAAAACTGCGGATGCTTTCCTACACGCTAATTTGTTATTATCCAGTGTTAGCTATGGTGGCAACCCGGAATTGATTAAAGTAGATGCGGTTGGGATGTGAATGCAAAGGATATAGAAAAACCAATCCTAGGCACCAGCATCGGGGTAAACTCTCAAGCAAATTAGCTTATCATTCAGAAAGCAATAAGTGTCCGTATTCCATCCAGAAAGCATGGAAAAGGGCTCGTAGCCTAGCACGGCATCAGTCGCTGCTGGTGATATCACCTTCAAGTTTTCTACCTACAAAATGCACATTTCCTTTTTCTTTTTTCAGCGACCTTTTTAGCAGGCTATTTTTCTTGAGCGACAGTTCTCACTCCTGGCACCATATCTGCAGGGCATAGGAGAGCTGATTAATGGCTGATACCTCGGCTTTTGATTCTTCGCCAAAAGGTCAGGTATCGGGTAAGGTAGGTAAGGCTTATAGCGAGACTTTGCTTAATCGAGTTTTTCAGTGGTTCCGAGAGCATCCCAATGTTAAAGGTCGAGGAAAACTCCGCAAATTAGCCTATGATTTGGGTTTAGACTACCAAAAAAACAAAAATTACCTTTGGAAATTAAGCAGCCAATGGAAAACTGACCTCAGAAATGAGCGAGGCTCAAAAACCGCTATTCGCTCAAAACCTGACGAGCAACATGCCGTTTTTGCCAAGGCCAAGGCGCCTGCTTGTTTAAACCGTAAAAAGGCGTTGATGTGACTGCTAACGCTGTTTCAGTTGGTTGGCGTCTAAGCAAGAATAGGAATAAGATTTTGTTTTGGGCTGAACCTGGGCTTGGGCGTGTTCAATGGTGGGAAACTGGCACTATATTTGTGCATGTGGCTAAGCCCATTCAAATGGGACGGGCCAAGACGTTGCTTTATCATGCCTTCAACAATACAGGACTTATTTTTGATTGGGAGATTATGGAGCAATTTGTTAATTCAATTGATTGGTACAGTTCCCATGATACCTACGACACGCCTGACAGCAAGCCTTTGTCCTACATGAAGATAACAACCTATGAGGTTCTTGGCGTAAAAGTGATTAAGACAGGTGATTTCAGCCATAGAAACAAGCTGGAGGTCGAGGTCGCAAAACCCAAGATAATTGAATATTATGAGGCGCTTGTAGGCTTGCTGGAAACAAACGCTGAAGTATCAAACGATGTGCTTACAAAAAATAATCAAATTATCGAGCAGTTCAACGGGTATTTGGCGGCTGTCAGTTCCCCGAAGTCTAAGAGTAATTCAGTTGATAGGAACATGATAGCTTAGGTGGTGGTACCTGTAATGGAAGGAGTTTAGAGTTGTTGGGGGCTAGCTGGAACTGGCTTTTCCTGAAATTGCAGGAAAATCTTTTGGGGGGGCTTGAGTGTCGACCT
>Ga0172382_10008290_pt1 | contig 14520 bp, 13 predicted proteins | sample Leawel138RmetaG_FD_122245 | JGI IMG/M metagenome (GOLD analysis project Ga0172382, IMG submission 122245) | Leachate microbial communities from a municipal landfill in Southern Ontario, Canada - Leachate well 138R metaG | ecosystem: Engineered > Solid waste > Landfill > Unclassified | place...
ACGCCGACCCAGAGGATATTGCCTGGGGCTGTGTTTACCTGGCATCGGATGAAGCCAAAATGGTCAATGGTATTGAACTGCCCATAGACGGTGGCTTGCTGGCAAGGTAATGATGAGCAAACACCAGCTCTAACATCGCCTTATAAAAAGCTGCCAAAAAAAACCCTCTGCTTGTTAAGGCAGAGGGTTTTTAGTAGAACGTTACACCATTGTCTTCAAAGCAGAAGCTAGAAAGCTCGCTTAAAGCGTTGGCAATATATGCTGCTGCGCCCATGAACGGAAATCAATGGGCTTGCCAATAAGGTCAGCCAAGGCTTGAGCATTGTAACTCTCGGGATCACTGGACAGCCATTTGTAAAGATCAACGCCCTGGGGCCAGTGCTCTTCCAGCACTTCAAGGGGCAGAGAAATGGCTGTACACTTCTTGCCTGCAAGATCACCTATGATACTGGCCATGTCGTCAAAACTGACGGAGTCTGCAATAAGATCAATATCCGCGCCAATATATTTTTGCGGATTTGACGCCACAGCCACAGCGGCATTGCCTATGTCATCAGAGCACACCATGCCCTGAACTTTATTTCCAGGCAACGCCATGGCAATGGATAAGTTGTCACCATCCTTCTGAACAGGGAAAAAAGTCAGGAAGTTATCCATAAACAGTGAAGGCCTGGTAATAGTAGTGGGCAGATGAAGTTCCGCCAACCGCTCCTCAATGGCTCTTTTCGAACCAAGGCTGAGCACACCTTTGCCAGATTTGTGGCTTAATGCAGACTGAAAAATAAAATGGCCAATTCCTACTTCCGCCGCAGCATCCGCCGCATTGATGCCCTGAACGGCCTGGCCAATATCAAAGCGGTTACCCAGTGAAGGCCCCGTGTAATAGACAGCATCGCAACCTTCAATAGCACTGCGGATAGTTGCGCGATTATCCAGGTCAGCTTCAACAACAGTTGCACCCTTTGCAGCTATGGCTTTTGATTTATCTGAACTTTTATCGCGAGTTACAGCACGAACCTCCCAGCCAGCTTCAATAAACTTGCGCATAGCGCCGCCACCAGATGTTCCGGTTGCACCGAATACAGCGATTTTTTTCGTTGCCATCAATATACTCCACTTACCTGTTATGAAAAGTTAACGATCAAGTGCTTTAACTTTCACCAGCTTCAAAATCAAATATGACCTTCTCAACCGTTAAAAATGCACTGATACGTTTCGCATCAATAAACTGAACTTCATCCTGCTGCAAAATCGCGCTGGCTTTTTGACCCTCCGGGGTATTGAAAGCTGCCTGCATGGCTTCCATGCTCTCCCACCAGACTTCGGTCAAACCGTCCGGCGGCTGCTGCCAGCCCCTGCCTGCGGCAAAGGCTTCAATTTCCTTTGAGGGAATTTTGTGGCTCTGTATATATTTGACAAAACCCATGGCTTTGGCGTGCTGTTTGACAAGGGCGCCATGTTCTACCAGCCAACGCTTTTCAAATTGTTCCTGAGTCATATCTGGACGTTTCCAGACGTCGACAACCATTTTTATCATTGTACTCTCCGCATGTTTCTCAAATACGCAACAAAAACTGATCAATCAGCTCCAGGAGGGATCACCCAACTGTTCCCACATTTGAATCATATTGCCGTCGTCATCATAAAAAAGGAAGGATTTACCAAGACTTGCGCACTGCCACACATAGTCGGTCTGGGTTTCATAACCGGCATCACGAACCGTTTTGAACCAGTGATCAATATCGTCGACCAAAAGACCCAGCTCATGGATGCCCGTATGAGCATAACGAAGGTTTTCCTTGGGGGTTTTTTGAATGGCAGGATTTTCGCATTCCTGAAGTTCGATCATTGCGCCCTCAGCGGAGCTTAGAAGAGCCATTTTGGATTTTGCGCCCTTGATTTTAAAAATATCATCCAGCAATTGTGGATACATAAATGTATTAGGCCCAGGCTCCTTGCCATCGGGAATCACCGTCTCAACAGCCAACTCAAAGCCTAGCACATCACGCCACAGATGAATCGCCTTTTGAAGATCAGAAACCATAAGAGCCATATGATGGAAACGCATGTTACACCTCGATAGTTATAGTTAAACGTTTATCGACATCAGATACCTTTAAAAATATACCATTTGGTAAGTTTTAATCGAAAATTACTCGTCATTAAAACCAACAAAGCCATTTGAGCCGCAAAAGATCTTGACATAAACAGATCATATGGTCAATATTCAAGCCATAACATAAACCCAATTCTTTTCGACTTGAAAATCTTTTTTTCCGCACCTGCAAGTGCCTAACTCTAAAATTTATTGTCACTTCAATTATCGCAACTATAACAAAGGAAAAACCAATGAACAGCCTTAAAGGAAAATCGATCATTGTAACTGGCGGCGGCAGCGGTATTGGCGGTGCCGCCGTACAATTGCTGGCGGAAGCTGGCGCCCTCGTCACCATTGCCGATCTCAATGAAGCCCATGGCACCGCAATGGTCGAATTGGTCACCAAAAACGGTGGCAAGGCTCAGTTTGTAAAAACCAATGTTTCTGACGAACAAAGCGTCAAACATATGGTCGATTTCGCCGTTGCCGCTTATGGTCGCCTGGATGGCGCCTGCAATGCTGCCGGAGTCCCTCAGCGGGGCAAGCCCTTGGCTGATGTCACTATTGAGGAGTGGGACAATTGCCACTCTGTTAACCTTCGCGGTCTTTTTCTGTGCAACAAATATCAGATTCTGGCGATGCTGAAAAATGGCGGCGGCTCCATTGTCAATATCGCCTCCACTGCGGCTGTGGTCGGCTTTCCCAATGGTGCTGAGTACTGCGCATCCAAGGCGGGCGTGCTTGGATTGGTTCGCGGCGCCGCTATCGACTACGCCACTCAGGGCATTCGCATCAATGCCATAATGCCTGGCGCGACCCTGACCCCCATGCTTAAAGCCGCAATGGATCAAGACCCCAATCTGGAACCGGCTCTGGCCTCGGTTCACCCCATGAACAGGTTTGCCCAACCCAAAGAAATTGCCGCTGGCGCACTTTGGTTGCTTTCTGACGAAGCCAGCTTTGCAACAGGCGCCGCCTACCCCGTAGATGGCGGCCACTCCGCCATCTGACCTCTTGTTAATTCTGGAGATAGCCCATGAATGCCAAAAGCCCACCCCTCGATCTAAACAAGCGCGGCACATTAACGGAAGATGCTGGACTTTCTACCGCGCCAATTCCTCTGGAACCCTATCGTTCAGCAAGTTTTTATGAGCAGGAGCGGGATCGCGTCTTCAAGCGCGCTTGGCTATTGATGGCAAGAGTGGAAGAGCTTCCCGAAGCGGGTAGTTATGTGGTGAAGGATGTGCCACCCTGTAAAGTGTCTGTGCTTATCACCCGCAATAAAAATGACAAAATTCAGGCTTTCTATAACACTTGCTCCCACAGAGGCAGCAAGTTGACTAGCGAAAATCAAGGTAAAAAAGGCCGCTTTGTCTGCCCGTACCATCAATGGACTTACAGCAATGAAGGCGACTTGATCGGCATTCCCGACCAAGCCAATTTTTTTGATGTTGACAAGAAAAAATGCGGCCTTACCCCCATAGCCACTGACACCTGGGAAGGCTGGGTTTTTATCAACCTACAGCCAGAACCCGAAGTGACATTGGAGCGATTTCTCGGCCCCATGAAAGACTATATGGCTAATTTCAAATATCCCGGCGCAAGTAATCCGGTGGTATTTACAGCCAAATTGGATGCAAACTGGAAAGTTGTATCAGATGCCTTTATTGAAACTTACCATATTCCCTGTATTCATCCACAAACCATAGGAACGACGTTTTCATCAAAACTGAACCCCCACGCCAGGCTGCTGGATGCCCGCACCCTTGGCCCTCACCAGGCGGTTTCCATGTTTGGCAACGCCGATTACACTCTGGATCCCAAAAATAAGGCGGAAATGCTGGGGCACAGTGGCGGTGAAGCAGGCAGTGTTATTGCCGCCGCCAACAAAGAAAAAGCGGCAGAATTTATTGCCCATCCCGCCGTCAATCCCACCAGTTCAAATTACTGGTCAATGGATGTCAATCTGATATTTCCACACATTCATATCGACTGCGGCCCCGGTGGCTTTTGGACTCATTATTTTTGGCCGCTGTCCCCTAACACGTCTTTTTACGAAGGTCGTTTCTATATGGAGCCAGCGGAAACTATACGGGGACGCTTTCTTCAGGAAATGTATATCAGCCGAGTCGCCGATGTCATCCTGGAGGATCTAGTCAATGTGGCGCGCACACAGGAAGGCATTGATACCGGTGGCAAACAATTTATGCAATTACAGGATAGCGAATTTGGCATTCGCCACTCCACCACACAAATTATTAAATGGGTTGAATCCGACACTGTAGAGGAAGCATTGTCATGACTATAAAAGCCACAACCAAGCTATTACCCGACGGCTATGAGGCGCTTGAACCCTATGTTGCAAAATGGGCAAAAGACAGCAGCGCCGAGCGTATGACAGAGCGGGCAACATCGTCGATGGAAGATATACAAGCCTTTTACGATGCCATTCTGCCTCTGGCCGATGAGGCCATGAACCTCATTGACAACTACCCCATCGACGATATGCCAGAAGACATTGCCTGCCTTTGCAAACTTGTCCTCGCACTGCCGCAGGTGGCGATGGCAGTTGAGTTACATGGACAGCCAAGGCTTCCCAACACCCCCTACCCCCACGGCATTGAACTGCTAAGAGGCACTCCGCCTTTTGGTTAAACCTACTGCTAAAACGCGAAGCTTATACAGAAAGTAGAAAAATCACAGGAACACAGTAATGAAAAACCAGCTAGAAAACAAAATTGCCATGATTACAGGCGCCGGCTCCGGCATTGGTAAAGCCTGCGCCATCAAAATGGCATCCCGCGGCGCCGCCGTGATGATCACCGATCTCAATCTAAAAGCGGCTGAAGAGGTTGTCGATGAAATTAAAAACAGCGGAGGCAAAGCCTCGGCTATTTTCTGCGATATCGGTGAAGAAGAAAGTATTGCCGCTGCAATAGATCAAACGGTAGCCACCTATGGTCGCCTGGACATTCTCCACAACAATGCGGCTTATACATCCATGGAAGCACTGGAAAAAGACGTGGATATCCTTTCCATTCCAACGGACATGTGGGACAAGATTATGCAGGTCACCCTGCGCGGCACCATGCTGGGTTGCAGGTACGGGGTTAAAGCCATGATAAAAAGCGGCGGCGGCAGCATTATTAACACTTCATCCATGTACGGCATGGCAGCCTTTAACAGAATGACCGCTTATGGAGTTTCCAAAGGAGCCATCAATACGCTGACGGAATATGTGGCCACATCCTATGGCCGCAAAGGCATTCGCTGCAACGCCGTTGCGCCATCCATGATCAAAACGCCCCTGCTGATGGGATTTATTCCCGAGCCACTTCTGAAACTCAACGAAGACGCAACTCTCACCCCATTTTTAGGGGAGCCAGACGACATTGCCACCATTGTGGCTTTTCTCGCCTCAGATGATTCTCGCTACCTCACGGGCCAGATTATACGCGCTGACGGCGGAACCACCGCCCACCTGCCCACCTATTCCGATGCCAGACGGTTTTTTGGCGACGATTAAGCAGCGCGGACAACTCAACCGCTACCTGCGCAGTTGAGTTGTCCTATCTACAACAGGCTATTCGCTTAAATTGAATAACCGCCATCAACGGTAAGGGGTGTGCCGGTGACAAATCGGGAGTGATCAGACAAAAGCCAGATAGCGGAATCAGCAATTTCTTCCGGCTCACCGAAACGACCAATAATATGCCTGGTTTTTAAGGTATCCATTGCCTTGGAAAAAACTTCATCAGCCATTAATTCCTTAGCCAATGGTGTCATAATCAATCCAGGGCAGATGGCATTAACCCGTATATTTAACGATCCACAATCCACCGCTGCAGCTTTTGTCAAACCCACAACACCGTGCTTGGCCGCCACATAATCAGAAGCATTAATTTGGCCACGAAGCCCTGCCGCCGATGCCGTATTGACGATCGAACCTCCACCAGTTGTCATCATGGCAAGCACTTGGTGTTTTATACAATAAAATACACCGGTTAGATCAACATCGATAACTTCCTGCCAGTCTTTTGCTGTCAGCTCGTGAACAGGTTTATTGCGCATGCCAATACCCGCATTGTTTAATGCGCCATCCAGTCGTCCGTAGCTTTCAATCGCAGAATTCACCAAGGCTTCTACCTCAGTTTCATCAGCCACATTGGCTTTGATATAAATACCCTCTCCATTTGCAGACTTAATCTCATTAAGGGTCTGAAGACCACTTTCCTGATCATAATCCGAAACCACCACTTTGGCTCCTGCCCGAGAAAAAGCCTGAGCGCATACTTTACCTATACCCGATCCTGCACCAGTAACAATGATGACCTTTCCTTCCAGCAATCTGGTCATAGTTTTATAGCTCATAAAAACTCCTACGATTTTCTCCAAAATTAACGAGGAACTGTGCTCATCGAGATATCCGGGGCGTGGAAAATCCGTAGCGTACTAAATGACCGGAGGAGTTTTAGATGGATTTTATTGAGTGCTTACGTTTTACCACTATAGCCAGATTAAAACCATCTCTATGAATCGCACATGTTTTATAATCAATCTGGATAAAGAACCGCTTTTAGTATACCACCCTCTCTCTTGTCAAAAAGTTTGTAAGCTTCGGAGCCGTTAGATAAAGAGAATTTATTTGTAATAAATCGCTCAGACCTCAGTCTGCCCGACTGAAGCAAGGGCACTAAATCTGGCCAGCACTTTGCAACTTCAGTTACAAAATTTCCCCGAACACTAACATTATTGATAAAAGCTTGGCGTGGGATAGTAAACTGCATAGAATTATTGACACCTAATGCAGAAACATGACCATTTATTCCCACCAAACTGAGCGCGAGACTCATAGTTGCATCAGATCCCACCGCTTCTATAACACAGTCAATCATCCTTCCATGCGTTAGCTCACGAACTTCGGTTACGATATCACTTCCCTCTAGAGAAACAGCGCCAAGTTTTTCAGCCATTTCACGTCGCTCTTTTACGAGATCAATTCCATAGACAATTGATGCACCCATAAGTAGAGCTAGCTCAACAGCCATTAAACCAATCGGGCCAAGACCAACAATCGCGACACTTCGACCTGGACCTACGTTCGCATTCATAGCGGCGAAGTAAGCGGTGGGCAGATTGTCAGTTAATAAAATCCCTTGCTCCATGGTAAGACCTTCTGGCAACACGGTTGTATTAAAGTCTGCAGAAGGAACACGGATATATTCGGCCTGACAGCCACCAAGCCCAAGCCCATGACCAAAAACATTCCATCCTTCTTCGCAAAGTTTGCTTTGCCCCCTTAAGCAAGGACGGCAATGCCCACATCCGGTCATGGCAGATAGAATCACGGTATCTCCTATTTTTAAGTTTTTAACACCGGCTCCCTTCTCAACAACCTCTCCTACAGCCTCATGGCCAACACAGAATTCTTTTCCTAGCGTGTATCCATCACCAATATCAGTAAATTTATCGTGGTAAATATGCAAATCACTGCCACAAATTCCACAAACTTTTGCTTTAATAACCACATCCCTGTCGTCAATTATTGATGGATCTTCGATGTCTTGATATCTTAAATCTTCTTTCCCGTGAAATATTAAGCCTTTCATTTATGTATTCTCCTATTTAGCCTCAAAGTTTAATTAAGCAAAGCCTATCCAACAATTTAACTCTTTCAAACCAAGAATATTACGCCATCATTGTCGTTCCATTAGTAATACTATCAAATGGTTATTTACGAATCTTACGATAAACTTTACTGATTAGAAGACGCCTATCAACCCAGTACCAAACCACCATCGACCAACATGTCTGTACCTGTCACATAAGAAGAATTATCGGAAGCGAGAAATAGAGCAGCATTTGCCAATTCTTCCGGCTGACCAACACGCTTGAGAAGCTGCATATTCTCCAAATTAGCCCAAAAGCCATCTGGATCAGACTGTCGACTTGCGAAACCTCTTAACATAGGAGTATCAACCACACCAGGATTTAAAGAATTGACACGAACGCCATGGGGAGATAATTCTACGGCCAATGCTCGAGTAAACGAAATCACAGCACCTTTTGAGCCTATATAAGCCCCCAGGTTAGGCCATGCAAGCCCTTCTCTTGCGGAACCCGCTGAGGTATTTATTATTGATCCTTTCCCCGCCTTGGTCATAATTGGCGCAGCTAATTTACTCGCGAGGAAAACACTTTTAAAATTTGTTGCCAGCATTTTATCGAGATCTTCTTCACTGGTATCAGCAACTGATGTTGACAAGCTGCCCCAGGATACATTATTGAACAAAATATCCAACTTCCCGCAGCGCTCCATATGCTGCTCAAAAAGACCCTGTATTTCAGAAAATTTCGTCATATCCGTTTTTATAAATGTAGCCTTGCCACCATTATCACAAATCGATTTTGCAACATCTGCACCAGCATCGTTAATATCTGCAATTGTGATATCTGCGCCTTCTCTCGCAAAAACTTTAACTGTAGCCTCACCTATTCCCGATGATCCTCCAGTAATAATCGCTTTTTTACCTTTTAAAATCATACTAAGCTCCTACTTTTATTGTTAATAAATTTTTGTATTTATGTCGATGCCTAATCACACATCGCTTAAAAACTGAAGACTCAAAATAAGTATTTTTTATGATCAGATGATTATGCAGTAGTTAATATGGATATTATTAACAATAATTACCACTTAGTTATTGGTAAACTATTTTTTACCAAATTAATTATTAAATTTTCGAGCTGACAAATCTGTTTCATAATCTTCCATCGTCATAAAGCATATTGAAGACTTGTCAAAAAGATTTTCTTCATCTTCACCAATGATTTTGGCCGCCTCAGGCTCAGTTAAATATTTCATACCCAACTCAAAATCTTCACGATCGTCAAACCATATCTCTGTATAAACATCAAATGGCGGCTCACTATTAGCACCATAGACATCATTCCCATAAGACGTCAGGTAGTGACGAACATTTTTTTTTAGATTGGGAACGAATTTAAGCGCTAAAGGTATATGAGTTGACTCATAGTAATCAATGAACTCTTCCATTGTCATTCCTTTTCTTCTTTTAATCATAACAATCGCTTTAAACATTTTTTAAACCTCTACATAAATTATGTTATATAAGCACTAAACGTAGTTAAGGTGATAATTAATATACTTTTAATATTCAGGAACGATATTTTTATAAAAAACAGTCATAACCAACTAACCAACTAACCAACTAACCAACTAACCAACTAACCAACTAACTATAATCATTCACACAACGATATGATTCCTTATTATAAAAATATGCAAATTTTACTACTTTTCCTTCAACACTAACTTGGCCTTCTCTCCAAGCATATGCACGCTTACTATCAACACTGCTTAATACCAACATAAAGAATTTTAATTTATAGTTTTTCCAATTTAGTATCTAAAATATTGATATTTACATGTACAAATAAAAATTAGTAAAAATTTATCTTATGAATTAAAAGCTGAAAAATCTGTTTCATATTCTTCCATTGTCATAAAACGTATTGAAGATTTATCGAAAAGATTTTCCTCATCTTTACCAATGATTTTTGCTGTTTCCGGCTCCGTTAAATATTTCATACCCAACTCGAAATCTTCACGATCGTTAAACCATATTTCTGTAATAACATCAAATGGCGGCTCATTATTAGCAGCATAGACATTGTTACCATAAGGGGTTAAATAATGACGAATATATTTTTTAAGATTTGGAACACGTGAAACAGCTAAAGGAGCGTGCTTTGATTCGTAGTAATTAATAAAATCTTCCATTGACATGCCTTTTTTCCTTTTTATCATTGCGACTGCTTTAAACATTTGAATAACCTCTCAAATTGTTAATTATGAGAAATAGGAGGAAGGAGGGGGTACTACCCTCCCCCCGCCTATATTTTATGATCAGACACTCAAATTTTAAAAGTTCATGCTGAAAGTAACACCATATTCAACAGGTCTTCCAGCATATCGCACCACGCTATCGTATGATTGAATAGTGTTGTGCCAGTAGTATTCATCAGTAACATTTTTACCCCAAACCATAACCTGCCAGCGGTCATCATTTGAGCGCACACCAGCATTAAGATTCAGCAAAGTATAATCCTTAATCTCAAATCGCTCGCGGTCTTCAGGGCTAACCGTTAAAATACCAATGGTTTCGCTTTGCCCAACGGCTCCCACGCCAACAAAGCCGTCCATGGTACTTGTTACCGGGAAAGTATAATCGGCGCGAACATTAAATGACCATTCCGGCGCAAAGGGCAGCGATACCCCTTCATAGGAAGACACTATGGCTTCAAGAAGACCGAGATCGTTAATGTAGGATCCACTTACGCCCTCATATTTTGTTACTGTCGCATCAAGATAAGTGATAGAAGCAGCAAGCGTCAAGCCATCAATAGGCTGGGCGGTAATATCCAGCTCCGCACCTTTAATTTCAGACTCCGGTACATTTTCCAACAAATCCAGAGGACCAAAGATGGGATCGATGAACTTTGCTCTGAGCTGTTTGTCCTCATAATCGTAGTAGAAGCCAGCGCCATTGACCTGCAATCTACCGTCAAACATGGATGACTTGAAACCAATTTCATAGTCAAGCAATGATTCTTGGGTCACCGTTTCATAGGCTTTATAGATAGCACCCGAAACGTGGGGGAAGCTGCCCGCTTTATAGCCCTGCATGATATTCATATAAAGCAGGAGATCCTCGGTCGCTTTGACATCAACACCAAAACTCCAGGAAGTACTTTCTTCACTCAACGATGAAGCGGGATCTCCTGTGGTTAAATAGGTGTCGGGGTTTAAGGGGTTGCCATTTGCATCAACTCTAGTATCAAGAATAATGGATTGTCCATCTATTATGGTTGGTACCACACCACCATAAACCAGCCCGTAGATAGTATTGAAAAACTCAGTCAGTGAGTAAAGACCAGTGTGGGGGATATTTCGGTCATCGTGATTTGACCCTATACCATCCCGCTCGGCCTTGGTTTCGCGAATACCCAGTTTCATGGTAACCACATCGGTCAGATCATATTCCATGTTAAAAAATCCGGCCAGGTTGTCCATTTCCTGGAAGGAGTCGTACTGGCTAACAGATATACCATTGACCGCATTTGATGTTGCGTCGTCATAGAGCAAAGAGCTGGATTGATTGACTTCTGAGGTTTCTATATTGGCACCAATCATCCAGCGGAATTTATTACCGGGATCATTGGCAAGGCGAAATTCCTGAGAAAAGGTCTCTATATCACCCACATCATGAACTATGTCTAACTCAAGAAGCTTAGTACCACCCCCATCTGTTCCTGTATCGAAATCAAGTTCGGCAAAAGAGGTGATGGATGTGAGGGTGAGATTGTCATTGATATCGTAATCAACTCTCAGCGTTGTTTGAAATAAATCATTATCAGTATAAGGAAGTCCTGGCGTCCAACCAGCATTGCGGTTGTCCAGTACGGGGTTAGGATAATTTAGGACAGGATAATCCGGTGAAACAACTCCACCCAAGCCAGCATCTCCTGGGAGGCCTTGAGGGGTATTGGCAATTTTCTGTGGCGCTACAGGGTCATTTTTATCCTGCCAACCGTTGACATTCAGAGAGAACGACAAGTCTTCGGTTGGCTCCCAGTCAAGAATCAAGCGAACGGCAGTGTTGTCTTGCTCACCCATTTCTTCCCCAGGCACATCAAAGGATTTTTGCCATTCATCGGCTTGAACTGTTTTGATTGCCAGGCGCCCTTTCAGGGTATCAGTGAGCGGGCCACTGACATAACCGCCAAATTCCATGGTGTTAAAACGGCCGTAACTTAAATCAAAGCCGGCACTGAATTCGTCTGTGGGTTTGGCGGCAATAAAGTTAATGGCGCCGCCCGTGGCGTTGTTGCCAAACAAGGTACCCTGGGGGCCTTTCATCACCTCGACCCGCTCAAGATCAAACGCCGTCAATGATGACATGATAGGAAATGGCAGAGGCGCCTGGTCAATATAGAGACTGACGTCAGGATAAGCGGCGAGGCTGGATTCAAAGAAGCCAACACCCCGCAGTGTATACACAGGGGTTGCCGCTGGAGATGGAGTAAAGTTCAACCCCGGAGTTTCCACTGCGAGATCGCCGACGTTGGCGATTCTCCTCATTTTGAGATCGTCACCGCTCAATGCGGTAACCGCCAAACCTACCTCATTCAAGCTTTGTTCACGTTTGTTAGCTGTAATAACGATTTCGCTAATGCCCTCAGAAGATTGCGCAGTAACCAGTGGCGCAGTCAAAAGAGTTGTCAAGGCAGAAGCCACAGCTACTGATAATTTATATTTTCTCATTGAGCAGATCTCCGTTTATTATTCAAGCTTCGTGTGTTGTGCAGCTAGAGGCAATGGAGATTACTGAGAACCTCCCCATATACTTTGACCAAAAAGTTAGCTTTACGGCACTGAAAAAGTATAACAAGCCTATTTGCTGACCACATGGGTTATTTAAAAGGTATTTGCACACAAAAGCCACTCTATTTTTAAAAAATATCAAAGACATATTTAAATGTTATACCTTGGCGGCAAAAAGCATAACTATTTGCTATATCCTCACACCGCAAGCAAGCCTCAAAGCATTGAAACCTTCGCCTGAAACGTCATTTTTAACAGCACAAAGTAGCGATGCATAAGAACCCAGAGCAATTTATGCAAGCCCTATAAATTGTTCGGCTGATCAGCCATACAAGTTAAACTTCTCGAATATATCCCAGTATTCGGCTTTCCCTGAACCTGACAAATATCGCCTAAAAGATTAACAATAGCATCGGCCACCTCAGGGAGACCCTGATTAATTCTGCTTGTGCCACTCCCACACAAGGACATTCGCGCACGCCCTTCAGCGCTTTAAAAGCGTCAATAATAAGCTAAGTGGTGATGCAAGGAAGGCAAGCTTAATTTTCTGCAAATATAGAAAGGCGCATTAATCATAGATTCTGCATTATCTACAGCTACAGACCATTTTGATATGCACGAACTGCCATAGCTCTCGAGAAAGAAAAAATAAAGAAATTTTTACAAGTGATACGCCGATAAAGTAACAGAAGATCCTTTAAGGAAACTCTGATTAATGCCACTCCCGCGCAGGCGGGAATCTATCATCAATTCATTTTTCTGGACTCCCGCCTGTGCAGGAGTGACGGCAGCAATATGGATAGACATGGATCCGCCGGGGAAGCCATCCCACTTATGCGGGAGTGACGGAAGCAGAATTAATCAGAGTTTTCTTAACTAACAGGATCTTCCTGCCTTTCAAGTATGGAAAAATACATGGCTTTGCTGCTCTTCAAAGGCTGATTTGGTTATTCGGCCAGTGGCATTTTTTCTGCAGCAGAACAGAAGAGTTTTAGCGCGGGGTTATCTTGATCAATAGGTGTTGATTGGCTATTGATCAAGATAAAGAAAGACCATCTCATCCAGCTAGAGCTTGACCTTGTCAGCACCTTTTAGTTGCAGCATAACCCTGGCTTCATCAGGCGTTGCCACCTCAAGCCCCAGGGCTTCCACCATTTGACGGGCTTTTCTTACCTGCTGGGCATTGGATTCTGCGAGCTCCCCTGGACCAATCCACAGGTTGTCTTCCAGCCCAACCCGGAGGTTGGCGCCATGAGCCGCAGACATTGCTGCGACTGACATTTGTTTATTTCCCGCGCCAAGAACCGACCACTGGTAATCAGCGCCAAAAAGCCTGTCTGCTGTTCTCTTCATGTGCATGACATCCTCCGGGTGATTACCTATTCCGCCCAAGATGCCAAAAACGGTTTGAATAAAAAAGGGCGGCTTTACTAAACCTCGCTCTACAAAATGGGCAAGATTGTAAAGATGCGCAGTGTCGTAGCATTCGAATTCAAACCTGGTGCCAAGGCTGCCAAGTTTTTCGAGAACGTAGGCCATATCTCGGTAGGTGTTCTTAAAAATGAGCTCATCGCTATTTTTAAGATAGTCATATTCCCAATCGTATTTAAATTCCTTAAAACGATTAAGCATCGGAAATAAACCGAAGTTCATTGTACCCATGTTCATTGAGGCCACTTCAGGCTCAAATGCGACTGCGGGTTCGAGGCGCTGCTCCAATGACATATAAGGAGAGCCGCCAGTGGTAAGGTTAAGAATGGCTGGACATTCTTTATGAATTTTCGGTAAAAATTTTGAAAACGCCTGTGCCGTTTGATCTGGGCGACCATCGGCTTCATTGCGGGCGTGAAGGTGGATAATGGCTGCACCTTCATTGGATGCAGCAATAGCGGCATCGGCTATCTCATCTGCTGTAACGGGCAGATAAGGAGACATGCTGGGGGTGTGTATTGAGCCTGTTACAGCACAGGTAATAATAACTTTGCGTTTTTTGGCCATGTCGATGTCCTGAGTA
>Ga0172382_10008292_pt1 | contig 14518 bp, 12 predicted proteins | sample Leawel138RmetaG_FD_122245 | JGI IMG/M metagenome (GOLD analysis project Ga0172382, IMG submission 122245) | Leachate microbial communities from a municipal landfill in Southern Ontario, Canada - Leachate well 138R metaG | ecosystem: Engineered > Solid waste > Landfill > Unclassified | place...
GAGACCCGTGCGCTCGCGCCCGAGGGTGACACCCTGGACGCCTGCGCCCAGGAACTCCTCGCCACGGGCTGCGAACTGGTGCTGGTTACCGGAACCCATGAAAACACGCGCCACGTGGACAACGTCCTCTACGGCAACATGCGCCGCCTGGAGGTGTTCACCTGGGAACGCCTGCCGCACAGTTATCACGGCTCCGGCTGCACCCTGGCCGCGGGCATCGCCGGTCTGCTTGCCCATGGGCTGGAACCGTTCACCGCCGTGCACGAGGCGCAGGAATTCACCTATGAGGCGTTGCGCAACGCCTATCGCCTCGGCATGGGCCAGCACATTCCCAACCGGCTGTTCTGGGCGCGCACCGAAGAGGGGGAAGAGGCATGACGGCGAGACTGCGCCGCGGCCTGTACGCGATCACCGACGCGCGCCTCACGCCCGGACCACACCTGGCGGACGCCGTGCGCGCCGCCATCGAGGGCGGCGCGGTGGCAATCCAGTACCGGGACAAGGGCGGTGACGGACCGCGCCGACATGCACAGGCGCGCACCCTCGCTGGCCTGTGCCGCACCCTCGGCGCCGCGTTCATCGTCAACGACGACCCGGCGCTGGCCGCGGCGGTCGGCGCCGACGGCGTTCACCTCGGCAAAGACGATGCGCGCGTCACAGCGGCGCGCGCCCTGCTCGGCCCCGACGCCATCATCGGCGTCTCCTGCTACGACGATCTGACGCAGGCCGAACGCGCCGCCGAGCTGGGCGCGGACTACGTGGCCTTCGGCAGTTTCTTCCCTTCCACGGTGAAACCGGACGCCGTGCGCGCCGATGTAGACCTGCTGCACCGCGCCAAGGCGCGCCTGCACCTGCCCGTGGCGGCCATCGGCGGCATCACCGCCGACAACGGCGCGCCGCTGGTGGCCGCGGGCGCCGATCTGCTCGCGGTGATCTCCGGCGTGTTCGGTCAACGCGACGTCCGCGCCGCCTCGCAACGCCTGTCCCGATTATTCGGATAACGCCGCCCGGGCGCGCAACTGCCGCGCCGCCGCCACCATGTTCCGCAGCGCGGCGTCCACTTCGGGCCAGCCGCGCGTCTTCAGGCCGCAGTCGGGATTGACCCACAGCCGTTCGGCGGGGATGCGCCCGGCGGCCAATTCCATCAGCCGCACCATTTGTTCGACCTCCGGCACGTTGGGCGAGTGAATGTCGTAGACGCCGGGGCCGATCTCGTTCGGGTAATGGAATTCCCTGAATACGTCCAGCAGTTCCATGTCCGAGCGCGAGGTCTCGATGGTGATCACGTCGGCGTCCATGGCGGCGATGGAGGCGATGATGTCGTTGAACTCCGAATAGCACATGTGGGTGTGGATCTGGGTCTCGTTGCGCACGCCGTTGGCGGCGAGGCGGAAGGCGCCGACGGCCCAGTCGAGATACGCCTGCCACTGCGCCTTGCGCAGCGGCAGTCCCTCGCGCAGCGCCGCCTCGTCGATCTGGATGATGCCGATGCCGGCCCGTTCCAGGTCCAGCACCTCGTCGCGGATCGCCAGCGCCAGTTGCCGGCAGGTGTCGGCGCGCGGCTGGTCGTCGCGCACGAACGACCAGTTGAGGATCGTGACCGGCCCGGTGAGCATCCCCTTCATCGGCCGGGCGGTGAGCGACTGGGCGTAGCGCGCCCATTCCACCGTCATTGGCGCCGGCCGCGCCACGTCGCCGTAGAGGATGGGCGGCTTGACGCAGCGCGAGCCGTAGGACTGCACCCAGCCGTTGGCGGTGAAGGCGAAGCCGTCGAGCTGTTCGCCGAAGTACTCCACCATGTCGTTGCGCTCCGCCTCGCCGTGGACCAGCACGTCGAGCCCGTAGTCCTCCTGTTTCTTCACCGCGCAGGCGATGGCCTCGCGCATGTGCGCACGATAGGCGTCGGCGTCGAGCCGCCCGGCCTTGAAGTCGCGCCGCGCGGCGCGGATCTCGGCGGTCTGGGGAAAGGAGCCGATGGTGGTGGTGGGGTAGAGCGGCAGGCGGAAACGCTGCCGCTGCGCCTCGGCGCGGATCGGATAGGGGCCGCGCCGCCGCTCCATGGCCGCGTCGGCCGCCGCCAGGCGCGCGCGCACCTCGGGGCGGCACAGCCGCGCACAAGCGCGGCGCGCGGCCACCGTCGCCGCGTTGGCGGCCAGAGCTTCCGCCACCGCGTCGCGCCCCTCATCCAGCGCCCGCCGCAGGGTGCGCAGTTCGTCCAGCTTCTGCACGGCGAAGGCGAGCCAGGCGCGCGGCTCGTCGTCCAGTTGCGCCTCGTCCGATGCGTCCATGGGCACGTGCAGCAGCGAACAGGAGGGGGCGAGCCACAGCCGTGCGCCGAGGCGCGCATGCAGCGGTTCGAGCGTCAGGAGCAGGGCGTCGAGATCGGCGCGCCAGACGTTGCGCCCGTCGATCACCCCGGCGGAAAGCACCTTGTGGCCGGGCAGCCAATCGGCCACCGACGCAAGCTGTCCGGGGGCGCGCGCCAGGTCCACGTGCAGGCCGTCCACCGGCAACTGGCAGGCCAGTTTGAGATTGTCTTCCAGGGCGCCGAAATAGGTCGCCAGCAGCACGCTCGGCCGGTTGGCGGCGAGGCGCGTGTAGGCCGACTCGAAGGCCCGCTGCCAATCGTAGGGCAGATCGAGGACGAGGATGGGCTCGTCCATCTGCACCCACGTCACCCCCTGCCGTTTGAGCCGGGCCAGGATCTCGCCGTAGACGGGGAGCAAATCATCGAGCAGCGCCAGTTTGTCGAAAGGCTCACCCTTCACCTTGCCCAGCCACAGCCAGGTGAGCGGCCCGATGAGCACCGGGTGCGGGGTCAGGCCCAGCGCCTGTGCCTCCGTCACCTCGTCGAACAGTTTGCTGGAAGCGAGACGGAAACGCTGGCCCTGGCGCAATTCCGGCACCAGGTAGTGGTAATTGGTATCGAACCACTTGGTCATTTCGCAGGCGTGGGCCGGTGCACCACTCGGCGCCCGGCCGCGGGCCATGCGGAAATAGGTGTCCAGGTCCACCTCGCCCTCCACGGCGCCGAAACGCGGCGGCACCGCGCCGAACATCACGCTGTGGTCGAGCACGTGGTCATAAAGGGAGAAGTCGCCCACCGGGACCTGGGCCATGCCCGCCGACTGTTGCAGCCGCCAGTGGCGCTCGCGCAGCGCCCGCGCCGTCGCCTGCAATGCCTCGCGCGTGGATTCTCCCTTCCAGTAGCTCTCCAGTGCCCACTTCAATTCGCGTTGCGCGCCGATGCGGGGAAAACCGAGGGTGTGGGCGATGCTCATGTCGCAATCCTTTTTGTTCGTCGATTGCGGGCAGTCTGGCGGCGGCCATAAAATGAATCAAATGGCGATTCGTCACGACAAACATGAGAAATATTCATGCCCCACCCTAATCAACCCCTTTGTCTTCTCCGTGGCCTCCGTGCCCTCCGTGGTTCATCTTCTCCAACCAGGGCGCGCCCGCCCGCAGCGGGAAGGCGGACATGATTGAACTGCGCCACCTCCGCAGCCTCGCCGCCCTGCGCGACAGCGGCAGCCTCACCCGCGCGGCGGAGCGCCTGCATCTCACCCAGTCCGCCCTGTCGCACCAGTTGAAGGAATTGGAAGAGCGCCTCGGCCTGCGCCTGTTCGAGCGCAAGAGCCGCCCGCCGCGCTTCACCGTGGCGGGCGAACGGCTGCTGGCCCTGGCCGACCGGGTGCTGCCGCCGATCCGCGCCGCCGAGCGGGACCTGGCCCGCGTGCGCGGCGGCCAGAGCGGGCGGCTGCATCTGGCGGTGGAATGCCATAGCTGCTTCGACTGGTTGATGCCGGTGCTAGAGGAATACCGCCGCGACTGGCCGCAGGTGGAACTGGACATCTCCATGGGCCACAGCTTCACGCCGCTGGCGGCCCTGGCAAGGCGCGAGGTGGACCTGGTGATCACCGCCGACCCGGCGGCGCGGGCAGAGATCGCCTACCTGCCCCTGTTTTGCTACCAGAACGTGCTGCTGCTGCCACCCCGCCATCCGCTCGCCCGGCGACCCTGGCTCGCCCCGCGGGACCTGGCCGGGGAAACGCTCATCACCTACCCCGTGGAGACGGCGCGGCTCGATCTGTTCCACCGCTTCCTCGACCCCGCCGGTGTCGCCGTGGAACGGCGCACCTGCGAACTGACGGTGATGATCCTGCAACTGGTCGCCAGCGGCCGCGGCCTCGCCGCCCTGCCCCAATGGGCCGCCAGCCCCGCCGTCGCCACCGGCCAGGTGCTCGCGAAGCCTCTCGGCAAGAACGGGCTGTGGAGCACGCTCTACGCCGCCGTGCGCCGGGAAGAGCGGGAACTGGCCTACCTCGACGCCTTCATCGAACACGCGCGCGAGGGTTGTTTCGACAAGTTGGAGGGACTGCGAACCCCGCCGGACAACGCCACGGCATGACTTCGCCACGCCGTGCTTGCGCGGATACGGTGGCGCCGGCCAGAACCCGTCCGGCAACCACGCGGTGAGTCAATGCGCTCACTTCTTCTCCGCCGCCACCTCGTTGCACCAGCGCTCAAGCCACTGTTCGGGCACCCGACCCACCTGCGTATCCGACACGCCCGTTTCCCCCAACCACAGATGCGCCAGCATGAACATCTGCACGGCCTTGCTGTCGGCGCCGTTCAGAACGACCAGTCAAATGGTCATCGTGCAGGTGTGCGCGTTGCACCGCCCAGCGCAACACCGGCACGGAGGCGGCTACGGTGGCGGGCATAGGCTTCCCCGCCCTCGCCCGGTTTTCCTGGCGGGATACAGCACCGACAGTCCGATGGGCCGCACCGCCAGGTCCGCCAGTTGCAGACCCTGTTCAGGACTGCGGAGGGTAGCGCTCCGGCTTGCCCGGCAGGCGCTCAATACGGCCACCCCGCTGCACGATCAGATCGGTACCGGTGCGGGCGGCCAGTTCACGCGCCCGTTGCGCCGCCCGGCGCAGGGCCTGGAAGGATTGCGCCAGGTCGGGATCGCGGGCCTCTTCGATGCGTTTGGTATTCATGGCTTTTCTCCCCAATCCAGCAATACCGGTTGTGGTCCGGCATTGTCATACAAGGCCCAGGCATCGACCAGTGCGCGATAGACAGTATCGAAATTACGCCGCCCCGCGCCGAAGCGGCGGCGGATGGTAGGTTCGGGCACGTCGTGCCCGCCCTGCCGGACCCGTTCCTGCACCCGGGCCACGGCCAGATCGGCCTGCGGCAGGCTCAAGAAAAAGAGTTTCACATGGTAGCCAAGGACCTGCCAGCGCGGAATGGCGGTGGCCCAGGCGCGGCCCGACAGCGTGGTCTCGAAAGCGAAGCTCTCGCGCCGGGCAACGTGGCCGGCGATCTCGCGCAGCATGACGCGACCCGCCTTGATGGCGACGGTTTCCGGCTGAAAAGGCGCTAGCCCGGCGGCGATCAGATCGGCATTCACGAACACCGGGCAGCCCGCCTCGCGGGGCAGGAACTCGCGGGCAAAGGTCGTCTTTCCCGCACCGTTCGGGCCGGCGATGATGACGATCTTGCACCCGCTCACCGGCGCGCCTCTTCGGGCAGGGGAATGCGGGAGACATCAAGTTCGAGTTGTTGGAGATTCATCGGCGGCGAATTTATCAAGTTGCAGGCGGACCATCTTGCCACAGGAGGCGGCGGGCGGCGCCTGCCGCGATCTTCCCCTTGCGCACATCTTCGATTCAGGGCTATCTTGTGCCTCATCTTCGGTGCACCCACTAAATCTTGTGGTTGCGGTAACAGGGAATCCGGTGTGAATCCGGAACTGTCGCGCAGCGGTGTGGGGGAACGAAGGCCGCCCGGTGTCAGTCACCAGGCACTGCCCGTCTGATCGAAACAGGGGGTGGGAAGCCGCGGCCGTAGGTGCTCGCAAGAGCGCGCCCCCGAGTCCGAATACCTGCCGAGGAGCGGCCCGTCGCCATGACGGGTCTCGCCCGAGCCTTCGCGTCAAAGGTCTCGGGGGCGCGCTCCCCCGGCGTTTCGTCCGGTCCATCGCTCCCCCTGAAACACGCGATGGCCCGACCGGACTGGCAACGACCTGGGAGGCGCCATGCACACCGAAACCATCCCGGCCGCGGAAGCGGCCGTTTCCGTTCCACCCCCGCGCCGCGCCGGGCTCCCCGCCGCGGTGCGCAAACGCGACGGCGGCCGCGCGCCCTTCGACGCGGGCCGCATCGAGGCCGCCATTCTCAAGGCCGGCCGCGCCAGCGGCGAGTTCGATGCGCCCGAGGCGGCGCTGCTCACCGCGCAGGTGCTGAAGGTGCTCGCCCACACCGGCGACCACGAGCCCGGCATCGAACGCATCCAGAACATCGTCGAGCAGGCGCTTGTCAGCGCCAACCACCTCAAGACCGCCCGCGCCTACATCGTCTACCGCGAACAGCACGCCCGCCTGCGCCAGGATCGCAAGACGCTGGTGGATGTCTCGCAGGCGGTGAACGAATACCTGGAGCGCGAGGACTGGCGCGTGGCCGCCAACGCCAACCAGGGCTATTCCCTCGGCGGCCTGATCCTCAACAGCGCCGGCAAAATGATCGCCAACTACTGGCTGAACCACGTCTACCCGCCGGCCATCGGCCAGGCCCACCGCGACGGCGACATCCACATCCACGATCTCGACATGCTGGCCGGCTACTGCGCCGGCTGGTCGCTGCGCACCCTGCTGCACGAGGGGCTGAACGGCGTGCCCGGCAAGGTGGAGGCCGGGCCGCCGCGCCACATGTCCAGCGCCGTCGGGCAGATCGTCAACTTCCTTGGCACCTTGCAGAACGAGTGGGCCGGCGCCCAGGCGTTCAGCTCCTTCGATACCTACATGGCGCCCTTCGTGCGCAAGGACGGCCTGGACTACGCGCAGGTGCGCCAGTACATCCAGGAGCTGATCTACAACCTCAACGTGCCCTCGCGCTGGGGCACGCAGACCCCCTTCACCAATCTCACCTTCGACTGGGTCTGCCCGGAGGATCTGCGCGCGCAGGTGCCGGTTGTCGGCGGCGCGGAGATGCCGTTCACCTACGGCGATCTCCAGGCCGAGATGGACATGATCAACCGCGCCTACATCGAGGTGATGACCGCGGGCGACGCCAAGGGACGGGTCTTCACCTTCCCCATCCCCACCTACAACATCACGCCGGACTTCCCCTGGGAGAGCGAAAACGCCGAACGGCTGTTCGCCATGACGGCCAAGTACGGCCTGCCGTACTTCCAGAACTTCGTGAACTCGGAATTGCAGCCCAACATGGTGCGCTCCATGTGCTGCCGCCTTCAGCTCGACCTGCGCGAACTGCTCAAGCGCGGCAACGGCCTGTTCGGCTCCGCCGAGCAGACCGGATCGCTTGGCGTGGTGACCGTCAACTGCGCCCGCCTCGGCCACCGCCACCGGGGCGATGAGGCCGCTCTGCTGCGCAGCCTCGACCACCTGCTCGACCTGGGCCGCGACAGCCTGGAAATCAAACGCAAGGTGATCCAGCGCCACATGGACGCCGGCCTGTTTCCCTACACCAAACGCTACCTCGGCACCCTGCGCAACCACTTCTCCACCCTCGGCGTGAACGGCATCCACGAGATGATCCGCAACTTCACCGGCGATGCCGAGGACATCACCACCGAATGGGGCCACGCGTTTGCCCTGCGCATGCTGAACCACATTCGCGCCCGCATGACCGAGTTCCAGGAGCAGACCGGCCATATGTACAACCTGGAGGCCACACCGGCGGAGGGCACCACCTACCGCTTCGCCAGGGAAGACCGCAAACGCTGGCCCGGCATCCTCCAGGCGGGCACGCCCGACAAGCCCTACTACACCAACTCCTCGCAACTGCCCGTGGGCTTCACCGACGACCCCTTCGAGGCCCTGGAACGGCAGGAGGCGCTGCAAGGCAAATACACCGGCGGCACCGTGCTGCACCTCTACATGGGCGAGCGCCTGTCCAACTCCGACGCCTGCCGCCGCCTGGTGCGCCGCGCGCTGGAGAATTTCCGCCTCCCCTACATCACCGTGACGCCCACCTTCTCCATCTGTCCGGTGCACGGCTACCTGAGCGGCGAGCACGAATACTGCCCCCGCTGCGACGAGGAATCGATCACCCGCAAACGCAAGGAGAACAACCATGCCCGCTGCTGAACATATCGAACTGAAGCCCGAGGAACGCACCCGCTGCGAAGTCTGGACCCGCGTGATGGGCTACCACCGCCCCGTCTCCGCCTGGAACCCCGGCAAGCAGTCGGAACACGCCGAGCGGCGCTTCTTCCGGGAACGCGCGGCGGCCGATGCACGCCGCTGACGCGCTGCGGGTGGGGGGGCTCACGCCCCTCACCACCATCGACTACCCCGGCGAACTGGCGGCGGTGGTGTTCTGCCAGGGCTGCCCCTGGCGCTGCCGCTATTGCCACAACCCCGCGCTGCTGCCGCCGCGAGGCGCGGCGTCCATTCCCTGGCGGGACGTGCGCGCCTTCCTGGAGCGGCGCCGCGCCCTGCTGGACGCGGTGGTGTTCTCCGGCGGCGAACCGACCCTCCAGGACGCCCTGGAGGACGCGGTGGCCGCCGTGAGATCGCTCGGCTTCAAGGTGGGGCTGCACAGCGCCGGCATCTACCCGGCGCGCCTTCGCCGTCTGCTGCCCCGGCTCGACTGGGTGGGGCTCGACGTCAAGGCCCTGCCGGGGAATTACCCGTCCGTCACCGGCGCGGCGGGAAGCGGCGCACCCGCCTGGGAAAGCGCCCGCCACGTCATCGACAGCGGCGTGGACCACGAACTGCGCATCACCGTCCACCCGGCCCTGACCACGCGGGATGAGGCCGAGGAAATCGCAGCGCGGCTGCGCGCCCTGGGCGCGCGGCGCATCGTGACGCAGCCCTGCCGCGAAGAGACGATGCGCGATCCCACCCTGGCCGCCGCCACGCATCGACCCTGACTGCCAAGAGAGAAACCATGGACATGAGAGCCACCATCCCCGCCCCTTCCCCGGCGAGCGCCGCCCCCGAGACGGACGCGCTCGCCGCCCCGTTTCAGGTGATACGCCGCAACGGCGCGGTAACCGGCTTCGCGCCGGCCAAGATCGCCGCCGCCATGACCAAAGCCTTTCTCGCCGTAGAAGGGGCCGGCGCGGCGGGCTCGCCGCGCGTCCACGAGGCGGTGGCCGCCCTGACCGGGCAGGTGGTGGACGCCCTCACCCGGCGAATGCCCGGCGGCGGCACCCTGCACATCGAAGACATCCAGGACCAGGTGGAACTGGCGCTGATGCGCTCGGGCCATCACAAAGTGGCGCGCGCCTACGTGCTCTACCGCGAGGAACACGCGCGGCGGCGGGCGCAGGAAACGCCGGCCGCCACACCGGCGATGCCGGCCCCGCACGTGGTGCGCGGCGACGGCAGCCGCGCCCCGCTGGACCTTTCGCGGCTGGAACGGCTGATCGACGAGTCCTGCGCGGGGCTTTCCGGGGCCGACCCGGCGCCAATACGGGAAAATCTGCAACGCAACCTGTTCGACGGCATGCCCGAAGGCGCGGTGGCCGAGGCGCTGGTGCTCGCCGCCCGCACCCTCATCGAACGCGACCCGGACTACGGCCGCGCCGCGGCGCGCCTGCTGCTTTATCGCCTGCGCCGCGAGGCCCTGGGTTTCCTCCACATGGCCGACGACGACGGCCAGGTGCAGATGGGCGCGCACTACGGCGACTACTTCGCCGCCTACCTGCAACGGGCCGCCGACCTGGGACTGGCCGATCCGCGCCTTTTGCTGTTCGACCTGGAACAGTTGGGCCGGGCGCTCAAGCCCGAACGGGATCTCGATTTCACTTATCTGGGGCTGCAAACCCTCTACGACCGCTATTTCCTGCACGCCGGCGGCATCCGCTTCGAACTGCCGCAGGCATTCTTCATGCGCGTCGCCATGGGCCTGGCCGTGAACGAACTGGAACGCGAGGCGCGCGCCATCGCGTTCTACGAACTGCTGTCGAGTTTCGATTTCATGTCCAGCACGCCGACCTTGTTCAACGCCGGCACCCTGCGCCCGCAACTCTCCTCCTGCTACCTCACCACCGTGCCCGACGATCTGGACGGCATCTTCGGCGCCATCCGCGACAACGCCCTGCTCTCCAAATTCGCCGGCGGCCTGGGCAACGACTGGACGCGGGTGCGCGGCCTCGGCGCCCACATCAAGGGCACCAACGGCAGTTCGCAGGGGGTGGTGCCCTTCCTCAAGGTGGCCAACGACACCGCGGTGGCGGTGAACCAGGGCGGCAAGCGCAAGGGCGCGGTGTGCGCCTATCTCGAAACCTGGCACATCGACATCGAAGAGTTCCTGGAACTGCGCAAGAACACCGGCGACGAACGCCGCCGCACCCACGACATGAACACCGCTCACTGGGTGCCCGACCTGTTCATGCGGCGCGTGGCCGAGGAAGGCGAGTGGAGCCTGTTCTCCCCCGACGAAGTGCCGGAACTGCACGACCTCACCGGCGCCGAATTCGAGGCCGCCTACCTGCGTTACGAAGAAAAGGCCGCGCTCGGCGAACTGCGCGTGCACAAGCGCCTGCCGGCGCTCGCCCTGTGGCGCAAGATGCTCTCCATGCTGTTCGAGACCGGCCACCCGTGGATCGCCTTCAAGGACCCCTGCAACCTGCGCTACACCAACCACCACATGGGCACGGTGCACAGTTCCAACCTGTGCACCGAGATCACCCTGCACACCAACGAGCGCGAGATCGCCGTGTGCAATCTCGGCTCGATCAATCTGGCGGCACATGTGGATGAAAACGGCCTCGACACGGCCAAGCTGGAGCGCACGGTGACCACCGCCCTGCGCATGCTCGACAACGTCATCGACATCAACCACTACAGCGTGCCCCAGGCGCGGAACGCCAACCTGCGCCACCGCCCGGTGGGGCTCGGCATCATGGGCTTTCAGGACGCCCTCTACCGGCTGCGCCTGCCCTACGCCTCGATGGAGGCGGTGGAATTCGCCGACCGCGCCATGGAGGCGGTGAGCGGGTTCGCCATTTCGGCATCGAGCGATCTCGCCGCCGAGCGCGGCCGCTATCCCAGCTTCGAGGGTTCGCTGTGGAGCGAGGGCGTGCTGCCCATCGACTCCATCGCCCGCTTGAAAGCGGTACGCGGCGACTACCTGCAAATGGACACCACCACGACCCTCGACTGGGAGGCGCTGCGGCGCAAGGTGCTCAAGCAGGGCATGCGCAATTCCAACATCCTGGCCATCGCCCCCACCGCCACCATCTCCAACATCTGCGGCGTGAGCCAGTCCATCGAGCCCACCTACCAGAACCTGTTCGTCAAATCGAACCTCTCCGGCGAATTCACCGTGGTCAACCCCCATCTGGTCGCCGACCTCAAGGCGCGCGGCCTGTGGGACGCGGTGATGATCAACGACCTCAAGTACTACGACGGCAGCCTCGCCGCCATCGACCGCATCCCGGACGACCTCAAGGCCGTCTACGCCACCGCCTTCGAGATCGACCCGCGCTGGCTGGTGGAAGCCGCCTCGCGCCGCCAGAAATGGCTGGACCAGGCGCAGAGCCTCAACCTCTACCTGGCCGAGCCCTCCGGGCAGAAGCTCGACAGCCTCTACAAGCTGGCCTGGCTGCGCGGTCTCAAGACCACCTACTACCTGCGCACCCTGGGCGCCACCCATCTGGAAAAATCGGTCGCGGTGGAAGACGCGCCCAAGCTGTGCGCCATCGACAATCCCGAGTGCGAAGCGTGCCAGTGAGGGATAAGTCGTTATGCGTGATACGTGATACGTGACGCGTGACGCGTGACGCGCACGGGAATCATACCCCCTCATCCTGTCCTTTATGTTCAGGACGAACGGTATGCCGCGAAGGGCAGGGATGCCCGGGAGCGGCCTCCCGGAGGGAGAAGGGACGTTTTTTCAGGCATGCATGCCGCGTGCAAGAGCGTCCCCTCTCCCTCCGGGAGAGGGACAGGGTGAGGGGATCGAACGCACCGCAGGTGCCGTATACCGAAGCACAGATACGCCATTCACCTGGAGAAGAGAGATGTTTCCAAACTGGGACGACCCGATCGCTGCGATGAAACAGCCGGTGCGGGTGCCAATCACCGCTTCGGCGGAAGCTAAGTGGGATGACCAAAAGTCACCCGCAGGGATGGCGCCGGTCAATCCGGACGACAAGCGCGTCATCAACGGCCACACCGACATCAACCAACTGGCGCCGTTCAAATACCCCTGGGCCTGGGAATACTTCCTCAACGCCAACCGCAACCACTGGACGCCGCTGGACATCAACATGGCGCAGGACGTGCACGATTATCACCACAAGCTCACCCCGGAAGAGCGCCACGTCTACGAGAACGTGCTCGCCTACCTCACCACCTCCGACATCCTCGCCATGCGCAACATCGGCCTGGCGGTGATGGAAAAGATGAGCGCGCCGGAATTGCAGATCTACCAGGCGCGGCAGGTCTACGAGGAGGCGCTGCACACCTGGACCTACCAGCACTGCATCGAGACCCTCGGCCTCGACCAAGGGGAAATCTACAACCGCTACCGCGTGGTCAGCGCCATCAACGGCAAGATCCAGATCGCCAACCGCCGCCTGCACTCGATCCTGCGCACCGACCTCGACCTCACCGACCGGACCGCGCTGCACGCATTCCTGATGGCCTACATCTTCTTCGCCGCCGTGTTCGAAGGCTGCTGGTTCTACAACGGCTTCACCCCCATCTTCGCCCTGCAACGGCGCGGCCTGATGAAGGGCACCGCCGAGCAGTTGCAATACATCATGCGCGACGAGGTGCTGCACTGCGGCTTCGGCATCCGCGTGGTGAAGCAGATCATGCGCGAGGAAGACATCCAGCCCGACGACGACGCCCTGGCGCGGATGTGGAAAGAGGCCGAAGACGCCGAAGGCGCCTACGCCCGTTTTCTCCTGCCGCAACCCATCCTCGGCTACTCGGCCGCCGAGCACATGGAACAGTTCCGCCACGTGGCCAACCGCCGCGCCCGCCAGCTCGGTGTGGCAGAGCCCTTCCCCAGCGCGCAGAACGTGCTGCCCTGGCTCGACGAACAGGCCAATTTGCGCAAGGAGAAGAACTTCTTCGAAACCCGCGTCACCGAGTATCAGACCGGCGGCGGATTGCGGTGGGAATGAGGGCCCGAACGGCCGCGGCGCGGCGCCGCAGGCCGGACATCCGCGTTCACCGCAGCAGGTTGCCCACACCCGTCAGCACCAGCAGCGCGGCGCTCAGCCGGGTGAGGGCAGCGCGGTGGTGTTGGAGTTGCCCGCGCAGGCGGGCACCGAGCCACGCGGCGCCGACGCCATAAACCAGAGACGGAACAAAGATGGCGCCCAGTCCGAAACCGAGGCCGAGCAGCAGGCCATGCCAGGGGCTGGCCGCAACGGCAGCGGAAAAAAGCACGGCGCCGAGGGGCGCGCAGGGGGTGAGCGTCATGCCGGCCCCGAGCAGGAACAGTCCGCCGGGGAGCAGCGGGCGGCCACGGCCGGGAAGGGTCGCGTGGGCGGATTCCACACGCTGCAAAGGCTGCTCGTCATTGTGGCCTGCGGCGCCGGCGTGGCACGCGGCTGTACCGGCGCGGCGCTGCCACAGGGCGAGGCCGATGAGGATGGCGGCGACGCCGATGAGGGCGCGCACCTGGGCCGCCTCCGCGATCTGGCCGCCCAGGTATTGGCCGAGGGCGCCGGCCGCGGTAGCGAGGGTCGCGTAGCCGCCCAGCCGGCCGAGGGAGAACGGGAGCAGGATGCGCCAAGAGCGGCGGATCCCGCCGTCGCTGGCGAGGAACACCGGCCCCAGATAGGGAAGGCAGGCAAGGGTACAGGCGCCCATGCCGAACACCAGGCCCAGGACCGCGGCCATGGGGAGGGTGACCAGCGTCTGCTCGATGGGCGTCATGCCTGCTCCGCCTGGTATTCGCTGCGGGCGAGAATGGCGGCGCCGAAGGCGGTGGTGGTCTGGGGATGTTCGGGAACCACCAGCGCCCTTTGCAGTTCGTCCTCGATGGCGGCGACCAGCCCCTTGTTGAGGGCGGGACCGCCATCGAAGTAGACGCGGTCCTCGATCCCCACCCGCTTGGCCAGGCGCACGGTGCGTTTGGCGATGGAATAGTGGATCCCCGCAACGATGGCCGCCTTCTCATGGCCGCTGGCCAGCAGGCCGATGATCTCCGATTCGGCGAACACGGTGCAGGTGCTGTTGATGGTGAGCGGCGCGCCGCGGCTGTCGAAGTGGTACTCGCCCAGCGCCTCCAGGTCGATCTCCAAGTTGCGGGCGGCGACGTCGAGGAAGCGGCCGGTGCCGGCGGCGCACTTGTCGTTCATGGCGAAGTTGGCGACATGGCCGTCGGGGTCGATCTGGATCGCCTTGGAGTCCTGGCCGCCGATGTTGATGATGGTGCGCACACCGCCGAACGCCTTGCCGGCCTCGTGGGCGCCGATGGCGTTGGCGGTGATCTCGCTGATGGAGTCGTCCGCTTCCTTGAACAGCTTGCGGCCGTAGCCGGTGGCGATGACATAGCGCACGTCGTCGCGGCTC
>Ga0172382_10008293_pt1 | contig 14517 bp, 10 predicted proteins | sample Leawel138RmetaG_FD_122245 | JGI IMG/M metagenome (GOLD analysis project Ga0172382, IMG submission 122245) | Leachate microbial communities from a municipal landfill in Southern Ontario, Canada - Leachate well 138R metaG | ecosystem: Engineered > Solid waste > Landfill > Unclassified | place...
AGCTTTAAGACCTCTCCTTGAATTGGCTTTTCCTGGCTCTGTTTCGATTTTCTGGCAAGGTGTTGGTGCTGATGCCCGTCCACGTCAGGTAGCTAATGGTATGCACTGGCGTGCGATGACTCATAGCGAACTTCCTAAAATAGGGGAGTGCTTATTTGCTGAGGTTATGAAAGTTCTTATCAACCAAATGGTACCTATCAAGAACCTCGATTTTGGCTCTGCAATAGAGGTTGTTAAACTTCCGATTGCAGATCTTAATGTAACAAAAGAAGACCTTCAAAAACAGTTAGATGAAGCAAAATATGAAATAACCAAAAACTGTATACGTAAAATGATTGCAATGGAAAAACTTCCTGAATATTTCCCAATGCCTATCCAGATGATTAGGTTTAATGAACAGTTTTCTTTAGTGGGGATAGCTGCTGAGGTTCTTTGCGGGCTTGGAGAAAAGGTTGGAGAAAAGATTTCAACAGAATATAAAATGGTTCTTGGGTATACCAATGGAGCACATATGTATCTGCCCTGTAAAGAAGAACTCAAGAGAGGTGGGTATGAAACTATGTCTGTGTATGACCTTCTGCCTTCTCCTCTTGCTCCAGAGATGGAAAGTGTTCTGACTGGTAAAACAGCAGAATTTGATGAAAAACTTAAGAAGTAAAATCTTTACGAAGAACGAAGATCTGACCTTTGTTTAAAGGAGGAAAGAATATGGGGAAAATTCTTATTGGTTGGGGTGAAAAAGATATAACTCCCAATGAAAAAGTAAACCTTTTTGGACATTTTGCAGAGAGGGTGACTGATAAAGTAAGGGACCCTATAACAGCAACTGCTCTTTTTATTGGAGACGGAAAAGATTATGCTATTATGGTATCTTGTGACGTGTGTATAATTGCTCAGGATGTGATTGATATGTGTAGAAAAGAGTTGAAGAAAGAAGTCCCAGAAATAGATACCAAAAAAGTCATCTTTAACGCAACCCATACACACGATGCGCCAGGGGTTGCTTCTTGGATATATCCACCTGTTCCCAAAGGTGTTATGTCTCCAGAGGAATATTCTGTGTTTTTTAAGGACCGAGTTGTAGAAGCCATAAAAGAGGCTTGGGTAGATAAAAAATCTGGAGGTGTTAGTTGGGCTTACGGGCAGGCAGTTGTTGGTCATAGCAGGCGAACCTGCTATTTTGAAAAAAGTGTTTCTAAAAAGAGTGCTCCGGGGGTGTTGACAGAAGGTTATAGCGTAATGTACGGAAAGACCGATAACCCTAACTTTAGCCATTTTGAAGGATATGTTGACCACGGAGTAGATATTCTGTTTACCTTTGATAGTAAAAAGAAGTTAACAGGGGTTATTGTTAATATTGCCTGTACTTCTCAAGAAACTGAAGGGTTGATGGAGATTTCTGCTGATTTCTGGCACGAAACAAGAAACGAACTTAGAAAAAAATTTGGTAAAAACTTAAAAGTGTTGCCTCAATGTGCTGCTGCCGGTGACCTATCGCCTCACTTGCTTATAGAAAAGAAGGCTAACGACAGGATGTTAAAACTTAAAGGTATTGATATGAGGCAAGAGATAGCAAATAGGTTATCTTATGCAGTTGAAGAGGTCTACCCTTATGCAAGGAAAGATATAAAGAAAGACCTCCCCTTTAAGCATAAGATGAAAAAAGTTAAACTTCAAAGAAGACAATTTAAGAAAGAAGAGATTAAAATATTAAAAGAAGATTACAAATCTCTTCTGGCAAAAAAATCTAAATCTCATAACGAGAAATATGTGAATTATATATATCTAAAAAGGTGTGAAGAGGCTTTGAACCGCTATGAACTACAAAAGACCGAACCTGAATATTCAACTGAGGTTCATACTGTAAGGATTGGAGATATTGTTATTGCAACCAACCAGTTTGAACTTTATTTGGATTTTGGGTTACGTATTAAAGCACGTAGCCCTTTTGTGCAGACATTTATTGTTCAGTTAAGTGGTGCTGGAACTTATGTGCCTACTGAGAAAGGTTTGCTTGGAAAAGGGTATAGCGCTTCTGTTTATGATAGTATTGTTGGTCCAGAAGGTGGGCAACAACTTGTAGAAGAGACCCTTAAATTGATGAAGTAGTTTGTACTGGTTTTCTTGATTGAATCTTCAAGGAGATAAATTTATGAAAAGGTTATTTTTATTGTTTGTTTTATCTATTCTTTTGACCTCATCTTTTCTTTCTTCGGCTGTGTTTGATGGGAAGACAAGTGGGGTTGAAATTCCTGTTGATATATCAGAAAAACTTGAAGGTGCATCAGGTGTAACTTTTTCATTATGGTTTAAAAGAAATCCAAAAGGGTTGAATAAACGTAGCGAAATGTTAAGCCTAAGCATTGTTGCAACCTATACCAAGGTAGGGATAGGTTTTTTATCTGATAACACCATACAATTTGGTGGAGCTACTGAACTGCTCGAGATTTTTAAGAACGTTAGAACTGTAAATAAGTGGACAGATACAAAATGGCACCATTTGGTGGGCGTATTGGACTTAAATAAAAAAGAAGCTCATATCTATGTTGATGGAGTTTTGCAGGAAGTAACAGGAGATATAAAAAATATAAAATCTTCTGTATTTCCCAAAAGAGCAGGGGAGAGAAATACTATTGGTGTTGATGTAGGATTAAAGTACTATTTTCTCGGGGAGCTGAAAGGTGTTGCTATTTATAAGAGGGCTTTAACAGAATCAGAAATAAATCTTCTAAACGTTATTGGAGAAAATATTACAGAATCAGAAATAGAGTCTTCTATATTTTTATGGAGAGGCGATGTTGAACCTTCTCTCTCAACTGCGGTTAAAAAAGAAGAAGAGATAGAAAAAATATTAAAGACACCTATTCTTGATGAAGTAAAAATGATAGAATTTTCTGGTTCATCGCAAGAGTTAGGAAAGTTGTGGGGAGGAATAACAAAAGATATTATTCAAAGGTCGGTTGCTAATTATATCAAATCAGCAGAAAAAAACAAAATTTCATTAGAACAACTTGAAAAAATTGCACAACCAAACAAAGATATTTTAAAAGAAATCGCTCCACACTGGATTGAAGAAAGAAGAGCAAGGGCAGAAGCCGCTGGAGTGTCTCCAGATATATATTTGCATTTTACCCTAAATTCTGGATTTATAGGTGCTCAACCGAGAGGTGCAAAATGGAATTTAGATTTAATTGAACACGAATGTACCTCTTATGCTGTGTCTGGGGAAAGTGCAGAAAATAATGGGACTTTTTACCATAAAACACGAGATAATACTCCGAGTATTCAGAGGGGGTATATTATGATAAAAAATACTCCCGGTGTGTACAAATATATTCAAGCAGGTAGTATAGCAGTTAATGAAAAAGGGCTTGCTCTCTCGAGTGATTTTGGCGGACCCAGACCAAAAACTCCAAAATATAGAGTAAGGGCTAATCTTCTGAATTATATTCTTGAAAAAGCTGAAAATTGTGAGGAAGCGCTTGCAATTCTGCAGAACTTTGTTGAGAAAGGGTGGCTTACAGGTGGTAGGATAGGGCAGAGGTGGACACTTGTTGACCGTTTTGGTAACATACTTGATGTTACAAATAGTTCAGATAAAGGTTCTGTTGAGTTCCAATTTATTAAAGGAAAACCTCATATCACAAGACCTTCAGCACAAAGGTTGTTAGAAACTAAAACTCCTATATCGTTTCTCACGTTCCACGATGTTGGTAGAGATACCCTTGTAAAGGCAAGTATCTCTGGTATGTCGGTTGATATACATCCAGAATACCCTGAGTACTTGACAATAGTTTGGATATGTTTCCCTGCTCGTTCTGTTCCTTTTCCGCTTTTTATGGGTGGTAAGAAAACTCCTTTAGCACTTTTTGATGGGACGGTTAACGATGTGGGTATAAACACTAATTTACCTCCTGATAAGTTGAGAAAACTTGAGAAAGTCTTGTATGAGGAAGGAAAAAAATTCCAAAACCAACTTTATAAGATGATAAAGGAAGGTAAAGAGAAAGAGGTTTCTGATGTTATAGATGAATGGGTAAAAAATTACACAAAACGTCATCTTAAAACTCTCGGAGCAATGAAATAAGAGGGGGGAAAATGAAAAAACTTTTTGAAGTTAAAGTTATTGATAAGAAAATATATGAGGAGAAGATAAAAGGTTTTCTACCAAAAAACATTGTTGATATACATACACACATTTGGCAAAAGAAAAGAACCAATAAGACAGATAAAAAATTGGTTAAATGGCCTTCAAGAGTGGCACCTAAAAACCCTGTTGAAGACCTTATTGAAACCTATAAATTGATGTTCCCTGATAAAAATGTTACTCCAATGATTTTTAGTAGTGGTTCAAAATCGAGTAATCTGGACACCCTAAATAGTTATGTTTCAAAGTCTGCAAAAAAATATGATTTTCCTTCGCTCTTATATACAAGGCCAGAATGGAGCGGTGAAGAGTTTGCTGAAAAATTGAAATCAGGCGGTTTTCTTGGAGCAAAACCATATCTAAATTTTTCGCCTGACTATATACCTAAAAACGAGATACGTATTTTTGATTTTATACCTCATCACCAACTTTCAGTCCTTAACCGTCTCTGCCAAATACTTGTACTTCATATCCCGAGGGATGCCAGATTAAAGGACCCTGTTAATCTATCTCAATTGCTTGAACTTGAAGAAAAGTACCCAAATATAAAACTTGTGGTAGCGCATGTTGGGCGGGCATACTGTGAAACTGATGTTGGAGACGCTTTTAAAATATTAGGTAAAACAGAGAATATGTGTTTTGATATTTCTGCTAACACCAACGCTACTGTCTTTAGACAGTTGATTGAAACAGTTGGACCTGATAGAATCCTTTTTGGTAGCGACCTTCCAATTTTACGTATGAGGATGCGACGTATTTGTGAAGATGGTATATATGTTAACCTTGTTCCTAAAGGGCTATATGGCGATGTTTCTAATGATAAAAATATGAGAGAAGTCGATGATATTGAAGCAAAAAAACTCACCTTTTTTCTATACGAAGAGATACTTGCTTTTATGGACGCTTCAAAAAAGACAGGACTGAAAAAGAAAGATATAGAGAAGGTTTTTTATACTAATGCAATAAATATAATTGAAAAAGCAAAGCAAGGACCAGCACAGCAGTTACATATGGTTTTTCCTGAAAAGAATTTCAAGAAAGCAGTTGTTCCTCCTCTACCTTCGGGGTATACTTTTCGTACTTACCAGCCAGGCGATGATAAAGGGTATGCTGAGGTAATGCAGAGCGCAGATTTTGAAAACTGGAACTATGTTTCAAGTGTTTTAAAAACCGCTCTACCAGAAGGGGTCTTTTTTATTGTCCATAAAAAGACAAATAAAATAGTCGCAACTGCTTGTGCTCAAAATTATCCTACAGATATTCACCCACAGGGTGGCGTTCTTGGATGGGTTGCTGTGAACCCAGAACATAGAGGTAAAAATTTTGGATATATTATTTCTATGAAAGCTGTTGAACGCCTTATCCAAGCAGGATATAAACATATATTTTTGCAGACTGACGACTGGCGACTTCCTGCAATTAAGATATATTTAAGGATGGGGTTTGAGCCGATGTACTACAAACAAGATATGAAACCGAGATGGGCTACAGTAAAAAAACAGTTGACAGTTAAAAAGTAACCCTATCTATTTTTTATAAAGGTAGAATAAAGATTTTACCATTCTCTTGAATCTGGTACCGGTAACCATTTTCCACCTTTTAATATTGATTGTTGGCTTACCAAACCTGGTAAAGTCATATCCATTGCTTCGTGTATGCCTATTGGACAAGGTCTTCTCCCATTGATTGCGTCCATAAAATCGAGCATTTCAAGAAAGTCTCCCCCGCCGTGCCCTGCTTTTTTAGCTATTTCTAAATGTTTTTTCCAGTTTGCAGGAAGAAATTCATCTTCAAGTTCAGAAAGGTCTTTCCATATATTCATATTTGAAGAAATGTTTCGGAGCCAAATTCTGTTTCTTTCGCCTTCTGCACGCGCAGATTCGTAACACCCGTCTGTTCCCTGTAACGAGTAATTATTCATTGCGTGCGGTCTGTCTGAAAGCATATCAACTCTTATTTTTACAAGCCCACCTTTTGACATTTTACAGAGCATAAGACAGGTGTCCTCGTTTTCATAATAATCTCCGCGAGGGTCTTTGTAGTGGTGCCCACTACCAACACAAGAAACAGACGCAACTCTGTCACCGTGCATCCATTGTAGGATTGGACCTAAACTGTGTGTACCATAAGTAATCCCGTTAATACCTGTCTGCCATTTTCTTCTCCACTTTGTAATTTCGTTTAAACCTTTCAACTCGTGGATATATTCTCCTTCAGCAAAATATATTTCCCCGAATAAACCTTTCCTTGCTATCTCTTTAACTATGGCGTTTGGCTTCATATAGGTAAAGTTTTCTGCCATCATATAAACCCCTTTAGATTCTTTTGCCACTTTAACAAGTTTTTTACATTCAGGAATAGATATACCAGCAGGAACTTCACTTAAAATATGAAGGTTCTTTTTTAAAGAATCTATTGCTTGAGGTACATGAAACGGCATCGGTGTAGCAACTATAACAGCATTAATGTCTGCTTTTTTAAGCATCTCTTTATAGTCAGTATATTTTTCGGAAGCACCAAAAAACAATCTCTTCTCCTCAAGTCTCTCTTCGTTAGTATCACATACAGCCTCAACTTTTAATCCTTTAAGAATATCTATTGCGTATTTAAAAGAACTACCCCTTTTTACAGCCCCAATAATTCCTATTTTAATTTCTTTTGCCATAATAATTCTTCTAATCTTTAAGTTGATATTTAAGTATAACCTCTTCTGGTTTGCTACCATTTTTTACAACATCTATTAATGCAGATTGAAAACTTGCTGGGTCAACAACCTGTATGGCGTTTCTGCCAAAGACAACTCCTTTAGCACCATCTTTTATCTCGTTATAAGCAAGTTTAAGAGCATCAAGTTGTGTAGGAAGTTTTGCTGCACCTAAAGCAAATATAGGGATAGGACATCCCGCTACAACTTCTGTAAAAGATTCTGTATAAAAGGTTTTTATCATATCTGCGCCAAGTTCAGCTATAATTCTGCATCCAATCTTTATTTCTTGAAACATCTCTGCAGAAGATTTTGTGTCGCTATATGCTGGGAAGTATTCCCCAATGACTGGTATCTCATATTTATGTGCTTCTGCTGTTAGTTTTCTAAATATTTCAACATTTTTTGCATCTCTTTTTTCGCTACCTGTGTTTAAAGTTAAAGATATAAGTGCTATCTCCCCACCCAAAGTAAGCATCTCTTCTGAAGAGAAAGCCTCCGCTGATGGTGATTCATTGTAGTTCCAATGGAAACAGTAAACAGTATTCCAATTTAGACGTGTGATTGCAAGAGGAGCACTCTTTTTTGCAAAGTAGTTGCCTGTATGTCTGAGCATACCAGGAGATATTAAAACTCCATCAACGTTTGGATTGATTTTTGAGACAGTCTCTTTAATATTTACCATACCCGGTATAGGTCCATCAAATTCTCCGTGGTCGCAGGCAACAATAACAACGTTACCTGAAGAGAATAGTTTTCCCATTTTTATTTCTCTATTTCTCATTTTATCTCCTTATAAAATCAAAAAGCATAAAAGTGAACAAAAGTAATTGTTTTCTTTAATAGTAACATTTAATAAAATGTTTTCAAAAATAATTTTGAAGTTCAATCTTATAATGATAAAATAACGAGAAATTATTAATTTTATGCTTTAGTAACCAAAAGAGAGGATAAAATGCCTAAAGAGATAAGGATTGGAGTTATTGGTGCAACAGGTAGAGGAAGGTTTGCTTGGGCAATGCATAACCCTGAAAACGGAGTATCTGTTGTAGCTGGTGCCGATATATATGAAGAAAAACTTGATATTTTTAGAGAACGGTTTGGCGAAAAAAATCTATTTACAACAAAAGATTATAGGCAACTTCTTGCTAAAAAAGACATAAATACTGTTTTTGTTACTTCACCTGATTTTATGCATGAGGAACACGCGGTTGCTTCTTTAGAGGCAGGTAAAGATATTTATCTTGAAAAACCTATGGCAATAACTGTTGAAGGTTGCGATAGGATATTGAGGGCTGCCTATGAGAACGGAAAAAAAGTGTATATAGGTCACAATATGCGCCATATGGCTGTTGTTAAAAAAATGAAAGAATTAATCGATAAAGGTAGTATCGGAGAAGTTAAAACGGCTTGGTGTAGACATTTTGTTGATTACGGAGGAGATGCATATTTTAAAGATTGGCATGCTGAAAGGAGTAAATCAACTGGGCTACTTCTTCAAAAAGGGTCTCACGATATTGATGTATTGCATTGGTTATGTAATGGGGTTACAGCAAGGGTGACCGCTGTTGGGGGACTTACTCTTTATGATAAAATTACTGACAGGCACCATCCTTCTGAAAGAGGTGATGCAAGATGGTCAAAATATAATTGGCCCCCAATGTCTCAAAAGGGGCTTAATCCAATTATTGATGTTGAAGATATTAGTATGATGTTAATGGTGCTTGATAATGGTATTTATGCCTCCTATCAGCAGTGCCATTTCACTCCAGATGGTTCAAGGAACTATACTTTTATTGGGACTGAAGGTCGTATTGAAAATTTTGGTATTAGCCCAGGTAGCGCTATTGTAAGATTATGGAATAGAAGAGGTAGCGCAAATCAATATGGTAACGAACAGCATTTTGTGCCTCACATTGTTGGGGGGCACGGGGGCTCTGATATAGGAATACTTGGTGAATTTTTAAATTATGTTAGATATGGAACTAAAATAACTACTTCCCCTATAGCCGGGAGGTATAGTGTTGCAGCGGGGTATTATGCAACCCAGTCGATACGAAATGGCAACTTACCTTATGATATACCAGGTTTACCTAAAGAAATTTATGATTATTTCAATAAAGACCTTCTTTAGAATATTTTGAAAGAAAATCCAACAGTTTTTAAATCTAAGTTATTAGTTTTATTTGATAATATTTAACTTTTGTCTATAATGGAATGTTAAGTCTATTTTTAAAATCTTTACAACAGTAATGGAGAAAAAATGGCTAAAATTGAAAAGAAGATTATAGAGGTAAAAATAAAAAACATTGAAGAGTTTAACCTTCCTTATTGGGAGATAGATTCTGGTAAAGAGGGGCCGTCTTTTTTGCTGACAGCAGCTTTGCACGGATGCGAAGTTATTGGTTGCGAAGTTTTGAGAAGGTTCTGTCCTATTGCGGGAGAAAAACTTATAAAAGGAAAGATCATTCTTCTACCTTTTGGTAATCCGCCAGCATTATGGAACCGAAGACACCATGTTTATTCAAGCTCAAACGAACCTAAGGGGCACGGGGTAGATAATATTCAAAGAGCTTGGCCTGGTAACCCTGATGGTCACGAGATTGAGCAGTTAGCTTTTATTATAAATGAAAATATTATTAAGCATGCAACTCATAACATTGATATGCACTGTTGGAGCCGTTTTAATGTTGCTGCTTCTGTCCCGGATAACGAAGAAAAGCAGATAAAATTTGCTCTTGCTGCTGCCTTGCCTGCAATAAATATTGTTGACAGGGTTCCAAAGCCTCCTCCCTGCTTTTTAAGTGGGCTTTTTAATTATACCGGAAGACTCTCTTTTTCAATGGAATTCTCCGGACAATATATGCTTTCAGAAAAAGAAATTAAGCTTGGTTTAAGAATGTTGACCAACTGCTCAAAATATCTCAAGATGTTTGACGGGGAACTTGAAGGTATGGATGAACCTGTGATGTATAGCGGAAAATCTGAAACAGCTGTTGTGAATGCGCCTATGAACGGTCTTTTTATTGAAAACGGTCTTTCTACTGGGGATTGGGTTAAAAAAGGTGACCTTCTTGGAACACTTTTTAGTGACGATACCCTTGATGTAGAGGAGATAAGAGCTCCAATAGATGGGGGGCTTTATACTTACGGATGTCATAGAAGAAACGCTGACGTTGACCTTGCCGCTCAACACCCTTATGCAGATAAGGGAGATGTTTTGGCAGTAATTATATCAGCAAGAAAGACGTAATGATAAATAAGGAGGGAAATGGATACATATTTTAAAGTTAGACCTTATCAATTAATGTGTATTTTTTGTAAGACTGAAGGCGGTTTTACGGATACTAAAGAGGATAAGAAATTAAAAAAAATAAAAGATGCAATAGCTGCCAACCCTGATATGCCAATAACTCTTGTGTGTAACGTAGCAAGTAATTTTTCTTACCAAAATCCCGGTTTAGAAGATGATACACCTGAAGGGGAACTATATAACAAAAAGAGAGATATTGATATACTTCAAAAGATGGGGCTTGTACCGGGAACAACTATGCCGGCTCGTTCTTTGTTACAAAAACTGTTAAAAAGTATTGAATCTTCCTCAGGTGTTTGTGGTTATGGAAATATGGATTCTAAAATATGGAAAGGGTGTAAGTTGGCAGATTCTGGCAACTATGAAAAAGCTCATAAAAAAGGTATATCTTTAATTGTTTCAGAGCGAAGTGAAAAAGAATGTTTAGATGCTAAAGAACCTTCAGTTAGAGAGATGTATAGCGCTAAAATGCTTTTAATAAGACCTCACCATCTTATGTGTATGGCTTGTTTTTCAGGTGGACCTCGAGGAGGCGCACCTATACAGGAGGACAACCTTTTTGAAGCAATAGATATTATACGTAAAAATCCAGAGATACCTGTAAAACTAATTGAAGGCCCTTGTATGGTCTGCTCACCGTGTAAGGTCTATCTTCCAGAAAAAAATATTTGTGTAGGCGGTTCTTCTATGGCTTTGCGAGACGAAAAGAAAGACCTGGACGTGTTACAAAAACTCGGTCTGAAGTATGGTGATGTTCTGTCTGGGAAAGAGTTATATCAAAAACTGTTTACTAAAATTAAATCAACTAAAGAAATTTGTGGATTTGGGGATGGCATAGCACGTTCTTATGAATGGACAGGGTGTGGTATGGATGGTTATCCAGTATATGAAAAAGTAAGAAAAGAAGGCATGAAAATACCCGGTTTAAAAATTAAAGAGTAGCGTCTTTTAAAAGGAGGCTTTAATGGCTAAAATAACTTTTATAGGGGCTGGTAGTTTAGGTTTTACAAGAGGGCTTGCGATAGACCTTCTCAATTTTCCTCTTATGAAGGATGCAACCATAAGCCTTATGGATATTGATGAAGAGCGACTCGAGTATGCAAGAAGAAGTGTACAGCATATTATTGACCTTGGTAAGTTTCCTGCTAAATTGGAAGTAACTACCGATAGGAAAAAAGCATTAAAAGGTGCTAACGCTGTTTTGTGTACAATCTTATCTGGCGATGTTGATGTATGGCGCTACGATATAGAGATACCAAAAAAGTATGGTATCGATACAAATATCGGCGATACAAGAGGGCCGTCTGGAATTTTTAGAGCCTTAAGAACTATACCAGTAATGCTTGATATATGTAGAGATATTGAAAAGGTGTGTCCTGATGCTATCCTTCTTAACTATACCAACCCAATGGCGATGCTTTGCCGGGCTATGCAGAAAGAGACAGACGTAAAAGTGACTGGTTTATGTCATAGTGTCCAAGGTACTGCTGAAATGCTTGCCCGATGGATAGGGGTTGATATGAAACATATAACTTTTGTTTGTGCAGGGATAAACCATCAGTCGTGGTATGTTGAGTTTAAAAAGGATGGAAAAGATGCTTACCCATTAATTCGGAAAGCTTTAAAAAAGAAAGAGATTTATTGGGAGAGTGCTGTAAGAAACGAGATGTTCCTTGCTTTGGATTACTACGTAACTGAATCGAGCGGACATAACTCTGAATATAACTGGTGGTTTAGGAAACGGCAGGATTTAATAGATAAATTCTTTCCAGAGAAAGATGGAAAACCTAACTCTGGTGAGTACGGTCGTATATTAAAGGCGTACTTGCAAAGAAAAATAGACTGGAAAGATAGGATAGATGATTGGATAACAAAAATAGAAAAGAAGGATGTTCTTAGAACAAGTCACGAGTACGCTTCAAGTATTATAAACGCATATCTTGGTGGTACTCCTTTTCTCTTTAATGGAAATGTTCCTAATACGGGCATCATCTCAAATCTACCTAACGATGTTTGTGTGGAAGTACCTGTTTTAATAAACAAACGTGGTTTCAATTCTATTCACGTTGGTGCTTTACCTCCTCAGTGTGCGGCTTTAAACAATATAAGTATTGCTGTTGAAGAGATGGCTGTTGAAGGTATTCTTACTGGTGACCCAGTAAAAATCTTTCAAGCAATATGTTACGACCCTCTTACTGCGGCAGTCCTTTCCCTTGAAGAGATAAGAAAAATGGTGAATGAAATGTTTGAGAAGAATAAAGATTTTATGCCTCAATTTAAAAAGAAGAAGGTATAAGAAAGGAATAAAATGGAATTTAACAGACTATTAAAAGATAAAAAGGAACGGATAGGAAAGGTTAACCATCTTAGAGTAGGAACAAGTAAAATAGTTGAAAAAAAAGATACAGTTGAACTTCTTGAAAATCTGATTAATAGTTATGATAGGGTTTGCCTTGAAGGAAACAATCAGAAGCAGGCAGATTTTCTTGCTAAAGAATTATGTAAACTAAATCCACAAAAGGTGAATAACCTACATATGGTTCAATCTTCGCTTGTGTTGGAAGAACATTTGGATGTTTTTGAAAAAGGTATAGCTTCAAAGGTGGATTTTGCTTTTTCGGGTCCTGTAAGTAAAAGGTTGGCAGAGTTGGTTAGCGAAAAAAAAATTAACCTTGGTGCAATACATACCTATCTCGAATTACATTCAAGGTATTTTCTTGATTTATCTCCAAGAGTATCTCTTGTTGCAGGTATGTATGCTGATAAAGATGGCAACCTGTATACAGGACATAACACCGAAGATACCCCAACCATTTGTGAAGCGACGGCTTTTAAGCAAGGAATAGTTGTTGCGCAGGTTAAAGAGATAAGAGAAAATTTGCCGAGAGTAGATATCCCTGCAAGTTGGATAGACATTGTTATTCCAACAGATGAAGAACCTTATGTAGAACCACTTTTTACCAGAGACCCAGAAAAAATAACAGAGTTACAGATTTTTCTGGCGATGCTTGTAATCAAAGGAATATACGAGCCATACAAAATAACTTCTCTGAACCACGGTATAGGTTACGCTCCTCAGGCGATAGAACTCTTGTTGCCGACGTTTGCGAAACATCTTAAAGGTAAAATTTGTACCCATTGGGCGTTAAATCCTCATCCTACGTTAATTCCAGCAATAGAAGAAGGGTTTGTAGAGAATATACATTCTTTTGGTAGTGAGCCTGGGATGGAAGATTACTGTAACCAGAGGCAAGATATATTTTTTTGCGGTGAAGATGGTACAATGCGTTCTTCAAGAACCTTTTGTCAACTTGTGGGTCTTTATGGTATAGATTGTTTTTTGGGAGCGACTCTCCAGATAGACAAGTTTGGTAATAGTTCAACTGCAACTAAAGGTAGAATAGCAGGGTTTGGTGGTGCTCCTAACCTTGGAAGCAACGCTCCCGGTAGAAGACACGAAACTTACGGGTATATGAAAGCGGGAGAAGAAGATAATCTCTTACAGGATGCAGTTGGTGGATACCCAAGAGGTAGAAAGATTGTGGTCCAACTTACACCAACTATAAGCGAAAAGAGACAGATCCCTGTTTTTGTTGAAGAACTCGACGCTGTGTCATTGTGGAGAGAAAAGAAGTTTAATACTCCACCTGTTATGATATATGGAGATCAGATAACCCATATAGTAACAGAGAAAGGGATAGCCAACCTTCATAAATGTTCTGACTTGAACGAAAGAATGGCAGCTATAAGAGCAATTGCTGGGGATACGCCTGTTGGTAGGAAGGAGGATTGTGAGGAGACAAAAGGACTAATAAAAAGACAGATAGTTGTTACACCAGAAGATTTGAAATTAAATATGAGTGACGCAAAAAGAGACCTTCTTGTTGCAAAAAGTTTTGATGATATTATAAGGTTTTCCGGCGGACTTTACAAAGTTCCAAACAAGTGTTTAACAAAATAAAATAGTTGGCTAAAAAAAATGTGTCTATTTATTTTGCTCAAATCATAAATTCTGGTATAATGTATAGGTTGATTAGGGGATATAGCTCAATTGGGAGAGCGTCCGCCTTGCACGCGGAAGGTTACGGGTTCGACTCCCGTTATCTCCACAGAAAAAGTGTGGCTGACAGTTTGCAGAAAACGTAAAAAGAAATGACTGTCGAAGCCGTAACCTTAAAAGGGTTTGGTGATAAAAAAGTATGAGGTGTTTACTCACTCTGGTACTACGGTGCATACAACTTCTACGCTACAATCGGGCACTCTGAGAACTCACCCTTCTGCATAGAAGACATCTCCGAAGGGCTTAACAGGCTCAGAGTAGGGGAACAAAAGGCTTAAACCTTTTGTTAACAG
>Ga0172382_10008294_pt1 | contig 14515 bp, 13 predicted proteins | sample Leawel138RmetaG_FD_122245 | JGI IMG/M metagenome (GOLD analysis project Ga0172382, IMG submission 122245) | Leachate microbial communities from a municipal landfill in Southern Ontario, Canada - Leachate well 138R metaG | ecosystem: Engineered > Solid waste > Landfill > Unclassified | place...
GAAGTCGACGCTACCTTCGCGCTGATGAGCGGCGAGCTGCGCGTGTTGCTGGAGCGGCTGGAAACCGAGTTCTCGCTGAGCTCGGCCGACGCCTGAGTGCATGCTGATGCGCCGCATCCGACCACAGCAGCGCGACACCATCCCGGTACGCCTGCCCAATGGTCGTGAAGTGGCGCTGCTACGCGTGCGCGACCCGCGCGCGCGCCGGCTGCGGCTGCTGGTTTCCGAACGCGGCCCACGCCTGACGATTCCACCCGGCGCCAGCGCCGATCAGGCGCAACGCTTCCTCGACCAGCATCTGCATTGGCTGGCCGACCAACTCGAAGAAGATCCGCAGGCACCGGCAACCGGGCCGCTGATTCCCGGCGAGCCGGCGCAGGTGCGCCTGCGCGGCGAATGGCTGGAAGTCCACTGGCAAGCCGCGCGCTGGCTGCACGTGGCGCAGGACGGGCAGGCACTGCTGATCGGCCTGCCGGATGAAGTGCGGCCCGACGCGCTACGCCGCACCCTGCACGAGTTCTACCTTAGCCAGGCGCGCGCCGATGTCGGGCGCTGGCTGCCGCGCTATCTGGACGGGCTGCCACGCCCGCCAAGGGAATGGAGGATCCGCCCGCTGACCTCGCTGTGGGGTTCGCTCAGCACCTCGGGCACGATGTCGCTGGATCTGGCGCTGGCGCTTGCGCCGCCGCCGGCCTTCGAATACGTGCTCGTGCACGAGTTGTGCCATCTGTTGCAGGCCAACCATTCGCCCGCGTTCTGGCACGAGGTGGAGCTGCGCTTCCCCGATTGGCGCCTGCAGCGCCGCTGGCTGCGCGAGGAAGGCATGGACATCAAGCGCGAATTGCGCCAGCTGATCCAGTAACCGCCCATCCACCGCGCGCGGCATGGCGCAACGCAGGCTTCAATCCGTGGCCGTGGAATCCCAATCGCCGGCATGGCGCCGGATCAACGCGGCCAGCAGGTCGGCATGCGCGGCATCGGCGTTCAGCGCCGGGATGTAGCGCAGCTCCTTGCCACCCGCCTCACTGAAGAACTCCGCGTTCTGCATCGCGATTTCCTCCAGTGTTTCCAGACAATCCACGGCAAATCCAGGGCACACCACGTCCAGATGGGTGATGCCGCGCCGGCCCAGCGCGCGCACGGTCTGGTCGGTATAGGGCGTCAGCCATTTCGCCTTGCCCAGGCGCGACTGGTAGCTCAGGGTCCAGTCCGAATCGGCCAGACCCAGCCTTGCCGCGATCGCCCGGGCGCTGGCTTCGCACTGCGCCGCGTAGGGATCGCCACGTTCGATGCAGCGCTCCGGGATGCCGTGGAAGGAGAACAGCAGATGGCCCGGAATCTTCTGGCGCGCGCGATGTTCGGCGATCTTGTCGACAACCGCCCCGATCCATGCCTCATCCTCGAAATAATCCCCGATCAAACGTAGTTCCGGCCAATGCCGCCAGGTTGCCAGTTCAGCGGTCACCGCATCGAACACCGTGGCCGTGGTCGTGGCCGAATACTGCGGGTACAGCGGCAACACCACCAGCTTGCGGATGCCGCGCTCGCGCATGTCACGCAGGCGGCTGGCGATGTCCGGCTCGCCATAACGCATCGCCAGCACCACCTCGGCCCGGCCCTGCAGGCGCTGCTGCACGGCGGTGGTCAGGTCTTCGCTGAAGACACGCAGCGGCGATCCGCGTTCGGTCCATACCGCCTGGTAGGCGGCGGCCGAACGCGGCGCGCGGAACGGCAGGATGATCCCGTACAGGATCGGATACCAAAGCACGCGAGGCAGCTCGACGACGCGCTGATCAGACAGGAACTCGGCAAGATAACGCCGCAATGCCGCCGCGTTCGGCGCAGATGGCGTACCCAGATTCACCAGAAGCACGCCGTAGCGGCTCCCGGGTGCGGTCGGGTTTTCCGGGGTGTGGGGAGAATTGAGGGACATTCAGGCCTCGGCTCGGGCGCAGGCTGGAGCCGATCTCGGCGCTAACGCCTTGATCGAAGTAGGGGAAATGGTATGCTGGCAACAGCGCCCGCAGGTTCCATAAAAGCAGAGGCGCAGTGACGACCACGCCCGAATACTACTAGAAGGACGACGTTGATGCGTCCCAGCCCGCTCCGGTGGCTTCTTGCCTCCGTGATCATGCTTTCCCCTTTGCCGGTACTGGCCCAGGCCACTGCCTACGTTTCTGCGTGGGACACGCTTTACCGCCTCGACCTTGCCACCGGCCAGGCCAGCAGGATCGGCAACGGCATCGGCTTCAATGACGTTGAGGGTCTGGCGATCTCGCCGCAGGGCATCCTGTACGGCGTGGCCGATGGCACCGTCGGCAGTGGTTCGGAACTGACCGATTTCCTTGTCCGCATCGACACCACCACCGGCGCCGGCACGCTGGTCGGCGCACTGTCCGGGCTTTCCGGCCAGGGCCCGAACAACCAGCTCGATTACGGCCTGGCCTTCACCTGCGACGGCAAATTGTGGGCTTCCTCGGATACCACCGGCCTGCTGTGGGAAGTGGACCCGTCCAACGCGATGGTGCGCGAAATCGGCAATACCGGCGCTCCCTTGAGCGGGCTCGGCGGGCGCGGCAACCAGCTTTACGGCATCGGCGTGCAGAACGGTTTCGGCGACCGCGCCCAGCAGGCGCTGTACCGCGTTGACCCGAGCAACGCCCGGGCCAGCCGCATCGGCAGCCTCGACATGAACCTGACACTGAGCAGCAGCGGTGCCGATTTCGATGCCAGCGGCACGCTCTGGGCCACGCTGGACTCGCAGCCACCCGATGTCGATGTGCCCAGCCGCCTGGCACGCATTGATCTTGAAACCGGACAGGCCCAGGTGGTCGCCAGCATTTCCGGCATCACCCACAACGTCAGCGTGCGCGGTATGGCGATCGCACCACCGGCCGGCTGCGGCGATTCGAACAACGGCGGTGGCATCGGCGGCCCCGGCGGCTTGGCGGTGCATCCGGTCCCCGGCCCCGGTATGCCGGTGCTGGTGGTATTCGGATTGATCGCGCTCGGGCTTGGCGGTCACAGCCTGCGACGCGGCTGAGCCTTGCGCACCCGGTACGGATTTGAGCCGGTATTCATATCCCACTTCCCATACTCGGGCTTCATTGCCCCGGCCCGGAGATTTCGATGCCCCGTCTGCTGCTTGCCCTGCTTTTCGCCCTGCCCATGCTCGCCCTCGCCCTGCCGGCACAGGCCACCGACGATGAAGAAGAGCGCCTGGAGCGCGCGGTCGAGGTGCTGTCCGAAGTCATGCGCATGCCCGAGCACGCGATCCCGCGCAAGATGCTCGAAGACGCCTACGCCGTCGCGGTCATTCCGAACGTGGTCAAGGCCAGCTTCGTGGTCGGCGGCCGGCACGGCAAGGGCGTGATCTCGATCCGCCTGCCGGATGGCACCTGGAGCACGCCCAGTTTCATCAGCCTGACCGGCGGCAGTGTCGGCTTCCAGGCCGGGGTGCAGTCGACCGACGTGGTGCTGGTGTTCCGCTCGGCGCGCGGCGTGGATTCGATCGTCAACGGCAAGTTCACGCTCGGGGCCGATGCGGCCGTGGCGGCCGGCCCGGTGGGGCGCACCGCGCAGGCTTCAACCGATGGCCAATTGAAGGCGGAAATCTATTCCTACTCGCGTTCGCGCGGCCTGTTCGCCGGAGTTGCACTGGATGGCGCGGTGATCTCGATCGACCACCGTGCCAATGCCCGCGCCTACGGCCGCAACACCACGCCGCGCGCCGCGTTCGAAGGCCGCGTGCGCAAGTCACCGGCAGCGGTGGTCGACTTCCGCGACCGGCTGGAAGAGTACAGCGCCGGTTGAAGTCGGACTTCATGCCGATGCTTCATGCACCGGCCCCGGCCGCTGCGCTATCCTGCCGGTTTCCCACACTCCACGAGGCACCTGCCATGGGCAGTTTCAGTATCTGGCACTGGTTGATCGTGCTGCTGGTGGTCGTACTGCTGTTCGGCACCAAGAAGTTACGCAACGTGGGCTCGGACCTGGGCAGCGCGATCAAGAGCTTCCGCAAGGGCCTGCAGGAAGACGAGCCGGAAAAGCTCGACCATCCGCCCAAGCCCGAAGCCGACAGCGCCGCGCACGAGCGCGAACCCGCTCCGGACCGGAAGGCAGACTGACGCGGGTCGGCAACGATGTTCGAGGTAAGCCTGGTTGAACTGGCAGTGATCGCGCTGGTCGCGTTGCTGGTGCTCGGCCCGGAAAAACTGCCGCGCGCCGCGCGCACCGCCGGGCTGTACCTGCGCAAGGCGCGCGCCAGCTGGCATTCGATCCGCACCGACATCGAACGCGAACTGGCCGCCGAAGACCTCAAGAGCGCGCTGAAGGACACCCGTCGCCAGCTGCGCTCCAGCGCGCAGGAGATCGGCGACGGATTGCAGCCCTCCCCGGCCAGCACGAAAACCGCTTCAGCCACGCCGGCATCCGAGCCCGCCGCAGCACAGGAAACCGCTGCGCCCGACACCGCGCCCGAGCCGGCCGATGACATCGAGCCTCCCCTCCCGGCTGAAGCCGCCGATCCACACGCCGGCCACCGGCAACGCGACCGGCACACGCCATGAACTCGGCCGATGAAGCCCCCGAACAGAGCCTGATCGGCCATCTGGTCGAACTGCGCGCGCGCCTGCTGCGCGCGGTGCTGGCGGTGCTGCTGGTGTTCATCGCGCTGATTCCGTTCGCCGGGCGCATCTACGCGGTGCTGGCCGAACCTTTGCGCGCCAAGCTGCCCGAAGGCGCGCAAATGGTCGCGATCGATGTCGCCAGCCCGTTCTTCGCACCGATCAAGCTGGCCTTCTTCGTCGCCCTGGTGGCGGCCATGCCGATCGTGCTTTACCAGCTCTGGGCCTTCGTCGCGCCGGGCCTGTACAAGCACGAACAGAAACTGGCACGGCCGCTGCTGGTGTCTTCGGTGCTGCTGTTCTACGCCGGCTGCACCTTCGCCTATTTTCTCGTGCTGCCGGTGGTGTTCGGCTTCCTCACCGGCATCGCGCCCGAAGGCGTGGCGGTGATGACCGACATCAGCCGCTATCTGGATTTCGTGCTGGTGCTGTTCCTGGCGTTCGGCTTCAGTTTCGAGGTGCCGGTGGCGGTGGTCATTCTCGTGCTGCTGGGCTGGGTCAGCGTCGAACAACTGCGCGAGGCGCGCGCGTATGTCATCGTCGGCGCCTTCGTCATCGCCGCCGTCGTCACCCCGCCGGATGTCATTTCGCAGCTGATGCTGGCCATTCCCATGTGCCTGCTCTACGAACTGGGCCTGATCGTCTCGCGCGCACTGGTGCGGCGCCAGGCCGATGTCCCGGCCGACCCGGGAGCGTGAACCATGGATCGAACCGAACGCATCAACCTGCTGCACCGCAACCTCAGCACCGCGCGCTATCCAGTGCCGGTGCAGCGCCTGATGGACGAACTGCAATGCTCGCGCGCCACCGTCTACCGCGACATCGCCTTCCTGCGTGACGTGCTGCGCGCGCCGGTGGAAACCACCGAAGAACCCGCCGGCTTCCGCTACGCGCTGGACGAAGCCGAACGTTTCGAGCTGCCCGGCCTGTGGCTGAGCCCGGACGAACTGCATGCGCTGCTGGCCACCCACCAGCTGCTGGCCCAGTCCGGCCCCGGCGGATTTCTGGCCGAGGCGCTGGAACCGATCCGCGACCGCATCGACGAACTGCTGTCCGAGCAGGCCGGCGGCAAACGCTGGCCGGTCGAACGTATCCGCGTCATCACCAGCGGCACCCGCATCACCGACCAGGCCACCTTCCGCGCCGTGGCCGGTGCCGTGCTGCAACGCCGCCAACTTTCGTTCGAATACCGTGCCCGTTCCACCGGCGCCACCACCCGCCGTCAGGTCTCGCCGCAGCGCCTTACCCACTACCGCAACAACTGGTATCTGGACGCCTGGGACCACGAACGCAACGCGCTGCGCAGCTTCTCGGTTGACCGCATCGCGCAGGCGCGCGCGCAGCACGACACCGCCACCGACGTGCCCGAGGCTGATCTGGACCAGCAGCTGTCCTCCAGCTACGGCATCTTCTCCGGCCCACCCAAGGCCTGGGCCACGATCCACTTTTCGCCACGCGCCGCGCGCTGGGCCGCCGAGGAACGCTGGCACTCGCAACAGCAAGGACAATTCCTGCCCGACGGCAGCTACGAACTGCGCCTGCCCTACAGCAACTCGCGCGAACTGCTGATGGACATCCTGCGCCACGGCCCGGACGCCACCATCATCGAACCGGTCAGCCTGCGCAGCGAAGCCCAGATCCAGCTCAGCCTGGCGCTGGGCAATTACAGCGGATAGGGCGTTGGTCAGCGGCCGGTGCAATCGGACTTTGGCTGTGATGAGTGAAGCGATCCACGCCTGTCCCCGCACCCGATGTGTTGAGGCAGCCCCATGAAACTCATTCTTCTCGGCGCCACCGGCCTGGTCGGCAGCCACGTACTCGAACTTGCGCTCGCAGACGCGCGCATCAGCGAGATCATCGCCCCAACCCGCCGCCCAATCACCGAACGCACCGGCCTTTTCGCACCGCTGGTGGATTTCGATCACCTTCCCGAAGATGCCCCTTGGTGGCGCGCCGACGCCGTGATCTGCGCGCTCGGCACCACGATGAAAAAGGCCGGCTCGCGCGAAGCCTTCCGCCGCGTCGATCACCACTATCCGCTTGAAGCTGCCCGCCTTGCCCGCCGCCACGGCGTACCGGCCTTCGCGCTCAACTCGGCCACGGGCGCCGACCCGGATTCGCGCTTCTTCTACAACCGGGTCAAGGGCGAACTGGAACGCGACCTGCGTGCTGTCGGATTCGAATCGCTGACCTTGGTGCGGCCCGGACTGATCAGCGGCCCGCGCACCGAATTTCGCCTTGGCGAACGCGCCGCCGAAGCAGTGCTGAAAACCACCGGACCCTTGCTGGCACGCCGCTGGCGGATCAATCCAGCGCCTAACATCGCCCGTGCCATGCTGGATGCGGCGGTGGCCGGCAAGACTGGCGAACACACCATCGAATCAGCCGAACTGGCCTGAAGCAGCACCGCACAGGCTTGCAGCAGGAAGGTATTCTCAACCTGTGGAAGCGACCTTGATCGCGATAGGACTTTCCCGATGACTCAAATGGCATCCTGCTGCGCTGCCGAACGCAGGATCGCATCCACCAGCTCGTGCAGCCGCACCGCACGGGAATGGGTCTATTCCCTCCTCTGCGCTAATGCGGGCTGTCGCAGCTGCTGCGACAGTCCCCTACTAGCCTCCGTCCAAAGTGTCAGTAGCGGGCGACAAAGGGGCCTTGCCGGCGGGAACATCATCAGACAGAATGTCCTGTAAATTTCCCAGCGAGGCAGGCATGTCCAAGAACGACGCTCTGGCGCTGCTGCGGCTGGCCCGGCAAAGAAAGATCACCCAACAAGCGCTGGCCAGCCTCCTGTCCACGACCGCCAAGACCATTTCCCGCTGGGAGCGTGGCGAGACACGCTGCCCTCAGATGATCGTCCCGGCGCTACAAGAGATTCTGCGTATGAACCAGACTGGTCAGCCCACTACCAATGACTTCACTTTCATCGATTTGTTCGCCGGGATTGGTGGCATTCGTATGGGTTTTGAGCGTGCCGGTGGTACCTGTGTGTACACCAGCGAATGGAATGATTGGTCAAAAAAGACCTACCAGCACAACTTCGGTGAGGGCCACCCGTTCGATGGGGACATAACCAAGGTCGAGGCAAAGGACATACCAGACCATGATGTCCTGCTGGCAGGTTTTCCGTGCCAACCATTCTCTATCGCAGGCGTTAGCAAGAAGAATGCGCTTGGTCGTGCACACGGCTTCGAGTGCACGACGCAGGGAACGTTATTCTTCGACATCGAGCGCATTATTCGCGAGAAGCGCCCAAAGGCATTTCTTCTCGAAAACGTGAAGAACCTGAAAAGCCACGACAAGGGGAACACCTTCCGCGTCATCATGGACACGTTGGAAAACAAGCTCGGGTACAAAGTTTTTGCGCGTGTGATCGACGCTCGACACTTCGTTCCACAGCACCGGGAGCGTATTCTCATCGTCGGTTTTCGTGAGAGAACGGATTTCACATGGGATGATTTGCGCCTGCCAGAACAGGGTCCAGACATCAGTTCCATTCTTCACCCGGAAGATGGGACCGAGCGGGCAGAAGGCCACTACACCACTGGGCCTAAGGCCAAGGTCTCGCCGAAATACACTCTCAGTGCCAGATTGTGGCAGTACCTCCAAGATTACGCAGCCAAACACCAAGCGGCAGGCAACGGCTTTGGCTTCGGACTGGTAAAGCCTGGCGTGGATCACCACACCCGCACCTTGTCCGCCCGCTACTACAAGGACGGAAGCGAAATCCTGATCCATCGCGGGAAGGGCAAGCGTCCGCGCCGACTAACGCCGCGCGAGTGTGCGCGACTGATGGGCTTCCCTGAAGACTTCCAGATCGTTGTGAGCGATACCCAAGCGTACCGTCAGTTCGGCAACAGTGTATGTATGCCAATGATGGAAGCAGTTGCGAAAATCATGGCGCCACGCATTGCCTACCTCAAAGCCAAGGACGAAGGTGGTGAAGTTCAGCACCCACTGATGGCAAACGTTGCCTAATCGCATGGCGGATATTGTGCCGCCTAATGTACGCAGCCGGATGATGTCCGGCATACGGGGCAAAAACACCCAGCCAGAATGGGCCGTACGCCGAGCCTTGCATGCGCGCGGCTTCCGTTACCGGCTACATATGCGGGAACTGCCGGGTCACCCCGATATTGTGTTATCGAAGTACCGTGCCGTGATCTTTGTTCACGGCTGCTTTTGGCATGGGCACGATTGCCCGCTGTTCCGCTGGCCGAAAACCCGGCCCGAGTTCTGGCAAACCAAGATCGGCCGGAATCGTGCCAACGACAGTAGGCACCAGACCGCATTGCGTGCGGCTGGCTGGCGTGTTGCAATCGTATGGGAGTGTGCGCTGCGCCAGCGCTTGGACGTAGACGCGGCACTGGCGGAGTGGATCCGCTCCGGGGAAACCTTGTGCGAAATCAGGGGATGAAATGAAACGCGGCTATCTGTCCGAATATTTCGAGGGAGTGGCGATCAAACGGCTGGCGGCTGTGGAGATCGACCCAGCGCGTTCGCACCAGCATGAGTTCAACACCACTACTGACATGTTGAGCTTCCTCGGGCGACCCTCAGAGAAGCAGCGGTTTCCTGCGCGGTTCCTCTATCTCAATGATGACGATGACGAGCCGATCATGGACGACGCCACGCTCACGCTATACGACGCGCGTGCAGCACATCCAACGCGGACAGAGTACCGCTTTTATTTTCCTGATACACAGGTGTCGCAGATGGCGAGCGAAGGCGACCTGTTGCTGATCGCCAAGCGCCGAAGTACTGCTGACGGCACCGATGATCCAGGATTGCTGGTTATAGTTGCCGAGAACGGTTCCAGCGTGGCAAACCAGATCGCATGGCTATTTGGGTTCGCGGGCGATAAGTTGTTCCCGAAGTTCTCTGTTCGCTCTGAACTTGAAACCGAGCAGGATCGAATCGGTTTTGCCTCGTCCGTCATCCTTGAAAGCATTGGCGTTGAAGTGGAGGAGCGGGCAGAAACGTACCTTGATGAAATGCTGGCGCGTTTCAGTGGACGTTTTCCTCGGACTTATGATTTTTCGAAGTACGCGCGTAGTACGCTCAGCGGCCTGGATGTGCGTGATGACCCTGATGGCGTCCTGCTGACCTGGATGGAGCGCGAGGAAATCCTGTTTCGTACGCTGGAACGTCATCTTATTGCCGAGCGCTTACAGGCTGGGTTTACGGGCGATCAGGCAACCGAAGATTTCATAAAGTTCTCTCTGTCCGTACAGAACAGGCGCAAGAGTCGTGTTGGTCTCGCGCTAGAAAATCACATGGAAGAGGTATTTGGTGCACTCGGAATTCGCTACAAGCGAACAGCTATCACCGAGAACAAGAGCAAGCCTGACTTCCTTTTTCCTGGTCAGAGGGAGTATCACGACAGGGCATTCCCGACAGCGCTCCTTTCAATGCTCGCCGTCAAAAGTACCTGTAAGGATCGCTGGCGACAGGTGCTGGCCGAGGCCGACCGCATAGACGACAAGCACCTATTGACGCTAGAAACAGCTATCAGCGTGAACCAAACTTCTGAAATGAAGAACAAACGCCTTCAACTTGTTGTGCCTCGTGGACTTCACAATACCTACAACGTAGACCAACAAGCATGGCTGTTCGATATCAATGCCTTCACGCGACTGGTGCTTGAACGACAACCACAATAAGCCCCCTCGCTCATAGAGTTCGCTAGCGTTCTTGCCCTTCACGATCTCATGCACATCGATCTTCCCGATGTGGAAACTGTGTTTGCCCGCCCCCCTGCCTTCCAATATGCGCCCCAACGAGATCGTTTCGCTTGGCGCTGAGTTATAAATCGACTAGGTGGCTGCTAGCTCGGCTTCGTGTCTATTTTGCTAAGACTTCTATTCCGGCAACCACCGCAGAAGGGTAATTGTGCATAACGGTAACCAGCCCACAAACAACAAAGGCGCGACCATCACGGCCGCGCCTTTGTCATCACAATGCGTGAAGGTGATGGGGCTTACTTCGCCGCCATCAGCGCCAGCGTGGTGTCGAGCATGCGGTTGGAGAAGCCCCACTCGTTGTCGTACCAGCTCAGCACCTTGATCAGGTTGCCATCCATCACGCGGGTCTGGGTGCTGTCGTAGACCGAGCTGCGGGCATCGTGGTTGAAGTCGATCGACACCAGCGGCGCGGCGTTGAAGCCGAGGATGCCCTTGAGCGGGCCTTCGCTGGCGGCCTTCACCGCAGCGTCGATTTCTTCCTTGGTAGTGGCGCGCTTGGCGGTGAAAGTCAGGTCCACCACCGAGACGTTGATGGTGGGAACGCGCATGGCGAATCCATCGAGCTTACCGGCCAGTTCCGGCAGCACCAGACCCACGGCCTTGGCGGCGCCGGTGCTGGTGGGGATCTGGCTCATCGTGGCGCTGCGCGCGCGGCGCAGGTCGGAGTGGTAGACGTCGGTCAGCACCTGGTCGTTGGTGTAGGCGTGGATGGTGGTCATCAGGCCGTGCTCGATACCGATGCTGTCATTCAGCACCTTGGCCAGCGGTGCCAGGCAGTTGGTGGTGCACGAGGCGTTGGAGATGACGGTGTCGCTGGCCTTGAGCACGTCGTGGTTGACGCCGTAGACGATGGTGGCGTCGACATCGTTGCCGCCCGGGGCGGAGATGATGACCTTCTTGGCGCCGGCCTGCAGATGTGCCGAAGCCTTGGCCTTGCTGGTGAAGATGCCGGTGCATTCCAGCACCACGTCGACACCCAGTTCGCCCCATGGCAGCTTGGCCGGGTCGCGCTCGGCGCAGACCTTGATGCGGTCGCCCTTGACGATCAGGTCGCCGCCATCAACGGACACTTCGAACGGGAAGCGGCCGTGCGCGGTGTCGTGGCGGGTCAGGTGGGCGTTGGTTTCGGCATCGCCCAGGTCGTTGATCGCGACCACCTGGATTTCGTGGGTGCGGTTGGCTTCGTACAGCGCACGCAGGATGTTGCGGCCGATGCGGCCATAACCATTGATCGCGACCTTGATTGCCATGACGGATGACACTCCTGGAAAAAGGGGATGGGGGGAACCACAACGGCGCGCAGCGCACCGGGCCGCCCATTTTAGCAGCGCCAGCGGCACAACTCCCGTGCCGGGCGGGGCGGGCGTGTTTTGGCTCGGCGGTTTCTGCCAGAGCGGCAGATGAACGCACCGGTCTGGTCAGCGAGCGGTCGCGGCCTCGTGCCGGTTCGGCCAGACCAGGCGTCTTTCACACAATCAAGGCCGGCTCGTCGTGGGCCGGTGCACCGGGGCTGCGCGGTGATGTCTTGTCCACGGACGGCCGCTTTTGCGCAGCGCCCTGCTACTGGCGGTCCTTCACCTGTCAGTTTTCCGGAACATTCCACGTATGAGTAGGTACAGGGGACGTGTTCGCAAAGGGAGCAAGATGATGTATCGGAGCAGATTTTCCTGTGCTTTCGCAGCACTGGCCCTCATCGCCGCACCATCAGGCGCGGCCGTTCTGGAGTGGCCCGGGGCGGCACCGTGCAACGGCACGTTGCAGGCCTGTGTGGATTCCGCCGCCAGTGGCGACACCATCGTGGTGGTCTCGGAAGCAACCATCAGCGGTGGCGTGGACATCGATTCGAAGAACTTGACCCTGCGCGCTGCACCCGGGCTGCGACCGGTACTGGCCACCGGCACCGGCATCAGCGCTTCCAGTACCGATGTCGAAAATCTGGTCGCCGTGGAAGGATTTGCACTGCGCGACGGGCGCATCAACCTCAACTACTCCGGGGTCGGCAACGCGCACTTCACCGTGCGCAACAACACCTTCGATTCCAGTTCGCACGAAACAAGCACGGGGATCAGCATCCAGAACGCAGGCACCGGCACCACCATCACCGAGGTCGAGAACAACCGGATCACCACCGGCACGCCTGTCCTCAACAGTGCGGCACTCAGGTTACGAGCCAATGGCGGTACGCTCGCCGGCCAGGTGGTGCACAACCGGCTGGAAGGGCTCCCAGCCGACACCTCCGGCTGGGGCATCATGCTGGATGGCGTCGGTGGCTCCGTCATGGACGTGGCGCTGGGCTTCAATGAAGTTCGTGGCAACTTCTCACGCTCAGCCATCGGCGTCAGCGAGGGACTGTTCTCCTCCACCCCCAGCCAGCTCAAGGCCCATGTCTACAGCAATGTGATGGTCTGCGGCGGGGAGTTCGCCCGGGGCATCGGATCCACTATCAACAGCGGCAACATCAACATCGACGTGATCAACAACACCATCGTGTCCTGCTCCACCGCGCTTGGCTATGCGCGCTGGAGCGGCAGCCCCGGCAGTGGCGGTATCGAGGGCCTGATCAGGAGCAACGTCGTTGCCTTCAACCAGCGCGGCATGTTTTTAAACCCCGAGTTCATTGCCACGATCGAGGAAAGCGAGAACCTGTTCTGGGCCAACCCTTTCAACCAACCTGGGCCGGATGCCAGCTCGATCACTGCCGACCCGCTGTTCCTGAGCCCGCAGCATCCCTTCCTGCGCGCGGGCTCGCCTGCGATCAACAGCGGCTATCCGTTCAGCCCGCTGATGCAAGACAACGCAGGGCTGCCGCAACTCGATGCCGCCGGCCTGCGCCGCGTACGCGGCAGCCAGGTGGACATGGGCGCCTATGAGTACGGCGACACCTCGCTCCTGCACACTGCCGACACGACCAATACTCTTGGCCACATTACCCATATCCTGGGAGCACCGTTTGGCGGTGGCACCGGCGTGCGTCTGCAGGTGACACCCAGTTACGACGGCGGCTTCGGGCCGGAAGGGCCACTCTACAGCCACCCGTTTGGCGTGTACTTGGCCGGCGAGGTCTGGCGTATCTTTTCCCAGGACTTCGCGCACATACCGGTGGGCGCGCACTTCAACATCTTTGCACCGGAACCCGGCAACGGCGTGTTCAGCCATGTGTCCAACACCGGCAACGTCAGTGGCTGGAACACACGGATCGACCACCCCATGCTCGACAACCAGCCGGACAAGTTCGTGCTGGTCACGCAGAACTGGACCGTAGGCGGAGCGAATGTCTACAACGCCCATCCTGTCGGCGTGTTCTATGACGGTATCGAAGGTGCCGGGCACTGGCTGGTGGCCAACATCGACCAGCCCATCGGGGAAAGCATGCAGATGGATGTCGGCTTCAACATCTACACCCAGCCACGCAGTCCCAACGCGTTTCTGGCTGAAGCCTCTCCAGCCACGGTCACCGGACAAGTACTGACCCTGACGCACCCGCTGCTCGACGGCACCCCCTGTGCCCAGCTACAGGTCACCCGCAACGCAACCGGCACGCGCATCTCCGAACACTTCGACGTCCGCTACGACGACACCAGGCAGCGCTGGACCATCCTCCACCACGACGCCCCGATGCCCGTCGATGCCCGTTTCTTCGTGCTGGTCGACCCCCACCAGATCGCGTTCTGCAGAGGCGATCTTTTCCGCGACGGTTTCGAATAACGGAGTCTGTTTGCCAGGAACAGTCGCCGGGAAGAGCGGGATCAAGCTGCCTGCCCCATTCTTTTTGCACCGTAGCCAAGTGGCGGGCAATCGCGTACGAAACGCAGGCGGGAGGGATCATCGAAACCGTGGATGCAGCCGGCGACAGCCGAAGGAGCGGCGGCTTCGATTCCGTACACGGCGGATACCGGAAAGCACGAAGCCCGGCATGGACCGGGCTTCGTGGTGTTGCGTGTCGCGGGGGCGACGGCTGGATCAGAAATCCATGCCGCCCATGCCACCCATGCCACCGCCGCCCGGCATGGCCGGTTCTTCCTTCTTCGGCAGTTCGGCCACGACCACTTCGGTCGTGATCGCAAGGCCGGCGACGGAAGCGGCGTGCTGCAGGGCCGAGCGGGTCACCTTGGTCGGGTCCAGGATGCCCATGGCGATCATGTC